>Ga0302308_10002503_pt1 | contig 14893 bp, 11 predicted proteins | sample III_Palsa_E3_3_FD_200531 | JGI IMG/M metagenome (GOLD analysis project Ga0302308, IMG submission 200531) | Peat permafrost microbial communities from Stordalen Mire near Abisko, Sweden - III_Palsa_E3_3 | ecosystem: Environmental > Terrestrial > Soil > Palsa > Peat permafrost | place: Sweden... | reverse complement strand
GCACAGACCGATCCGGCTACAGCCCCTCATGCAATGGTGGTCAGCATTCACCACGATGCAACCGACGCCGGTGTTGAGATTCTGCACGAAGGCGGAAATGCTGTGGATGCGGCTGTGGCCGTAGGCTTTGCGCTGGCGGTGGTCTATCCGGCGGCAGGCAATATAGGCGGAGGAGGATTCATGCTGATCCGCCCCGGCAGCGGCAAGTTGGCTCATGGAAAGGCCCATTTCCTCGACTACCGCGAAAAGGCGCCCGCAGCGGCCAGCGCGAATATGTATCTCGACGCGCAAGGCAATGTGATTCCGAAGATGTCGATCACCGGCCAAAGGGCCAGCGGCGTTCCCGGGACGGTTGCCGGCCTGACTTATGCCGAAGAACATTACGGCAAACTCGGTCTCAAGAAGGTCATGCAGCCAGCGATCCGTCTGGCGCGTGATGGCTACGTGCTCGATCCAGAGATTGCGCGCGGGTTCCATGCCGCCAATCTCGGTATGTTTGCCGGGTCGCGTCGTATCTTCCAGCGCGATGGCAATTTTTACAACACGGGCGACACCTTCAAACAGCCCCAGCTGGCACACACACTTGAACGCATCGCCGCCGACCCCACTGATTTCTATAAGGGAAAGATGGCGCAAGAGATTGCTACTTTCGAGAAGGCCAACGGCGGACTCATCACTGCTCAGGACCTTGCAGCATACGAGTGCAAAGAGCGAACACCACTTGTCGGCCACTATCGCGGTCTTAAAGTACTTACCGCACCGCCTCCCAGTTCTGGTGGCATCGTGCTTCTCGAAATCTTGAACATTCTCGGTGGCTACAATCTTTCGACGCTGGGCCCCGGTGGCGCTGCATCAAAGGACCGTAGCCCGGAGCAGGTGCACTACATTACCGAGGCCTTCCGCCGCGCATTCCTCGATCGGGCCGACTTTCTCGGTGATCCTGACTTCAACCCGGCCATGCCGATCGCGCAGATGGCGAACCTCGACTATGCTGCCGCGTGGCGCAAGACCATTGATCCCATCACGGCTTCGCCGAGCACAACCCTCACGCGTCCTGCCGGCTTCATGCCTGAGCCCCCGCGCATTGAGAAGCCAATCCACGAATCCGCGCAGACCACTCACTTCTCCGTCGTGGACGCGGACGGCAACGCGGTTTCCTCCACTTACACACTCAACTTCGGGTTCGGCTCCGGTGTTACGGTCGATACCCTGGGCTTCCTGCTCAACGACGAGATGGACGACTTCGCCAGCAAGCAAGGCGTGCCGAATGGATTCGGCTTAATTCAAGGTCCAGCTAACGCCATCGCTCCCGGCAAGCGGCCTCTGAGCGCGATGACGCCGACTATCGTTAGCGAAGCGCCGCGCAATGGCCATCCGGGTAAACTGCGGCTTGTTCTTGGCTCACCCGGCGGGCCTACGATCATCACGACGGTTGCCAACGACCTCATCAGCGTTGTCGACAACCATCTCAACATTCAGCAGGCTGCCGATGCTCCACGTTTTCACCAGCAGTGGATGCCTGACATTTTGCAATTCGAAAAATCTTTCCCCGTGGACACGATCAACGCTCTGAAAAAAAACGGCTACATCACCAAACGCGAAGCGGAGTTCGATGAAAAATCCGCCGGGGTTTGGGGTGACAGCGAACTAATAGCCGTAGATCCGAAGACTGGCCTGTTGATGGGCGGACACGATAGCCGGCATCACTTCGGCAAAGCCGCCGGGTACTAACTCATCCAGTTTTCCACGCACGGTATACTTCTTCGCAGAGCTTACCTACATCTGAAGTGGCACTGACCAATTATTCTGTGTACTTCCTCCCCAGGCCTGTACGCGTGCCACCCTCCTTGGGACATCTCGTTTGGAGATTCGCATGTCCCTTCCGCGTTGCGCCGCTCGTCGCCGTTTTCTGGTCTTTGCTCTTCTTGCTACTGCAGGCTGCGGGTCTCTGGCATCTGCGCAAGCGCCTACGGCTACTGTTGGTGACGTGTGGACCCAGCTAACGAAGCCTGGAGATCTCGGCCCCAGCGGAACCTATTCGGCCGGTATCGCCTATGACGAGCTTTCGGGGCGCATTGTTTCCTTTGGTGGCGACAGCTCGGATGACAGCGGCTATTACCCTACAGTCCCTAACACCACCGTGTGGGACGGCAATTTCTGGCGGGTCGCTTCCACCACTGGTCCGCCGCCAACCTTTGCTCCCTCCATGGCCTATGACCCAACTAACCAGGCCGTGGTGATGGCCGGTGGCCAGGTCAACGACGGTAGCGCCCCAAATACCTGGTTCTGGAACGGGCTCACTGAAACCTGGACGACTCCCTACCCCAGCTATCCGGGTACCTATATGGACTTTTCACCGTACTCCTCTCCACCTCCGTATCCTTCCGGCGGAATGGCTTACGACGTCAACGCCGGAAACCTGGTCTATTACGGCGGTGGGGTTGTGGCCCTACAGAACCAAAACAGTACCTACCTATGGGATGGAATGGGTTGGACCGTCGGTGTCACCGGCCCCCCGGGCATCTTCGACGCCGGCTTTGCCCGTGACGTGACAGGCGACCTTATCTGGTTTGGCGGACAACAAGGCGGTACGACCAACACTTACGGAGATACCTGGAAGTGGAACGGTACCTGGACGCAGCTCGCCGTGTCCGGCGCCGGTCCACGCACTGGCCCGGCAATGGCTTACGACGCCGGCATAGGGAAGACCGTTCTCTTTGGAGGATCCTACGGCGGCACCGGACCGTTCTCCGACACGTGGCTTTGGGACGGCGCAGCGTGGACGCAATCTCTGGTCAACACCTACGATGGGACAACGTGGTCGACAACCGAGATCCCAAGCCCACCTGTATCTCAGTTCTCCGTCATGGCCTACGATGCCACCAATGGAGAGATGGTCAAATGGGGCGGTTACAACTACTATCTTTACGTCGCCTCCGGCATTTACGAAACATGGGTATACGGCCACAATCGTTTGATTGCGCCTAACACCGCTGTGGGTAGCACGTCTTCCACGCCGCTTACTGTGTATTTCAACCTGACGACTGCCGGTGCGCTGGGGACGACGCAGGTGCTGACGCAAGGTGCACCGAATCTCGACTTCACGCTGGGGACTGGCGGAAGCTGCGTGACGAGTGCACCGACCGGGATCTGCACGGTGAATGTGAACTTCAAGCCTACTGCGCCTGGTCTGCGTACGGGCGCTGTGAATCTCACGGATGCCAATAACAACGTGATCGCCACGGCGTTCATCAGCGGCACCGGTACCGGCCCACTCGCTGCGTTTACTCCCGGCATTATTACGACTGTCGTGGGCAACGGCACACAGTGCGCCGATTCCACGTTGACTCCGCCGTGCGGCGATGGCGGCGTTGCCACAAACGCCGCGCTGTTTGCTCCGCAAAGCGTCGCTGTTGATGGCGCGGGCAATCTTTATGTCGTCGATGCCGGCGATCTGGTTGTCCGCAAGATCGATACAACCGGCATCATCACCACGGTCGCAGGAAACGGTACATCCTGTGCAGGCGGCACGTGTGGTGACGGCGGCCCCGCAACCAGCGCGAGCTTTATGCAACCCGCCGGGCTTGCGCTTGATGGCGCAGGCAATCTTTATATTTCCGATGGCGCGGCCAACACGGTTCGCAAGGTAACCGCTGCAACCGGCATCATCAGCACCGTTGCGGGCAATGGGACGGCGTGTCCGGGTACAAGCTCGACAGCGGCAACGGGTGCTTGCGGCGATCTCAGAGCAGCGTCCACCGCCGAACTCAATAGTCCGCTTGGCATTGCGCTGGATACGGCGGGGAATCTTTATATCGCGGACACGGCGGATAACCGCATACGCAAAGTCAGCGCTGCGAGCGGCGTCATCAGCACCATCGTTGGTACGGGCTATGGATGCCAGAACTCCAGGGACACCTCCGGCGCATGCGGCGATGGAGCTCTCGCATTCGCGGCTACGGTGACCAACCCGTATGGCGTGCGCGTGGATGGCGCGGGAAATGTCTACATCGCGGATGCAGCCGACGAGCGGGTTCGCAAGATCACTGCTACTACCGGACTCATTTCCACGGTTGCAGGAAATGGCAACCCGTGCGCCACCTATGGTTGTGGAGATGGAGCTTTGGCGACTGATCCTTCGGTTGCGATCTCCACGCCTGCGGCGATCGCGCTTGATGCTGCGGGAGATGTGTACATTGTTGCGACTGGTGAGAGCACGATTCGGAAGATCTCCGCGAGCACCGGCATGATCTCTACCATCGTGGGCAACGGAACCGCCTGTACCACCGCAGCCACCACCGGCTGCGGCGATGGCACTGCCGCGAACAGCGCGACAGCGGAGCTTTATCAGCCGCTGGATGTTGCGCTGGATGGCACGGGTAATCTTTATATTGCGGACTTCTTCGACAACCTCGTCCGCAAGGTTTCCACGGGCGGAGACATCCAGTTTGCGACAGCGACGACTGCAGGTATCGGTGATGCAACTGACGGTACGCAGACGGCTACGCTGAACAACATTGGCAACGCGACACTAACGATTACGAACCAGGCCTCCTTGACGAGCGACTTTCAGCTTGGCAACCCGACGAGCGATGGATGCTCGACGGCGAGTTCGGTGGGTGCTGGTAGCTCGTGCCTCGTCGGTGCGATGTTTACGCCGCAGGCGAGCGATAGTTCGGGTGTGGTGACGGGTGCGATTGTGACAACGGACAACAGCGGCGCGACGCATACGACAACACTTACTGGAGCGGCGATTGCGTTGCTGTCGAATACGATTACTTTTCCGCAGCCGGCATCTCCGGTGACAGCGGGCGGGAGTGCGACGCTGGGTGCAACTTCGACGAGCGGGAATGTTGTGTATACGGTCACAAGCGGTACGGCGACGATCAGCGGATCGACGATTACATATACGAACAGTGGCACGGTGCAGATTACGGCGACCTCGCCTACGGATGGAACGTATGCGCCTGCTGCGCCGGTGAGCGTGACGGTGGTGGTGTCACCGCTGCCTTCGACGGCTGCGTGGGTGCCTGCGACGAACCTGATCTATACGGGCGCGGCTCTAAGTGCGGGTATGCTGGATGCTACGGACTCGGTACCGGCGACGATTGTGTACTCGGCTTATCTGGCGTCGGCTTCGCCTTCGAGTGCAACGGCGGTTGCGGTGGGGACACAGTTGGGCGCGGGGAGCTATGTGCTGTTGGCGACGATTACGCCAACGGACCCAAGCTATGCGACGCAGACGTTGACGATATCGTTCAGCGTGCAGAATATGAATGTGTTTGTTGTGGGCGCTGGTGCTGTGTCGTCACTCTACAACAACGGCGCGGAGCAGTCAGCGGCGACGAGCGGCGGAGGGATTGGTGCGGCAGTCGACAGTGCCGGCTATGTGTGGTCGATCAATATGAATGGCACGTCGCTTTCGAAGTTCAATGATGCTGGGGTCTTCTCCGCTAGCTACTCGCCGGGTGGAGTGACAGGCGCTTCGGCGTTGGCTATGGATGGCAACTCGAACGTATGGGTTGCTAATGGCAATGGGACGATTTCGCTGGTGTCGAATGCGGGTGTTTCTCTGTTGAACATCAGCGGGAGCACAAGTGCTGCGCCATCTGGGGTTGCAGTTGATCTGTCGGGGAATGTGTGGGTCGCGAATCCGACGGGTAATAGCCTCGACGAGATGCTCGGTGGTGCAGCACCTGTTATGCCTCTGGTCAACGGGGTACTATTTGCCGTGCCGGGTACACGGCCATAGTGGGTGGAGTGCCATCCATCTGCATCTATATCGCTACGTCTGATGGAGAACTCTTGCTTGCAGCGCACCGGTGTGCTGCAAGCAGTCACCGGTGCGCCATCGACCGAACTCAGGCCTGTGTGTAGTCCATGCCATCCAGGTCGGCGATCAGGCCAGGCCCCGTTGGCTTCCAGTTCAGCTTTTGTTGCGTGATGGTGCTGGACGCCGAGAGGTCTTGCCCGATGAAGTGGGACAGCCAGCCGAAGTGCTCCCCGACCTGCTCAGGTGTAATGCTGACCACAGGCACCTTCAAACCGCGGCCCAGCGCTTCGGCGATCGCCTTCATCGGCACGCCCTCTTCGTCGACTGCGTGATAGATCGCACCCGGCTCGGCCTTCTCAAGCGCCAAACGATACAGCCGGGCTACATCCGACACGTGTGCCGCGGACCAACGATTGCTGCCGTCTCCAACATAAGCCGATACACGCTTCTCGCGTGCCACGGCGTGGACGTAGGTGATCAAGCCCTGCTTACGCGTGTCGTGAACCTGCGACAGCCGCATCACGGAGGTGTTGACACCGCGTGCCGCTAACTCCTTCACCAGGTCTTCCGAGCCCGCGCGTGGGTTCCATGACGATTTCGGGCTCTCCTCCGTAGCAACCTTGTCGTCGCCCGTGTTCGCGATCGCCGTACCCGAGGTGACAATAAACGGCCGGTTTGAGCCCAACAGCACCTCGCCTATCGCCTTGATCGCTTTCTCGTTGTCATCACAGTTCTTCTGGAACTGCGAGAAGTCGTGGTTGAAGGCCAGATGAATGACCCCATCCGAGTCAGCCGCTCCCTCCCGCAGGCTGTCGAGGTCCTCGAGATTGCCGTACTTCACCTCGGCTCCAACTGCGCGCAGAGTTTCCGCGCCAGCCTCTGACCGTGTCAGCCCCAGTACCTGATGCCCTGCCTGAATTAACTCCGGAACGAGCGCCGAACCGATAAATCCTGGTGCCCCGGTTACAAAGATGCGCATGATGATGTCTCCCTTAAGTCCACGAATATGCGGCCGATCTGCACCGTCAATCAATAGATGAGACACAGATGCGGACGATCTATACTGAAAGTCCGCATGATTGGCTCAATCGTCCTGCCTATTTCGAGACCCGAGATTGAAAGATCCGAGACGCCGCTCTTGCAGCTGGGTTTGGGGTCGAGTCAGCGTATGGATCCTCTCTCCGAGGTTCTTGCGCTGATGAAGCCGCAGCTTTATGCCTCCGGTGGATTTGCGCTGCTCGACGACCTGGCTATCCAATTTCCGAAGCATCGAGGAATCAAGTGCTACGCCATCCTCGCCGGGCAGTGCTGGTTGGTCGTCGAAGGCGTGCCCGAGCCGGTGCTGCTTCACGCCGGAGATTGCTTTCTGCTTCCGCGCGGACTCCCGTTCAGACTCGCCACAGACCTCTCGCTCGAACCGATTTTCTTTACCGACGCCTACGCTCGGCTGCGCATGAGAAGCGAAGCCCCGGAAGTCACCGAAGGTGCACGATATATCGCCGGAGGCCACTTCGCCTTGACCGGCGGCCATACGGAGATGCTGCTACAGTCGCTGCCACCGATTGTCCACATCCGCCGCGAGTCGGACAAGGCCGCTATGCGCTGGTCGCTTGAGCGGATGCGCGAGGAGCTCCGCGACCCACAACCCGGTGGTTCGCTGATCGCACAGCAGCTCGCCTACACTATGCTCATCCAGGCACTGCGCCTGCACTTGAATGACGCAGGCAACGCCGGTCGCGGCTGGCTCTCTGCGCTGGCCGACAAGCGTATGAGCCTCGCCATTACGGGCATGCACGATGATCCAGGCTATCCCTGGACGCTGCAGTCGCTGGCCGAACGCGTCGGCATGTCGCGCTCGGTTTTCGCTTTGCGATTCCGCGAGATTGTCGGCGCCACGCCGATGGAGTATCTCACTCGCTGGCGCATGCTTCTTGCTGCCGACCGCCTGAAGAACTCCTCTGACGGCCTCTCCGCCATCGCGCAGTCGCTCGGCTACGAATCCGAGAGCGCTTTCGGTAAGGCCTTCCGCCGGATTATGGGATGCTCTCCAAGGCAGTACACCCGGTCTACTGTACCTTGCACCATACCTGTGAAGCACGCCGCCAAAGATCACAAACAAGAGCTTGTTTTGACTGATTAGAACAGCAAAGGCCAAACAGAAAGGATACGGATATCTGGTCTATTTGCGCAGCGTGTCCTCGATCGCTTTCTCCGCAAGCGGTTCCATGATTGCATAGCCGGCAGCGTTAGGATGGACTCCATCTTTGCTGATGCCGGGTTTCATGCCACCGTCTGGGCCGGCCATCGACGTGTAGTAGTCGAGGTATGTGAACTTCTGCTCCGCCGCATATTGGGCCAGCCATTGATTCAACGCCTGGATCTTGGGTGCGGGCTCAAGGCCGCGACGCCACGGATAGTCGAACGCAGGCGTGGTGGACGCCAGAATGACACGGATATGATTCGCCTTGGCGAGCTCCGCCATCGAGCGAAAGTTGTCCTCAATCATCTCGAGCGTCGATGGGCCTGTATTTCCGGCGATGTCGTTCGTTCCGGCGAGGATGAGTACAGCTGCGGGGTGGAGATCGATGACATCCTGGCGGAACCGCACCAGCATTTGCGGCGTGGTTTGGCCGCTGATGCCGCGATTAACGTAAGGCTTGCCGGGGAAGTATGTGCCGCCATTGATCGGCCAGCCATCAGTGATGGAGTCGCCATAAAAGACGACGCGGCCTTTTACGTCTGGAGCCAGCGCGGCGTTGGCGGCGGCGTAGCGCTTGAGGCCGCCGAAGTCGTTGACGATGCCATGCAAGTGGGTAAGCTCCTTCGTCTCCGCAGGGGCTGCGGGTGCACTGGCATCCGCCGGCGCTACAGGTTGTTGCGCTGAAGCCGCGAGACAGAAGCTGAAGCAACCTGCCGCCAGAGCCGTGCTTAGAGATTTTCTCATCATGAACATTTCCCTCGCTTCGCATTTTAGCGACATAGCTCGCCGCTTGCGATAACTTGAAGAGGATGCAACAAGGAATCTCAACTCATATCTTTCTTCCGCGACGACTCTCGCCGGGCTTGCTGGACAAACTGGTGGACGCTGGCGCAAGCACTATCGAGGTCTTTTCTGCGCGGCACCACTTCGATTACACCGATGCAGGCTCCGTGCGAGAGCTAGCGAACTGGTTTCGTTCGACCAACGTGGCTGCGACGATGCACATGCCGCTTTATCCTGACACGGCGTGGAGCCGGCATACGGCGCCGACACTGAACCTGATCAGCGCCTCAAAAGCCGCGCGCATTGAGGCACAGGACGAGGTAAAGCGCGCGTTAGAGGCAGCCGAGCAGGTACCGTTTCGTTCGTGCGTGATTCATCTTGGCCTAAAGGATGAGCGATGGGACAATCGCTCGCTTGACGACTCGCTAACCGCGATTGAACATCTGAAGGCGTTTGCCGGACCGCTCGGCATGAAGCTGCTGCTGGAGAATCTTTCCAACGAAGTGGCGACGCCTGCGAACCTGGTTGAGATCGTCCGCATCGGCCACTTCGCGAATGTTGGCTTCTGCCTGGATACAGGGCATGCAAATCTCGCGGCGACAATTCCCGAGAGCGGCCACGCTCCCGCGAAGTCTGGAGTTGTGCAAGCGTTTGAGACCTTTGGCGACAACCTTGTGGAGTTGCATCTGCATGACAACCACGGCGCCAATGCAATGCGTGACGAACACCTCTGGCCCGGAGATGGAACCGTGGATTGGGCGGAGGTCTCACAACATATAGCGACGTTGAAGGTACCGCCCACCGGCGTGTTGGAGATTGCGCACGAGCTCGGCGAAGATGAAGCTGCTGTCCGCGCGAAGGCCGAGGCGGCCTGGCGCACGATATCCTGATCCACGAGGAATTTTGATGAAGACCCTTTGTTCGCTGCTGCTAGTTCTGTTTTCGCTGACCGCCTCCGCACAAGAGAAGGGTGAGCCGGGTAAGTTCGACTTCTACCTGCTGAACCTTTCGTGGGCGCCGGAGTTTTGTGCGATCCAGGGAACCAGCACGGAGTGCAAGGCGCCGCACGGCTTCATCGTGCACGGGTTGTGGGCGCAGAACAACGACGGCAGCTATCCGGTAAACTGCGCGGACCGCCCCGGCCCCGCGCATCCCGAAGCGAATCTCGACATCACGCCCGACCTTTCGTTGCTCGCGCACGAGTGGGCCAAACACGGCACCTGCACGACGCTGACGCCCGAGCAGTTCTTCGCGCAGGAGCATCAGGCCTTTCATTCGCTGAAGATTCCGACGCAGCTCGAGCACCTCGACCACGAGACTTCAATGAAGCCCGACGAGATCCTCGACCTCTTCGGCAAGATCAACCCGGGCTTTCCACCGGGCAGCATTCTACTGAGCTGCGGCCGCAACCATCTCACAGCAATCGAGGCCTGCTTCTCCAAAGACCTGAAGCCCATCGCATGCCAGGGCCTGCGCACCTGCCACGCGAACGAGGTGAAGATTACACCTCCCGCGGCGCAGTGAAACGCAGCGCGCAGAGGCGTAAACTAGCTCTTGTGTCTGAACCTCAAAACCTAACCACCATTGGTGCTATCGGCGCGCATGAAGGCCAGAGCGTAACGCTCCGCGGCTGGCTCTACAACATGCGTTCGTCGGGCAAGCTCTTGTTTCCCACCTTCCGCGACGGTACCGGAACCATCCAAGGCATCGTTCCCAAAGCAGCCGTGCCGGAGGAGCTCTTCGACGCGCTGAAAAACCTCACGCTGGAGTCGAGCGTCGTCGTCACGGGCAAAGTGCGTGCGGATTCGCGCGCGCCGTCAGGCTTCGAACTCGATGTGGAAGATGTTGCCGTCACGCAGCGCATCCCCGACGAGACGCCCTATCCCATCTCGCTCAAAGAGCACGGCGTCGACTTCCTCATGGAGCATCGCCACCTTTGGCTCCGCACGCCGCGACAGTCGGCGATCCTGCGCGTTCGCGCCACCATCATGCGCGCCGCAGCCGAGTACTTCGACACCAACGGCTTCATCCGCACCGATCCACCCATCCTCACGCCCAATGCCTGCGAAGGCACCAGCGAGCTCTTCGAGATGGACTACTTCGGCGACGACAAGGCCTACCTCACGCAGAGCGGCCAGCTCTACATCGAAGCCACCGCCCTCGCGCTCGGCAAGGTCTACAGCTTCGGCCCAACCTTCCGCGCGGAGAAGTCCAAGACGCGCCGCCACCTCACCGAGTTCTGGATGATCGAACCCGAGGTCTGCTATCTCGATCTCGACGGCCTCATGTCGCTCGCCGAAGGCTTCCTCACGCACATCGTCACCCGCGTGCTCGAAGCCCATCGCAACGACCTCAAGGTGATCGGCAAGGATGTCACGAAGCTCGAAGCTGTGATCGCTGATGATTCGTCAGGAGGCCACGCCGAAGGCAGTAAAACCCCACGAAGTGGGTTTCCGCGCCTGAGCTACGACGACGCGCACAAGATGCTGCTCGACGCCCACGCCAAAGGCCTGATCGAAACCGTGCACACCTACGGCGACGACTTCGGCTCGCCCGACGAGACCTACATCAGCAATCAGTTCGCCAAACCCGTGATGGTGCATCGCTATCCCGCCGAGGTGAAGGCCTTCTACATGCAGCCCGACCCCGCCGGTCCCACCAAGGCCCTCTGCGTCGACGTGCTTGCGCCCGAAGGCTACGGCGAGATCATCGGCGGCTCGCAGCGCGTCGACGACTACGACCTCCTCAAGTCCCGCATCGAGCAGCACAACCTGCCGATGGCCGCCTTCCAGTGGTACCTCGACCTGCGCAAGTACGGCAGCGTGCCACACTCGGGCTTCGGCATGGGCATCGAACGCTGCGTCGCATGGATCTGTGGCCTCGAACATGTGCGGGAGACTATCCCGTTTGCAAGAACGCTCAACCGCATTTATCCCTAAGGGTTGGTTTCGAAAATCATGCGATTTGGGAAATAGAGGAGCAACATGAAATCCAGAGACCTTTCGACAACTCATGATTTGATCGCGAGCAATTACACAATTGCACCAATTGCTCCCGGTCGATATCTCCACTCTTTCACTCCAGCAAATACGAGCACCATCTATAAATTTGAAGCTAACGCTACGCCCGTTATAGAAGTGGGGGAACGTTACAACGTAGGTTATGTTGTGAATTCGCTCGGAGAACATCTTGTTGAGCAGTCCGCTCTTTCAAAGACGTCAGAGGTTAACCCGACGCTTAGCTATGAAGCGTCCAAACAAATAGCTAAAGAGAAATATAGGGTCGAACGCGCAAAAAATGACCAGCGAGTGAGCCATAACGCTAGCGATGGCTATTACTGGGGAAAGAAGTATGCGTATCGGATGTTCGGCACGGCCATTTCTAGAAGCGCGTTCGACGACTATCTAGCTGAGATTGGTCATCCGTCTGTGCCATGCATTACCCAAGATCCAGACCGTCAATTCGCAAACGGTCAATCCATAGCTTACAAAGAAGATGGTCTTAGAGACGCTATTGATCGTCTTTTCGACACCGCACAAAAAGTCACACCTGCGTATTACAAATCGGCGCTGTATTCGAAGAAATTCTCAATCCGTGGGATAAGCGCAATTACAGATAAAAAATAGCGATCGGTTTTTTTATAGCCGCAATTATTTGTACCCGAAAAGGTACGACTTAAAGTCGTACAAACAAATTTTGCCCCGAAGGCCGTGAACGGCGCAGCGCAACGCCTGAATTGCCTTCTTTCGCAGTAGGAAGAGGCGCTACACTGGGCGCACATCGACGGCTGGAGCGAAGCTGTTGTGGAATACATCCGCAAACTGGAACGCTCAGCGGACTAATCGGATGCCCATTCTTCGCGCTACGCGGAGGATGGGCATTCGCGCAGAAGGTTACGCGCTGCGTCGAATAGGTACAACCTCAGCCAGCCGAACAGGCGCTACACGCCGCTCCGGAATATCCAGCGTCTTTGTCACGTGCTTCAGCATCTCGGTCGGGTGAATGGGCTTGCTCAGCAGGCGGAACTCGTGGCCGGCGTCCAGCGCGTTGACGAGGTCCGCGCTGGTGGCGTGGCCGGAGAACAGCAGCACCTTGCAAGCCGGTTGCTCGTCCACCAGAGTAATAGCGAGCTCGACGCCATTCATCTCCGGCATCGCAACATCGCTGATCAATAGATGAGGCGTAAATTCGTTCGCCAGTTGCAGCGCCGTCGCGCCATCGTAAGCGGTGTGCGTCTTGAAGCCCGCCCGAGCCAGGATTGCCGACAGCGTATCGGCCACCAGGGGCTCGTCATCGACAACCAGAATGGTCGCACGATGCGTCGTATTTCCAACTAGATCTTCAAAGGGAACTTCGTCGAGTGAGACTACTTCTGAGTTCAGGGAAGGGGACATGGGCCGTACCTCTGGATTGAACCTAAGCCTCAGAAATTTATACGGGTTAACTCTTTTTGATACGACCTAAGTCTTTGGCTTCTGTCATTTACCCGACACAACAGTTTGTTGCGAGTCTCTGTCTATGGTGCTAATTTAAATTTTAGATTTTGGCAACGTTTACGTTACGATTACGCGTCGATAACGTTAGAGAGGTTCCAATGGCCGACCCGGAACGCATCCCAACCAGCTCCAGATTCAAATCCGTACCCCAAACCGACGTCCCCAAGGGGCGCGACGGCAAGCACAAGCAGATCATCACGGAGTTGTTGGGCGACATCGAGCTCCTGAGCCCCGGCTCGGCGCTCAAGATTCCTCTATCTGAACTGCCGGACACCAAAGAGAACATTCGCTCCGCCCTGAGCCGCGCCGCGAGCCAGAAGAAGCTCGCCATTGCGACCTCCAGCAACGAAGAGTTCCTCTATGTCTGGAAGACGGACGAAGCTGTTTGATCTCGTTGATCTCGTGGTCTTTCGGCCACTCAATAAAATTAGCTGGATTTACCCGTAACCAGCGGCTTCACCTGTGTCCCGAGCAGCTCAATCGAATGCAGCAGCTTTTCGTGCGGCAGTGGGCCGCCGCTCATCACCAGGCTGATCTGTTCCACACCGCCGAGTGAGTCGCTAATATGCCACATCTTCTTCGCAACGGTCTCCGGATCGCCTACCAGAAACGCTCCCAGTTCGCCTCGCTGCGCATCGAACGCCGCCCGCGTCGTCGGGGGCCAACCGCGCTCTCGCCCAATGCGTGTAAAGGCGGCAGAGTGCGACGGCCATAGATCGTTCGCCGCGCCCTCTGTGGTATCCGCAACAAACCCAACGGCATGGACGTCGACTGTCAGCTTCTCCGATGCATGCCCGGCTTGTCGTCCCGCCTCGCGATAGAGATCGATCAGCGGACGAAACCGGTGCGGCTCGCCTCCGATAATGGCCACCGTCAGCGGCAGGCCCAGCGTCCCGGCCCGCACAAACGACTGCGGCGTCCCGCCCACGCCGAGCCGGATCGGTAACAAAGTCTGCGCTGGCCGCGGCCAAACACCCTGCCCCGTCAGCGACGCCCTATGCTTGCCCGTCCAGGTCACACGCGTCTCTTCGCGCAACTTCAGCAGCAGATCCAGCTTCTCGGAAAACAGTTCGTCATAGTGCTGCAAGTCATACCCAAACAGCGGATACGACTCAATAAACGACCCGCGCCCCACGATAATCTCCGCCCTGCCCTGCGAGATCAGGTCGAGCGTCGCAAAGTCCTGAAACACCCGCACCGGGTCGTCCGAGCTGAGCACCGTCACAGCACTGGTTAGCCGTATATTCTTCGTCCGCGCAGCGGCAGCCGCCAACAGCACCGCAGGCGACGAGGCAATGTACTCCTCGCGATGGTGCTCGCCAATGCCATAAGAGTCCAGGCCAACGCGGTCGGCCAATTCAACCTCTTCCAGAAGTTGCTGGACACGCTGCACACCCTGTTGAGCGGGTGACTGCGCGCCGTCCACCACTGTTTCCACGAAACTGTCGATTCCGATCTGCATGGAAATTAGATGTTTGAACAGCGTTTGGCGATTCACCACGGCTTGGAGCCTTCGGCCACGGGCATGTTCCAATAGAAGATGAAAAGGAAACCAGCAACATGCCTCTGAACTGCGGAATTGTCGGGCTGCCGAACGTCGGAAAGTCCACCATCTTCAACGCGCTAACGGCTTCTGAAGCC
>Ga0302308_10002500_pt1 | contig 14899 bp, 14 predicted proteins | sample III_Palsa_E3_3_FD_200531 | JGI IMG/M metagenome (GOLD analysis project Ga0302308, IMG submission 200531) | Peat permafrost microbial communities from Stordalen Mire near Abisko, Sweden - III_Palsa_E3_3 | ecosystem: Environmental > Terrestrial > Soil > Palsa > Peat permafrost | place: Sweden... | reverse complement strand
ACCGCCGCCGCCGCCAGGCCGGGTACCAGCCCCGGCACCAGGGCCACTGCGGCCTGCGCCGCCGGGACCACCGCGTCCGGTACCGGACGGAGCCGGACGAGAAGGCATGTTCATCGGGCTCGGCCGGGGACCGCCAGGACGCGGTCCGCCCGGACGCGGACCCGAGAACCCGCCATCGGACCCGCCGCCGGGCCTACCCGGTCCGCGTCCACCCGGACGAGGACCGGCAAAACCACCGGCACTGCTGGGGGCACCGGCGGCACCAGCCGGCTGTCCCGGCCGACCAGGTACACCCGGCTGGCTGGGCCCGCCGGGCGCCTGAGGCCTGGCCGGAGGCGCCGAGCCCATGCCAGTAGCGGTCGAGCTGAACGGGTTATTGCCCGGCCGTGGACCGGGACGCGGACCACCACCGGGACGGGGACCCGATCCACCCGGCCTGGGCGCACCCGACCGGGACGCACCTGGTCCCGAAGTCCTGGGAGTGGACGGCCTGGACCCAGCGACCCCAGATGCTCCCGCGGCGTGGCCCTGCTGGTCGGGGCGACCGCCGGAGCCGGCCGGACGCTGACCCGTAGACCCCCCGGGCCCGGCAGGGCCGCCAGGGACAGCGGGCCGCGGGGCCGAAGGGCGAGCCTGGCTGGTCCCCGGGCTCCTGAAGTCCGCCGGGGTAGCCGGGGTCCGCGGTGGTCCCGGAACCCGCGGAGCCCCTGAACCGCCGGGGGTCCCCTGAATCGTCGGGTCGCCGCCCGGACCGGGCCGGGACGCGGGCGAGGGCGCAACCGGCGGCAGCCGACGCGCCGCTCCGTCAGCCGCACCACCGGAAACGCCGGGAGAGCCGTTGGCGGGCATGTCGGGTGCGACCGCGCGATTCGCGGTACCGTTCGCTGCCTCGGGCGCGATCGGAGCCGACGGGACAGCAGATGCCACTCCGCCGGCCACGGCCGCCGCGCGGTCATCGCGAGAGGCCGTGCCAGCGCCAGCAGCAGGTCGCGGTCCGGCTCCCGGCCGGGCGCCGACGGCGGAACCGGCGCCGGGCGCAGGAGTCGAGGAAGCCGCCGGGGCCACTTCGGCCCGCGGCGCGGATGATGATGCTGGCCTGGGCCTGGACCCCTGGGCCGATGGCTCGGTCGCCTTGGAGGCGAACGCCTCCTTCAGCCGCCTGACCACGGGCGCCTCAATCGTCGAGGATGCTGATCTTACGAACTCGCCCATTTCCTGGAGCTTGACCATGACGGCCTTGCTCTCAACACCGAACTCCTTCGCGAGTTCGTAAACCCGGACCTTCGCCACTACGCTCCTTCTCGGCCGGTTCCCCGACCTTTTACCGGACCCAGGCCCGGGCAGAGCGTGCTCCGGGCCGGCCTCAGCCTATGGTGATCATCGCAACGTGCTCATCGAGCGCTCATCCGCTTCTCGACCTGCTTTCCGACAGGTGTTCCTTCTTGCCTAAACCTGCTGCCCAGCCAGACTGTTCCGCCGTCGTCATGCTATTCCGGAGATTCCGCACCGCAAAGATACTCAGCTAGCAAAGCCAGGCTGAGCGATCTCGTGGTACGCAGTGCCCGGGAGAACGACCGGCGCCGCCGCGCAAGCTCCAAACATGCCGGGCTGGGGTGCAGGTACGCACCCCGGCCAGGCAGCCGGGCTTGCGGGTCAGGCCGGATAACGTCCCCAGCCGCTACAAGGCGAAGCAAACTGGACTTGGCCGCACGCTCCCTGCAGCCTACACAGGTACGCGTCACGGGCATACCCGGAGCACGCTGCTGAGCTCGTGTGGTCATTCCAGCAATAAGTCTACCGTGTCCGCAGGTCGCCGAGGCCGGATGAGAACCGGGCTGGCGGACCGGGCGAAGCCGAAGCGGCAAAATGACCCGGCGTGTCTGGCGAGCCGATTCAAGCTAACGAGGTCGCCGGTGCCTCCGATACCTCCGGAGCCGCGAGGGCACTCGGAGCACCTGCAGGCTGTCGTACGTCCTGAGAATCTTGGGTGTCCTGTTGACTGAGAGAACTTCGGGAAGCCGGGGAACTGAGGGACTGGGGCGCGGCGTCGGATCTGATATCGATCCGCCAGCCGGTGAGCCTGGCGGCCAGCCTCGCGTTCTGCCCCTCTTTGCCGATCGCCAGGGAAAGCTGGTAGTCGGGGACGATGACCTGCGCTTCCCTGGCCGCGAGATCGACGATGTGGACACGGCTGACCCGAGCGGGCGACAAGGCGTTCGCCACGAAGCCGGCCGGGTCATCGGAGTAGTCGACGATGTCAATTTTCTCGCCGTGCAATTCGTTCATCACGTTCCGCACCCGGCTGCCCATGGGGCCGATGCACGCGCCCTTGGCGTTGACGCCGTGGGCGTGGGAGCGAACCGCGATCTTGGTGCGGTGGCCCGCTTCCCGCGCGATCGCGACGATCTCCACCGCGCCGCCTGCGATCTCGGGGACTTCCAGCGCGAACAGCTTCTTCACCAGGCCCGGGTGGGTGCGCGACAGGGTGACCGAAGGACCGCGGTGCCCCTTGCGCACATGGAGTACGTAGCAGCGGATCCGCTCGCCATGGACGTAACGCTCGCCGGGGACCTGCTCAGCGGGCGGCAGCACGGCCTCCAGCTTGCCCAGGTCCACCAGCACGGTCCTGGGATCCTTGCCCTGCTGGATCACCCCCGCCACGATGTCGCCCTCACGGCCGGCGTACTCGCCGAAGGTCACCTCGTCTTCGACGTCGCGGAGCCGCTGCAAGATCACGTTCCGGGCCGTGGTCGCCGCGATCCGGCCAAATCCGGCCGGAGTGTCGTCGAACTCCCGCGCCGCCGTACCGTCCGGGCTGGGCTGGACGGCCCAGACGGTGACGTGCCCGCTTGTCCTGTTTATCTCGACGCGCGCGGACGGCGACGCGCCTTGCGATTTGTGGTAGGCCACGAGCAAGGCGTCCTCAATGGCCTTGATCGCGAGGTCGAGCGAGATATCTTTCTCGCTCTCCAGGCTCCGCAGCACGCTCAGGTCAATGTCCATCGCGAGTCGCTCCAAGCTCCGTTGGCAGGTGCCCGAACTCCACCTGGATGGCTCCAGCGCCGAGCACGGCGTAACCGAAGCGGCGGCGGGTTTTCTGCTCATCCCCGATGTCGAGGGTGACCCCGTCCGGATCGGCTTCCACGATCCGGCCCGAGATGGCACCCGAGTCCGCGACCGTGACCGTGACGAGACGTCCCACGGCACGCCGCCAGTGCCTCGGATCAGTCAGCGGGCGGTCAACCCCAGGGGATGAGACCTCCAGGGTATAGGGGAAATCCCCCATCACCGCCACGGTATCAAGCGCGGCCGACAGCTGGCGGCTGATCGCCGCCGCATCATCCAGGCTCACGCCGTGGTCGCTGTCCACAATCACCCGGAGCAGCCGCCGCCTGCCCGCCGCGGTCACCCGGACCGACTCAAGGTCCATGCCCGCGGCGGTAACAACCGGCTCGATCACGTCCGCGATCTTGCCCTCGTCGATCGACCCGCGGGCCACCGACGGGCGCGGCCTCGGCGCGTGACGCGGACCTCCTGGCATCACGACCTCCTCCTCCACGACCTGCGGGATTGAGACCTAGCCTATCCGGGAGTTGGCCGTCACGCGGATAGGACCGGCCGGACCCGCCGAACAGCACGTGGTAGCTTGCCGGTGTGCCCGACATCGCGCCGAGGCGCCGCATCCTGCTCGCCTCGGCGGCAACGCTGCCCCTGCTGCTCGCCACCGCCGGCTGCCGGTCCTCTGACGCGTTCACCGGCCCCGATCCGCTGGCAGGCCAACCGCGTCCCGCACCCGATGTGGTCACGCTTGCGGCGGTGATCGCCGCGGAAGAATACCTGATCGGCCTGTACCGGACGGCGCTTGCGCGCGATTCGGCGGCGACAGCCCGGTCCCACGATCTGCTCGCCCTGCTCGCCCAGCACGAGCAGCACCTCACGCGGCTCCGGGCCCGGCTCATCCAGCCCCCGGGGACCGCCACCGCGGCGACCTCGCCCCGCCCGTCGGCGAAAGCGGGCGCCGCGGCGCCCGAGCGCGTCACGATCGCCCAGCTGCAAGCCGCGGAGCGCGCCTCCGCCGCCGGCCTGGTGCGGCGGCTGGCCACCGTGGAACCCGCTCTGGCGCAGCTCTTCGCGAGCATCGCCGCCTCCGACGCCACGCACGTCACCGCCCTGGGCGGCTAGGGGGCACGATGTCGAGCGCCAGTGTCCGGGGCGGGTCAGGGGACGGCTTATGGCGGGGATCACCGCGGTATCCGCGCTGCGTGCCGCGCTTGCCGCCGAGGACGCGGCCATCTACGGCTATCCAGTGGCGGGCGCGCACCTGACCGGAAGCAGGCAGGCCGCGGCGCAGCAGGACTGGGAAGAGCACAACAAGGCCCGTGACACGCTGACCGCCATGATCTACGGGCTCGGCGCGCAGCCTGTCACCGCGCAGGCCTTTTACTCGCTTCCCTTCCCGGTGCACGACGGGACCAGCGCGATGGCGCTGGCGGCCTACCTCGAAGACGGCGTGACCCGGGCTTACCTGGGCATCGTCGCGGTCACCGATCAGCGGCTGCGCGACTTCGGCGCACTGGCCATGCAAAGCTCAGCCGAGCGCGCCGCGTACTGGCGCGGTAGCACCCAGGCCTTCCCGGGCCTGGACCCGTGAAGCCCTAACGGGACCGGGAGACGGACGGGACCGGGAGACGGACGGGGCCGGGAGACGGACGGGGTCAGTCCGCGCGGAGATGCGAGGCGAGCACCCGGACGATCGTCGTGGCGGCCAGGTCAACATCGTCCGCGACGGCTATCCGCTCCGCCCAGGACCACCAGAACCACCACATGCCGTCCTTGCCGCAGCCGACGTAGACGTTCTCCTCAAGCGCCCGCGCGGCCGGGTTCACCACGTACAGGCTGGGGCGGCGCCCGGGCGGCGCCATCAGCCACGCTTCCAGCCCGCGATGGGACAATTCGTCGGCTAGCTTCTCCAGATATACAGCCTGAATCTGGTCGGGCTCGCGGGCCCCTTTGGCTTCCACCTTAATCACCGTAACTTTGAGGAGTCAGTCTAAAACTTTACGTTGCCGCCATTTCCAGGATGCCGCCGCGGCGGCGCCTGTGCAACGCACATCGAGAAATTCACAGCTCAGGAATCAGCGGGCAGGTCCCCCGCATTTTCCCCTACCCAGACAGACGCACCGGGCCAGGCTCCGGTTCACGAAAGGCCGGCTTAAGCGGAGGCAATAATCACGGACCGCAGCGGCGCAGGCAACGATTCAGCATACAAGACGGTCAGCCGCGACACGGCTCGGGTGAGCGCCACGTAGAGCCGCTGCAGGCCCCTGGCCTCGGCCGATGCGATCTGCGCAGGTTCTACCACGATGACGTGATCGTACTCAAGCCCCTTGGCCAGGGTCACCGGCACCAGCGTCAGCCGGGCGTCAGAACCCGGCGTGCCGTGTTCGACGCCCGCGCCGTCAAGCACCCGGGCCAGGTCCGGGATCTGCGGATCGGCGGCGATGACGGCGACCGAACCGGGCCGGGCGCAGGCCTGCAGGCACGCCTGCACCAGGGCCGTCCCGAGCGCGGCGGCGGGCACCTGCACCAGGTCCAGGGCGCCGGCATCGGCCCGCAGCGAGGAGGCCGGCCGCAGCTCGGGGGCGATCACGGCCAGCAGCGTGGACGCGTAGTCCAGGATCTGCCTGGGCACCCGGTATCCCACCGAGAGTTCCCGGACCTGCGTATCGGGCTTGCCCAGGTTCGACAGCAGCGATTCCCAGGACGGCGCCGCCCACGGCGTGGTGCCCTGCGCGAGGTCACCGAGCACGGTCGCCGCCCCGGTCGAACACCGCCGGCCGAGCGCGCGGCATTCCATCGGCGACAGGTCCTGCGCCTCATCGACCACCACGTGGGCCAGGCTGGGTGTCCGCGTGATCAGGTCGCGGGCCTCATCGATGAGCACGACGTCGGCCGCCGACCAGCGCGCCGAGCCCGGACCGCGCGGTACCGGCGACCAGACGATGGCGGCCTGTTCTTCGGCGGTGAGGATTCCCCCGGCCGCCTCCGCCAGCGCCTCCGCCGACGCCAGCAGCCCGAATACCAGCCGGGCCGGATCCGCCTTCGGCCAGATCGCGTCCACGGCCATGCGCACCGGCCTGGACCGCCGCACCGCCTCGTGCGTCCGGTCGTCGCAGGCCTCCCCCGCGGCCTCCATCAGGGTCAGGATCACGTGCGCGATCCTGTGCTCGAGCAGTTCGCGGGCCGCGCCGTACCGCACGCCCCGGTGCCGCAGCTCGTGGACGAGTTCCTCGAGCTCGTAGGCGGCTACCCGCCATCGCCTGGCCCCGCGCGGCAGGACCACGGGCGCGGACGGCCGCCGGACCGACGCCCACAGCGCCCGCCGCAGCACGGCCGCCATCCGCGCGTCTCCCTTGACGATCGCGGCCGCCTCGGTGTCAGCCCCGCGCACGGCCACCGTCCCGGCGGAGGCGACCAGCTCGCCGACGGTCGTCTGGCTCACGTCAAGCTCGCCGAGGGCCGGCAGGACGTTGCGGATGTAGGACAAGAAGGCACGGTTCGGCCCGACCATGACCACCCCGCGCCTGCGCACCTGCTCGGAATACGCGTACAGCAGGTACGCGACCCGATGCAGCCCCACGGCGGTCTTCCCGGTGCCTGGCGCGCCCTGCACGCAGACCGTCTGCGCGGCTCCGGCCCGGACGATGTCGTCCTGGTCAGGCTGAATGGTCGCGACGATGTCCCGCATCGGCCCCGACCGTGGCCGCTCGATCTCGTCCAGCAGAATCTGGCTGGTCCGGCGCTTCGTTTCCGGACCAGAACGATCCGTGGTGAACAGCTCATCTTCATAGGCGGTCAGCTCGCCGCCGGAGAAGCCGAAGCGCCGCCGCAGCGCCAGGTTCATCGGATCCGCGCCGCTGGCCCGGTAGAACGGCCTGGACACCGGGGCCCGCCAGTCGATCACCGCGGGCGTGCCGTCGGGCGCATGCACGTGCCTGCGGCCGATGTGGAAGCTGTGCCCCGCGACACCGTCGTCGCCGGCTCCGCTGAGGTAGTCGAGCCGGCCGAAGAACAGCGGGGCGTCGGGGATGTCCTTCAGCGCTTCGGCACGGTGATACAGGTCGGCCTTGAGGTATTCCTCGGACACGGGGTCCCCGCCCATGGCCTTGAGGGAGAGCACGTCCTCGCGCATCATGTGCAGGAACTCCCTGGAGCGCCGCAACTGGTCGCGTTCGGCGGTCAGGATGAGGTCGAGGCCGGATCGTTCCGTAGGTTCGTTTTTTGATTGTGAACTTGACGCCGCCACGAGGATGGGAACTTACCAGCTCGCTCGGCGGAAGTCACGCGGTTTTCCGGGCCGGCGGCTGCCAGGTGGACAGGCCGCGCGGGGTGAGGAAGGCGTCGAAGACGAGCTCCGACGCGCCGGTCAGGGTGCCCAGGTCGCCCAGCGTCGACGGCAGCAGGGCGGGCGGCTGCGGGCGGCGGAACCGCATCAGCGCGGCCAGGTAGGCCGTCCGGACCGCGTCCGGCGTGGCCTGGTAGACCTCGGCGGCCAGGCCGGACAGGCCGACGACCTCGGGGTCCTGGGCGTTCACCAGCGCGCCGATGCCACGGCCGAGGGCCCCGGCCACCCGCGCCAGGGCCCGGGCACAGCCCGGATCGCTGCCTGCCGCCGCGATGACGCCGGTGGCCTGGACCATCCGGTCTCCCCGCTCGCCTAGGCCGGCCGCGCGGAGCAGCCCGCGAGCGCCCGCGTCGAGTTCCCAGCAGCCCGCCGAGCCGCACCGGCACGGATCGCTGCCGCCGGCCAGCGGCATGTGCCCGAATTCGCCCGCCGAACCACGCGCCCCGCTCACCGGCTGGCCGCCGGCCAGCAGCACCCCGCCGATGCCGGTCGCGACATGCAGGTGCAAGGCGACCGAGACGCCCCGCAGCACGCCCCGGCGAGCCTCCGCCAGCCCCGCCAGCGTGGCGTCGTTGCCGGCCAGGACCGGACCCGCCGGACCCGCCGGGCCCGGCGCCTTCGCCGTCAGGACGCCGAAGACCCCGGCCACGTCGACATCCTGCCAGTCGGACAGGGTGGGCTGCACCATCGTGCCGCCGCTGAGCGGGGAAGGAACCGCGACGCCGATGCCGATCACGCGGTCACCGAACTGGCGGCGGCGGACGGCCAGCCTGGCCGCGACGTCGGCCAGCATCGCGGTACCCGAAGCCGTGTCCCGCTCCTGGCGGTCGAGCACGGCGCCCCGGCCGGTCAGCTCGAACGCGGCCAAGGTGTAGGAGTCATCCCGCAGGTCGACGGCGAGCGCGACCGGTCCGTGCGGATGCGCCGAGGGCACTCCGGTCGGGCGGCCCCTGGTGCGCTGTACCCGCACGCCGGCGGGCGCATCGGCCGGGCTGGGCAGTTCCTCGATGAGCTGGCGTCCGGCCAGGTCCCGGACCAGGACGGTGGCCGTTCCCCTGGCCAGGCTGAGCTGCCTGGTGAGTTCGGCGCGGGTGAGGTGGCCCGCACCGTCGTGGACGGCGCGCAGCAGCCGCGCCAGGTTGTGCGCGCGCAACTCGGCACTTGTCGTCGCCGCGCCCTCGTCCCTGGTCACCATCTGATCGTGCCACGCCCGTGCCCCGGCGCGTGGCCGGGGCTGCCCGGGTCGAAGACCAGCCGAAACACGGTCGCCGGGAACGACGGGACAAGGGTAGATTCAATGGTATGACCGGGACAAACGGTGAGCCGCGCTGGCTGAATGACGATGAGCAGCAGGCATGGCGCGCGACCGTTCACCTGTCCCAGCTGCTTATGCGCCAGCTCGACCGCGACCTGAACGTGCACGGGCTGAACGGACACGACTACGAGATCTTGGTCGAGCTGTCCGAGGCACCGGGCCAGCGGTTGCGGATGACCGAGCTCGCCGATGCCACCAGCCAGTCACGGAGCCGGCTGTCCCACCAGATATCGCGGATGGAAGCCCGCGGGCTGGTCCAGCGGGACACCTGCGAGGGCGACAAGCGCGGTACTTTCGCGGTGCTGACCGACGCGGGCATAGAGGCGATCAGGCGAGTCGCGCCCGATCACGTCGAACACGTCCGCCGGCATTTCATCGACCGGCTGACCCCGCGTCAGCTGGAGGAAATCCGGGACGCCTTCGGGCCGATCGTCGACTACCTGCGCAAGATCCGCGACCGGGACTAGGCCTGTCCGGCCGATCCAGTAGTACGAACCTGCGCAGCACCACGTTGGTCACAGGGACCACGCAAGCAGCATAAACGGAAAGACGCTCCGTTTATCGTGGTGGATCTGGGCTCCGGGGTGGCTTGGCGGTGGATCCGGTGTCTTCCCGTCCCGCATGCCAAATCCGAAATCATCTGGGTTCCAGGACCTGCTGCACGACACTGGCCAGGTCAGCACGGATAGCGTCGAGGCCGGTCGCGTCCTTCACAGTACCCGCCAGCAGACCGGTCATCACCGTCCACACCTGGATCCGGCAGGCGCTGACTCGAAAAAAACCGCACCTATGGAACATCGGGCCGGTTATAACCGGCCCGATGTTCCATAGGGCCGGCTGGTGCGCGTCACGCTGGCCCCACGGGCCGCGGCGGCCCCTGCAGGCGCTTAGTTTCGCGGCCGGAGGCTGCCGCGAACCGGCAGGAAAGACAGGCCTGGGACATCTGGAACCCGGCCATATTTTTACGGGGCCGGGCGGGGGTTCCGGGCCCTCCCCCCGTGCCCCCGATCTACCGCCAGGCCCGGATACGCCACCGAAATCCGCCGATGAATGCGGTAAACCGGACAGAGGGGGATGCGCGGCGGCTGGAATCGGCCGATGGCGGACTCGGCTGCTTGACCGGTGCCCTAGGCCTGTCCGGCGGGAGACATCGACGACCAAGGTCACGGGCGGTCCGCATCCCGGTAGCTGAGAATCAAGTCGGCCGGAAGGACGGATCCGCTCGTTTGCTTGCGCGCCCTGACGCGAGCGATCCAGACATCAGCGTCAGGCTTGCGCGCGAGCTCCACCAAGGCCGCGCGCAGGTAGTCCTGCAGCGAACGGCCGGTCAGCGCCGCGCGGGAAGCCAGCTCGTCGCGGGTTTCGTCGGGCACATCCCTGATCGTGATCGAGGTAGCCATAGCAGCACTATCAACACTAGAACAGCACGGACATGAGGCGGCCGGTCTCGGTGAAGCCGACCCGGCGGTAGGCCGCGCGGGCCGGGGAGTTGAAGTCGTTGACGTACAGCGAGACCAGCGGCGCGATCGACCGCGACGCCTCGACGACGACCGCGGCCATGCCCGGCGCGGCCAGGCCCTGGCCGCGGCATTCCGGCCGCACCCACACCCCTTGCACCTGGCAGACCTGCGGGGTGACGGCCCCTATCTCGGCCTTGAAGATGACCTGGCCGTCCTGAATCCGGGCGAACGCCCGGCCGCTGCGGATGAGCTGTTCCAGCCGGGCCCGGTAGGACGCGCCGCCGTCCCCGGTGACCGGCGAGACGCCCACCTCCTCGGTGAACATGGCCACGCAGGCCGGCCACAGGATGTCGATCTCGTCGGGCCGCACCCGCCGGACCCCCGGGTCGGGCGGCACCAGCGGCGGCCCGGGCGTGACCATGACGGGCTGCACGGAGCGGACCTCCCGGGCCGGACCCCAGTGCGGCCGGAGCAAGGCCCACAGCGCCTGGATCTCGGCCGCTGCCCCGACGACCGACGAGCAGCGCCGTCCCTGCCGCAGCGCCCGGTCCGCGAATGCCACGATGGCGTCCGGGGTGGCGGCCACCGTGACCAGGTTGGCGCCGGAGTAACACAGCGACTCGAGCCGACCGCCGGGCGCATGGCCCCACACCTGCGCGCCGAGCCGGCCAGGCTCCAGGCCGAGGGCCCGGACCCGCGAGCTCACGAATACGTTCGTCACCGGATCGCGGTCGCAGATAGCCAGAGCGGCCTGACGGTCCCGCTCATCGAGCTGCCGCACCGACGCAGACCACGGCGGCTTTACCCGCAACATACCCCCAGCGTACACCGGGTAATAGCGCGGATAATTCTCATCTCGGACACGCTGTTGTCATTGTTACCGGCGCCCTGACCTCAACTGTCATCCACGTCTTGGCCTCGATTATTACCCGTGCCGCGGCCCGGCTAGACACCGGAGGTCCCGGGCGTCGGATCGGGCACGGCCGGGCAGGTGGCGTTGACCAGCCCGGGCGCCGTCGGCAGGGCCCCGGTCGCGAGATAGGCGTTCAGGTAGCCCTGCACGCAAGAGTTCTCCGGCTGCTCAAGCGACTGCCCGTGGTCGCCGCTGCCTTCGACCACGACCATCCGCGCGGACGGCAGCAGCTTGTGGGCGTCCTGGGCGCCGGCGTACGGGGTGGCCGCGTCCAGCGTGCCCTGCAGCATCAAGATGCCCGGCAGGCCGGCCCCCTTGATCTGCAGCGGCTTGGCCGGGCCCTGCACCGGCCAGAACGCGCAGGCCGCGTTGACCCAGGCGTTGTCCCACGCCTGGAACGGAGCCTTGGAGTAGATCATCTCGGTGTCGGCGGTCCAGTAGGCCCAGCTTCGCGGCCAGTTCACATCCGAGCACTGCACCGCGTTATAAACGGCGTCCTCATTCTCGTTCTGCGTGCCGATTCCCTCGTACTGGGCGATCATGTCGGCGGTCTTCCCGGAGTTCAGGTAGGACGACAGCGCCTGCGCGAGTCCCGGCCAGAATTCGTCCAGGTAGTCGCCTTCCAGGAAGGTGTCATCGAAGTCGTCGGCCCCGATCGTCCCGTCGATCGGATGGGCGAGCAGCTGGTTGCGGGCTTTGTACCACTCGGCCTGTACCTGCGCCGCGGTGCCGCCGAGATGGTAGGTGCCGTCGTATTTAGCCACCCAGGCGAAGAATGCCTCGATACGCCCCTGGAAAGCGTAATCCTGGTCGACATTGTCGGTGTACCAGACCCCGGTCGGGTCGACGATGCTGTCCAGCACCATGCGGCGGACCCGGCTCGAGAAAAGAGTGGCATATACCTGGCCCATATAGGTGCCGTAGGAGAACGCATAATAATTTATTTTCGACACACCGAACGCCACGCGTATAGAGTCCATGTCGCGGGCCACGTCTTCGGTGGTCATGTAGGGCAGCAGCCAGCCGAACTTCTGCTCGCAATCGTCGGCGTACATTTTCGCCCGGTTGATGAGCACCTGCTCGGCGGCGGAATTGGCCGGGATGTAGTTCGGGCGCACTCCGGAGAAAAAACCGGGATCGCAGCTGAGCGCCGGCACAGAAGACCCGACGCCGCGCGGGTCGAAGCCCACGATGTCGTAGTCCTTGGCCACGCCTGGTCTGAGGCTGTCCGCTATGATCGGCGCCCACGGCAGCCCGCTGGCACCGGGTCCACCCGGATTGACCAGCATGATCCCCTGCTGCTTGCTCCGCGGCGCGGTGGCCGGGACCATGTCCAGGGCCAGGCTGATATGCCTGCCGCCGGGATCGGCGTAGTTGAGCGGGACGCTCAGCATGGTGCAGTCATGCACGCCGTAGGCGGCCAGCTGCTTGGAGCAGGAATGCCAGTGCAGCGTGCTGTCCGCCGGGATGATGGAGCCCGTGCTCTGCCCGGCCTGGGCGCTCTGGGTGTCCTGGGCGCTCTGGCTCGGTCCCGTGACGGCCGCGGAACCGGGGGAGGTGCAGGCGGTGAGCGCGAGCAGGCCGGCCATGGTGATGATCAGTGCCGCTGGACCGACCCGGCCGTCCCGCGTCCGCCCGCGCAGGCGTGACATCAACATGGGCCCCATGATCCCCCATCATGCCCGACGCGTCCGGATGGCGGGCCCGGGTCTATGTGACTTCCAGTGACAGCTACGACGCGGCGCGGTGGCGCTCCTCGAGCGCCTGGCGGTACTCGGCGACGACCATCTCGGTCAGCGCCTCGACCGAGGTGTCCCTGGCGTACTTGTCGTAGGTGATCTTGCCGCCCTGCAGCAGGTTCACCCGGTCGCACACCTGCAGCACCTGGCCGTAGTTGTGGGCGATGATGATGACCGAGATGCCCCGCTCCTTGACCTCGCGCACGATGTCGAGGATCATCGCGCCTTCCTTGACGCCCATCGCCGCCAGCGGCTCGTCGAGCAGCAGCACCTTCGCGTTCCCGAACACCGACCGGGCCACCGCGATGGCCTGCCGCTGGCCGCCGGACAAGCTGGCCACCTCGACGTCCACCGACTTCAGAGTCTTGATCCCCATGGAGTCCAGGTGCTTCTGGGCCTGCTGCCGCATGACCTTGTTGCGCAGCAGCGGCCAGCGGACCGGCTCCCGGTTGAGGAACATGTTGTGGTACACGGTGAGCTGGTTAACCAGGGCGAGGTCCTGGTAGACCACGTCGATACCGGCCGCGCGGGCTTGGGTCACCGAGGAGAACGAGACCTCCTCGCCGTTCAGGATGAGCCGGCCGCTGGTGGGCTGCTGGAAGCCGCAGATGATCTTGATGAGGGTGGACTTGCCTGCCCCGTTGTCGCCGATCAGGCCGAGCACCTCGCCGCGCTCCAGCCGCAGGCTCACGTCGGTCAGCGCGGTCACGGCTCCGTAGCGCTTGGAGATGTGCTCCACCCTCAGGATGTCGTTCTCGGTCGGCTGGGTAAATTGCTCGGCTGACTGGGTGCTCACTTAGCTGCCTCCGTGCTCGACGGCCAGGTTCGGTCTGATGCGGTGCATTCTGGTGCTATTCGCCGCGGAACGGGCGCGCGCCGATCTGGTCCATGGCCTGGCGGGTCTTGAGTCTGGGCGTACTTCGGGTCGACGAGGTGCCCACTAGCCGGCCCGAGCCTCGCAACTTCGACAGGTAGGTGTTGACGATCATGAAGACGATGATCGCGCCGCCCTCGATCATCAGGTACTTGTAGGAGCTGATGCCGCGCAGGTTGAACCCGTCCTGCAGTTCGCCGAGGACCAGCACGCCGAACCACATACCGATCATCGTGCCGACACCGCCCAGCATGGCCGTACCGCCGATGACCGCGCCGGCGATGCCCGTGAGCACCACGGTGAGCTGGCCGGCGCTCGGGTCGATGATGGTGTTCTTGAAGGCTTCCAGGATCCCGGCGAGCGCCCCAAGCGAGCTGGCCATCATGAAGTTGCCGATTTTGATCCGGTTGACCTTGATGCCGGCTTCCCGCGCGCCCAGCATGTTGCCGCCGACCGAGACCGTGTAGAGGCCCCATCGGGTCCTTCTGAGCAGGACGTGGAAGAGCAGGACGAGGACGCTGGCCCAGATGATCTCCGACCAGGCCTCGCCGCCGAACCAGCGGCCGATGTGGACCGACTGGGCGGGCAGGTTGATCTGCTGGGCCGAGGAGATCGTCAGCGTGTAGCCGAACACCAGGAAGCCGCTGGCGAGCGTGGTGATCAGCGACGGGACGCCGAACACGGTGGTGACCACCCCGTTGAGCAGTCCGATCAGGGAGCACACCAGCACCGCGATAACGATGGCCAGGACGGTCGGGAGGCCGGAGTCGATGAAGAAGTGCATGATGAACGGAGAGAGGGTCCAGACGAACCCGATCGACAGGTCGATCTCGCCGCAGACCATCACCAGCACCAGGCCGATGCCGATGATCACGTACGGGCCCATGTACTCGGCGATGTTGACGAAGCTGCCGTGGCTGAAGAAGGCCGTGGTGCCGGACGCCCAGAAGTAGATGAACAGGAGCACGGCAATCAGCGTGATGCTGGCCTCGCGCTGATTCAGGAAGATGGCGCCGGCTCGGTTGAGAACCCTGGAGCGATGCCTCCCGCTTGGTACGTCGCCGATGATCCCCGGGCTGCGTTCGGCAGTGTCACTCACGTCGCTCATCCCAATCGTGCTGCTTCGCCCGATGCCTGTGTGGAGAGAGTAATACCCAGGTGCCGCGGGGGTTGACCGGGGTTAAAGCCGGGGT
>Ga0302308_10002494_pt1 | contig 14919 bp, 9 predicted proteins | sample III_Palsa_E3_3_FD_200531 | JGI IMG/M metagenome (GOLD analysis project Ga0302308, IMG submission 200531) | Peat permafrost microbial communities from Stordalen Mire near Abisko, Sweden - III_Palsa_E3_3 | ecosystem: Environmental > Terrestrial > Soil > Palsa > Peat permafrost | place: Sweden... | reverse complement strand
CACCGAGCACTCCGAGAAGAAGATGATCGAGCCGTTGACCACGATGTTGGTGTTGGGCCCGTAGATGATGAAGAAGTTGGGGAAGCCGGGCGTGGTCATGCCGAGGTAGGCGCGCGCGTCGCCGGCCCAGGCCTCGTGCAGGTCGCGGCCGCCGCGGCCGGTGACCTTGAAGGTGCGCAGGAACTGGCTGGCGGTGAAGCCGGTGCCGTAGATGATGGCGTCGAACTCGCGCGTCTGGCCGTCCGCCGTCTCGATCCCGGTCCTGGTGATGCGGGCGATGGTCTCGGTCACCAGCTCGACGTTGGGACGCTTCAGCGCCGCGATCCAGCGGCCGTCGTCGCGCAGCGCCCGCTTGCCGCCGAACGGATAGGCCGGCACCAGGTGCGGGAGCAGGTCCGGCCGGTCGGCGGCCTGGGCCGAGATCGCGAACGAGAGCGCCTCGCGCAGCATGGCGTTGGCCGGACCGACCGCGCCGGGGCCGCCGTTCCAGCTCGGATCGGCCTTCACCGCCTCATAGACGCCGTCGGTGAGCAGCCAGAACAGGTAGAAGCGGTACCACTTCTCATAGAAGGGCACATGCTCCAGCAGCCAGCGCTCGGCCGGGGTGACCGGGTCGTGGTAGTCGGCGGTGGGCGCCAGCCAGGGCGGGGTGCGCTGGAAGATGGTGAGGTGTTCGGCCTCTTTCGCCACCTCCGGCGCGAACTGGAAGGCGCTGGCGCCGGTGCCGATCACCGCGACGCGCTTGCCGGCCAGGTCGACGTCGTGGCGCCAGCGCGCCGAATGGAACGCCGGCCCCGCGAAGTCGCCGACGCCGGGCACGTCCGGAAGCCGCGGCTGGTTGAGCTGGCCCACGGCCGAGATCACCGCCTTGGCCTCCAGGATCTCGATCTTGCCGGCCTTGTCCCGGACCCGCACCCGCCAGATCGCCCGCGCCTCGTCGAAGGCGCAGTCCCGCACCTCGGTCTCGAAGCGGATGTGGGGGCGCAGGGCGTGCTTGTCGGCCACCCGCCGGAAATAGGCCAGCAGCACCGGCTGCGGCGAATAGTGGTTCGGCCACTCGTGATTGGGCTCGAAGGAATAGGAATAGAGGTGGCTGGGATTGTCGACCCGGCAGTCGGGATAGCTGTTCTCGAACCAGGTGCCGCCGACCTCGGCGTTCTTCTCGACGATGGTGAAGGGGATGCCCGCCTGCTGCAGCCGGATGCCGGCCAAGAGGCCCGACATGCCGGCGCCCACGATCACCACCGGCAGGCGCGCCGCGGCGGCCCTCAGCGCCGGCGAGGTCCAGTCCGGCCGCTTGGCGTCCTCGCCGGTCATCTTCAGCTCTTCGATCAGGAAGGGCGCATAGCGCTCGGGGATCTCGGCGCCGGCGACGAAATCCATCATCTGGCGGACGACGGCCTGGCTCGGGATCGGCGCCAGCGGCGCGCCGGCCGCGTGCGCCTCGATCGCCGCCTTGGCCTTGGCGCGGATCTCGGCCTGCACTGCCTCCGAATAGCCGCCGCTCTTCACCTCGCCGAACGGATCGTACATCGGCCAGCGGTCGCGCCCGATCAGGCTGGTGTCGCCGGTCAGGTGCACGAGGGCGGCGGCCAGCGCCGGCAGATGGGCTTCGGCGAGGGCGGCGTCGAGGGATACGGCGTCATCGGTCATGGCGGCATCTCCAAGTGTCGTGTGCGGACTCTGATCCCTTGACGCGGCGGACGTCCAGACGCGAGTGGCGGCGATGAACTATCGGCATCTCTTCCACGCCGGGAACCACGCCGACGTCTTCAAGCACGCGGCGCTCACCCTGGTGCTGGAACACCTGCGCGCCAAGCCGCAGCCATTCGCGGTGCTCGACACCCACGCCGGCGTCGGCGTCTACGACCTGACGTCAGAGGGCGCGCGGAAGACTCGCGAGTTCGAGGAAGGCGTCGGCATGGTGTTCGGCCGCGGCCTCGCGTCGGCGCCGGCCTATTCCGCCGTGCTGCGCGAGATGAACCCCGGCGATCTCGCGACCTATCCCGGCTCGCCCGAGATCGCCGTGCGCCTGCTGCGGCCCGAAGACCGGCTGATCGCCTGCGAGCTGCATCCCGACGACGTCCAAACCCTGCGCGCCCGCTATCGCGGCGACCGCCGCGTCGCCGTCCACCACCGCGACGGCTACGAAGCCGTGGTCGCCCTGACCCCGCCGGCCGAACGCCGCGGCCTGGTGCTGATCGACCCGCCGTTCGAGCAGCCGGACGAGACGCGGCGGCTGGCGGCCGCGCTCGCGGCCGCTTTGCGCAAATGGCCGAACGGGATCTTCATGGCCTGGTATCCGGTCAAGGACGCCCGCATCGGCGACGTTCTCGCCGCCGCGGCGACGGCCTTCCCGAAGATGCTACGGGCGGAGTTCCTCGCCTATCCGCTGGACGGCGTGCAGATGGCCGGCGGCGGCCTGATCATCTGCAACGCGCCGTGGAAGCTGGATGAGAAGCTGCGGGCGGTGTGCGAGGAGCTGCACCCCTTGCTGGGCGAAGGCCACGGCAGCTGGCGGGTTGATTATCTGAGTCCGCCCTAGGCGTACCCCCCCCCTGGAGGGGCGGGTGGCGGTCCGCGAAGCGGAGCGCCGGGTGGGGGGATCTTTCCGCCACGACGCCGGGTAGCGGAGAGAGCCCCCCACCCCCGACCCCGCCCCTCAAGGGGGCGGGGAGTCCATCAAGCCGATCTCCCCCGCGCGGTCACCGGCCAGATGGCTTCCAGCGTGTCGCCGCGCACCACGTGGTAGGCGTCGTAGAGGTTCACGGTCGGATCGCAGTGGGGCGCCGCGAGGGTGACGCGTTCGCCGAGCCGGGGCGGATCGACACCGCGCGGCGGCACGATGGCGCCCTGCTCGTCGCCCATGAACCGGTAGGCGCTGCCCTCCGGCGCGCCGCTCAGGATCGGCGGCGGACCGGCCTCGGTAGCGAAGGCCTTGAAGCCCGCGTCCACCGTCACCAGCATCGGGTGGCTGGCGCTGATCACCCGCGCATCGACCATCAGCGAGGTCTCGAACGGGTTGGGCTGGTCCTCGCGCAGGGCGCAATCGCCGTACTGGCGGTCCATGAAGATGTAGGAGCCGACCTGCAGCTCGGTGAAGACGCTTAAGCTCGCGTCGATGGCGTGGCTGCCGGTGCCGCCGCCGGTCTTGGCTGCGATCGCCTCGCGCCGGTCGGCATAGGCCTCGATGTGCTGCTCGGCGCCGCAATAGAACTGCACCCCGCCGAAGCTTAAGCTCGGATGGGCGTCGATCTGGCGCGCGAGGGCGACGCAGGCGGCGGTATCGGCGACGCCGGTGCGGTGCAGGCCTGGGTCGAGATCGACCAGCAGCGTCAGGGTCACGCCCGCCGCCTTCGCCGCCGCGCCGATGGCGGCCACCGCATCGGGGTGGTCGCAGGAATGCATCAGGCTGGGGTGCTTGCCCGCCAGGGCGATCAGGCGCTCCACCGCCGGCTCGCCCACCACCGGCGAGGTGATCAGGATGCCTTCGATCCCGCCCTCCGCCAGCGCTTCGGCCTCGCCGAGCTTGGCGCAGCAGACGCCCAGCGCCCCGGCCTCGATTTGGCGGCGGGCGATGTCGACGCTCTTGTGGGTCTTGGCGTGCGGCCGCAGCTTCAGCCCATGCGCCGCCGCGAACGCCGTCATGGCCGCGATGTTGCGGTCCAGCGCCGCGACATCCAGCACCAGCGCCGGCGTGTTCAACGACCGCCGCGATCCCTGCCGGCCGATCAGGTGCTCATGGAGGGTGAGGGCGTAGGTCATTTTACCTCCCTTCTCCCCTTGCGGGAGAAGGTGTCGCCGGAGGCGACGGATGAGGGGTGAAAGCGCGGCGGGTTAGGGATTGGCGATTCGGAGAGGCGGCGCCGACACCCCTCATCCGACCCGCTTCGCGGGCCACCTTCTCCCGCAAGGGGAGAAGGACGCGCGTATGGTCACCATCGGCCAATCCAACCTCTCCTCTTCGCGCCACGCCGCGCGGCCTCTAAGTTGGCAGAACCGCGACGGAAGGAACAGGCATGGACGACTACGCCGAGTACGATGGGGTCGGCCTGGCCGAGCTGGTGAAGAAGGGCGAGGTCACGCCGGCCGAGCTGGTCGAGGCTGCGGCCGCGCGCATCGAGCGCCACAACGGGGCGATCAACGCCGTGGTCTACCAGGGCCTGGACGAGGCGCGCGCCAAGGCGGCCACCCTGCCGGACGGCCCGTTTCGCGGCGTGCCGTTCCTGGTCAAGGACCTGCTGATCGCCGTCGCCGGCTGGCCGCGCACCAGCGGCAGCCGCTATGGCAGGGGCGTGGTTGACGCCGAGGACTCTGGGCTGATGCGCCGCTACCGCGAGAGCGGCGTCTCGCTGCTGGGCAAGACCAACCTCTCCGAGTTCGGCATCGCCGGCACCACCGAGGGCCAGCTCTACGGGCCCTGCCGCAATCCCTGGAGCCTGGATCACATCGTCGGCGGCTCGTCCGGCGGGGCGGCGGCGGCTGTCGCTGCGGGAATCGTGCCGATGGCGCACGGCGGCGACGGCCGCGGCTCGATCCGCATCCCGGCTTCCTGCTGCGGCCTCGTCGGGCTGAAACCCACCCGCGACCGCAGCCCGCACCTGCCCGACGGCTACGACTTCGCCCAGGGCTATGTGGTCGAGCACGTGATCACCCGCACCGTGCGCGACAGCGCCGTCATGCTCGACGCCACCGGCCGTCCCGAACCCGGCTCGCCCTACGCGATCCCGCCGAAGGAACGGCCCTATGCCGAGGAGGTGCTGCGCGCGCCGGGCCGCTTGAAGATCGCCTGGTCGAGCGAGACCGCCAACGGCCGGCCGGTGCATCCCGAGGTGCAGGCGGCGCTGGAGGCCACCGTCACCCTGCTGGAGACGCTCGGCCACGAGCTCACCCCGCACGGTCCCGGCGTCGACCAGCGCGCGCTCTGGGGCTCGCAGGGCGCCTTCTCCGGCGCCAATTTCGCCGCTGGGATGCGGCGGATGATCGAGGCGGTCGGCCGCGAGCCGGCCGACGACGAATTCGAGCCGCTCACCTGGGCGAGCTGGAAAGGCGGCCAGCGCGCCGGCGGGATGGACGCCATGGCCAATATGCAAGACCTGCGCGTCCTCGCCCGCCAGGCGCTGCAGCTCTATGAGACCTTCGACGTCTATCTGACGCCGACGCTCTCCGCGCCGCCGCCGCCGATCGGCTACCTCTCGCCGGTGCTGAACACGCCGCGCGACATCGGCCGGCGCAACGGCGAGTTCTTCTCCTTCCCCGGCGTCGCCAACATGACCGGCCAGCCCTCGATCTCGCTGCCGCTGGCCTGGTCGTCGGAGGGCCTGCCGATGGGCATGATGTTCACCGCCCGCTACGCCGACGAGGCCACCCTGTTCCGGCTGGCGGCGCAGCTGGAGATCGAGGCGCCGTGGAAGGCGCGGCGTCCGGCGGTTTGGGGCTGAGGGCGCGCGGACTGACCGCCGCTGAGCGGGCCGAACTCAGCGAAGGTCTGGGCGAGGCGCTCGCATCGGCTGGGGTGACGCCGGTGGTCGAAACCAGACCGCACCCTGCCGCCCACCTGGCGCGATTGAGATTTGGCGGCCTGCCGATCATGGCGGTGGGTCGGACGATCTGGTGGCCGGGGGCTCGCCCCGATTTCGCGGGGACGGCCGAGATGGCGGTGCTTCAGCATGAGCTGCAGCACATCCTGGACTTCGCCGAGGGCCGCCTCACCGTGCTGGGCTATCTGCTGCGGCCCCACAACTGGCGCTATCACTGGGACCTGAGCGACGGCCTCAGCTGGGATCGGCTCGGCGCGGAACAGCGCGCGAGCCTGGCGGAAGCGCTGTGGCGGGCGGAGCGGTCAGGTCGCGGCAACGAAGCCGCGACAACCCTGCGCCGCATCATTCCGTGGGCGCGACCTTCTCCTTAGGGGGCTTCCAGCGTCGTCGCCGTCGGCGATTTCGTGAGTCTGATCGGATGCTTCGACGCTAGGGTGCCGCAGCGCCGGCCAACCATTGGCCGGCTTGAGAGGGTGCGGTCATGCTCACTCGCGCACGAACCGGACGGCTCCTGCTGATGGCGCTCGCCCTGGTCTGCGCGGCCCCCGCCGTCTCAGCGGCGGTTGTCGCCGCGCCGCTGGCGGACCATGTCGTGGTGGAGCTGAAGGTGACGGGGGCCGTGCATTGGAGCGCGGTCTACGACCATGCCGCGGATGCGCGCCACAACTGCCGACCACCGCTCGAGGTCATGCCCGGACCCGCGCCCGGCTCGAGGTTCCTGAACCTGCCGTTCAAGCTCCTGTTCTCTGATTCCGCGGACCCCAGCGTCGAGGACTTCGCGCTCGCCATCGACACAGTCAGCCCGTCGCCGGGGCCGAACCGCGGGTCCGCCTTCCACCTCGAGCTGACGGCCGGCGGGAAATCCTGGGAAGGCGACAGCGCCGCCGGGTCCGCCAACCTGATCGAGACCAGCGCCAACGCCACGTCCGGCCGGTTTCAGATCGGCGGCCTGCATTCAGCCGGCGAAGATGGGACCATCTCCGTCCAGGGGACTTGGCGGTGCCCAGCGACCTGAAGGGGCTTGACGGCGATGACGACGGCGGGGTTACTTACGGTCCCGGTGTCGCCGCCGGGCGGTCTTTGACATTGTGAACCTGACAAAGTTGTCCGTGAGCGGACGAATTGGCATGCGCGCCGATGCGGCGGGGCCACCGTTAATAACGGAAATTTACGGTGGAAACGCGGTGGAGTGACCCCCTGAGGCGAGGCAGATTCAGACGGCTTCCGGCGCCTGACTGGGTTCCGGCGTTCGCCGGGATGGGCGGGGATCGATGGCGGGTTAGCGCGCCAGCCGCACCGTCACCTCGGCCGAGAGGCCCGCGCGCAGCCGTTCCAGGCCCGGCTGGTCCGGGTCGAGCGCAATGCGCACCGGCACCCGCTGGACGATCTTGGTGAAGTTGCCGGCGCCGGGCTCGAACGGCAGCAGGGCGAACTGGGAGCCGGAGCCGGGGGCGAGGCTGTCGACGTGGCCGGTGAAGACGCGGCCGGGCAGGGCGTCGATCTTCACCGTCGCCGGCTGACCTGGGCGCATCCGGCCGATCTGGGTCTCCTTGAAGTTGGCGGTGATGATGGGCTTGGCCTCGCCGACGATGGTCATCAGCGTCACCCCCGGCTGCACCATGGCGCCGACATTGGCCTCGATGTCGGCGACCGTGCCGGACGCCGGCGCCACGACCTGGGTCTCGGATTTCTGTAAGAGCGCCGCGTCAAGTTCGGTCCGGGCGCGGTACTCGGCCGCCACCGCCTCGGCCCTGGCGCCCTCGATCTCGCCGCGGGTGCGGGCCGCCACCAGCGCCTGGCCGTGCGCGGTCTCGAACGCTTGGCGCAGCAGCGGGTCGGCCGCGGCCGTCGGCCCGGCGAGCGATTCGGCCGAGTTCACCGCGCCCTCGGCCATCTTTTCCTCGGCGTCGAGGCGGGCGAGGCCCGCGCGGGCCGCCTGCTCCGAGGCCTGGGCGGCCATCAGATCGCCGCGCGCCTGGGCGACCTTGAGGTCGTATTCCTCCGGATCGATGCTCGCCAGCAGTTCGCCCGCCTTCACCGCGCGGTTCTCGCGCGCGCTGACCGCCAGCACCATGCCGCGCACCTTGGGCGAGACGATGGTCTTGTCGCCCTGCACATAGGCGTCGTCGGTGGAGGTGGTCGGCCGCTCGGCGAAAATCCAGACCAGGCCGCCGGCGATCGCCAGCACGGCCGCGAGGGCCACGATGAGCGTGCGCCAACGCATCCGGGCCGTGGCGGCCGAGCCCCCTGAACCGCCGCTCGTCATGCTTCCCCGGACCACTCCCTCGGATGGCGCTCGTCCCTCGCGCCGCGGATGATGCTAGCATGAATTCCCTTGCCGCAAGGGCGGCGAAGGAGGCGGGGGATTTGAGCGTCGCGGCGGCCCTGGCGGACCTGGAGCGGAGTCCCGCGGCGGCCATGCCGCCCTGGCGCAAGCTGGCGATCTTCTTCGCCATGGCGGTGGGCCAGTTCATGGCCCTGCTCGACATCCAGATCGTGGTCGCCTCGCTGAGTTCGATCCAGGCCGGGCTGTCGGCCAGCGCGGACGAGATCGACTGGATCCAGACCGCCTATCTGAGCGCCGAGATCTGCATGATCCCGCTCTCGGCCTACCTCGCCCAGGCGCTGTCGACGCGCTGGGTGTTCTTCGGCTCGGCGGCGCTCTTCACCCTCACCAGCCTGCTCTGCGGCGTGGCGTGGGACCTGCCGTCGATGGTGGTGTTCCGGGCCATCCAGGGCTTCGTCGGCGGGGCGATGATCCCGCTGGCCTTCGCCACCGGCTTCACCTTCTTCGACGGGGCGGAGGCAGCGACGGCGACGGCGGTGCTGGGGGTGATGTCGACCCTGGCGCCCACCCTCGGCCCGGCGATCGGCGGCTGGATCACCGACGTGCTCGGTTGGCGCTGGCTGTTCTTCGTCAACATCCTGCCGGGCGCGGTGGTGGCGCTGGCGCTGGCGGGTCTCGGCCGCTTCGAGAAGGCCGAGCCGAAGCTGCTGCTTAAGGTCGACTGGCTGCACGCCGCCAGCCTCGCCGGCTTCCTCGGCGGCCTGCAATATGTGCTGGAGGAGGGCCCGCGCCACCAGTGGTTCCAGGACCGCTCGGTGGCGGCGCTGGCCTGGATCGCCGGGGTGTCGGGCGTGGTGTTCTTCGAGCGGTGCTTTTTCTCGGCCCGCCCGCTGGTGAACATCGCGCCGTTTCGCCAGCGCGGGTTCCTGGCCGCCAGCGTGCTCAGCTTCGCCATCGGCTTCGGCATCTTCACCAGCGTCTATCTGACCCCGGTGTTCCTGTCGCAAGTGCGCGGCTTCTCCAGCATCGATATCGGCGAGACGGTGTTCATTGCCGGCGTCTTCATGACCCTCTCGGCCGGACCCGCGGCGTGGCTGGCCGCGCGCGTCGACCTGCGGCTGATGATGACCGCCGGGCTGCTGATGTTCGTCGTCTCGTCCTGGATGATGTCGTCGCTGGGGCCCGACTGGGGGTTCTGGGAGCTGTTCATGCCGCAGGTGGTGCGCGGCGTGGCGGTGCTGTTCTGCATGGTGGCGGTGGTGGGCATGGCCCTGCGCGACATGCCGGACGACGAGCTCAAGGACGCCTCCGGCTTCAACAACCTGACCCGCAACCTCGGCGGCGCGGTGGGCATCGCGGCGGTCAACACCTGGCTGATCGACTTCACCCAAGGCCATGCCGCCAGTCTGGTCCAGGGCCTGGGACACGGCGCGGCGGGGGGCCGGGAGGCGCTGAGCGCCCTCGTCACCCGCTTCGCCGCCAGCGGGATCGACCCCGGTCGCGGCCAGGGCGTCGCCGCCGAGACGGTGATGCAGGGCGTCGTCGGCCAGGCGCTGACGCTCGCCTTCGACGACGTCTTCCGCCTGATCGCCTGGCTGTTCCTCGCCTGCCTGCTCGTCGTGCCCTTCTGCCGGGGCGGCCCGATGACGCATCGCCAGCGCGCGCACCATCACTGAAGCTGCCATTAAGGCGCCCTGGAGTACGCCTAGCGGAGCCTGCGGGGTCGAGGCGCTTGGGCCCGGCCCCTAGAGCAAGCTAAAGGTTGGGGCGCGCGCTAAAGGCTGGACGTCCCGAAGGTGTCTCTGAGAATGAACGAACGACTGAAAAGCGCACTCATCGCCCTGGCGGCGGTCGTGGGTCTCGCGGCGGCGAACCCGGCGGGCGCCGTGCCGCAGGCCATGCCGCGCGCGCTGACGCCGGACGATCCGGCCTTCCCGTTCACCCGGCCCAATCCCGAGGCCGAGATCGGCACGCTGCCCAACGGCCTCACCTACGGCGTCATGCGCCGCGCCGGCACCCGCAAGGTGACGGTGATCCTGCGGATCGGGGCCGGCAGCCAGGACGAGACGGCGAACGAGCGCGGCGTCGCCCACTTCCTCGAGCACATGGCCTTCAACGGCTCGACCCATTTCCCGCCCGGCACGGTGCTGAAGCAATTCGCCGACATCGGCGTTTCCATCGGCCGCGACCAGAACGCCCAGACCACCTTCTCGTCGACCACCTTCAGCCTCGACGTCTCCGAGATCACGCCGGACCGGCTCGATCTGGCGTTCGGCTGGCTGCGCGACGTCGCCGACGGCTCGTCCATCGAGCAGGCCCAGGTGGACCGCGAGCGCGGCGTGATCATGTCGGAATACATCGGCAGCCGCAGCGCCATGGCCGATATCGGCGAGGCGAGCGAGAATTTCATGCTGCCGAACATGCTCGGCCCGAAGCGGCTGCCGATCGGCCTGAAGGAGATCATCTCCAGCGTCAACGCGGACACCATCCGTGGCTTCTATCATCGCTGGTACCGGCCCGAGACCTCGATGGTGGTGGCCGTCGGCGACCTGCCGCGTGAGGAGCTCAAGGCCCGCATCATCGCCGCCTTCGGCTCCTGGCGGAACGACACACCGGCGCCGCAGAAGCCCGATCTCGGCCACGTCGACCTGAAGCGGCCGAGCGCGGTGCTGATCGAGACCAACGAGAACGCCCCGCCGACGCTGCAGGTCTGCCGGCCGATGGACAAGGATCCGCCGACCCGCGAAGGCGTCGCCTCGCGCACCAAGGACTTCGAGGAGGCGCTGTGGGTCAGCACCCTCGACAAGCGGCTCTCGGTGCTCGCCAACGGCGCCAATCCGCCGTTCGTCGGCGCCCAGGTCAATCGCGACCAGATGTTCGACACCGCCTCGGCCGTCTGCGCCACCGTCTCCTTGCGCGACCAGGACTGGCATGACGCCCTGACCGCGATCTCGGGCGAGATGCGCCGCCTGTCGCTCTACGGCCTCACCGACGAGGAGTATCAGGCCGGCCTGAAGGGACTGGTCGCCGAGGTCGAGACCGAGGTCGGCCAGGCCCCTACCATGACCGGCGCCCAGCTCGCCGAGAGCATCGTCTCCAACCAGACCGAGAACGGCACCTTCTCCACCGCCGAAGAGGACCAGCGGATCGGCCGACTGGCGCTGGCCGGCCTCACCCGCGAGGACGTCGACACCGAGTTCGCCCGCGTCTGGTCGCGCGCCGGGGCGCCGCTGATCACCCTGGTCACGCCCACGGCCGAGCAGGACGCCGAGGTGGCGAAGGCCTGGCGCGTCGCCGAGGCCAGCCCCGCGCCGGTCGCGCCGGCCGCGCACGAAGGCCACGCCTGGGCCTATTCCGACTTCGGCCCGCCGGGGACCGTGGTCAGCCGCGAGGACCTGCCGGACATCGGCGCCACCCGCATCGCCTTCGCCAACGGCGTGCGGCTGAACTTCAAATCGAGCCAGAACGCCCAGGACCGGGTGGAAATCCGCATCCGCTTCGGCGCCGGGCAGGAAGAGCTAGCGGTGGCGGACCTGCCGGCCGCGCGTCTCGGCGCGTCGCTGCTGCGCGAGGGCGGCCTCGGCAAGAACGATTTCGAGGACACCGTGCGGCTTTGCGAGGGCCACGCCTGCGACTTCGAGTTCGCCATCGGGCGCGACACCTTCGAGGTCGCCGGCGACACCCGCCCCGCCGATCTCGATGTCGAAATGCAGCTGATCGCCGCCTACCTGTCCGACCCCGGCTTCCGGCCGGCGCTCGACGCGCGCATCCCCACCACGGTCAAGACCCTCTACGAGGTCACCCGCACCGAGCCCGAGTTCGCCGCCGCCCTGGCCCGCGACAAGGCGCTGCCGCCGCCTCGGGTGCTGCTGCTGCCCGACGAGCACGACCTCGACGGGGTCAGGAGCGCCGACTTCGCCCGCGTCCTGGGACCGGCGATCAAGCACGACGCGCTCGAGATCACCATCGTCGGCGATATTGACGAGCCGACCGCCGAGGCCGCCGTCGCCAAGACCCTGGGCGCCCTGCCGCCGCGCCAATGGCGCGACACCGAACGCTCCGATGCGCCCAAGGTCCGCTATCCCGCCCCCGACGCGACGCCGCTGCGCACCACCCACGACGGATCGCCCGAGAAGGCGACCGTGCTGGCCACCTGGCCGCTGTTCGTCTGGACGCCGGACAAGGTGCGCGAGCAGCGCACGCTCGACCTGCTGGGCGCCATCGTCCAGGAGGAGGCGATCGACGACATCCGCCAGCGGCTCGGCAAGGCCTATTCGCCGCAGGTCAACGTCGAGCTTGGCCGCGGCGGCGACCAGGGCGCGCTCAGCGTGGCGATCAACACCGCGCCCAACGCCACCGACATCGTGGCCGGCGAACTGCGCAAGATCGCCCACCAGCTCGCCGACGGCGACATCACCGACGCCATGCTGGAACGCGCCCGCCGGCCGCTGCTCGACAACGGCGCCACCCGCGAGATCTCCAATCCCTGGTGGATCGCCATGCTCGACGGCTCCTGGGCCCATCCGGACCAGCTCACCTCGGCCAAGACCTGGGAGTCCGACTACGAGAGCATCACCCTCGACGAGGTGAAGGCCGAGGCGCGCCACTGGCTGGCGCCGGAGCCGATGATGGTGATCGCCGCGCCGGCCTCGACCCAGGCCGCGGCGCCGCCGGCGCACCCGAAGGGGTAGCTTCGCGCATCAGCCGTGACTGTGTCCGTGGCCGTGCCGGTGGTGCAGGTCCGGATAGTGCGGATGGCTGTGCGCCAGCGGCCCGTGCCGGTGCGGGTGGACGTGCGGCTCAGTGGCGGGATCGCCCGGTCCATGCTGGTGCTGGTGGTGGGCGTCGTGGACGTGGGCGTGGCTGTGTTCCAGCGCCTCGTGGTCGTGCTCATGCTCGTGCCGTTCAGTCAGGTGCAGCCAGACGCCGACGCCCATCAGCGCCGCCGCGGCGACCAGCGGCGCGGTCACTGGATCGCGGAAGAGGGCGATGGCCAGGACCGCGCCGATGAAGGGCGCGGTGGAGAAATAGGCCCCGGTCCGCGCCGCGCCGAGGTGGCGCAGCGCCAGCACGAACAGCGCCAGGCTGACGCCGTAGCCGAGAAATCCCACCACGTCGGCCTCCGCGACCCGCAACGAGGCCGGCAGGGCGGCGCCGCGCGCCATCGCCAGCGCCACGTTCACCGCGCCGGCGACCAGGCCCTTGATCATGGCGATCTGCGCCGGGTCGGCGGCGGAGAGCTTGCGGGTCAGGTTGTTGTCGACGCCCCAGGCGAGGCAGGCGCCGACGATCGCCACGGCGCCCAGGCCAAGGCCGGTTGACCCCGGCGCGCCGCGCCACGACAGCAACAGCGCGCCGGCCAGGATCGCGGCGGCGCCGGCCAACAGGCGCCGGTCGACGTTCTCGCGGAACACCACCCAGGCGATGCCCATCGTCGCCAGCCCCTCGACATTGAGCAGCAGCGCCGCCGACGAGGCCGGCGTCCGCGCCAGGCCGATCATCAGCAACAGCGGCCCGACCACGCCGCCGCTCGCCACCGTCAGCGCCAGCCACGGCAGGTCGCGGCGCGTCAGCGGGGCCTCGGCGTGGGGCGCGCCGCTTAAGCGTTGCGCCAGGGTCAGCACGCCCAGCCCCAGGCCCGAGCCGAGATAGAGCAGGCCCGCCAGCAACCCCGGATCGACGCCGTCGCCCAGCAGCCGCTTGGCCAGGGGCGTGCTCGCGCCGAACAGCGCCGCCGAGGCCAGCGCCAGCAGCGGGCCGGAATAGGATCGGACGGTCGCCATGCGCCTTCGCCTCCGCCCCCCTTCATAGCAGATCGACGCGCGCGCCCGTTCGGGTATGAAATCGTCCGCAGGAAGGAAACAAGATGGACGCTGGGCTCTCGTGGGTGCGGGGCGAGGCCGCGCCGCCGCTGCTCGAGACCACCATCGGCGCGGCGCTCGACGCCGCGGCGCTGCGGTGGGGCGACGCCGAGGCGCTTGTATCCGCGCACCAGCGCATCCGCTGGACCTGGGCCGGCCTCGCGGGCCGCGCCGACGCCATGGCCGCCGGCCTCTTGGCGCTGGGCCTCGAACCCGGCGATCGGATCGGGATCTGGGCCCCCAACTGCGCGGAGTGGACGCTGACCCAGTTCGCCGCCGCCAAGGCCGGCCTGATCCTGGTCACGATCAACCCGGCCTACCGGCTCTCCGAACTCGAATACACGCTGAACAAGGTGAAGGTGCGGGCGCTGGTCTGCGCCGACAGCTACAAGACCAGCGACTACGCCGGCATGGTCGAGGCCCTGGCGCCGGAGCTGCCGGACGCCTTCCCGGGCGCGCTGCAGGCGGCGCGGCTGCCGGCGCTCAGGGCCGCGATCAAGATCGGCGGCGGCGTCCGCCCCGGCTGGTTCGATATCGACGACATTCCCGGCCTTGCCGAACCCGAGCACGACGCGCGCCTGCTGGAAATCGGCGAGACGCTCTCACCCACCGACCCGATCAACATCCAGTTCACCAGCGGCACCACCGGCCTGCCCAAGGGCGCGACGCTGACCCACCGCAACATCCTCAACAACGGCTATTTCGTCGGCCTCGCCCAACGCCTGGGACCCGGCGACCGCATCTGCATCCCCGTGCCGCTCTACCACTGCTTCGGCATGGTGATGGGCAATCTGGCGGCGGTGACCCACGGCGCGGCCATGGTCTATCCCGCTCCCACCTTCGATCCGATGGCCACCCTCGACGCGGTCGAAAAAGAGCGCTGCACCGCGCTCTACGGCGTGCCCACCATGTTCATCGCCGAACTCGCCTGCCCCAGCTTCACCGGCGCCGCGCCGTCGCGCGACCTTTCAAGCCTGCGCACCGGGACCATGGCCGGCTCGCCCTGCCCGGTCGAGGTGATGAAGCAGGTGATCGAAAAGATGAACATGGCCGACGTCACCATCGCCTACGGCATGACCGAGACCAGCCCGGTAAGCTTCCAGACGGGTGCGGACGATCCGGTCGAGCGCCGAGTCTCCAGCATCGGCCGGGTGCAGCCGCACCTGGAGGTGAAGATCGTGGACGAAGCCGGTGCGGTGGTCCCGCGCGGCGAGGCAGGCGAGGTCTGCAC
>Ga0302308_10002491_pt1 | contig 14927 bp, 6 predicted proteins | sample III_Palsa_E3_3_FD_200531 | JGI IMG/M metagenome (GOLD analysis project Ga0302308, IMG submission 200531) | Peat permafrost microbial communities from Stordalen Mire near Abisko, Sweden - III_Palsa_E3_3 | ecosystem: Environmental > Terrestrial > Soil > Palsa > Peat permafrost | place: Sweden... | reverse complement strand
GCCATGTACAACGCGGGCGTCCAGCAAGCCCTCACCAGCCACCTCACGCTCACTATTAACTATGCAGGAACGCAAAGCCACTTCCTCCTTGCCAGCGGCGCCAACGGCCGAGGCTACTGGGCCGGACAGCTCAATCCGAAGTACCTTCTCGCACTCGGTGCCGTAGCCGATTCTACCGGCAAGGCACCCCTGCTCGGCGCCAATGCAACGCCTGCCAACGTCGCGATCGCCGAGGCCAGTCTACCCGGATACAAGCTGCCCTATTCATCCATCTCCGCAACCAATACCAAGGCTACGATTGCACAAACCCTGCTGGCCTTCCCCCAGTATTCCGGCGTCACTGATACCTGGGGCAACATCGCCAACATCAGCTACAACGCGCTGGAAGCAACCCTCGCGCAGACCGAGTGGCATGGCCTGTCGTACTCCCTCAACTACACCTGGTCCGCAAATATCGGAGACGATGGCACGTATCGCGGGGGCTACGACCTCCCTGCGGGTTCGGTCTCCGGCACCAACAAGGCGTTCAAGCAGAATCGCATCGATCGCGCTCGCACCCTTACCGATACTCCGCAGAACATCGCCATGTACGGGTATTGGGACCTCCCGTTCGGAAAGGGCCACATCGGAAGCGACAATACCTGGGTCCGTGTGCTCGCAAGTGGATTCCAGATCTCGACCATCTATCGCTTCACAAGTGGCGTTCCTTTTGTGATCACGTATGGCGGGTGCAATTCACCCAATGCCGGTACATGTGAGCCCGACTTCAATCCCAATTTCACAGGCGGTGTCCGCAAAAATGGAGGGATGCGCCAGTTCAACGTGCAATACATCAATCCCAATGCCTTCAAGGCGCCAGCCACGATGAGCACCAATCTCAGCACCAACTACAACCTCATTGGCAACGTCACGCGTGCTGCTCCCTTTGGCCTTCGTCAACCCTACTACTGGGACGACGACGTTAGCCTTCGCCGCAGCTTTCCTATCCCACACACGCGGATGAACTTTATCGCTGAGGTCGATTGCCTCAACGTCGCCAATCATCCTACCCTCACCGGCCTCACCGCCGCCTGGGGACCCCCCGGCACCGCTGCCGGCAACGCTTTCGGCACCCTCACCGGCGCCCAGGCTAACCAACGAGACTTCCAGTTCGCCGGCAGACTCACCTTCTAACATCTCGCAGTAAGCTTCTTCCTCTTCCAGGAGTGATTTGGATGCGTCAAGTACTCGCCCGCTCGTTGTTGTCCCTGTTCGTTTTCACGATAACGCTTCCCGCCGCGCGCTCGCAGGCACACCGCGATACCCGCGTCGCAGCGAACATGCCAAGCGAAGCAGAGCTGAAAAATCCTCCCAGGACCTGGATTGACAAGGACACTGGTCACCGAGTCGTTCGCCTCACGGACGAACCCGAATCCGCCAGCTTCTACTTCAACGTAAACGCCTACACCCCCGACGGCTCGGAGATGATCTACACCACTCCAGAAGGTATCTCCGTCCTCAACATGACTACACTCAAAACGCGCTCGGTAGTGCAGGGAAGAGTGCACACCATTGTGGCCGGCCACATGACACCGAGCGTCTTTTACATCAAGCCCGACGACAACGAGCTCTACAAGACCAATGTCGATACTGGCGTAACCACCATGCTTGCGAAGGTTCCTCCCCATGGCAACATTGCCACCGTGAATGCCGACGAAACGCTTGCTGCCGGAACCTACGACGAGGTGAACGAGCCGGACAAACAGTTTGGCCACAACGGCGGCCACGCCAGCGCCGACGGTGCGCAGACCAGTCCGCTCCTCCAGGCGGAGAACAAAGGCGAGATGATGGTCAAGCGTCTCGCTGCGCGCATTCCGCTGGTCCTCTATACCCTCAACCTGAAGACCGGCAAAGTAACCCCGCTCCTCCACAGCACCGACTGGATCAACCACCTGCTTTTCTCACCGGCCGACCCCCAGCTGCTGATGTACTGCCACGAAGGCCCCTGGCAATCCGTCGATCGCATTTGGACCATCCACACCGACGGCACGCATAACGAACTCATGCACAAGCGCACCATGGCCATGGAGATCGCTGGTCATGAGTTCTGGAACTGGCAAGGCGACACCATCTTCTACGACCTTCAAACCCCCAAGGGCCAGGATTTCTGGCTGGCGACGCTCAAGCCGGCCACCGGCGAGCGTACCTGGTATCACATGGACCGCAATGAATGGTCCATCCACTTCAATGTCAGCAAAGATGGCAGCCTCATGGCCGGCGATGGCGGCGACGCAGGGCAAGTCGCAAAGGCTCCCGACGGGGAATGGATCTACCTCTTCCGTCCTGAGCTCGTTAAAAATATCGGCATCGCCAATAAGGACTTCATCATCCCCGGCGTCCTGCGCTCTGAGAAACTCGTGAACATGTCTAAGCACAACTACGCGCTCGAACCCAACGTTCGCTTCACACCCGACATGAAGATGATTATCTTCCGCTCCAATATGTTCGGGCCCACCTATGTATTTGGCGTGGAGATTGCCAAGGCTGTGAACTAATCGAGGAGCTAATCCTGTGAGACTTGCGTAACGGAAGCGGTCTCATCCGCTTGAGGTAGTTGCCATGACCAACCAACGTCATTGAAATCGCGCTACCAGGAACGCGCGGAGGCAATTGCAAGCTACGCATGATCCGCCGAGAGTGGACCTCCAGGGACGCTCCATCGGCTTCAGCCGGACACGCGCCATTCCTCACGAGATGAAATTCATTAGGGAAACATCTGAGATTTATTGCATAATGGTGCAGCTTCAGCCCTATTCAGGCAGGTGACCATGGCAGCACGTAAAACCTCAAAGAGGCTCTATCTGATCCCGGTTCTTTCCAAGTCGCTCGATATCCTCGAGCTTCTTCAGGCGGAGAACGAGCCCATGACCCTGGAAGCGATCCATCGCAAGACTCGCATCTCCAAGACCACCGTTTACCGGGTCCTGAAGACGTTTGTGCATCGCGGATACCTCTCGCAAGCCTCAGACGGAACGTATCGCCACGTCACCGGTCCCAAGAAACTACGGTTCGGATTCGGCGGGCAGAGTGCGGAGATGCCGTTCTCCGTCGAAGTCACCGAAAGTCTGAAAGCGGCTGCCATCGCGGTGGGTGTCGACTTGCTTATCCTCGACAACTGTTACGACGGACCCACCGCTGTACGCAACGCCGAGGAGTTTATCAAGAACAAGGTTGACCTTGTCATCGAGTTCCAAGTCGAACAGGAAGTTGCTCCGGTAATTGGGGACATGATCGCGGGCGCCAACATCCCCCTCATCGCGATCGACATTCCGCATCCCCACGCTACCTACTTTGGCGTGGACAACTACCGCTTGGGGCTGGAAGCCGGCGAAGAACTGATCAAGTACGCCATCAGCAACTGGGCAGGTAAAGTAGATTGGGTCATCGGCCTTGATCTTCCCGAAGCCGGTCAGCTTGTTCAGAGCAGAACCACCGGTGCTTTTGAAGCAGTGCGCAAAATCCGACCCGGGCTCCCCGTAGAACTCTTTGTCCGCATCGACGGTCGTGGTCTTCGCGACAAGAGCAGGAAGCTGATTTCCGACTTTCTCGATCGTCACCCCAAGGACAAGCACATCCTCATTGCGGCTGCCACGGACTCCAGCGCTCTCGGCGCCGTTGATGCTGTGCGCGAACACAAGCGCGACAAGCACGTTGCGATCGTCGGGCAGGATTGCATCGCCGAAGCTATGCTAGAGATGCAACGGGACAAATCGCCCCTCATCGGATCTGTTTCGCATGAAACAAGCTCGTACGGTCCCAGTCTCGTTCATCTTGGTCTGTCCTTGCTGCGCGGCCAGATGGTACCGCCTTACAACTACGTCACTCATAAGATGGTGACCCGGGCGTCACTTCTCTCAAGTTAGGGTTAGTTGGCGTTCTTTCCGGCACACCTATCGTTCCCTCCTCATCCTAGTGAAGGCCCCACCGGAGGTGCAAAAGGTCCTCATGTGTCAGTCCTAGCAAGCAACAACAGACAAGATATGCGGGGGGCCGGACCGAATCAAGAAACGCCAGGAGGTCATAGTTAATTTGATCCGCTTGTGTAGCGGTGAGACCGTGTGGCCAGGAGTGCGCACCGAGCCCCGTCTGGGTCAATGTCGGCAATCGCTCTCTACTGGACCAGATCCGTTTCAAGGGGGGCTAAAATCACAGCCCCGTCGTAAACACGATTGGTCAAAATACCGCGTTTCCTCCCTTTGATCGTCACCTTCTTCATTTCACTAGTCGTGTTGACGAAGAGAGTTCGGCCATCAACGAACCTCGCGTAGACTCCCTTTGGAGTTCTTGGCCCAGGTTGAGTGCCTGAGACCGTCTTGAGATAGTTGAGGACCGGGCCAATCGCGGAAGCGTTGGATTCTGTCGCCAGGTAGATCGCATTGCCCTTGCCGAACTTGTTGATGGTGAGAGCAGGCGTGCGGTCTGCGGTGTTGGTGAATCGTGCGACAACCGTGGCAGTCGACGGCTCCAGAACTTCGTAACGATGCAGCCTGGTCTCGATCGTTTGGTCACCCAACTGAAAGGTTAGCGCGGCGGCATCATAAAATGCGTTGGTCTTCAGCCCAAAGACATCGCTCAACTGACCGGGCAGCGGCGTGGCAAACCATTGCCCGTGCACGTCCACTTTGGCAGAGAACGCGGTCATCAGAACGGTGCCACCACCACCGACGTACTCTCGGATGGCCTGAGCGCTTGCAGGGTCCATCACATAATCGGCGGGTATGACGACCAGCTTGTACGGTTTCAGGCTGCTGTGTCCGATGTTAATGATTGCGGTGTCGATATTGGCCCGGAAGAAAGGTTCAAAGGCCCCCTGTACCTGTTCCGTATACGAGGGTCTGAAGTATTGACGCGTTGTATTGGATGGTCCATTAGGATCGGAATCGATAAACGAGTCGAACGAATAAGCGATCGCGACTTCCGGATGCGTGGTTCGAGGAAAGCCGAATTTGGAAAGCGCTTGAAACTCCGAGCCGATGCGCGCGAACTCAGCCACCTTCCATGATGGAGTCCCATCATGATCGACGAGCCCAAACAATGCTTGCTCCTCTCCTCCAAGGTGACTATTGAATGTCCATGCCAGGAATCCCTGCGCCCCCATCATCAGTCCCAGATAGGCATACATCTGGCTTTGGCCAGGTGTTCCATAAAAGCCTCCGCCGCCCGCGGTAAACTCGTTGAACCAGATGGGTGTGGCCAGATCGCCCTTCGTCATGAGCGCACCCAAGGCGCCGCTGATCGGATCGCCCGGGTAGAATCCCTCTGCTCCATACGACACGTAGGACTTGTAGGTGGAGAGATAGTCGAAGCCGCGCCGCGGCGCGGTATCCCAAAGATTTGAGATCGACGGAACATCCGGCATATCGCGGCGGCGGATCGTATCCAATTCAGTGAGCCGGTCTACCGTAACGTCGGACCAGTACCGGTGCAGGTCGAGGTAACGCTCGGAGGGCCCCGGCCCATGTGCAAGCGGCAAATCCACATCGTCAAAACTGTTCAAGCGCCGTGACCATCGCTGGGTTGCCCAAGCCTTATTGAGTGCTTCGATGGTGCCGTACTTCTTCTGAAGCCAAACGAGAAACCGCTGCCGGTCGGCCTCGGAATAGGACATGAAGCCGTTGCCGATTTCGTTGTCATAGCCAACGGCGATCACTGCAGGGTGGTGCTGGTACCGCTTCATCAGTGCATCCGCCATGATTCCTGCCTCTCGGACGTAATCAGGATCGCTGATGTCATCCATGTAGCGTTCAGCGGGAGGAAGGCGGGTGCCATCCTGACTGACGATATCGACTCCTGGATACGCACGATGCAACCAGATCGGCGCAGGCAGTCCAGGAATATCGAGGATTACTCTGATCCCGTTGGCTTCCATCTTGTCCAGGATGCTGTCGAACCATTCGAATTCGAACTTGCCGCGTGACGGTTCGAACGAATCCCACGACAGATCGCCCATGCGGACAACGTTGAATCCAGCCTGCTTCATGATGGAGATGTCGTGGTCGATCTCCTCGGGTGTGCGATCAATGGGCTGGTAACAGGTGCCCACGAAGATCTGCCCAGGTCCCGGCCATTTCGGGTGCGCAGACGCGCTCTGTGCGGATGATGCAGGGGACAACGCCGATAGCAGAATGAGCGCAACCACGCTCGCTGAGAGCCATCCGGCCCACGAACGTCGGCGGCCCTCAGTACGGGAGTGTGTCCTGCTGCAGGGTTCGTTGGTTGGCGTGGCCAATTCTTTGTTTCTCCTTGGTGTCGTGAGCTTGTTTCCTACGATTGGGTTGACGAAGTGAACGCCGGAACAACACCGCCCAGCCATCACTGGCATCGAAAGTTTCGCGCATCCTGAGTGTCTCCGCTCCGAGTGTATTGTGCATGCTTTGGGTAAGCGCAAAGCGGACGGCTACGGCCGGGGAAGGCTTTTCCGGTGGCGATGACTGCATCGGGTGCGGTACCTTTCTCGACCCAATCGACGACGGCCGTGAGCATGTCGAAATGGTCGAGGGAGGGGCCGCCTGCGCAGTGGGTCATACCGGGAACGAGAAAGATGCGGCTCCATTCGGAAACTTTCTCGGGGCCGCCGTTGGTTGCGGCGAGGGACTGGTAGTAGCCAAGAGTATCGAGCGCGGAGAACCAGGGATCGCTGTCGCCGTGGAAGAAGATCAGTTTGCCGCCGTTGCCGGAGAAGGTGGTCAGGTTGGTGGACGCCGGCTCGACCAGCGGATCGTTGACCAGCAGCGCGGCTTTGTCGACATCCAGTTTCGTGATGGTGGGGTAGGGTCCGAAGAGTCCGCGATCTCCCATGGCCAGCAGGCCGGGGACGCCGTCTTTGGAGGTGATTCCGGTGTCATACAGGAAGCCGGGGTAGATCTGGGTGCCATAGGCATTCTTCGGCCCGGCGAATGCCTTCTTGATCGCGGCGACTTTTTCGGGTGCGATGCAGGCGTCGCTCTGGCCGGGCTTGCAGGCGAGCACCGCGGGATCGAAGTGGCAGGCGAGCGGATCGGAGATCATGCCATCGGCCAGGCCGTCGATTGCGTCGCACTGCTTCAGTAGCGCGTCCATAAATAACTTGCGATCGCCGTCCGAGAGGAATTTTTCGATCTGCGGCTTGCCCGAGGCGTCTTTCGGGGAAGCTGCGTTATAGGCTGCGGGCATCCATTGGCTGATCGCCAGGTTGGAGCGGCCTGTGCGCATGGCCGGATCACCGGAGACTATGCCGTTGAAGGCGGTCGGATAACGCTGGGAAAGGATCATGCCCTCGCGGCCGCCGGTAGAACAGCCTACGAAGTACGAGAAGGCTGCGGGCTTGTCGTAATAACGAGCGAGGATCTGTTTGGCAACGCCGGCAACTTTAGCATTGGCTTCAAAGGCGAAGTCGAGGTAAGCCTGCTGATCGCTCATGAAGCTGAAATCGAAGGCGCCTGATTTCGCTTTGTGCCCTGTGTCGGTGCTGGCAACGACGAAGCCGCGCGTGAGGGCCGGCATATCGCCCGCGTCGCTGGCGCCGGTCGGATAGCTGACAAAGCCGTTGCCGCCGCCGCCTCCCTGCATCATGAAGTCGCCGTTCCAGGCAGCTTTCTCGGGGAGTGCGACGGCAAAACCGATTCCGAACTCCTGGCCACCCACGCCCTTGCGACGGTTGATGACGCCGTCGACGCGACAATGGGCAGGCAGAGGACCGATGGAGGCAGCGCCCGGATACGGCCCCGGGATGGTGACGCCTGCTGCCACGAGTTCGGCCTTCGTAATCTCTACGTCGTGGATTTTTAGCCCCGTTAGATCCGAACAGGGGTTCGACGATTGCGCCTGGGCGGCGAAAGGCCCACCCAGTGCAGCAGCGAACAGAAGCAGAAGCCGGTATTGCATCATGACCTTCCCTCATCGTCGAGAGGTGATGTAACTTGCAGAGTGCATGTCGCTTGGCAGACGCCCGTGCAAGCGAATTATCGAATGATTACTTTGATTTCCTTGCCCTCATAGGCGATCTCCGCGTTGGCTGTGCCGGCAGTTTCGATGCCTTCTCCGTGTCCTTCTTTCACGAGCACGACGCGGAACTTGCGGTTGGCGGCCATTCCTGGAAACGAACCTTCGCGTGCACCGATGAGTAGTGAAGAAGCGTGATCGTCCCAGCGGAGTGGGATGACGGCATGCTGTCCCTTCTCGTACTCGTAGCCGTCGCCCGCATCCTCGTAGAGATCGAACTTGCCGTCTGCGCCGCGATAGATGCGAAGTTCGATCGGGCCAGCGGGATCCTCGGTGGCGTATTCGATCTTCGGGCCCATGGGGAGGATGGAGCCGGCGCGGATGAAGAGAGGCATGCGTTCGAGCGGCGCATCAGCGTCAATCTCCTGGCTGCCGTTGAGCGATTTGCCAGTCCAGAAGTCGTACCATGCGGCGGCAGCTGGCAGATAAACGCTGCGCCGCGTCGCGTCAGCTTTGAGCACCGGATTGACGAGGATGGCCGGACCAAACATGAACTCGTCGCCGAGATTCCAGGTCTTGGGGTCGGTGCGCCAGTCCATGACGAGCGGGCGCTGGATGGTGTAGTCGTCGCTGGTCACCTTCCAGGCAAGCGAGTAGATGTACGGCATGAGCCGGTAGCGGAGACGATCGTACTTCACGAGGATGGGTTCGACCTTATCGAAGCTCCACAGCTCGTTGTGCGGGCGATGGCCGTGGGTGCGGAAGATGGGACAGAATGTTCCATATTCGAACCAGCGCGTGTAGAGCTCCTGGAAGGCTGGATCGCCTAGCGGGTTTTCGTGGGGCGGCCAGTAGCCACCAATGTCGGTAGTCCAATATGGATAGCCGGACAGCGCGAAGTTGAGACCCGCCGGGACCTGGTGGCTCAGGCCCCAGTAGGTGCCGTAGACGTCTCCCGACCACACCGTTGCGCCCACGCGCTGCTGGCCGAGGAACGCCGAGCGCGTGAGCAGGAAGACACGCTTGTCAGGATTCTGGGCTTTCCAGTGATCCTGCACGCCAAGTGTGTGCACGAGCGGGAAGACGTTGGTGAACTCGGCGCCATTGCCGATCGCTATCGGACGACTGCGGAGAATGGCGTCGCCCATGTGCGGCCAGTATTCTTCAGGCTCGGCGCTGTCGAGCCAGAAGGCGTCCCATCCCTGTGCGAAAAGCTTGCCAGGCAGGTGCTGCCAGTAGATGTCCCGCGCTTCAGGGCTGCTGGCGTCGTACACGTGGGCGTTGGGCACGAGGAGATGTTTTGCGTCGAGCACCTTGTAGGTTTCGGAGTCGGGATCGAGCAGGCCCCACACCGAGATCATGGCGTGCACGTTCATTGCATGCAAGGCTTCGAGGTCTTTCGGCACATCGTGGTAGTTCGAATTGAATGCCGGGTCGCCTTCGGTCTTCCACCAGAACCAGTCCTGAACTATGGCGTCGAGAGGGATGTGTTCCTGGCGATAGCGTTGCGCAATATCCCGGATCTCATCGAGCGAAACATAGCGGTCCTTGGATTGAAAGAACCCGTACGCCCACTTTGGCAGCATCGGGGTGTGGCCGGTCAGGGTGCGGTACTGGTGAATGACCGAGTCCATCTCGGGACCGTAGAGGAAGTAGTAGTCGACAGACTTCCCTGCCAGTGAACTGAATGTGAGCTCGAGAGGAAAGCGATTGTCGACGTACGTAAACGCGGCGGTATTCCACATGACCGCGTAACCCTTGCTCGAAACAAGCAACGGGATCGCTACGTCGGTGTTGTTCTGCCCGAGTTCGACCGTGGCGCCGCGGTAGTTGAACATGCCGCCCTGGTGTTGACCGAGTCCATAGAACGCTTCGCTCATCGATGGAGTAAAGCGGTCCGCAACGTGGTAGGTAGACTCGCCATTCAATTCGATGGGGTCGTAGGTGCGAGGGACCCTGTCGCCCTCGTTCAGGAGAGGGTCGCCGTCGGCCGTGTAAAAGGATAAGCTACCCCGCTCGATGTTGAACGTTACGCGAAGGTTCGCAGTCTTGATCACCGCAGTGCGCTCGTCCCGGGTGAAAGCGATCGGCACGCCGGGGCAGGACTCTCGCGCGTCGAGCATCCAAGGGCGGGGGGAGGCGGGGGTGCTGGGTTCCGGCGTTGCCACGATGTGAATCACCGAGTCAGCACAAACCGTAACCTCGAGGAGCTCCTTGCCCGCGGTCGCGCGCAATCCATCGCTTGTCTGCTCGACCTGCGCGGGCGGAGGGCCAGGCATCTTCTGACCCGGAATCTGTGCTGCGGCTATCGTCGAAATCGCGAACAAAAGAGCCAGGGCCGGTATCGCTGCCCATTGATCACAACTGGAGCCTTGAATTTCTTCAAGCCGGGGCATGTTCTTTCTCAACTTTCCGTTTGCCAGAATCTTACAGGGTGCCACATCAAGGGGATTCGACTGAGGAATGTCTATATCATTGCCGATGCGCCGGACTCCCGGTCCGGCTTCGTATGCGACGACTCACACGTGGTATGCGGCCGCGCAACTGATGGGGGAAGATGGGAAACCGAAGCAGATTCTCGAGCGAGGTGGTCGAAAGGCCTTCCAATCTCAACGTGTGATTCTCGTACCGGGTCCCGCAAGTGAGATTCAAGGCAGGATAATCTTCCGCGCATTTCCGTCCGGGTCATTCACCATGCGGCATTCGTTATCGAAGATCATGGTGCGGTTGGTGTCGGGGTCGGTCGGCCGCCATGCTACGCCGGCGACACTGGGCTTTCCGGAGGAGGCAAACATGGCCCAGGACGCCGCCATTTTATGCGCCAGCGCCTGAGCCTCGGGGGTATTGCCGGTGCCCTGTTCACAGCGTTTCGTGTTGTCAAAGCAAAACTGCAGGTCGGCCGTGTGCCAGGCTCCCGGGCGGCCGTCGAACAGCGGTGTTTGCCAGGTGAAGTAGTAGGCGTAGGTGGGGGCGGCATGAAGGTCGTGCTTGAGCCCACACATCTTCACGACGTTGTTGCGCATGAACAGGCCGTTGAGTCCAGGTCGGCCGCTGCACATGTAGGATAGCGTGGCGGTTTGCTTGTGGGGGTAGTTGGCTTTGAGAGTCTTCACGATGGCCGTTGCTTTCTCCTCTCCGTAGGTCTTCACCAGTCCGGCATGCCACTCCATCTCGGTAGGGATGAAGCTCATGCTGTTGCCCTCTTCGGAGACTGAGCCGATGAGGATAGGAACGTCCTTGCTCACGTCCGGCGCGGCGTCGAAGAACGAGCGCATGGTGATGAGTTTGCCGTCGACCGAGGGTGTCCAGCCGGCGCGGGGATGGCCGGGAAGCCCGGGGCCGAAGAAGGCAGGGCCCGGTGGGTTGACCTTGGTGATGGCCGCGTTCCCGGCGGCTATGAGGCTCGGCCAATCCATCTTTTGGAGCGCGCCGATGTCGTTGGCCGCAAGTCCGAGGTCCTTCATCATGACGCGTGCGACCTCACGCTGCTGCTCGCGGGTAGGGATGTTGCCGCCACCGCCGGATTGCGCCGCGGCGCGATGGATGAGGCCCGAGGCGGACGGCATTCCGAGCAGCGTGGTGACCTTGGAGCCGCCGCCGGACTGACCGTAGATCATGACGCGGTCGGGGTCGCCACCGAAGTTGGCAATGTTTTCGCGCACCCACTTGAGCGAGTCGACCAGGTCCGTCATACCAACGTTGACGGAGTCCTCATAGGCCGAGCCGCCGATCTCCGAGGCATCGAAAAATCCCAGGATGTTGAGGCGGTGATTGACCGAGACCTGCACGACGTCGTGGTAGCGAGCCATCTGCGCGCCCTCGTGCGAAGGCAGCTCGTAGGAAGAGCCGAAGGAGAAACCGCCGCCGTGATAGTAAACCATCACAGGGCGGGAGCCCGAGAGCGACGGCGTCCATATGTTGAGCTTGAGCATGTCCTCGCTCAGCCATCCGTCATCCCAGTCCTGGATAAAAGTCTGTTCGATTGCGGTCCAGGGATGGAGGGACTGCGGGCAGTTGGCGCCGTAGGTGAAGGCGGGGTACTCGTCTTTCCAGGGAGTGGGCGGCTTGAGGGGGAGCCAGCGGTTTTCGCCACCCGCGTTTTGTCCGTACGGCACGCCCTTGAAGGTAAAGACGCCGCCAGCGAGGAAGCCGCGGACGGGGCCGTATTGGGTCCTCGCGATGGCCGAGCGTGGCGTGGAGACGGTGCCAGGCTCCTGGTGCACGCCGGTTTTGACGCTGTCAGAGGCCAACAGCGTTGAGGGCGTGGCAGCAGTGATGCCCGCCGTAGCTGAGAGAAACAGTGCTTCTCGACGGGTAAGAATAGAGGTACGGGTCACGGGATGGGTTCCTTTCTGGAGGTGCCGAGCTACTCAGGCAGCGCGTAGGTGCCGTCGACGTGGAACTTGCCGTTTACCCCCGGGCCCCCGGTTCCCGGTTGCCCGCCACCTACGCTGAGGCTGTAGTCGCCCTCGGCAATGATGGGCCAGCCAAGCTCGGTGACCATGCCGAGGTCACGCGGGTTGAGATGGAAGTGAACCTTCTGGCTCGCACCGGGTTCGAGGTGGATGCGCTCGAAGCCGCGAAGAGCGATGGTTGGCGCACCCTTGACGTCAGGGAACTTGAGATAGAGCTGCACAACCTCATCGCCGGCGAGTTTTCCCGAGTTGGTGACGAGGACGTCGGCCTCCACGGGTTGCCCGGCGGCGATGGTGGATGAGGAAATCGCCAAATTGCTGTAGCCGAACGTGGTGTAGCTGAGACCGTAGCCGAAGGGGTAGAGCGGCTTGCCGGTGAAGTAGCGATACGTTCGGTTCGCCATCGCGTAATCCTCAAAGTTCGGCAGGCCTTCCAGGCCTTTGTAGAAGGTGACTGGCAGCCGACCCGCGGGGTTGTTCTTGCCGTTGAGCGTTTCCGCTACGGCCGCGCCGCCTTCTTCACCGGGGTACCAGGCCTCCAGCACCGCGTTGGCATGGTCGTTGATCCAGTTCACGGACAGCGCGCTGCCGTTGATCAGCACCACGGCAAGGGGTTTGCCTGTCGCTGCGACCGCTTCCACCAGATCTTCTTCAGGCTGTGGCAGGTCAATGCTGGTGCGATCGCCACCCAGGAAGCCCGGTTCGGTTACGGGCATCTCTTCGCCTTCGAGCTGGCTGGTGATGCCGACCACTGCGATGATTGCGTCGGCATCGCGAGCGGCGGCAACGGCTTCAGGCGAGACAGTGGGATCGTATTTACTCCAGATCAGCTCGGCATGCGCGTTGCCGTCCTGCGTGCCGCTGGAGATTTCCAGCGCAACCTTGCGGCCTTTCTCAAGCTTCAAACGGCCCGTGACGGGCTCAAGGTCGTGACCCCCGCCGTAGGACGAAGCCACCTGTTTGCCGTCGACGCTCACGCGAACAAAGCCCTGGCTGCGCACGCCGAAGAGGTACTCGCCTGTCTCCGAAGGCGTGAGAAAGCCCGTCCACTGCACGCCGAAGCGCTTGCGGTCCGCAACCTCCTTGGGCAGGGTCGCGTTGGACAGGTTGATGTTGGGCTCGGTGCGCTCGACGAGCTTCTTCGGCACATCATCAAAACCACGCCGGCCTTCGTTGTATTCGGCATGCAGCCCGGGCTTGCCGTCCGGAGTGGTCAGCAGGTCGTTGGGCACGGGGGTTCCATCGGGATTCAGAAACTGCGTGCCCGGCACATAGGTGATGGTGGCACCGGGAAATTGCGCGTGCAGCCCGTCGAGGATGGAGACGATGTGCGTAGGGTGGCCCGCATAGTTGCCGATGAGTGGCCGGGTCTGCTCCGCCAGCGGACCGACTACGGCGATCTTGCGGATCTCCGGTTTGAGGGGCAACAGGCCATCGTTCTTGAGCAGCACCATCGACTCCTCAGCCAGCTTGCGTGCGTGGGCGCGATGCACGGCGCTATCTAACTCTTTCTCGTCGATGCTGGAGTACGGCACCATGGCGGGCGGGTCAAACATACCGAGCTTGATGCGTGCGGTGAACAAGCGGATCAGCGCAGTATCGAGCGTGCTTTCGGGGAGGTAGCCTTGCTGCACGGCATCGATGTAAGCCGTCTCAACAGGCTCGCCAAACCGCGTGGTGAAGGTCACGCACTCGTTGTCCATGCCACGGATTACCGAGATGGCTACCCCTTGTGCTTGCGTGGGCCGATAGCGATGATTCGCTGCGACATCGCGCACGGCGTCGCAGTCAGACACGACATAGCCCTGGAAACCCCACTTGCCCCGCAGTTGGTCCTGCAGGAGGTACTGGTTGGCGCAGGCCGGCTCGCCATTGATAGCGTTGTAGGCGCACATCACCGAGGCAGCCTTGCCCTCGACAATGGCCGCGCGAAATGCGGGCTGGTAGGTGTCCACCTCGTCGTGCTTGCTTACGTCTACGTCGGCAAAGTGGCGGGTCGGCTCGGGGCCGCTGTGCACGGCAAAGTGCTTGGGGGTGGCAATCGCCAGATAATATTTTGGGTTGTCGCCCTGAAGGCCCGTCACATAGGCCACGCCCATGCGACCGGTCAGGAAAGGATCCTCGCCGTAGGTCTCCTGCCCACGGCCCCAGCGTGGATCGCGAAAGATGTTGAGGTTGGGCGACCAGAAGTCGAGACCGCCCATGATGCCGATGTGGCCCTCGCGCAGGTTCTGCACATGCTTGATGCGGCCTTCGACGCCAATCTGTGCGGCCATGGTGTGGATGCCGGCGGGGTCAAAGGTCGCGGCCAGACCCACCGGCTCCGGATACTCGGTTACGCCCTCGTTGATCACGCCGTGGAGCGCCTCGCTCCACCACTGGTAGGCCGGAATATTGAGGCGCGGCACGGCGGCGGAATTGTTCTGCATCTCCGATGCCTTTTCGGCGAGCGTCATGCGATGCACCAGGTCCGTGGCGCGCTCCTCCGGGGCCAGCTGCGGGTTCATAAACGGCATGCGCGCCGTGTCCTGCTGCGCGCAAGCCGGCGCGAGT
>Ga0302308_10002487_pt1 | contig 14944 bp, 28 predicted proteins | sample III_Palsa_E3_3_FD_200531 | JGI IMG/M metagenome (GOLD analysis project Ga0302308, IMG submission 200531) | Peat permafrost microbial communities from Stordalen Mire near Abisko, Sweden - III_Palsa_E3_3 | ecosystem: Environmental > Terrestrial > Soil > Palsa > Peat permafrost | place: Sweden... | reverse complement strand
GCCCCGTAGCGAGCGTGCTGACGGATGGGCAGATTAAAGAACATTTTGACTCTCACGCCCGATATGCGCTTGAAGGTAGCAAACTGTATTGGGATGACGCATTAGCATTTGCTCGCGCCCTCCTTGCGGCGTCTATGGGCGGAGATAAGCCATGAGGCTCGGTGAATTGATCCGTACGCGCCGTGAAGCGCTTGGCCTGACGCTCGAAGAAACAGCCGATGCCATCGGTTGCTCGAAGTCTTATATCTGGGAAGTCGAGAACCACAAGGGCTACAAGATCAGCTTGTTACTTGCCGCGCGCTTGTCCATCGGCTTGGGCCTGCAAGTGTCAATGCTGGCTGCCTCAGCCCTAGAATCTGAAAAGGAATCGAAATGATCTGGCCTACCAAAGTAAAAAGTGACGACGGCAAGACGTTCTATACCGATGACGTCGCCCCCACGCAGGGCGCAGATGCGCGACCGGTGGTGATCTGCCAGATAGAACAGCACAACGGCTCATGGCTTGATGTGTCGATAGACGCCTACGAAAGCACTGAAGTGAGTCGCAGACGCATTGTTCATCTAATTGAAAAGGAGTCTTCCTAATGGGCCGTCCTCGCAAAACCACCCCACCTGTCCGCATTGGCTTCACCCTGCCCCAGGATCTGGCCGACCGACTCGACTCCCACCTCAAGTCCGAAGTGGAAAATCGAGTCCCGCATGGTGACAAGAGCAAGTTCTTCGAAGGTCTGACACGTCAATATTTTGAAACACTTGACGGAGAGCTCACTGAAATCGAAACCTCACTGGAGAAAGAAAATGGGATGGGCCAGGAAATCTGACGGAACAACCCCACTGGGGGATCGTCTCAAGAAAGAGCGCAATCGCAGGGGATTTACCAATCTCAATGCCTTCGCCAAATCCGTAAACATGTCTGTTTACAGTATCACTGCTATAGAGAATCGCGGAGCAGCCCCGCACGTGCATAACCTGATCAAAATTGCTCAGGTACTTGAATGTTCAACAGACTGGCTCTTGGGCCTAGAGGAGTAGCAAGCATGATCCCAGCAGAACGACGTGATGCAGCATCAGCGTGTTGGTTGAAGCCAGCGGACTTAGGCAAGATGCCGCATGGGGGGATGAACTACGCCCAGTGTGACTTGTGGCCGAATCTCGCCAGAAACTCCACAGAGTTCCCGCAGCCGAATACCACCTGCTACATCTCCGGCCCTGTCACCGGTATCGAGGAATTCAACCGGCCCTCGTTCCTCCTCGCGCAACGGATGCTGCTCTCAGCCGGTTGCTCTGTGTTCAATCCAATCCACATTGATTGGCCGATTGATCCGCTAGAGGGGGAAGCTCTCTGGCAGTACATGATGCATTACTGTGTAGCTGCTATCCCCCTCTGTGACAGCTTGCTGATGCTCCCCGATTGGCAGAATAGCAAGGGCGCTAAGGAAGAACACCGTATCGCCAAGATGTTAGGACTGATCATCTACTACTCCCCCGTACTCGATAAAGAGAACAAGTAACTCACCCCCACCACCAGGGCAAGCCCTGACAGCTAAAAGGCTCAATTGTGAATCATGAAGAACTATCAGCATCCCAAGCGGACGCGACGCTCTACCAAGCTGAAGCCCCATTCGAGTTCACCTCGGACCAGCTCGAAGCGATCCAAGAACTCCTCAACTACATCTCCAGCCCCTATCTCACCGACTGGTACTTCTGCTTCCGTGGCTATGCTGGCACCGGCAAAACATCTTGCATGCGGGAGGTCGCCAGACGAGTTGGGTCGTCGAATGCTAGATTTGCTTACACTGCTCCAACAAACAAGGCAGCAAAAGTCCTGCGGGAGATCGTGGGCAGTGCCTCAACCATCTATTCCTTGCTGGGCCTCCGAGTTGACAAGAACGGAGAAACTAAGCAAATCGCACACGGTAAGCCTGTTGACCTGTCAGACCTGGATGTTATTGTTGTAGACGAAGCCTCGATGGTGAATGCGCACCTCTTCGACCTGCTCTCCGACATCGCGGACAAATTCAACCTCAAAGTGGTTTTCATGGGGGACCCTGCGCAGCTACCTCCTGTGAAAGAATCAGAGAGCCTTGCCCTGCAGGGTGAAACGGGCATTCAACTCACTAAGGTGATGCGCCATGACAACCAGATTCTCTCGCTCGTCTCTTCGATTCGAGAAGTTATATTCTCTCCGGCACCTTCAATTAATATCAAATCTGACAACCGAAACGGAGAGGGTGTCTGGAAGCTCAGCAAGCCAGACTTCAAAAAAGAAATCTATGCAGCAGCCTCCCGAGGTGAATTCGCTGATGGCCGAACAACTAAGGTCATCTCCTGGCGAAATGTCAAGGTTGACGAGTACAACCAAATCGCCAGAGCCGCTATCTTTGGAGCAGAAGCGCAGCCAGGATTTTTTCTTGTGGGAGACCGAGTTGTGGCAGCTGGCCCTTGTGAGCGGAATGACGACCTGCTCCTCCACACCGACGACGAGGCTATTGTTGAAGGAGTGATTGAGTGCAAGCATCCGCTGGAGCCGAAGTATCACGCGCTGGAGTTGAAATGCCGAAGGGAGGATAACCAGATTATTCGCCTCTTAGTCATTCATCCAGCTAGTCAACAACAACACGACAATGATTGTGAACTGTTGGCCCATGAAGCCAGGGGGAATCCAAAACTCTGGCGACGTTTTTGGGACCTTAAGGACTTGTTCCATCAGATTAAATTTGCCTATGCAATCACTGCGCATAGATCGCAGGGGTCTACGTATACCAATGTATTCGTAGATTTCCAGGATACTCTTTACAACAGGAACCGTAGAGAGGCTTTTCAGTGTTTATATGTAGCGTGCTCTCGTGCTAGTAAAAGACTTTACCTTGCCTAAACTAGTTTGCATATGATGTTTGTGCGTACTCATGGGGAGTGCAAGGAGAATCTAAATGGAAGCGGTTGATATTGTTGGGGAAAAGTTCGGGAACTGGGAAGTTGTGGAAAGAGCCCCCAATAGACAGACAAGAGCGGTATGGGTTTGTCGGTGTGTTTGCGGAACACTTGCAGAAGTTTATGGGGGAAATCTTCGCAGGGGCCTTTCGAAAGGATGCGGCTGCAATTGGGCCGAAGTTCACCCTGAAAAATTTAAGCACGGAAGAACTGAAACTAAGGAATGGTTGGCCTGGAGAAACTTAAAAGACAGGTGTAACAACCCTAATGTTCGGAATTACGATCAGTACGGAGGTCGGGGGATTACTTATGCCCCGGAATGGGAAGAGTTTTCCGCCTTTTTCCGGGATATGGGAGGAGCTCCCTCGAAACAGCATTCGATAGATCGCATTGATAATGATGGCAATTACTGTAAAAGTAATTGTAAATGGTCCACCTCTTCAGAACAGGCCCTCAATCGTAGAGTTTGTTTAAAAACAGGGGGAAAAAATTTATACGAGCTTGCAGCTGAATATGGCATTACAGTAAAAGCGTATAAGTTTAAACGAGATCACGGGTTGTTACCCGTTAAATCTGACTAGCATCTATTATTTACCGGGATTACTATTGATTAATCGCGGTGAGAAACTAAATCGGAGGCTGAAATGGGAAAAGTTAAATTGAATGTGCCCGACCCCTTAGACTTCTGCCCGGCTTGCCATAAAAAGACCCAGCAGGAATGCTCTCACGTGAACTGTGGCCGTCGTAAGAGAGTTACTGTGGCAGTCCCGGATGATGCATCCTGTCGCGGTATGCAGTCTGGCGGGTATTACCGAAAAACTTACCAGGACAAATAACATGCATCATCTTAAAGAAACCACCATCGACGGGGTGAAGTTCGTGCTGATCCCTGAAGAGTTGCATGACAAGCTTGTTCGTATTTGTCACCCTTGCTATTCTCCCGGTGAATTCGATTGGGCAATGGTTTGTGATGACTGGGAAGCCTACGACCCGGAGATTTTCAGCGATGGCAAGTGAATTGATTAACGAACAGGTTCAAGATTGGCGCAACCGAGCAGCATTAGGTCAATTGTCGATTGATGAAATGAAAATCGCTATCGAGGCAATCCGCAAGGAGCGCGCCAATCTCGAAGCTCCCAAGCCGAAGAAGCGTGCCGCAGCGGGCACAGCAGCAAAGCCGAAGAAGCTCAAACCGGAGGATGTAAACTCCGACGATCTGCTGAAAGAACTAGGCATCTAACCGTAGTACAACTACAGAGGCTCGAAATGCAAGTAACACAAATGGTTTATCTGATAGCAGGACCAAGCCAGAACTACAATCAGGAGACTTACGAATACGAAGATTGTGTCTCTTTCACAGTATGGCCCTACGACAAATACGGAGATTCCGACCCTGCTGTCGCCTCTCAGGAAGTTACTTTTGAAGTCCCTGATGGATTGAATGCGAAAGATCTGAAATTGCAGGCACTTGAAGCGGAGCGGGTTAGGCTCATGGCCGACTTCAACCACCGCATCACCCAAATCCAGGCCGAAATCAACCAGCTGACCGCGATCGAGTTTCAGGTAGCTCCACAGGGAGATGATCTTGACATCCCCTTTTAAATTCCGCCCAATGTTCCCCAATGCAGTCGACTCCACGTTGATCGCCGCGTTCCGGGCATGCCCCCAAAAGTTTTTCCTGAGCTACGTAGAGCATTGGAAAAGCACCACCAAGAGCGTCCATCTCGTCGCCGGAGGCGCATTCGCCTCAGCAATCGAAGCCGCTCGGGAAGCCTTCTACGTCGAAGGAAAGTCCAACAGCGATTCAGAAGCAATCGGAATGACTGCTCTTATCAAGGGGTACGGGGATTTCGAGTGTACTCCAGAGAGTGCCAAGTCACTGGAACGCATGCTCGGGGCTTTCGAATTCTATCTTTTCAACTACCCATTAGGGGGTGATGGTGCCGAACCGATTACGCTGCCTGGGGGTCGAAAGGGCATTGAGTTCTCTTTTGCTGAGCCTCTTGCTATTAATCATCCTGTTACCGGTGTTCCTATTCTCTATACTGGGCGTAGTGATATGGTTGCCAATCGTCATGGTACAGGGATCTGGAACTACGACGAGAAAACCACCAGCTCCTTAGGGGCTACTTGGGGCCGGCAGTGGGAGATGCGCAGCCAGTTCACCGGCTACAACTGGGCTCTCCTCCAGCAAGGCATCAAACCCCAGGGCACTATCGTCCGTGGCATCTCCATCCTCAAGACCAAGTACGACACGATGGAAGTCCCGACCTATCGTAGCCCTCATGAAATCGCCCTCTGGGAGAAGCAAACTCTCAGAGATATCAAACGAATGATAGCTTGCTGGGAAGAGGGGTACTGGGATTATGACATCGACGGGGCGTGTACGGAATATGGTGGTTGCCAGTTTCAGCGAATCTGCAAATCCAGCAACCCCGATGAATGGCTTCCAGCACATTTCGTGCAGCGTGTGTGGGACCCATTGGAGCGTGCTGAGATTAGTGTTGCCGATTACGAGTCTAAGTGGGGCTTCGTCCGGCCAGAAGAAGCACCTCCTGCCCCAGGACTCCCTGGATTGTTGCTTGGAGACGGCCATGCGCTTGGTGAAGAATTGAAAGGACTGATGTAATTATGACAACGTCAACAGTAGTTCTTCAGGCTTTACTTGAATTTCTCTGCGGAGCAGTAATAGGTGCCTTAGTGATGTATTTTTATCAGAAGTGACATGCAATTCTTCCGCCACTTCTACATCGGAACTAACTACCTCGGCTCTTCTGAAGACCGCATCCGATTCATTCACGGGGAAGCCCAACAGCCTGTCCCTTACGTGATGTTCTGCCCGTGCTGTGGGGAGATTTGGGCGAGGATGCCGGTGCTCAACTCAATGGCGGATTGGCGGATCATCGGGGGGTATTGCGAGAAGCACGGGAAGTCCCGCTATGCAATCGCAGGCTCCCTGATGCTGAATTGGGAACCGGAACTCACCGCTATCTTGCCGGATGAAGTTATCAAAAGGGAATTCGCCCTTCACTTACGACTATGGGATAAGGAAAATGACAGAAAGCTGGAAAGAGCCTGAAGAGGACAACATGTCGATAGGGGAGCTAGCCGAATACTTGCTATCCTTTCCGGCAGAGATTCAACATTTACCAGTGAAGGTCCTTTGGGAAGGGCAGATATTCCCCGTCAACAAAGCCAGATTCGACTTCACTGATGGAAAGCGCTACTACGCTGAATCCCTGATGAAAGGGAAAGCGACATACACAGGAATTTACCTGGAACTCTACGCGGATCACATGTAATGACACTCGAACAAGGTACAGCAGTAGGAGACTCCGCTGATCTTCCAGGAATGGAACTATCGGCACTACCGGGCGTAAATTGTATGCTGATGGGGCCATCAGGCACAGGCAAAACCCACGCCATCGGAACCATTGCCGAAGCCTACCCCGATCTGGAAGTGTTTTACCTCGGTCTGGAACCCGGGATGGAAACCCTGCTCGGCTACTACAAGAGCAAGGGGAAACCTCTACCCCCTAACCTCCATTGGCATTATCTCGAAGCAGCTAAGGCATCGTTCAAGGACATGCTGGAAGGTGCGAAGCGAGTTAACACGATGTCATTGGAAACACTGGCGAAAACAAATGATCCCAACAGATCCAAACACAATCGATTTATCAAGCTCCTCGAAGTCCTTAACGATTTCCCTGACGACAGAACAGGCAAGAAATTTGGCTGCGCTGATGAGTGGGGTCCGAACCGAATCCTTGTTATCGACGGAATGGCCGGTCTGGCTCGCATGGCAATGTCCCTCGTCGTGGGAAATAAGCCTGTCAAGAATATTAGCGACTGGGGAATAGCCCAGGATCAGATCGAGAAGGTCATCAACCTCTGGACGGACGCTTGCAAGTGCCATTTCATCCTCATTGCTCACGTCGAGCGGGAAAAGGATGAAGTTCTCGGTGGTATCAAGCTGATGGTCAGCACTCTCGGGAATAAGTTGGCCCCGAAGTTGCCAGCAATGTTTTCGGATGTGATTCTCGCTGTCCGCGAAGGTTCCAAATTCACATGGGACACAGCCAACTCACAGGCTGACGTCAAGACCCGCAACTTGGCAATTGCCGCTGGATTGCCCCCGGATTTCAAGCCGATCTTCACTTCGTGGCTGTCGCGTGGTGGGAAGTTTGTTGAGGGCGTGCGGGATGCGAATAGCCCCCCGGAGGAGTGATGAGAATAGTAGACACAGATAACTTTGCTGGAGATTACCCGGATGAGAAATTTATTCTGGGCTGGGTGACTGAAAAACAGGGAAAAGAAATTGTGGAAGTTATTAATAGAGTCCTCAATGAGCGTGGAGAGTGCTCTAGGTATTATAAAGTAGTAGCAGATGATTATCAGCTCCAACCGGGTTTTCAACCGTGATTAACAAATAGTAATCGCGGGTAATAACTACCCTAACCCTGACAGGAGGTGCGTAAATACTAGCAAAACTGGCTATTAACTAGCCCCAATCGGTAATATAGTTTCTCTACGGTGCGAGCACCGGCAAATGTTACAAACTCTCTTAATCTCCGAGGTCATTCCATGTTTGACGCAGATAGCTTTTTGAATTCCGCAGTAACCGGCTCCAACTCCACCAAAGTCGTTCCGTGCCCCATGGGGGAATTCCCTGGCGTCATCGACAAGATCGCAGCACGCCAATGGCAGTCTGGCGACGGCACGAAAACTGGTGTCGCCCTCGATGTGACCTGGGCAATCGAAGATGACGAAGCCAAAGCCACAACTGGCCGTGATGTCGTCACCGCTCGCCAAGGCATCATGCTGGATCTCACCCCCGACGGTGCTATCGACATGGGGGAAGGAAAGAATGTGGCCCTCGGTCGCTTGCGTGCAGCTACCGGCCTCAACGATCCGTCAGTCGAGTTCTCGTTCAACCAGCTCCCTGGCCGCATGGCTAAGGTCAAGGTCGGTCATCGCCCGGACAAGAACGACCCGGAGATTGTCTACGCGCAAGTTGATGCAGTAACCAGCCTGGGCTAAGCAACCCCCAGTAACAAAACTCGTTGCAATGGGCCGGCCTTCAGGGGCCGGTTCTTCCTGAAGATCTACAAAGGCTCAGACATGTTTAAAATCATTCTCGGATTAACCATAGCCGCAAGTCTTTCTGGGTGTGACCTCTACCCACCCTACCGCGTGTATAACGCCAAAATGAATGGAGAAGCTGAATTAGCTCAGGCGAATTACGCAAAACAAGTTCAAGTGCAGGATGCTCTGGCTAAGAAAGAAAGTGCAAAATCTCTAGCAGATGCTGAAGTTATTCGAGCCTCTGGAGTAGCAAAAGCTAATGCTATCATTGGGGAATCTCTGAAAGGGAATGAAAGCTATCTTCGTTATCTGTGGATTCAAAATCTCTCGGCATCTGAAGGTAAGGGTCAGGTTATCTATGTTCCTACCGAAGCCGGTCTTCCTATACTCGAAGCCTCCCGGAAACCCTAGCCATGCTCGCCCTCTTCATCGCAGTCTTTCTCCTGGCCGAATCCCGCGCCCATTGGCTGTGGTGGGGGTCGTTCATAGCAGTCCTTTTCGTTACCTTCATCGCGTCATTGCATGGGGCATAAATTCCCCTACTCAACCTCCAGGAGCCTTCGCGCTCCCTTTTTAGCTGAAAATCCCCAACAAGCAGGAAAATGCAATGACAGCACAGCTAATTAAGACCTCTGACATCCAGATTGACCTGAATCGCCAACGTAGAGAATTCGAATCCCAAGCACTCGCGGAGCTAGCTGCCGGTATCCGTGCCCGAGGCCTCATGCATGCCATTGTCCTCCGCGAACGGGATGGCGCTATGGTTCTCGTAGCCGGTGAGCGTCGGATGCGCGCTATCGATGAGGTGCGCATGCTCGGAGGTACGATCAAATACAACGGAGAGGTAATTCCTGATGGTTATTTACCTTACGTCACCCTTGGTCAGCTCTCCCCGCTCGAAGCGGAAGAAGCAGAACTTGAGGAAAACTTACACAGAAAAGACCTTACATGGCAGGAACGTGCTGCGGCATTGTCGAGGCTCCACAACCTACGCAGTAAACAGGCACACGCGGAGGGAAGGGTCCACACCGTGGCTGATACAGCCGTCGAAGTCAAGGGGCGTTCGGACGGGAATTTTCAAAACACGGTTAGAAAGGACATCATTGTCAGTCAGTACCTTCATATACCGGAAATTGCAAAGGCCAAGAACACTGACGAAGCATTCAAAATACTGAAGAAGCAAGAGGAAACCCGCAAATACGCGGACCTCGCCAAGCGCGTAGGTGCTACTCTCTCCCACGAATCCCACAAGGCGTTCAACGTCAATTGCCTCTCGTGGATGCTCACTACAGACCCGGAGCAATTTGATGTTATTCTTACAGACCCGCCTTACGGCATGGGAGCAGATGAATTCGGTGATGGGGCTGGTAAGTTCGGAGGTATCGAACACCATTACAAGGATGACTACGAATCCTGGCGATCTCTTATGCAGGACTGGGCACCGCTGGCTTACCGGGTTGCCAAGCCCGAAGCCCATGCCTACGTTTTTTGCGATATTGATAACTTTCATGAGCTTAAAAGGATCATGCAGGGAGCCGGGTGGTGGGTTACTCGTACCCCCTTCATCTGTACTAAACCCAATTCCGGCCGCGTGCCTCATCCTGATAACGGGCCTCGACGCCAATGGGAGATGATTTTATATGCCATTAAGGGCAAGAAGAAAACGACCGGTATCTACCCTGATGTTGTTACGACTTTTGCTGACGCAAACACCACCCACGGTGCGCAGAAGCCTGTTGCTCTTTATTCTGACCTTCTTAAGCGCAGTGCGCGACCTGGTGATCGCGTGCTTGATAGCTTCGCTGGGAGCGGTACTATTTTTCCCGCTGCTCATGCTGCTAAGTGCTTGGCTACTGGGTTGGAGCAGAATTCAACTTACTATGGGATCTGCCTGCAACGGCTCCAAGGACTAACCAACGTCGACCCAGCGGAGCAAGGCAAGGCTCTGATGGCGGAACTCAACCAGCTGAAGGAGTAGCTTGATGGATCATCCTGACTATCGCCTGCGTAAGTGGAACTCCAAGCTGGTGCTGGTTACGACCGACCCGGAGTCGCTGATGATGGATCCAGATCTGCCTGATTTTTATATCTCGGATACGCTGCGGCTTCAACTGATTGCAGTACGCAACCTCTGCCAGCGGACTCTGGAAAAGTGTTGTGTAATAGATTACCCCGCGAAAAATTAATATAGGAATTGCAATGGCTCAAATGACGGTAAGGGCTTCTGGCCCCCGTAATGCAAAGATAATGATTGTGGGCGACCACGCACATGAGATGGATCTCAGGCGTGGAGAGCCATTTATCGGTGGGGGCGGTTTTGAGCTGACGAAGATGTTGAGTGACGTGGGGATTCGCAGGGATGACTGCTACATGACCCTCGTCCTGAAGAGCCGTACCTACCCGAACGAACTCAATATCATCGACAAGAAGAAAGACCGCCAGCCGAATCATGTGTTCTTCCAAGGACACTACATCACGCAGAAGCTTTATGACGCGTGCATGGCCCTGCGGGAGGAAGTGGAGCTAGTCAAGCCTAACGTCATCTGCACGGTTGGGGATTTGGCGCTATTCGCCCTCACGGGGGTAACTTCCAGCTTCAACTACCGCTCGTCCATCATGGATAGCGTGCTCACTCCGGGGTACAAGGTCATCCCGACCCTGCGGAGCGATATCATCCACACGCAATATGCTCGCCGCCCCTGGATGCTGCACGATTTGAAGCGGGTTAAAACCAATTCACTGACTCCGGGAGTTTTTCACCGGGATTACAAATTGTTAATCGCGGTTGATAACTCGGAGCAGTGGCTAGACACCATTGTAGAAAAGTTAGACTGGATCAGTGACGTACACCTAGCTTGCAAAGACACCCCACTTTCCTGCGATATCGAAACTCGTGGTGGTCACATCACCTGCATCTCTTTCGCGTGGTCCCCTACGGAAGGTATTTGCATTCAACTCTGCCCACTCCGTAATCCAGAAGGGTTTTGGGATGCTGAGAGCGAGGCTATCCTTGCGCAGAGAATCTGCAGTATTCTTACCGATCCCAATGTCCTCCTAGTCGGACAAAACTTCAACTACGATCTCCAGTATATCTTCCGTCATTGGGGGATCCTCCCGACGAACGTAGCTGACACAATGCTCATGCAGCACTCTGCGTTCAGCAACCTCCCGAAAAACCTCGGGTTCCTCTCCTCCATGTACTGCGAAGACCATCTCTACTGGAAGGATGACCGCACGGACTGGAAGGAAGGAGAGGATGGCGAGGATGAGATGAAATATTGGGAGTATTGCGCTACCGATTCCTGCCGTACCCTTGCTGTCTACCACACCCTCAAATCCGTGCTCAAGGCCATGAACCTGGAAAAGGTCAATGAATTCCAGCAACGCTTGCGCCCAAAGGTGCTCAAGTCAATGATTCGCGGAGTGCGGGTCGATCAACAAAAACGCTCTGATCTATCACTCACCCTCATGCGAGAGGTGGAATCCCGGAAACATTGGATGAGAGAGGTAGTTGGGTATGAAATCAACTACCGCTCCCCAATGCAAATGCAGGATTTCTTCTATCGACAGATGGGGTTAAAACCGATCACTAATCGGGCAACCGGGGGGATTACTACTAATGACGCAGCTCTTCAATCCTTGGGGGCTAAAGAGCCCATCCTCTGGCCGGTTATTAGAAAGATATCTGAACTCCGTTCTCTGGGGGTCTTCCATTCCACTTTCGTTCTGGCTCCCCTCGACAACGATCGCAGAATGCGCTGCTCCTTCAACATTGCCGGTACGGAAACCTATCGCTTTTCATCCAGCAAGAACGCATTCGGGACGGGAATGAACCTCCAGAATGTGCCGAAAGGTGGAGATACTAGCGATTTGGAGGGAGCTTTAGAGTTACCTAATGTCAGGGAATTGTTTATTCCTGATGATAATCAGACCTTCTTCGATATCGATCTTGATTCAGCGGATTTGCGAATTGTGACTTGGGAGAGTGATTGCCAGTGGATGAAGGAGAACTTCAAGGCAGGACGAAAGCCTTATGTTGAGGTGATGCGTGAATACTACCACGACAACACTATGACAAAAAACTCCCATCCCAGAGAGTACGCCCAGTTTAAATCTCTATGCCACGGGACGAACTATCTAGGCACAGCAGAAGGTATTGCCCCTCGCATAGGTCTCAATGTAGCTGAAACAGAACGCATACAACGGTGGTATTTCCAGCTCTGCCCGGAAATCAAGAAGTGGCAAGATGATATCAAGAAGCAAGTATCAGGTCGTCGGTACGTTGAAAACGCTTTTGGGTATCGTAACTATTTTTTCGACAAAATTGAAGGAACGATCTTTAATCAAGCAGTGGCGTGGATCCCTCAATCTAGTGTAGCGTGTTTAATAAACAGAGCATACGTGGCAATTGATGATGCCTACGGAGACTGGATTGAGATTCTACTACAAGTACACGATTCACTGGCGGGACAGTTCCCTTCCGGTAGAAAGGAGGAAGCATTGAAATTGATTCAAGAGGCAGCATCTATTGCAATACCTTACGACGATCCCCTCTTCATACCTGTGGGGGTAGTCAGTTCTGATAAATCATGGGGGTCATGCGGATGAAAATCATTCAACTACTAGCAGCAATCGATGGGGAATCGCCCGGGACAATCGGCAGCCAGATCTACGGCTTGGGGGATGATGGGGTGGTGTATGAGATGGAAAGTGCTAGAGGGGTGAGAACTCTTGGCCCCAGCCACGCTGGAGGACTGAAACGATATTTCGATGGGGCAACGGGAGGGTGGAAAGTAATCTGCCAATCTCACGAACGTTCCGAGGTAATCCCTAACCCCGACCGTCCACGCGGAGGGTAGTATGGCAGGAATAATGGAGCCCTCTGCGATGACTAGAAAACTCTGGGAAGTATTGCAGAAAGTTAAACCAGAATTTCGTACTAAGCCCCACATTCGTAAGTGGGGTGGGAAATGGGAGTGTATCGGAAGAGGCTGCAGTTGTTTAGGGTATTCCCCCAAAGATGCCTATGACAGCTGGCTTCATTATCGAAGGCTACTTTCAGGAGCTTCTTCACAAACACCACAACCATAAGAAAAGCCCCCAGTTACGGGGGCTAGTTTCTCACCGCTATTACTTTTCATTAATCCCGGTTAATTACACCTTCCAAACTGCCGAAATCATCAACCTCAAATCATCCGGGTCGATCTTATTCGGCGGCACGGTCAGCTCTTTCAGCAATCCAGCCGCTTGTAATCCCGCTGTCACCAGCTGACTACAAAACCAATTCCCTTCCGTAGTCCATTCAGTCGAAAAGAAAAAAGCAATGATCCCGAGTCGGTTGTAGCTTTTGCCAAGTTGCTTCGACATGAACGCATAGAAGAGTTGCTGTTGGTGATCCGAGCAGTGAATAGTTACCTGCTCCACGGGTTCTTTCTTGGTATAACCCAAGGGCCGAATTCTGACCCCCGACTTTATATTCTTCCCCAACTGATCTGCCCTAGCCCCCAGCAGATTCCCTGAATCAGGTAGGACACAATCAACATGCGAGAACTTCCCATGACCAAACCACTTGATCATAGCTGCCCCTACCCCATTCCCTTCAACAAATTGCAGTGTGATTGTGCCCATAGCAAGCTCAGGTTTTTGCTCGTTTAGCGATTCCTCGTCCACCTACGGTAGAGCCCGAAGCCCCTTTATTTCTTGCGGGGGTTGTAGACTTACTTTTAAGACTGGCTGAAGTCATTTTGCGCTGTTTCACTTCCTTAGCAGTTAATCCACCTTTATGTCTCATGATGTTTCTCCTTAAGTTCTACTGATGATGGTATTGCCTATTTCCGCACCAACGGATGCCGGAGTGCCCGCAGATACTGCAGTGAGCTTTGCCGACAGAGTTGCCAACACTGCGCTGACCAACTGTGCTGCCGCTGGAACAGCTGCATTCTCAATCGCCGGCAAGGTAGCGATCAGATTCGCCACAAAAGCCGTCCCCTTGATCGTTGCCGAAGCGGGATTCACCCACGTTTGCGGGTTGGCTTCAATATCAGCCAACGTCGCATTCACCAAATTCAACACCGGAGGGAAAACTTCCGATGCCGTAAGCGCTGCCAGATCTGCAAAAATATTGCTCATAGTTGCTACTCCTTCAGGGTTGTTGAAAGGGTTGAGCCGTTCCTGGCCCCTCCCCGTTTGTTGCACCACCGGTTGCAAGGTTGGCACCTTGATTTGCTGCTTGGGTGTGCCAGCAGTAGAGGCCGAAGGCTCCAAGCGCCCCTTTGATACAGCCGATAAGATCCTCAGCACCTTTGACTTGACACCAGACCAGAGCAGCCCAAAGCGCGACGAGAGCTGCTGCCGCAATCCACTGAACATAGATAATACCCTTATTCATGAAGTGCTCCTTGTTCCAGGTTCGTAGCCATCCGATTCATCCGGCCATTCGCATATTGTGGCTGCTTTAAGGAGGCAAGATAACGCAGACGTTTGGCGTTGAAGCGAGCAACGACTTCCCAGGGGTTTACAAATCCGATTACGTCAGCCAGATCTTGCCCGAGTTGCCTGCCTCCGACGATTTCCTGCAGCCATTGAATAGGATGCCCGCCATTGTAGGCTGTATCGAGAATCTGGAATGCGATTGGAGTTGGGTAGAGTTCACAACCGAAGGGTTGCCAGTATTCCTGCTCTGCTATTGCCATTGCAGTATCTTCGGGGAGTTCCTCCATAGCCCCTCGATAGCCCCATTTGTAGGCCACTCGGGATGTCACGCCGAATTTGGTAGCGCCACCATTGTCCACAACAAACCCACCCTCATTGAGGAGCAGGAGCTTCCAACACGTCTGGAACTTAGCCGTAGTCACAATGGCTCCCTATGCCGTTTCGTCCGCTCTCGGTGCTGCTTTTCCTCCTGCCGCTTCAGCTCTGAATAAAACAC
>Ga0302308_10002477_pt1 | contig 14956 bp, 9 predicted proteins | sample III_Palsa_E3_3_FD_200531 | JGI IMG/M metagenome (GOLD analysis project Ga0302308, IMG submission 200531) | Peat permafrost microbial communities from Stordalen Mire near Abisko, Sweden - III_Palsa_E3_3 | ecosystem: Environmental > Terrestrial > Soil > Palsa > Peat permafrost | place: Sweden... | reverse complement strand
CAACGACCTTGCCCATATCGCCGACCACCGAACTAAGCTCGGTTACCAATTGTGCGGCGATATCGGCCTCGCCGGCTGCCGACCGGGTGGTGGCCGCCGCCTGGGCGATCTGGGTGGTGACGGCGCGACCCGTGTCTTCCAGCGTGAGCGCGGCCTGGTTGACCAATGCGGCGCTGATCGAGGCGCTTTGGGCGCGATCGGCAGCCACGGTCGCTTGCCGGCTGGTGGCTTCGGCGTCGCCCACCATGGTTTCCGCGCTGGCTTTCAGTGTCTTGGCTGCGTCGCCCACTTCGGTCAGGCTGCCGCTGACGTTTGTGGAAAAATGGGTCGTCAGTTCATGAAGATCGTGCTGCCGGCCGCGATAGGCGTGGGCGGTCTGGGATTTCAATCGCTCCATCTGGATGGACTGCGCGAGCGATTCCTTGAACACCAGCAGCGAGCGGGCGAGTTCGCCGATTTCATCCATCCGGCCGGCTTCCGGTACTTCGGTGTCCATTGCGCCGGCGGCCAGACGGGTGGAGGCGTGGGTGATGGTCAGCAGCGGCACGAGCACACTCTTGCGCACCAGCAAACTCATGTACAACGCGGCACCAAGGAACAGTGCGGCGCTGATGCCCCAGTTGCGATATTGTTCGGTTTGCAGCGCGTTGGCGCGGGCCAGTAGCAGATCATTCAGCAGCGCGGTGGCATGTTGCTGATAAGCGGCCACTTCGGCGATCAGCGGCGCGGCATCGGCGAGATGCCCTGGATCATCCTTGGCCTGATCGGTAAAATCGTCGAGCGCGGAACTCAGCTTGTCCCATTCCTGATCAATCCGCTTGCGCACCGCGTGACTGTTGTCGGCGTTTTCGGCGGATTCCAAAGAGTCATCGGCGGCATCAGCGTCGGCCCGCAAGGCGCCGAGTACGATTAGCGCCTGGCTGCGCTCGGCTTCGGTGGATCGGACCCGCGCGGCAAGGGCGACATCCGCGATGTGATCCATCAGACTGGGCATGCGATTGAGCGTGACATCGGAGAGGTAATTTGTGACCAGGAAGTTATCGAGGATCAGGTTGGATTTATTGCCGACGACCAGGACCAAGTCGCGTAATTGGTTGCGCGACGAGGCGGCCTCCCCCCTGGTAATCAACGATTCGAGACTGGTCGCGAACGAGGCGGTCCCAAGCGCGTTGCCGCTGCTGACTTGGGTGGCGCCCAGGCTGCTTGCCAGATCAGGGGAGGGGGGCTGGCCGGTGAGAAGGGCGAGATCGATATCGCGCTGGATCGGGGCCAGATTTTCCAGATAGCGGGCTCCGGCGAGTTCGGCCGCGGTGAAGCGGATGCTGATGTTTTGTTCGGTGGTGCCGAGCCACTGCAGATAGGCGAGCGGGACCAGAAATAGCGCGGCAGCGAGCCCGAGCCGATGGGGAATGCGCAACTTGGCGCCCAAGCGACGGAACGGGACGAGGAGGCGGGAGAGCTTGAAGGACATGTCCGTTCCATTGGTGCGCCAAACTTGCGCGGATGCGCGCGATGATGGGGGACGGATGGTTAGGCCTCCGTTAACGACGACGCATCTGCGCAAAAGTGCCAGGTAGAAGCATCTTTTTTGAAAAAAAGAAGCAAAAAACTTTTGTTCTAATGGATCGGAATCCACTGCCGACAGACGGGTAAATGCGAATTCCAAATTGACAAAGTTTTTTTGCTTCTTTTTGTTCACAAAAAGAAGACTTCTCTTCTACCCTAACTGCGGACTTGTCTTATTGCCGTTCGTGACAGACCGCTAATCAGCGGTCACATCGAGTTTCATGGATGGATGGATGTGACAGCGGACCTTGTAGCGCCCTTGCTTCGTGAACTTGTAAATCAGATTCTCGCCGGGTTTTTGCATACCGAGGTCCTCTTCGTCACCGTCAGGAGTGACGATCGTAATGTCGTGGATCACGTCATCCATGTTGTCGAACGTGAGCGTGTCGCCGGCGCTAACCTCGGCATGGCGAACCGAGAAGAGCAAACCCGCCTGATCGATCGTTTGGCTCGCGGCCAAGGCTCCGCCGACACCAACCAGAAACGCACCCGCTCCTGCCACCCACCAAAGATGCTTCATCGCTTCGTTCCTTGTATTTGAGAATGCCGCGGAGATCGGAAAAGTCGGGTTCGTATCAGAAATATGCCGCCGCCCACACGCTGAAATAGACATCGTTGTTGTCGGACGCGTGCACGCTGGTACCGTTGAACCGCAAATAGCCGACGTACTGGACCGCCAGCCGCAGATTGCCCCAGGAAAACGGCGAGTCCGGCTTGCCCCAGGGTACGTAAGCCAATTCGGCGATATAGCCGTCGCTGTTGGGGCTGCCATTCGGCGTACCCCACGCCGTGTTGTCGGTATTGCCGTGCGCCTGGAAATACTGGACCGTCGGCGTCCATGTGGAGGCAACGCTGTATGACACATCGGCACGAAATTCTTCCACGTTATGGTTGGGATCGATCCCCAATAGATCAGAGCTGGCATCGAGCTGGCCGCTCTCGTGGATGTAGGTCGCGTGAGCCGAGAGCATGTCGCTGGTCACACTGCGCGGATTCAGGATGAACTGGTAATTCGCGTCGGCAGCCAGATCGGTGTAGTGATCCAGCCGATCGTCGGCAAAGCCGCCGCCGGGGTCGATCGAGGCATGCAGCCCATAGCCGCCCAGCTCGAAATAGGAGCGACCGACCTGCTGTTCCAGGGCGACGCGGCCATAGGGCACCACTCCTTCGACGCGATCGGCACCGGTTACCGGCACCTCGCCAGTGGCGTTTAGCACGTCGTAGCCGAGCCCTCGATAGAGATCGGTTTCGAGATAGACCAGATCATTCCAGTCGATGTAGGCACCAAGGCCGGCGACACGCTGGCCCAAGGCGCCATCGACCACGGCGCTGGCGGCTGGCTCCGGAACCAGCGCCGAACCGTTGTAGGGAAAGCCCCAGGCCGGTACTGAATTCCACACGTCCGATACGGTCGGGTTGTTGTTCGCGTCGATACCCCAGACCATATCCTGATCGAATAATTCGCCATCGCCGTTGGCGTAACGGATGTCGGCATTGTCGGCCTGCGCCTGGTCCGCTATCCCGTCGTAGGTAACCTGGATGAAGGCACCGACGTCCTGGGTGATCCGGCCGGCGTAATAGACCGACACTTGATCGAGCGCGAGATTGTTGTTGGAGGCAAAATGCGGGGCAGCGGCGCCCGGCTGGGCCTTATCGGTGTGGGTCAAGGACATCCAGCCCGAAATCGCGATCGGCAAGCGAAATTTCGAACTGGCGCTGGCGACGTAGCCGTTCATTTTGAAATCCCGGCCATATGGCTTTAGCTGCGGCCCGAACGCGCCGACGTGGCAGGCGGCGCAAGGCTGCCCGGTCTGCATTGCGAAGGCAGGCACGGCCTGCGCGGGTATCGCACGCGCCAACAGGCATAATCCGATCAACCACGTCAAATTAGACCGTGACACGCGAAGCCCCATTGCTACTGCGGGGGTATGAAGCGCCGGCTCGGATAAATTTCAGTTAAGAACCGCAAATTGATCATCCCCAACTGGGATACCCATCACTTCGGGAGCAAATTCATGCGATTTTAAGGTTTTGGCGCTATCGTGCGGCGGTCAGGATGGTCGATGTGGATCAGATCCGGCGGGAGTTCCTGAACCAATCAGTGTTGCGGTTGGCGGCAAGGTAGCATTCCACGATCAGGGCGACGTCAACCACGATGTTCAGGGCAATGCATCTGACGGTGTACGCACGGATGAGGATCTGCAAGCGCCCGGGAGGAGGGCCCATCCAAGGTAATTCGCATTCTGAAGGAGAAAAATCTCTTCTGCGAATGACAGGAAGCAAGAAAGCTACTTCAGTTGGGTTTTATCGCGGGACTTTGCGTCTGACGGCGACGAACCACTGAAAAGGATTTTCCCATTTTGCCCGAAAATCACTCTCATTCCTTTTGAACAATTCTGCAAAATCTTTTATCTATCGATCAGTATCTGGCGTTGAGGGAACAAACCTTGCAGATCTTGACCATATTTCCTGAAGATTCCGTCCAGTGGCGTCGCGGCGAAGATATCATCCGCAGGCGGCTCGCCGGATACGAGCTCAGCTTCGCGTACGGCGTGGCAAATGCGGGGCCCTTTGTCTCCGATGCGGAAGTGGTACTCAGCTTTACCTTTCTCGATGTTTACGCACGCGCCGCCACCCGGCTGCGCTGGATCCAGGGTTTCGGCTCCGGCGTGAATCGCCTGATCGATATGCCCTCGCTCGATCCCTCGGTGATCATTACCAATGCGCGGGGCATCCACGGTCGGACTGTGTCCGAAGCGGCGTTGGCGATGATGTTTGCCTTAGCGCGGGACGTTCCGCGCATGGTCCGCGCGCAAGATCGCAAGCAATGGGATGTGTTTCCATCCGCTCTGCTGCATGGCAAAACCCTTGGCGTATTCGGCGTCGGTGCGATCGCCGAGGCGCTGGCGCCAAAATGTCGGGCATTGGGGATGTGTACCAATGGTATTTCAGGCCGCGCACACGCGCCGGGGTTTGATGTACTTTACCCTCGCAATAAAATGCTGGACGTCGTCGGCGGCTTCGACGTGTTCGTTCTTCTGGCACCCCTGGATGAAACCACTACCGGCGCGATCGATCGGGCCGTGCTGCGGGCGATGAAACCCGGCGCGATGCTGATCAACGTCGGCCGCGGCGGCCTGGTGGTGGAATCAGAGCTGATCGCGGCGCTCCGTGACGGCGCAATCGGCAGCGCGGGCCTTGATACTTTTGAGATCGAACCACTTTCACCCGATAGCCCGTTGTGGACCCTGCCGAACGTGCTGATCGGCCCACACAATGCCGGCCGCCATGACGGCTACGTCGACGACGTCCTGGACATTTTCGAATATAACATCGCCTGCTACCGCGACGGCCGCTTCGCCGAAATGCGCAATATCATCGACTGGCGCTCGCCTGTTGCCAAAGACGCAACCGATCATACGGCTTGAGCCCGAACCAGGTGATGAGCAGTCCGGCGATCGCGCAAGGCACCATCACCACGATGACCGAGTAGCGCAAGTCCATCTCGTTGTGAAACAAATGGTCGGTCACCAGAGCGGTCGAAAGCGGCCCGAGCCCTTGGCCGATCACGCCGGTTACCAAAAACCACATCGCCGCGGTTCGCCCGCGCAAATCGTCCGGCACCATGTCCTGCATGGTCGCGGATGCCGATGCGTAGGCAAAACAGTTGAACATGTGATAGACCGCAAAGAACAGCGCCGCCAGCACCAGATTTCCTGACAGCACCGTGCATATCGTGGTCGGCACCATCCCGATCCACCACAGCAGAGTAAGCCGGAACTTGGCGCCGACCTTGTTTTGTTTAGTCCACCGGTCGCCCAGCCAGCCCGCAATCAGCGAACCGACGATCCCCATGCCGAGCGTGCCCAACCCGACCGCGAATCCTGCCTGGGCGCCGGTGACATGATAGCTGCGGATGAACAGGGTCGGCACCCAAGGAAAAAAACTGAACGACACCAGCGTGAATATAGTGTGTGATCCCAGCACATAGAAAAATGGTGCCGGATGCTGCCGCATGTAGGCCACAATCGAACTCTTCGAATGTCGAGCTTCCAGCATCTGGGGCGTGATCTGCCGCGCGGGCTCGCGAAAAGTCAGCGCCAGCAATGCGACCAGCAGCCCGGGCGAGGCCACCGTGATGAACGCCGCTTTCCACACCGCCAGTGCGCCAAAAATCGGCAGCACCACCAGGTGACGCGCACCAAACCCCGCCAGCACCGCGCCACCCACTAGGCTCGAACCACCGCCACCGATGAACACCGCGGTGGTAAAAATCCCCAGCGCCCGGCCGCGCCGCTCCGGCGGAAACAGATCGACGATGATCGACATTGCTGCCGGCATCAGCACCGCCTCGCCGACACCCACGCCAATCCGGGCCGCGAGCAATTGCGCGAAACTGCTGGACATGCCGCATGAAATTGTCGCCAGCGTCCATACCGTAATCCCGGCGGCCACCAGATTGCGGCGATTGGTGCGGTCCACCAGCAGTCCGAACGGAATCGCCATCACACTGTAGAAAATTCCGAACGCGACGCCTTGCAGCAGGCTGGCCCTGGTGTCAGTCAGATGCAGATCATGCTGGATTTGCGGCAGGAGGAGATTGAAGATGTAGCGATCGATGAACGAGAACAGAGTGGCGAGCATCAGCACGCCCATCGCATACCAGGCGGCGAGCGAGGTTCGTGCGGGCACTACGCGGCTGTTGCCCACGGTCTGCGAATAAATGGCCACTTAATTTGTCACCCGCAACGATGCGTCGACATCGCGCACCTGCGAGCAGGGGCGAATCCGCGGCCAACTTGCTCGATCAAAACTAGCCGAGACCACTGCATGACGGATGAGATTGGCAAACACCCGGACTTCGGCAGGCGATTCCGCGCCTTTGCGCCAGAAGAAACCAACCGCGCGCATCGGTGTCGGATCTTCCATCGGCACGAACACCACTCCCTCGTTGGAAAATACATTGTTCGCAAGCACCGTCGCCACATCATCTGATTGGCGCACGATCTGGTAAAGACAGTCGAGTGCGCTCAGTTCGATCACAATATTCGGCACCACACCGGCCTGCGCGAAACAGCGGTCCATCACTCGCCGCGCGGCGATATCGGGGGTCGGCAGCGCAAGCTTGCACTGGTGAAGCTCGACTATCCGGACCCGCTTTCTGCGCGCCAACGGATGATCGCGCGATACCGCCAAGGCTAGCTCTTCGGTGTACAGCGGTTCGAACACGAATGATGTGTTCGCGGGCGGTGTGTCGGCGGCCCAGTTTTCGCCGATCGCAATGTCGAATGACTCGGTCTCCAGTTTATCGTGAAATGCGACCGAGATGAATTCGCTCACGCTGGTCCGCACAGCGGGACATTTCTCGATAAAATTGTGCAGACATCCGGGCAAAAGGCTGAGCGCGAAGCCATGCGCGCCGATCAAAAATCGCACCTCGCCCGCCGGTCCGTTCGGGTTGTTCTTCACCATCGCGATAGTGCCATCGATGTCACGCATGGCGCGGCGCACCCCCGCCAGAAATATCTCGCCGGCACGAGTAAGATGGGCACCGCGAGCGCTGCGCTCGAACAACGTAGTGCCGAGCTCTTCTTCCAGCTGGCGGATCTGGTGAGACAGCGTGGATTGCGTCACATGCACCAGCTCCGCCGCGGCGGTGAAGCTCATCTGATCGGCGATCGCCAGGAAGTACCGTAGATGCCTGAGCTCCATGAGAGGTTCCTCGTTGCGCGGCGCTAAGTTGCAGGGAAGAAGTCTTCTTTTTGTGAACAAAAAGAAGCAAAAAAACTTTGTCACTTGGAGCGCACCGGCTTTGGTTGGTGTGTTCCAGGTGACAAAAGTTTTTTGCTTCTTTTTTTCAAAAAAGATGCTTCCTTTCTCTTTAGACTTCGAAGATCTTTTTTTCGGTTGCATGCAAACACGCGCCCGGCCCATCTTCCGTGATCAGGTAATTGTCGCAGATCAGCGCGAATAGACCGGGGGTTTCGATGCCTGGATGTACCGCCAGGCACATGCCCGCTTCGATCGTCATTGGCTCGTCCTCCCGAATTAGCGGGCGCTCCAACAGATCGGTGCCCTGGCTGTGGGCGAAGATCCGGTGTTCGGGCGCAAATCCGCGTTGCTTGAGCCATGAATTATAGGCGGCCGCGATCTCGCTGCATAGCGCGCCCGGCTTGCAAAGCGACAAGGTGTAGTCCTGCGCCTCTTTGGCGGCAGCGAACCCGTCCTGCAGTTGCGTCGAGGCGGGCCCGAGCACGACCGGTCGGCCAAGCTCGCAGAAGTAGCCGTTGTTGCCGGCGTTTTCGATCAACACTGTCACGCTGTCGCCGGGCTGCAGAATGCGGCTCTGGCGGCGCGACGGTTTCATATAAGCGGCGCTCCCCCTGGGTGCGGCGCCGACCATGATCACGCCGGAGTGCCCGCCGCGCAGCCGTCCCTCGCGTTCGGCGAAGCTGGCCGCGTCGCGCTCGCTGATCCCGGGGCGGATATGGGGCAGCAGTGCTACGAACACCTGGTCGTGCATGGCTGCCACGTCGCGCAGTAGCGCCTGTTCTTCGCCACTCTTGATCGCCTTCCAGCGATCCAGGGCGTCGGTCATGTCGAAGAACACTGCGTTGCCCAGTCCGTCGCGCAGAGTGGTGATGAAGCCTTGCGGCATCGCCAGCGGGCCGGCCAGCGCCACACGAGTGATGCCCTTGCGGCGGAGCTCGTTCAACGCGATTTGCGCCTCGTAGGTCTGGCTGAAATTGACTGAGGGAAACTCGGCGACCGAGGCCACTGTGCCGATGCCGGGGAAGCCGCGCTCGTGGCCGTCGAAGGTACGGACGCTGCCTGCGGCGCCATGGGAGATCAGCGTCATCAGGTCGTCGCGGTAGAAGATCACCGCGCTGCGGTAGGCGATCGGAGCGTCAATCAACCAGCCGACATAGCCGGAGAGTTCATTGCCGGTGCCGATGACCACCAGCGCTTCGATCCCGCGTTCCTGCAGGTATGCGCCCACCAGGCTCCAGCGCCGTTCCAGTTCGGCGCGGGACACCGTGCTGTTTGCTGTTTGTTCATCGTTCGCGTCGATACCCATGTAATTCCCCGTGCGCCCGTAGCAGCCTTTCTAAACGTGCAAATGTTTTTTGCTTCTTTTTTTCAAGGAAGAAGACTTCTTTCTTACACCCCCAGCTTAAAAGTGAACCGCAGCCCAAATGTTCGCGGTGGGCTGATGAACCCACCAGCCGGTCCCGGCACTCCTCCTGCCGTGATCGCCTGATAGTAAGCAGTGTTCTCTATATTCCTGACCCAAGCGCCCACGGTCCAATTTTGTGTCGGCGGCGCGTAGGTTAACGTGGCGTCGGTAGTAGTAAACCCCGGCGCGTCGGTCCCGTAGGCGTGATTATATTCGCCCCAGGACGAGGTTTGCAGACGGCTCGATACGAATCCTTGCAGTGTGGCGCCGCTGTTGAACAGCCAGGTATGCTGATATCCCAGGGTGGCCGACCATGCGGGCGAATCGGGCAGAGTATAACCGCTGTAGTTGATTTCGGGACCGCCCACGGTTGCGGGCGGCAGCAGCAGGGTGGTCGCGACCGCGCTGAGGTAGCTCAGCCCGATGTTGAACTGGTCCGACGGGGTCAGGAGATATCGCAGCTGCAAATCGTTGCCATAGATCGTTGCCTTTTGGGTGTTATAGAAAATATTGGTGCCATTGGCGTTATCGACTGAGGTGACCTGATAGTTCTTGTAGTCGTAATAGAAGATCTCGTCATTCACTTCGAGTTGGTTATCAAGAAACCGGTTTTTGATACCCCCTGTATACGCGATCACGGTTTCCGGTTTGAAGGTATTGAACTGCAGGGTGCTGGTAATGGTGTTGAAGCCGCCGTCGATGAACCCTGTACGCACATTGGCGTATACCATTGACTGCGGAGCAATATCGTACTCAACTCCGATCTTGTAGTCGATTTTGTGGACCGGCTCGGTGGCAGAGAAGTAGGTGCTGTGGTCTGCACCCCCTGCGATGGTCGAAAGTATCCCGTGGCCAGCGCGGACGTCGGAGGAATAGCGCAGGCCGCCCGTCACTCGGAAAGTCGGCAGGACCGAGTAGGTCGCTTCACCGAAGGCGGCGTAGGATTTGGTGGTCGAGTCGAGCGGGCCGGTGTAGGACAGTACGTGCGGATCCACGATCGGAGTGGTGAAAAGGTTATCGGCGAACAGAGTATTGCGGAGATCGTAGAGTCCCACGGTCCACTGCAAACGTTGGTTGCTTTGCGCCAGGCGCAATTCCTGGGAGATTTCCTTGTTCGAGCTGTGCTTGTACGACAGGAATGGGTTGGTGCCGGTTTCTGCCACGTCGCCATTATTGTAGATATAGCCAGGAATGTAGGTCAAAGCGAGGCCCGCGGGCAGATGCAGCGTGACGTTAGCGCTGCCCGTCACGATCTTGTTGTTGTTATTGAAGTCGCCGACGGCAGTGCGTTGCGGATAATACCAAGGGTTGCTTGTGTCGGGCGGCGGAATGTTCTGAACCGCGGTGCCGAGCCCAGTGTTATGATAGAAGCTGCCGATCATCAGGATCGAAAGGTAGCTGGTCGGGGTGTAAAGTACCGTGCCTCTGCCGCCCAGTGCGTTTTGGCTTTCCAGCCCGTCACTGAGATAGCCATTGTGCCGATTGTAATCGATCGCCGCACGCACTTTGAGGTCATCGGTGATCGGTATGTTCAAGGCCTCGGAGGTATGAATCATGCCGTAATTGCCGACTTCCTCGAGCCCATCGAGCTCGAACTTGTCGGTCGGCTGCTTGGTATTGACGTTCACCGTGCCGCCGGCGGAATTGCGCCCGTACAACGTTCCTTGCGGACCATAGAGCACTTCCACATCCGCCATATCGTAAAACGAGCCTGCCGAAGCCTCGCGCGGGGTGTAGATCCCATTCACGTTCAAAGCGACGCCGGCGTCGTCGCCCACCGCCTCGGAGGTCTGGCCAATGCCGCGGAGAAAGAATTGCACGTCATCGCCGGCTTTGTCGGTCACCAGTGAGGGCACTACGTTTTGCAGTGCGCGGGTATCGTTGATACCTTGCTCGACCAGCTGTGTGGCGCTGATGGCGGTAACGGTTGCCGCGGTTTTCTGTAGATTTTGGGTCCGTTTCTGTGCCGTCACCACCACGGTCTGAAGATTTGCGCCATTTTGCTGCGCGGCAAGCGCCTGTTGAGCATTCGCGGCCGCCCACCAGGCGGTGGCGAACAGCGCGGTGGTTACGCAGAGAGAGGTTTTGTGGCTCAACCGAAAGGCAAATTTAGCGCCCATATGTTTCCTCCTGAGTTTTGGTATTGCCCGTTTTGGCGAGAGGGTTTTCTTGTGAACTGTGCAACGGTCGACTCATGCGGAATCAACAGCGATGCGCACTGCTGGTTTCGGAATGAAGGATATTGGCTTGATTTGCTACGCGGGGCCGAGGCCAAGGAACTCCGCTTGCCGGGTGTAAGCCATCGGTATGGCGCGCGAACCCGCAGGCGCCCCATTCGCTTCCGTGCGACTATCCATTTCTTCCCCTCTTCGAACCCCGCCTAGTTGTTTGGACCGCGCGGCTCGTCTTTCAGCGATATCCTGCTATGGGCACAGTTTCAGCCCAGCGCTGGCGGCAGCGCCAATGATAAATTTCCATCATGATCCATCGATGCCGTCGATGACTTGGAGCATCGAGTGAATTTGTCTCAGCGCGGCATAATTCGAAGCCAGCCGGAAGCAATGTTGCCGCAGTGGCCATTAAGCGGCTCGATCTTGTGCGCAGATAAAGATATGCGGGAACTTTGCCCGAGCTGGACGCGGCCGAGGTGGGATCCTTCGTTATCTGGTGAGAATTGGATGGTAAGGATTCAAGGCGAGTGCCGAGAGGGACAGAGATCGTTGATCGCAGAGGATGGAATGGATCTGCGGAGCGGTGCTCGGTCAAGCCGCCTCCCGCGCCCCGGGAACGTCAATGATGTTCGGTATGAGTGGAATCCAGCCTCCGGAACCATGCCTCGGCCGATTAGCCGGTCAAATACACTGCTTCGACCGTTCGCGGTGGAATGGTGGGTCGATGGCAGGACCGCACCTATACTCAGCGGCGGAGCAATCTATTTTATCTGTGGGTGAGATTGCGGGGAAGAAGCATTGTGTCTTAATATACACAATGATTTCAATCAGATGCGCTGATCTTTGGCGGAGAGGGTGGGATTCGAACCCACGGTACGCTTGCACGCACAACGGTTTTCGAGACCGCCCCGATCGGCCACTCTGGCACCTCTCCGCAAAGCTCGGGCGCTTATAGAAGCGGTTCAACCGCGGCGCAATAGAGCGGCGATGATGCCCGATCTTTACAATTTCTCCGCGCCTTGCCTACGCGACAAGAAGAATCAGAAAACATCTTTTTTGAAAAAAAGAAGCAAAAAACTTTTGTCAGTTGGCGCCTAACGTCGGAATCGGCGCCACAATTAACGCAGCTCACACCTGGCATGCTGGTCGCGCACTTCGGTGCAGAACCTCATCGCATCAGTGCGATCGGCGAAGCCGCCAGTGCGTAGCCGATACATCGTGCGGTCCCTGAGCGCGACCGTACTGATGTGCGGCGTACGACCCTGAAACAGCGCCGGCATCTTCGCCGAGAGACGCCGCCACTCCCTCATCGCATCGGCTCGGGTCGGCAATGCACCTAGCTGCACCACCCCCGCGCCGGTCGCCGCAAACGAGGCGTCCTCGGCGCCGCTGGCCGGCAGCCGGTGGTGCTTCGCCGCCCGCGCCGGTGCAGGTCCAAATACCGCCGGAACCGCGGCAGAGGTCACCTGATCCGCCGGACCCGAAATAACTGGGAGACGAACCTTCGGAGCCGCTGGGGCCGCAGCCGGGGCGACCGAAGTTTGCGCCGCAAGCTGATCAGGTGCCGGCGTCTCGGCCCCCGGAGCCAATTGACCGTTGGCAGCACCCGCGCCGGTCGACCCACCCAACACATCCTGATCCGCGCCCGCCACTTGCAGCCCGCCGGGGTTGGCGGGCGCGGTTTTCACCGGGCTATTGCTGCCGTCGGTGATCACCGGCGCGCCACTGTTATCGCTGATGGTTGCCTGGGGCGCGCGCGCCGTCATGAACGTGCGCGCCAGCACGCCCACCACGAGCAGCCCGACAATCCCGAGTACGATCATCCCGAGGCGCTTGGTCTCGGCCTTTTCCTGATCGCGCGGCGCTCGCCGCTGATAGGGGCCGGCATTGAAGGAAGGCGGCAGATCTGGTTGCTCGCTCACGGCTATCGCATCTCCTCAACCGGCTCCACCCCGAGCACAGCCAGCCCCGAGCGGATCACCGTAGCTACACACGCTACCAGAGCCAGTCGCGCCATCGTGCCCGAGGGGTCCTCGGATTGAAGAAACCGCAGCGCCGATTCGCCCTTTCCCTGGTTCCATAGCATATGAAAATCGGCCGCCAACTCATAGAGAAAAAACGCGATTCGGTGTGGTTCGCGAGCCAGTGCGGCGCCCTCGACCAGGCGCGGCCAGGCCATCAGGCGGCGCATGACATCGAGCTCCGCCGGCGCCACCAGTTGCCCCACCGGCGCCTGGGCCAGTGCGGTTGCCGTCACCGCATCCTCGCCGTAGGTCGCAAGTGCCGCGCGTAATACCGACCGGCAGCGGGCGTGCGCATACTGGACGTAAAACACTGGGTTTTCCCGCGTCTGCGCGACCACGGCGTCGAGGTCGAACTCCATCTGGGCGTCGGGTTTGCGCATCAACATGGTGAAGCGCACCGCGTTCTTTCCCACCCACTCGATCAGGTCGCGCAAGGTGACAAAGGTGCCGGCCCGTTTCGACATCCGCACCGGCTGCCCGTTTTGCATCACATGCACGATTTGGCATACCAGCACATCGAGCCTCGCATCCCTGGCGCCCGCCAGCGCTTTTACCGCGGACTTCATGCGCGAGACGTAGCCGCCGTGATCCGCACCCCAGACATCGATCAGGATCTCCGCCCCGCGCGATAATTTATCGGCGTGATAGGCGATGTCGTTGGCGAAATACGTGTTGGAGCCGTCGGATTTGCGCAACGGCCGATCGACGTCGTCGCCGAACCGGGTGGCGCGGAACAATAGTTGCGGCCGCGGCTCCCAGTCATCGAGCAGCTTCCCTTTGGGCGGCTCGAGGGTGCCAGTGTAGATCAGATCCTGGGCAGCAAGGAAATCGATCGCCCGATCCGTGGCGCCGCTTTCCAGCAAGGCGCGTTCGGAGGTGAACACGTCGTGCTTGACGCCGAGCGCCGCCAGATCGTCGCGGATTTCGGCCATCATCGCCTCGATGCTGAAATCGCGCACTAGATCGAGCCACAAGGCTGGCTCGGCGATTTGTGCGCCTGGCGCCAGTTGATCGCCGTAAACGGCTGCGAGTTTCTCGCCCACCGGGATCAGATATTCACCGCGATATTGCAGGCCGCCCGGTACTTGGGTCGCGTATTCTTCCTCGGTGAGCGAGGTGCCGAGGGCTTGCAGATAGCGCCAGTAGGTCGCCCAGGCCAACGCGCGGACCTGATTGCCGGCGTCGTTGATGTAATATTCCCGGGTGACCGCGAACCCGGCTTTTTGCATCAGGCTGGCGAGCGCGTCGCCCACGACCGCGCCGCGGCAATGGCCGATGTGCATCGGTCCGTTCGGGTTGGCGGAGACGTATTCCAAGTTCACCGGGCGGCCGGCGCCGAGCGGAGAGTCGCCGTAATGGATACCGGCGCGCAAGATTTCCGGCAGGACGCCTTGCAGGGCGGATTGTTGCAGACGGAGGTTGATAAAACCTGGGCCGGCGGCGTTCGCTTCGGCGATCAGGGGGACTGCGCGCAGCGCCGCGGCCAGGCTTTCAGCCAGCTTGATTGGGGCCTGCTTGGCCAGTTTGGCGGCGAGTAACGCCGCGTTGGTCGCCATGTCGCCGTGCGCCGCATCGCGCGGCGGAGTCACCTCCACGCGGGTCAGGACGTCGTCCGGCAGATCGGGTACGACGGCGCGTAAAGCATCCAGGACGTGATTCCGGACCACCAGAAATAAGTCGGGGGCGAACGGGTGGGACATCGGGCGAACTTTCCACAGGCGAGCAAGGGCGCCCCATAAGCGCGAAGTTCCCTAGAAAGGCAAGTCCCGCGCGGCGGATTCGCGAGCGAAGCAAAGATGCAGGAAGAATCTTCTTTTTGTGAACAAAAAGAAGCAAAAAAACTTTGTCAATTAGATTCTGGTTGCCCGTCTGCGGACGTGTGCTCCGGCCCTATCGAGTGAAAGTTTTTTGGTTCTTTTTTTCAAAAAAGAACACTTTCTCTCTGCTTGATGCTTAAGGAAGCAGAAGTGGTGTTTTTTTTTAAAAAAAAAAAAAAAATTATTATAATAAATAACAGG
>Ga0302308_10002475_pt1 | contig 14962 bp, 17 predicted proteins | sample III_Palsa_E3_3_FD_200531 | JGI IMG/M metagenome (GOLD analysis project Ga0302308, IMG submission 200531) | Peat permafrost microbial communities from Stordalen Mire near Abisko, Sweden - III_Palsa_E3_3 | ecosystem: Environmental > Terrestrial > Soil > Palsa > Peat permafrost | place: Sweden... | reverse complement strand
GCGGAGCCGTTGGTCGTCAAGCTCTGCGTGACCGCGGAGAGCGTTCCATTGGAGTTCACCGTGTAGGAAGAGATTGCAGAAATGGTAGAACCCGTCTCAGAAACAATCAGCTTTCCATTGGGAGCGAACCGCCCTGAGAAGGCTCCAACCCCAGCACTGGGATTGGCAACAAGAGTGCCCAATGTACCGTTCGCATTGATGTGGAACGTATCGATGTTGTTGGTGAGACGTTCCACCACGGCGAGGGTCTGGCCGTCAGGACTGATCGAAATCGATGATCCGCCGGCCGCATTGGCAGAGAGAAATGCGGTGGAGTTAGCAATGGGAAGCAGCTGCCCACCGAAGCCCATCTGGAAGCCGACGACGCTGCCCGCGCCGCTCTGGTTGAGGACATACAGGCGATTCTGCGACTGAGCAATGGCCACGGGATTGCTGCCGCCGGATGGTTGCCTATTCAGGAAAATCAGTCGTCCCCCAATAACCTGAAAGGCAGTGATATCGCCGCTTCCCGCGTTCGCGGCAAACAGGAGTGAGTGGTCTGCGCTCAACGTCAGCGAGCCTTGCGCTTCAAGTGGATCGTTCACCCCTCCAGTGCCCCTCCCTTGCGTATCGAAGGTTTCCTTTGCGACAACTGTCCCATCGGAGTTGTGAACGAATTCAATTACCTGGTTCTTGTCGGCGTTATTCGACATGACAAAGAACGTTTCTGTTCCTCTGGTTTGCGCGCTGGCGAGCATGGCTGGGAACAAGCATCCAATCCCAATTGCGATCGTCGATAGGCCACGAATTGCTTTCAACATTTTCTACTCCTTACAAGGGTGGGAATTTGCGCGCAAAAAGGATCCAGACGTTGTCTGCGAAGGCAGCAGCGCTGAAGCAAGATCCGCTTTGTGCACAGCCATTGGAGAGGCCAGGGAAGGAAAGGTTACACGCTCCCGCGCGGATGCCGAAAAGTGTCGACCCCGGCGACCTCCTGCGAGCAGCCGCAACGCTTTGCTAAAGACCCACGACAAAGAGGCCGCCTATGCACGAAGAAAGGTCGAACTGCTCGTGGATCGGCGTGATGGTCTATATCATCTTCATCTTCGCTCGCATGGGTGCCTGCGGTGGCCACGAAGATCAACGGCTTCTTTGTGCAAGGGCGCCGCTCTTCCGCACCACGCGGCCACTCGGGGGAACTGACCGGCAGTCCACTGCTCGAACCCGATGTCCGTCCGAATGATTCGCCGACGAGCTCTCGAGGCCGGGATCAAGACTGAGATCGGCTGTCATACCTTCGGTGCGACCGGCATCACCGCCTATCTCAAGAATGGCGGCTGGCTCGAGATCGCCCACCAGACGACCGCCCATGAGTCTGTTGCGCATGGCTGGGGATTCTGCGGCAGACGCTTGGAAATGAACAAGTACTATCTGATTTCCAAGCCTCATAATTTGGTGCTACGTCGCTGCTCATCGAACAGCTCTTGCGTTGAAATTCTCTTCCTGCCAAGGTCAACGCACCTCGAATAGGCGAGACCGTGCGTTCTGGTCTGCTCTTGATTTCCGCACGCGCTCTGCCGACGGTTTCGTCATTTTGCCGAGCGTGCGACATGGATCGACGATGACGCCATTTCTTTTCAATGCTTTAGCAATTGGCACGACACCTGCGCATCTGAGGGAAACTGCGAAAGCGCAAAGGACAGATTGCTATCAGAATGGCACGCTGCGAAAGCCGACATGGGGCATCAGGAGAATCGATGAAGAAGTGTGGGTGCCGCGCACAATACCCTGCGAGACACGCACCCAGCGAGAAGCTCCATGACGCGCTTCTGGCATTCGCTATTGCGAGACGGTGGCCGAGCAATCTTTCGAATGCCTTGGAGCCAGGCTGGGTGCCTACGAAGATGAGCGGTCCAAGCGCCGCAGACGATCTGGACCAGGCGCATCGCACTCAGGTGTGGCTTGCGGTAAGCGATGACTCTGCCGCTTTGGTGTCCGGTGAGTACTTCTATCACATGAACAGAAAGCATCCGCTGCCTGCTACGCGCGATGTCAGTCTTCAGGATCGCCTGCTGGACTTCTGTTCCCGTGTCACAGGCGTGGAACTTCCAGGCTGACACCACTGCTCCACCAACCACCTCGCCTCAACAAACGACATTGGGAGAAATGAAGGAGAAATCGATCATTCTGCGTTTGGCGAGCGCTTTGCTTTTTTGTTGTCGCTTGGCAGAACGCCAAGGTAGTGGAATTGCAATGCTAGGGATCATGATTAACCAAGCTATCAACAGGCCGGAAGTCATTGTAGGCCTGAAGGTTAGAGAAAGAGCTCCGCAAATGACATGGGATATCTCTTACGCGACGTATGTGTCGCGCGTAGTCAGGATGCTACAAGGAAAGTGGACAATTCCAATCCTCTGTGCAGTCCGCACACAACGAGTGCGCCTCAGTGAACTCCGACGTGCGATCCCAACTGCGTCCAAGAAGGCTCTCACGGCCAGTCTGCGATCCCTTAAGGCAGCGAACGTCGTTGTCCGAAGAGACCTAAGCGGTTCTGTTTTACATGTCGAATACGAACTCGTAGACACAATGCGAAAGCCACTCGTTACTCTTCTAGATCATCTCGCAGAATGGGGCAAACTCTACGAGTTAGAAGCGCAACCCACAGTTGCGCCTGATATCGACTCACTCATACCATCTCGCCGGATACAACGGCGTTGAACCCCAAAAGGAGGCCCAATCATGTATGCGATCACTGGTATTACCGGCGGCGCGCTCGCGCGGACACTGCTTGCGGCGAGCCCACCCGTTCGTTCCCTTGTGCGCGACACTACGCGGGGACAGCCGTGGGCCGAGTGCGGATGGGAAGAGACTCGATGGATTCAACGAAGGCTGGATTGACTTCGAAGGAGAGAAAGCAACTGTGCTCAACGGTCAGGTGAATCTGGAAACGTTACTTGGAGCGTTGGTCTTGGAAGCTGGCTGATATGCCTTGATCCGCCATACACGCATCGGTGCTCTGTCCAGCCCTGAACGTACCAAGCAAACCGTTTTTCAGTTTGCATATCCATTTTGAGGGAGGCTAATGGCTCATCCCATGCAATCTCGACACAATCGATGGAAATCTGAGGTGGTACTTATGGCAACTTCCTTAACTTTCAGATCCGCTGACTCGGGTACCGCTGTTGCAGCCCGATACCGAACGCATTACCCCCGTTGAGCACAAACCCACCCATGACCGAGCTCCAGAAGAGCTTGCCCTTGGCAGTCCGCTATGGCTTCGTGACGACCTCGTGGATCTCATCGGCGAGGAGCAGGTACATTCACGCCTCATCGCGCATCTCCTTGTCGGGGAGAGGGCCGCGCAGAGCAGCCATGTTTTCTGTAAGGTGATCAGGATTTGTCGTCGCGGGAAGAGCCACCGTAACGACGGGATTGGAGATGGCTGGGGATTTGCCGATACAGGTGCGCGAATTCTGACGGCAATTTGAGCGTTCTGTCGGATTATCCGTCTCGTGGTTCGTGGCTCTGCACGTAGCTTTCCTCGCCAATGTGCCATTGGACACTTTTATACTTGACGAAAGGTGTCCAATGGAGTACAAGATAAAGATGCAGACGGTTGTCGAAACGCCCTCCTACCTCAAAGCGGCGGAAGCGATTTTCACCCCGGCTGAGCGTGAAGACATTGTGGCCATGATCGCAGCCGATCCAGAATGTGGTGAGGTGATGCATGGTGCGGGTGGGTTCCGCAAAGTGCGTGTCGGTCGTGGCGGCATGGGAAAGCGGGGAGGTGCGCGAGTCGTGTACATCGTGCGCAATGAAGGGTTTCCGATCTTCCTCATTACCGCATATCCGAAGAATGAGAAGGACAACTTGACGAAGAAAGAGCGCAATGAACTGGCGAAACGTGCGGACGAAATCTTCACCCGATATGGAGGCAGGGCGTGAGCAAAATGTTTGAAGACTTGATGGCTGGCCTGGACGAGGTTGAAACGTTTCTGGCTGGAGAGAAGACCGGCTATAAGGTAAGTGTACCCTCGGATGTCGATGTCAAAGCCATACGCAAGCGCCTGAGCATGACGCAGTCCCGGTTTTCGGATACATTCGGCTTCAGTCTTGATGCGGTCAAGCATTGGGAAGGAGGACGGCGTACGCCTGAATCTTCCGCACGTGCCTTCCTGACAGTCATTGCAAAAAACCCCTCGGCGGTCATTGCCGCTCTCCACCCTGTGGAGGAGGGCCGTGTCGCCAAGAAGCGGCGCAACGGTCGTTAGTCAGATAAGGCCTAACCGAATGTGATCGATCCGGGGCGCTCTTCAGAGCGCCCTTTGTTTTTGCGACAGGCATATCCAAAAAACCTACCAATCCTTGGGAGGTATCTCATGGAGACCACCTTCGACTATCTGCGCGCACATGCCGCAGAGTTGGGCGCACGCATTCTTGAAACCTATCCGCCGCTCCAGAGCACCAAAGACCCCGTAGCGCTTGCGGTTGCAACATTGCTGCGAAAGGCGCTGCCTGACTGGCCATTACCGGCACGGCGAAATATCTCCGCCAGGCAAAGGCAGCCCGCATCGTCGCTGAGTGCGGAGCAGGCAAGACCTGCGATGTGGTCGAAGACCAGAAGGCGCTCGCGGAAGATGGCTGCATAATCCTTGAAGCGATGTGGGACTTCACGGCGGTCGCGGCGGTATGGTGAGCATGCTCTGGACCGTGGGAATTGTCTGAGCTATCGGCACGGTCGGGTTGTTGAACAGCCAGTTGCTCTGAATCCTATTGGTAAGGAGATCAGCAGCCTCCTTATCACCGAACGAGGGCCGCTCCGGGATTCCTTTCAAGCACACTGAATCACCATTCGTTTGCCTTGCCAACGCCAATCTAAAGCGAGTCTTCAACGATTATGGCCGCTCAGAGTTTTCAGTCACGGCCGCTTAGCCGCAGTCGTGTCTCCGCTGGAATGCTGCGCGGTGAGCGGCGACGCACTCGGCCTGAGGAGCTACTCAAATGACAAAATCGTTCGCATCTTCACGGATGGCTCGGCGATCGGCAATCCCGGTCCCGGCGGATGGGGCGCAGTCCTGATCCAAGAGAATAAGCGACGGGAGATGTCCGGCGCGTGTTCCTGGGCCACGATTTCTGAGATGGAAACTTCTCGCGGCGGTAGAAGCTCTTCGCGCGATTCCATGCGGAACACGGGTTGAACTGCACTCCGATTCCGAACTCCTGATCCACGGGATGCAAGGTTTCGTCTTTCAGTAGCGTAGTCAAGGGTGGAGAAACAGCCACGGTTTGCCACTCCACCATCGAGACCTCTGGACGTAACTCGTCGACTTGGATGTGTAGCTTCGCATTCGTTGGAAGTGGCTCCGAGGCCACAATGGACATCCTCTGCAAACCCATTTTGAGGCGTGCTACATTGCGCATCGGTTCACCTGTATTGGAAATTGGACGGAGGAGGAGGGAAGCGCTCCTGATCGGATCACCCGTCTTCACCCCCCTTATCGTCGTCATATCAATCGTTGTGGCGATTTGGGTTTACCGCAGGATTCGCCTTCCGAAGCTAGGCTGAGGCCGACTCCGCCCAGTCGCCTCTTACCCGATTGCAAGATAGGTTGAGTCGCACTCTAGGGCAAGCTGAAGGCGATGTAAGCGGCACCTTGCGCCCCTTTTGGATCACGCGCGCCGCTGGTAGCGATGACAACGTACTGTTTTCCGTCGATCATATAAGTGCTCGGGGTTGCCGTGCCCGCAAATGGTAGGTTGCCCTCCCAGAGCAGCTTACCGGTTGCAGCTTCAAAAGCGCGCAACTTGCGATCGTAGACAGTCGCGCCAATGAATAAAACGCCGCCTGCAGTGACAACCGGGCCCCCGTAGTTCTCGCTTCCAGTGTTGTTCATCCCTTTAGCTGCGAGTTCGGGGTAGACGCCGAGCGGTATCTTCCAGAGGAACTTGCCGGTGTTGAGGTCAATCGCGTTGAGAGTGCCCCAGGGGGGCGCAACGGCAGGATAGCCATCAGGATCCAGGAACTTGCGGTAGCCAGTGAAGCGGTACTTCGGGACTGTGGAAGAGCTTGCGCCGGCAAGTTCGCGTTTGTCGGACGGTGCGAGGGGGACCTCCATCGGCGGCCCGAGGTAGCGCAGGATCGCGGCGGTCTCGTCGGCCGTTAGCTTTGGAAAGGCGGGCATGCGGCCTTTGCCTTGGTGGATGTTTGTAAGGATCTGGGTATCGGCTAGGCGGGCGCGAACTCCGAGCAGCGCAGGGTAGTTGGAAGGGGCGCCGAGACGGTCGTCGCCGTGGCAGATGGCGCAGTTTTGAGCGTAAACCTTGCCGCCGAGAGGGTCGGTGCCACCCAAGGCTGGGGCTAAGTTCGTGCCTGGGCCGGCCGGCATCGGGTGATCCAGGTAGTCGATGAGTTGTTCGAGACGCGCGTCCTGTACCACCAGAAAGCCCGGCATGCGGCCCTTGCCATTGTGGATGGTAGCGACGATCTGGTTCGTGGTGAGGCGCTTATCAATGTTGACAAGCGTTGGGAAGGTGGGTGGACTGCCTTGGCGGTCGCCACCGTGGCAAATAGCACACTGCGTCTGGTAGAGCACCTGACCGGGGCTGCCAGGTTTGTTTTCGGTCAGCCCGCCGGTCCAGGGCAGGTCGTTGGCATTGATGTAGATGACGCCCGAGCGCGGGTCGATGGCGGGTCCGCCCCACTCCGCGCCACCGTCAAATCCTGGGAAATTGACGGTCTGTTTGTCGATCGAGAATGGAACGAACAGACCGTCGCTGCGAAGAGTTCTAAACTCTTTTTCGGCCCATGCGTGCGCCTCAGGGGTACGCGTCGTCAGCATGTCAGCGGTGAGACGCTGGCGCGCGAACGGCTCGGGCGCAGTGGGAATCGGCTGCGTCGGTGAGGCGACTTCGCCGGGTACGTCAGACGCGGGGAACGGCCGTTCTTCAATGGGAAACAGCGGCTTGCCCGTGGTGCGGTCGAAGACGAAGACGAGGCCGTGTTTGGTGGTTTGGGCGACTGCGTCCACCGCTTTGCCGTCACGTTGGACCGTGACGAGCGCAGGCGGAGACGGAAAATCGCGATCCCACATATCGTGGTGTACGCCCTGAAAGTGCCACAGCTTCTTGCCCGTCTTCGCATCCAGCGCGAGCAGCGTATTGGCGAAGAGATCGTTGCCCACGCGGTCAGCGCTGTAGAAGTCAGAAACAGCCGAGCCGGTGGGGACGAAGACAATGCCGCGTTTCGTGTCGACCGCCATGCCGGCCCAGTTGTTTGCCGCGCCGGCTGTTCGCCATGCGCCGTCGGGCCAAGTGGTGTAACCCTCCTCGCCCGGATGCGGGATTGTGTGAAAGCTCCAGGCAATCCTTCCGGTGCGGACGTTGTACGCGCGAATATCGCCGCGGGGTGCGGGGTTGGTTTCGGGTGCGCGGAAGCCAAGGATAAGGAGATCTTTGAAGAGGACGCCGGGAGTCGTAAGGGCGACAGTGTTCTGGGTGTAGTCGGAGTCGAGATCCTTGCGTAGATCAAGCCGGCCGCTTTCTCCAAAGCTACGGATGGGGCGGCCGGTAGTGGGGTCGAGCGCGTAGAGGAAGTTCATGATGTACGCGAATAGGACGGAGTCTTTGCCGTTGCTCCAGTAGCTGAAGCCGCGGCTGGGCTGACCGGCCCTCAACCTTCGAATCGAAGGTCCAGAGTTCTTTGCCGGTCGCGCCGTCCATCGCGATAACCTGCAGCGTGGGGGTGTATCCGTAGAGGATTCGACCGACCACAAGCGGATTGACCTGCACGCCGCCGTCGCTCCCCACGTCAACGCGCCAGACTTGCTTGAGCAGGTGTGCGTTGGCGACGTTGATCTGCTTCAGTTCAGAGTAGTGATCGCCGTTGACACCACCGTTATAAGCCGACCAGCCGACGTCTGTAGGATTGCCCGCGAGAACAGTTTGAGCAGCTCGTTGAAAGCTGAGCAATGCACCGAGCGACAGACTGGTGAGCAGGGTCGCCAGGGCAACGCGTTCCGATCTCGCAAGGAAGTTCAAGATATTCATCAGCGGCGGTACTTCACAATCTGCATAAAGCCGTAATCCATATGGAGTTGCTGATGGCAGTGCAGCAGCGCATCGCCAGGGTTATCAGCGATGAAATCGACAGCCACCGATTGGAGCGGCATGACGTTAATGACATCCTTCATCAGTCCGCTCATGGGCTTATCGCCGATCTTCGTCACCTCGAAGCTGTGGCGGTGCAGGTGCATGGGATGCTGGTCTCCGCTGGCGTTACGGAAGAGCATGCGATAGCGCTTGCCCGCGTCGATCATCATCGGTTTGATTTTCGGCCACGCGTCGCCGTTGATGGTCCAGGTGTCGAACTTCGAGCCGTCGAGCGTGCCCGCGTCGCGGAAGGTGAGGACGAAGGTCTCGGCTGGCTCGGGTACCGGTCTGTTCACAGCGAAAAGCGAGTAGTCCCACTCAGCAGGCTGAGGGTCGCGCCAGACAGGCTGGCCGGAGCTCCCACCGTACTCGACGACCACACCGAGCCCTTTCGTACGCTCGGCTGCCAGGGTCGATCCGAACACCCAGACGCCGGGGTTGTTCATTTCAACGATTGCGTCGACCCGCTCCGCGACAGCAAGCGAGAGAACCTCCACCGAGTGCGGATGCAGAACCGGGTTGCCGTCCATCGCGATGACGCGGAAGCTGTGGCCAGGTAGCGCGAGCGCTACATTTTCAGTTGCGCTCGCGTTCAGCAGGCGCATCAGCACGCGCTCTCCCTGCCGCACCCGAAGCGGTTCGCCTGCGCCAAGCATGTGGCCGTTGAAGGTGGCGTACTTGTAGCCGACATCCGAACCTGTGGTTTGGGGCATGTTGGCTGATTCCGCGCGCATGGTCTCGACCATGGGAACGAAGGTAGGCTCCCAGTGGTGTACCGCGAGGTTCATTTCCCGGTCGTAGTGCGGCTTCGGCTCACGGCCCTCGACCAGGAGAAAGCCAAACTGCCCGGTGTATGCGGCGAGCTTCAGGTCTTCCATCGCCATGGCATGGGTGTGATACCAGCGGGTGCCTGCGGGCCTGGGCGTAAAGCTGTAGCGAAGCGTCTTGCCTGCGCCGATCATCGGCGACCCTTCTTCGTTGGCACCATCTGGGATTGTGCCAACGGTAAGGCCATGCCAGTGGACGATGTCATCGGACTTCGTCGGGTTGGTCACGTCGATGACGACTGGCAAACCTTCCTTCATGCGAAGCAGCGGTCCCGGAACCTCGCCGTTATAGGCGACGGTGCGGATCGAAACACCGGGTCCGATGTCGAGAGTGGTCGGCTCAATGCGAAGTGTGTAGTCAGGCCTGATGGCTGATGCAAAGATGCGCGACTTCGTCTGCTATTCATAAGATCACCGCCATGGCCGAGAAGCGTTCCTAGAGAAACATGAGGGAAATTAGAAAGTCAAACAGGTATGGGGATGACCAGCAATTAAGTCGAGCACGCGCCACAGTCGATAGACGAGGCCCAGCCGCTATCGGAGAGGGGACATGGCACCGGGATCTTCTCGTGCGGCGCAACTACAACTATCAGTTGGCCTCGTGGTATCCCGGCAAGTATCGTCGATTTTGCGGCATTCGCGGAGTCAAAGCAGCTCATGCGGAAGAATTATTGAGCGAAGCGTCTCTCAGAGACGCAGGAACGACGATCGCACGGATAATGCGCCTTAGATGCCTTGGAATATATATCCGGCACATCGGATCAAAGTGCCCTAGGGGACGGGGTCGGATTGGACACGAGCCAAACGCCAACATATAAGGGTCAAATCGATTTAGGTGAAGATGGCTACGTGAAGACAGAACATCATGTCTTAACGACTAGACAAGGCCTGCACCTCCACGGTGTCTATGCTACGGTGATCTCCAGGTGAGGCGTTATCGGTAGGCAATTACCGCTGCCGGTATGGGTTGCATGGCCGCCCTGGAGGTCAAGAAGTACCTTGAAGAGCTCGGCCGTTAGTGTTTCTCAACGCCTTCTTAATTTGCGTCAGACTTGGGAGGTTCAATGGTTTTCACGCGACGCAGTTTTTCTAAGACGCTCTGTTGTCATCTCCCGTTGGTAATCGGCTCTCTCTCGTTCAAGCCTAACTTGCTCGAAGCACAGCCATTGAACAAGCCAACTTCGGGCTCGGAACTCGGACTGAATACTTGGAGTTTGCGGTCATTGAAGAAAGATCGCGCCATTCCTACGATCGTAAAGGTGATGAAAGAAACGGGGATGCGGAATTGCCAATTGCTTTTCAGCCATGCGGAGCCCGAAGAATTTGATCCAGATTTCGCTGCCATGTTCAGCGCTAACGGCACAGCCCCGACCCAGCAAGAGCGCGACGCGCAGAAACGCAAGTCCGAAGCCCGCACCGCGTGGCGGCTCTCGGTTCCCATGACCTACTTTGAGGCGATACGTACTCGCTTTGTGCGGCAAGGTTTGCGGATTCGTTCCTACGGATCGTCCTTTGGGGCGACTTTACAGGAAGTTGACCGCGTCTTCCTGATGGCAAAGACGTTGGGCGCTACCGTAGTCAACGGGCGCCTACCGGAGACTCAGACGGATATGGTCGCAGCCGCTGCGCAACGGCACGGCCTCTTTGCGGGGATACAGGTATCCGATCCGCAAATCTTGAAACTACAACTGCGCGCGTCTCCAAATCTCAGTGCTGATCCAGATCTAGGCGACCTCACAAAGGCGGGAGTGTCCGCCCTTGAATTCGTCAAGGAACACCTGGGCCGCATCTCTTCAATCGACTTGAAGGACGCCATGATTAAAGGAGGAAGCGTCCCGTTCGGGACAGGTGATGCGCACATGCGGGAGGTGCTTGAGTTCCTCTCTCGCAACAGCAGCCCAGTTGAGATATATATCGACTGCGATTATCCAGGAACTGGAAACTCAACAAGCGAGGTCAAGCGGTGTGTGTGTTACATCCGTGAGCTCATCAGCGCATCATGTCGTGGTCATTGACTCTTTGCCGCCGCGATTTCCCGTTAAATTGGGAAATCCGGGTCCGCAAGGTCGTGCCAACGTCACTCAAGTTGTCGTCGCGCCACATCGAAGCGGTACGCCGTCTTGGCAATGTTGACGTCATCGGCCTCGTTGGCTCGAGCCTCGACTCCGCCCGGCGCAAAGCCGCCGAGTTCAGGGTCCCGAGGCCTTCGCCTCCTACGAAACTCTCGTGAATGACCCGCGAATCCAAGTCGTCCACAACACCACGCCGAGTTATCTGCACGTCCCGGTGACGCTCGCCGCCATCAAGGCTGGAAAGCACGTAATCTCTGACAAACCGCTTGCAATGACGCCGTGGACTGCGCCCTCCTCCGGGATGCCGCAACAGCCGCGGGGGTCATCAATGCGGTTACGTACAACTACCGGGGTAACCCGCTGGTTCAGGAGGCACGTACCCGGATTGCACGGGGCGACCTCGGTCCAGTCGTCAACATTGAAGGTCAGTATCTGCAGGACTGGATGACGGACGAGAACGTTTACTCCTGGCGCATGGATCCGGTCAAAGGCGGAGTCAGCTCAGCCCTCGCGGACATTGGCTCGCACTGGTGTGACCTGGCTGAGCACATCTCCGGCGCACGCATCACGAGTGTGCTCGCCGACATGCACAATGTCGTGGCTACTCGTTATTTCTCCGGCCACTCGTCCGAAGCCTTCGGCAAGTCCAGCAGTGGTAATCGCATTCCTGTTGCCATCATGGTGAAGATCTCGCAAATATTCTCCTGCGCTTCGATAATGGCCCACGTGGCTCGCTGCGCGTGGGCCAAGTGCTCCCAGGCCACAAGAACGATCTTCAAATCGAATTCAACGGCCGTCAAGGATCCTTCCGTTGGGAGCAGGAGCGCCAAAACGAGCTCTGGCTTGGTTTCCACGATCGGGCTAACGGCATCCTTCCTAAAGATCCATCGCTCCTTACCCCTGAAGCCGCCGCCTATGCCCATCTTCCCGCCGGCCACGGGAAAGTTGGGCGGATGCCTTCCACAATGTCATCGCGGACATATACGATTGCGTCCGCGACCGCAGCACGAAACCCGCGACACTGTGCACCTTCGCCGATGCGTACCGCTTCTCGACCATCATCGACGCTATGCTGCAGAGCGCCAGAGCAGGCAGTCGCTGGACCGAAATCGACTCGTAGCACGGAGCCTCACACATGACCCTACAGATCAAAGTCCGACTTGGCGCCATGATGTTCCTCGAGTACTTCATCTGGGGTGCCTGGTACGTCACCGTCGGCACGTGGCTCTCAACCACCTTCCACTTCAGCGGCCAGCAGGTCGGCCTTGTCGCCGGGTCAACGGCCGTCGGCGCTATCGTCGCCCCATCTCAAGCCTGTTTCCCAAGGAAGCCATCCAGCTGCTTAGAGAGCGCTCGATGGCTACTTTTGCCATCGCATCGTTCCTGATCTGCATTCCACTGCAGTTCTACTACGCCTTTACCAACCTCTTCCTGAACAACACCGGCATCCACAACGCTGCCGGTAAGATGACCGGTGGCCAGATGTCAGAGCTCTTTTGCATGCTGCTCATCCCCTGGTTCTTTCGCCGCCTCGGGGTCAAGTACATGCTGGCCGCGGGCATGGCCGCATGGGTGCTGCGTTATCTGCTCTTCGCCTTCGGCAACCCTTCCACCGGCGTCTGGATGTTCTGGGTCGGTATTTTGCTCCATGGCATTTGCTACGACTTCTTCTTTGTCACTGGACAGATCTATATCGACCGTAAGTCTTCACTCGCGCTGCGCTCCGCCGCTCAGGGCATGATCACCTTCATCACCTACGGTCTCGGCATGTTCGTGGGCTCCTGGCTCTCAGGCGCAGTCGTCGACCACTACACAACACGCGCAGCTGACGGAGTTCGCTCTACGACTGGCGCAGCATCTGGATCTTTGCCGCGTCAGCATCCGCTTTGGTCCTCTTCGCCTTTCTCTTCGCCTTCAACGAACGTGAGCCCGGGACAAGCTCGAGCGATCTCCTCGGTGAACTTGAAGGTGCGCCCCTCTAGCGTTCGTTTTCTACCATAGTGCAGCGAGGGAATCTGTCTTCCTTCGCTCCAAACAAGGAGCATTCCATTGACCCTCACTCGCCGCCATTTCATAGCTACTTCCGCCGCCGCTCTTGTCATCCGTCCTGCCTTTGGTGAGCCCCTGGGGCTTCCGGCCGGCATCCAGCTTTACGCCGTCCGCGATGAGCTCGTGAAGGACACCCCCACAACGCTGAAGGCTCTGCATGACATCGGCTTCCGCGAGGTTGAGTACTTCAGCCCTGGCAAGTACACCGTGGCCGAATACCACGGGCTTATCGCCGACGCCGGCCTCACCTGTCCCAGCGCGCACTTGCCCTTCGCGGGGGCAACCGACCTTGCTCCCATCTTCGCGAGCGCCAATTCGCTAGGCGCCCACTTCGCCGTTAGCTCCGTCTTCATCGATCTCTTCCCCAACGGGCGGCCCAAGTCCATGGACCACATGGATTCCTTGCCGGTACTCGGCCTCGACACGTTCAAGAAGATGGCCGCCCGCATGAACGACGTCGGCAAGCAGGCCAAAGTTGCCGGTCTGCAATACGCTTATCACAACCACAACTTCGAGTTCGAGAAGATGCCCGACGGCACGTATGGCTACGATGTTCTACTTAACGAAACCGACCCCGACCTAGTCAAATTTGAGATCGACTGCGGCTGGATGACGGTCGCCGGTGCCAGCCCGCAGACCTACTTCAAACGCCACCCCGGTCGCTTCCGCATGCTCCACGTCAAAGACTTCCGGCCCATCAAGCCCACCATCGATCTCCTCGGCCCCGGACACCCCGCTGGCGTTGAACTCGGCCATGGCTTCATCAACTACAAGTCAATCTTCGCCGCTGCGAAGGGAGCGGGGATCGTTCACATCTTCGCCGAACAGGAGGCCCCTTATGTGCGCGGCCAACTCGAATCCGCTAAGGTCAGCTACGACTACCTGCACTCCTTCTCCTAAGGCAACCATCCCGCGACCACTTGCGAACGAAGTCCGCAGGTAATCACGAATGCCTCTCATGCAAGGTTCATCTCAAGCCCACCAGGCATCCACCGACCCTACCTTAGAGAGGAGGCTGCCTTGCGCCAGGGCTGGACTGTGTAGGCAACTTCGCACAGTTTTTCGAGAAAGAGAGGAGAGTCCGGATCGGGGGCAAGAGTAAACGGAGCTTTCATAGACTCATACTGTGTACACCGAGCGCAGGGGACTGGTCTCAGCCGATAGTCGTACTCCTTGAAATAAATCCGTTTCCAGGAATCAGGAAGATCACAGCAACTTCCTGAAGGATCACTTTACTCGCTCCACCTTCAAAATTGCACCGGAGTTGTGTCTGTGTACCGGCGTATGCTCGACGAGCTTCCCTGACAAGGGATTCGATCCATACCCTGCTGCCGACTCGCAAATCTTGTTGCGATACGGAACATTGCCTCCGCCCGACCTTGACGTAGTTCCTAGGTAAGCTCCGCACCGAGTCGCTGAAGCCGGTCCGTGCCGCTGATATCCACCAGAGATCAAAAGAAATCGGCGGTGCTCTCCAGCATTCGACCCTCACCTGGTTGGCTCAAAGGAGGATATATTTACTTCGTAAAGCCAGCGTGATGTTGAGACGATTCGTGCGCAATTGATTTCCTCCTCGGGTCGCCAGACGCCAATCATGATTGGGGGTCGTGCCCTACCCGAAAGGGTCGTGTTCAAATCTGAATAAGTCCGTACCTTTAGCATAGCAACGATATCGAGGGGAGCATGTGAAGGCTTCCTCTATTGCGTATCTCAAGGCTCTCCCCGCCGGTCGTCCTGACCGTCGAGCAGTATTACCTCATCTTCGCTCTGTCGCCGGAGCCCTACCGGACGATGGTAGTGGTGGCGCAGTGCACCGGCCTCCGGGCCGAAGATGTGCTGGCGCTCGAATGAGAGGACATCGACTTCGAGAACCTCAGTAGGAGGGTC
>Ga0302308_10002464_pt1 | contig 14986 bp, 10 predicted proteins | sample III_Palsa_E3_3_FD_200531 | JGI IMG/M metagenome (GOLD analysis project Ga0302308, IMG submission 200531) | Peat permafrost microbial communities from Stordalen Mire near Abisko, Sweden - III_Palsa_E3_3 | ecosystem: Environmental > Terrestrial > Soil > Palsa > Peat permafrost | place: Sweden... | reverse complement strand
ATCCCAGCTCGTGGGCGATATGGGTGACTGTCAGGCGCTCGTCGTCCAGCAATTCCAGCGCCTTTTCGTGGCGCGTGCGATTCGACAGCGTGCGGAAACTTTCCCCCTCCTTTTCCAGGTAGCGGTCCAGCGTGCGGGAAGACAGGTTCAGGGTCTGCGCCAGCTCGTTCAGGCTGGGCCAGCCGTCGCTGGCTTCGCGCAGCATCATCCGGATCCAGTCACCCACCTTGCCCTGCGCGATTGCGCTGCGAATCAGCTCGTTGCATCGCTTCTCCGCCATCTGCACCGCGCCGATGTCCGCCAGCGCCGGCGTCCGCAGCGCGACAGCGGCGGGAAACAGCATGCGGAATCCAGGCCGTGATTGCCAGCCGAAATGGCAGCGCGCCTCCACCAGCTCGTTGTACCGCTCCCTGTGCGGCGGTGGCGCGATGGATAGATACAGCTCGTAGCTCGGCATCTGATTCTTCAGGAGCTCCCGGATTTCCCAGTGCAGGGCGACCGCTATCGCCTCCAGGTGAAACAGCAGGCAGCTTGTGCTCATCGGCAGCACCGGCAGGATTTCGATCTCCGCGTGTTCGGCATCGACGCGGAAGCGCATGCGGAAACTCGGCATGATCAGCCGGAAGTAGCGCGCGGCCAGGGTCATGGCGTAGCCGACCGTGGGGCTGCTGAGCATGCCGTAACCCACGATGCTGTGAGAGCTCAGCTTGAGGGCGCGGCCAAGATCGTGGCTCTGATCCCGCCGCCCTGTCAGGCGGAAGATTTCATCCAGCAGCGCCTCGACCTGGCTGAGGCGGAGCACGGCATCCGGGGCCTTTGCGACGGCGGGGCGAATGCGCGCCGCCTGTAACAGCGCGGCGACATTCACTCCATCCTGCGCCAGCAGCTCGCACAGGCGCGCGTAGTATCGCGCCGGTACCTCGGGGCTCTTGCCGGGCATGCTCGGGCTCCATCAGGGCAGGGTCTTACTGTCTTAAAATGACTGATTGTTGTCAAGAAATGACTTGGCCCGGGTTCCGGTTCCCGGCGAAAGTGGTTCCGCGCCAACCAACAGGGATCGGCGCGAATACGCAGACCAAGCGAGGACACCGCACATGACGACGCATAGCATCACGACCCAGGGCATCACCAGCGACGCGCCGGCCCAATGGGCCGATGGCAAGCGCCTGATGTGGCTGTTGAGTCCGGCCATTCCCCTGGCCGCCCTTGTTTTCCAGGTGCTGGCAATCGCCACCGGGCATGGCCTGTGGTGCTGGGCGATGCCGGTGCTGTTTTACGGCATCATCCCCCTGTTCGATCACCTGATCGGCGTCGATCGGGTCAACGCGCCGGAATCGGCGGTGGCCCAGCTGGAAAGCGACCGCTACTACCGCGTCATCGTTTACGCCTACCTGCCGACGCAGTTCGTGGTCACCGTCCTTGGCGCCTGGATGACGGTCCACGGCGGGCTCGCCTGGTGGGAAATACTCGGGCTGGTGGTCAGCGTGGGCATGATCAACGGCATCGGCATCAACACCGCGCACGAACTGGGGCACAAGACCAATAGCCTGGATCGCTGGCTGGCCAAGCTGACGCTCGCTCCAGTTGCCTACGGCCACTTCTTCATCGAGCACAACAAGGGCCACCACAAGAATGTCGCCACGCCGGACGACCCCGCCAGCTCGCGCATGGGCGAGACCTTCTGGGCTTTCCTGCCGCGCACCATGAGCAGCAGCCTCCAATCGGCCTGGGGCATCGAGAGGGAGCGCCTGGCCCGCACCGGCAAAAGCGTCTTCAGCAGCGACAACGAAAACCTCCAGGCCTGGGCGATGACCGTGGTCCTGTTCGGCGCCGTGAGCCTGTGGCTGGGCTGGATCGCCCTGGCCTTCCTGCTGGCCCAGGCTTTCTATGGCGCCGCCCTGCTGGAAGTCATCAACTACATCGAGCACTACGGCCTGCTGCGCTCGAAGGACGCGAAGACGGGGCGCTATGAGCGTTGTGCCCCGGCCCACTCCTGGAACAGCAACCATGTGGTGACCAACCTGGTGCTGTACCAGCTGCAGCGCCACTCGGACCATCACGCCAATCCGACGCGCCGCTTCCAGGCCCTGCGGCACTTTGACGAAAGCCCGCAGCTCCCCTCCGGCTATGCCTCGATGCTGCTGCTGGCCTATTTCCCGCCGCTGTGGTTCCGGCAGATGGACCCGCTGGTGGTCAAGCACTACCAGGGTGATCTGATGCGGGCCAACCTCTATCCCTCAAAGCGCGAAAGCCTGCTGGCCCGCTGGCAGGGCAAGACCCTCGACGATGGTCAGCCCAGGCTCTATCCGCTCGGCAGGGAAGCGGCGCAGCAGCAGGCTTCCAGTGCCGAAGCCGCGCGCTATCAATGCACCGACTGCGGCTACATCTACGACGAAGCCAAGGGCTGCGAGCGCGAAGGTTTTGCGCCCGGCACCAACTGGTCACAGATCCCCGATGACTGGGCCTGCCCCGACTGCGCGGTGCGCGACAAGCCCGATTTCATCCGTCTCGGTTCGCTCGAAGCCGCCTGAGCACTGACCAAGCCGCCCCGCTTGCATGCATCGCAGGCGGGGCGTGGCCGTATCTCACCGATACGTGGTCAATGCTGCTTGGGATTCAATCAGCCGGGGACTCCGGCGCGACATTCTCCAGGAAGGTCGCCGACGGCACAAAGAACAGTGTTCCGGTGACGGCATGGCTGAAGTCCAGCAGCCGGTCATAGTTGCCGGGCGGTTTGCCGACAAACATATTGGTAAGCATTTGCTCGATCCGGTGTGGGGAGCGGGCATAGCCGATGAAATAGGTGCCGAACTCGCCCTTGCCTGGATCGCCGAAGGGCATGTTGTCCCGCACGATCTTTAGCTCCTTGCCGTCTTCCACGATCGTCGTCAGCGCGTTATGTGCCGAGGTCGGCTTGACGGCATCGTCCAGCTCGATATTGGACAGCTTGGTCCTGCCAACAATCTTTTCCTGCTGCTCGACCGGGAGCGTGTTCCACTTGTCCAGGTCATGCAGGTATTTCTGCACGATCACGTAACTGCCGCCGCCGAACGCCGCATCCTCCTCGCCGATCATGGTCGCGTCGCAGGCCGCCTGATCCACCGGATTCTCGGTGCCGTCGACAAAACCAAGCAGGTCGCGCTCGTCGAAGTAGTTGAAGCCGTGTACCTCGTCCGTCGTCGAAACCGCGCCGCGCAGCCGCGACATGATCTGCGTCGCCATCTCGAAGCATAGGTCCATGCGCGTGGCGCGGATATGAAAGAGGATGTCGCCCGGCGTAGCGACGGCATGGTGCTGGCCACGGATCTCGCGGAACGGGTGCAGGTCCCTAGGCTTCGGCGTCCGGAAGAGGCGATCCCAGGCGTCGGAGCCAAACGCCATGATGCACGACAGCCGCCCATCGAGATCGCGGAAACCTACTGCACGCAGAAGCGCGTCCAAGTCACCGCATAAGCCGCGTACGGCGGATTCATTTTCCTCTCCGGGGTTTATGGTCACCACGAGAAAAATGGCGGCCCGCGTAAGCCGGGCGACGATCGGTTGTGGAATGGCGGATGCCACGCTTGACTCCTTGCTGGCCTGTCTGGAGGCCTTCATGTAATGCACGACTTACGTCGCGCCGGCGAAAGTCACCTCCTTATCTTCTTTGTTCTGATCGTCCATCACAAGCGCCGCCTTCGCCGGACTCAGGTATACGAGGCCCTGAATCGCGGCGGCAGCCGGCCCGCCGTGGTCAGCGCTTTTTGCCTTTCTGTTTCAGCTTCCGGATGCTGCTCGCTGCCGCCGGCATGCCCAGGTCGTTGGCGGTGTATTGCACCAGGGTGCGGCTGGCGAGGTCGATGGTGACGAAATCGTCCGGCGTCTTCGCCGCCACACCGTCACTGGCCGGGTGGTATTCGATGCGCAGCTGGGTGGCGCTGGCGATGATGCGCAGGTAGCCATAGTCCTGGTCGTCGTAGTTTTCGAACACCACCAGGTCCTTGCCGCCCTGCGCCGCCTGAATCACCTGCGGTGTGCGCAGCGCCGGCGCACCCTTCTTGGCCAGGGGCACCACGTTGTGGCCGCCGTTGCCGCAGACGATATAGGGGATCTGCGTTTTATCCGCAGAGCGGGTGCGGGTGAAGCGCTGGTAGTTGTGGGCATGGCCGGAAAGAAAAGCATGCGGCCACACGCCCACCGCCTCGCAGATCTTGTCGATCTGGCTGAGCAGCTCCACGCTCCAGCCGTGCTTGCTGCCGGCGGTGTAGGGCGGATGGTGGTCGGCGAAAATCAGGGCGCCGCTGTACTTCTCGCTCTTCACCCGTTTCAGCGCGGCTTCCAGATAATCGAGCTGGGTGGTGCCGATGGTCGGGTTGGAAATGCAGCCCGGATCTTCCAGCGTGTTGCTGTACAGCGTGAGGATGCGGACGAAGGGCGCATCGAAGGTGAAGAACACGCCGGGCTGAATTTGCGCGGTGCGCGACAGGTTGCCGGCGTCCGGCGAGACGACGAAGGAGTCCGCGCAGAAATTGCGCAGGAAGGCCGCCAGGCTGGCGACGTGCGCCGCCGGCGATACCATGCCGTCGTGATTGCCGGCTGCCGCCAGGATCGGCGCGGGATAGTCCCGGTAGGGCTCGTAGAACTGGTCGTAGTAATACTGCGACTCGCCGAAGCTGTAGACGATGTCGCCAAGCAGGAAGTTGAACTGCGGCATCTCCGCCGCATCGGCTTCGTTGAAGTCGCCCAGCATCTTGTCCACCACTTCGTTCTGCGTGGCCGGGCCGGCCGTGCTGCCGCAGTCGCCGGTGCTGTGGAACACCAGCTGCCCGGCCTTGGTGATGCGCTGGATCGCGGCGCTGTTGCCGCCCAGCACCTGCTGCAGGGTCAGCCGCGGCTCCACGCCGCCGCGCGGCGCCGGAAACGGCAGCGGGAAGATCTTGTGCTCCTTGTTGAGCTGGTCGATCTCCTTGTACACCGGCCCGTCGGAAGGATGCCGCACCACAAAGATGGTGGGGTCCGGCGTGGGCTCAGGCTGTGAGAAGACCGGGGCGCCGAGCTGCCGCGGGGGCGCGCCGGTGCCGGGGGCGGGCGCCGCGGGGGCGGCGGGCGATGGGGTCGGTTTGCGAGGCATGACAGCCCTCCATGGCTTGACGGATTCGCCCTTGGAGTATTGCCGGGGTTTTTTGAACGTATCAAGACAGGATTGGCACTTTACCCTTGGGCGCGGCTGCAATTGTGCGGCGGGTCACAGGGGCGGCGCATGATTAGAATGGGGCAGCCGGTGTGGCCTCCGCGCATCCCGTGAACCGGTGCGCCGCCGCGATGTCAGATCCCTATCCCCCCTCAGCTTGATGGAGTGTCCCATGGAATATCGTCAGCTTGGCCGGTCCGGCCTCAAGGTTCCAGTGCTCAGCTTCGGTACCGGCACGTTCGGCGGCAGCAATGAATTCTTCAAGCGCTGGGGCGAGGTCCAGGCGGAGGAGGCCACCCGCATGGTCGACCTGTGCCTCGATCACGAACTCAACTTCTTCGACACCGCGGACATCTATTCCGAGGGCGCCTCCGAGGAAATCCTCGGCAAGGCCATCAAGGGCCGGCGCGACAAGGTGCTGATCTCCACCAAGGCCACTTTTCCCACCGGCAAGGGCCCCAACGACAAGGGTTCCTCGCGCCACCACCTGGTACGCGCCTGCGAGGCCAGCCTGAAACGCCTCGGCACCGATTACATCGACGTTTACTTCATGCACGGTTTCGATGCCCTGACGCCGGTGGAAGAAACCCTGCGCGCCCTCGACGACCTCGTCCGCAGCGGCAAGATCGGCTACATCGGCGCTTCCAATTTTTCCGGCTGGCACCTGATGAAATCGCTGGCCACCTCGGAGAAATACGGGCTGGCCCGCCATGTGGTGTACCAGGGCTACTACTCGCTGATCGCGCGCGAGTACGAGTGGGAGCTGATGCCGCTGGGCCTGGACCAGGGCGTCGGCCTGATGGTGTGGAGCCCGCTGGGCTGGGGCCGCCTCACCGGCAAGATCCGTCGCGGCCAGCCGGCCGCCAGCGGCCGCATCGCCTCGGGCGGAAGCGCCGGCGGCCCCACGGTGGACGACGAGTATCTCTACAAGGTGGTCGACGCGCTCGACGTGGTGGCGAAGGATCGCGGCAAGACCGTGGCGCAGGTGGCGCTGAACTGGCTGATGCAGCGCCCCACCGTGGCAAACATCGTGGTCGGCGCGCGCGACGAGGCGCAGATGAAGCAGAACCTCGGCGCTCTCGGCTGGAACCTGAGCAAGGAGGATGTCGCCTACCTCGACAAGGCCAGCTATCAGCAGCCGATTTATCCGTATTGGCACCAGAGCGGTTTCGACGAGCGCAATCCCAAGCCGACCACCTGGTAGGCGGCGGAAGTCCGGCGTAGGGCGGTCTGTGGTCGCCGTGACCGTTCACGCAAGGAACCGCGGCCTACGTTTTGGGCCTGACAGGGAGCCGGATTCTTCGTTACGCTCAGGGCCTGCTCCCGAGCATGTAGCCAGGGATGACAGTGCAAGCCAGTAATCCCAATACGCCGTAAAGGAATCGCCATCATGCCTTCCAGTCTCACCGACAACCTGCCCGAAGTCCTGAGCAGCCTGCGCAGCCGACCCTTGTTCGTGATGCGCCTGGAGGTGCGGCCGATCCTGATGGTCGGCGCCACGCCGGGCGGGTACCGGCGTATCGGCGTGGTGCCCGGCGGCGTCTTCGAGGGTGAGCGGCTGTCCGGCACGGTGCTGGAGGGCGGCAGCGACTGGCAGATCGTGCGCGGCGACGGCGCCACCACGCTGGACGTGCGGCTCACCATGAAGACCGATGACGGCGCCCTGATCGGTATGACCTACCGCGGCTTTCGCCACGGCCCGCCGGACGTGCTGGCCCGGATCGACAAGGGCGAGGTGGTCGATCCGGCAAGCTACTATTTCCGCACCAACCCGCTGTTCGAGACCGCGGATGCCCGCTATGACTGGATCAACCGCATCGTCGCGGTCGGCATCGGCCATCGCCGGGCGGATGGGCCGATCTACAGCGTGTTCGAGGTGCTTTGAGCGCGGCTGCCGGCGGGTTCAACTTCCCAAGTTAGCGATTGATTAGCCGCCGATAGTGGTAAACGGGGCGGGCTCGTACTGAACTGTGGCTGCGGCGATAGGCCGCGATGCGGGCCGGCTTTCCAATGGGCGAAGCGCGCAGGGCCGAGTGGCTCTCCCCCGGATTCGATCAGCCAGGGCATGACCCGTCCATGCGCTGTGCGCTGGATCCGGACATCGCCGGGCTCGACCTGGAGCCGATCAGCTTCCTCGTGGCGATGGAGCAGCCGTGGTCGCTGGAAAAGCTGGATGCCACGGAATTCGAATATCGCTGCTTCCTGCAGCTGGTGCGCGACTATCCGGAGGACAACATCGCTCCCGGCCGCGACTGCGACACCTACTGGCATGCCCACATCCTGGCGCTGGGCCTGTACCTGGAGCATTGCCGGACGCTGTTCGGCGGCCCGCTCCTGCACTATCCGTTTTCGGGCACGCTGGGTCCGCAGGACGCGGCGCTGCAGCAGGAGCGCTTCCGCAGATCCCGGCGCCTGCATGCCGAGCTTATGAACCGAGTGCTTGGCACTCAACACCGTGGCACCAATGGAGATCGTCATGACACCACACACTGTGAAGTACCCCAACCGGGCGGATACGCTGGCGCTGTTCAGGGCGCGTGAGCAGGGCAACGCGCCGGCGCGACTCCCGTCCGTCGCAAATGGAGCGGGTGGCTCCAGCCGGATGGATGAGCCGGTGGTGTGCATGAGCCGGATGGACGCGCCGGTGGTGTGCATGGGCGTGGTAGCACCGTCGCCGCGTTAAGTTTTTGCGGACGGCGGGCGCGGATGCGTCCGCCGTTCGTGTCCCGGCGGTGGCCGCCGGTAGCGGCGCGGATCACTCCCTGCTGACGAGCGTAGTGCCGGCTGCTTTCGATGCGGCCTTCAGCGGGGCGAGCACCCACGAAGGCGCATTTTCCCCGGTTAGACGCGCCGCGGCGCCGTCCAGCAAGTGCCGGCCCTGCTCCGGCTTGCCCTCGCGCATCAATATGGTCCCCCGCAGCCCGGCGATGCGCTGTACCCAATCGGAGCCGGGATCGACTGAGTTCAGCGCCGGTGCCTGCAGCCTGTCCAGCAAGCCGAAGGCCTCCTGCGGCCGTCCGAGATCCGTCAGGGCCGAGGCCAGGTAGAAGGCGGCGTCCTGGGTGAGGGCCGCATCCGTGCCCAGTTTTGCGGCCAATGCGGTGTGAACGGACGCCAGCGTCGGCAGCGCCTCCGCGGCTCCGGCGGAGAGGTACTTCACGATGGCCAGCTCGCTGGCCACGCCAAGGGTGGCCTGGGCCTGATCGCCGACGCAGCGGCGCATGATGGCGTAGGCCTGCGTCTGCGCATCGATCGCCTGGTCCCACCTGGCCGTGCTGCGGTAGACGGCGCCGAGATGGTTCCACACCAGGCCGGTGACATAGTTGTCCTCTCCCAGCACCTGCCGCACCTGGTGCAGCGAATCCTTCAGCGTGTCCTCGGCTTCGTCGAAGCGCGATAGATTGGTGAGCGCCAGGGCATATTGCAGCCGCACCTTGCCCCAATCGGTGGCGCCCACCTTGTCCAGCGAGTACTGCGGCTGCATCAACCCCTTCAGCGTCACGATCGCATCGGCGTTACGCCCCAGGCGGACATAGCACCACGCCAGGCCGCTGCGGCTTCGAAACAGCCAGGCGCTGTCGTCAGGCAGTATCTTCAGGCGAATGCTCTCGGCCTGCTCGTAGCTGGGTAGCGCCGCCTCCGGCTGCATCTGCATCAGGTAGTAATTGCCGCGGGTCCATGACGCCAGCAGGGCCAGCTTCGACTGCGCGAGCCGGCGATCGCCGGCGTCCGCATCCGCGCGCGCCAGCATCCCGCCGGCTTCGGCGAAGCGGCCCTCCAGGGCCAGCGTGCGGGCCAGGGAGTACTCCGCCTCAACCGTTGCGGCATCCCCGCCGGCTCCGGCGCCCTCCAGCCGGGCGATGCCGCGCTTCTGGAAGAGCTCCGCGTCGGCATAGTCGCTCAGGCCGAAATAGGCCTTGCCGATGGTGAGGTCGAGCGAGGCCTTGGTCACCGGGTCGTCGCCGAAGCGGCCCTCCAGGCTGCCGGCGGCGCGCGCCAGCAGCAGCTTGACGGTGGGCTCGCGCTGGCCACCGGGGCCGCTGGGGTCGGCGGCGCCGAGCAGATCGTCGTTGAGGAAGGTGTTGATCGCCTCGGCCCGCCGGCGTTGCTCCTCCGCGGCCAGATAAGCCTGCCGGCTTTGGAAGTACAACCAGGAGCTCACCAGGCAGCCGGCTGCCATGCTGCCCACCGCGGCGATCAGCCAGGGACGACGGGCGCGGGTGCGCTTCAGCGCTTCCTGCGCCTGCTGCGCCAACTGCTCCAGCGCGCGCTGCCGCGCCAGCTCGGCGCGGCGCTCGGCGAGCCGGCGCAGCGCATTGGCGAGTTCGCCCACGCTGGTGAGGCGGTGGCTGGGGTTGCCGTCGGTGGCGGCGGCGATGTCCTGCTGCAACAGCTCGTCCGATACTTCGCGCTGCCAGCCCGGCACCAGGGGCCGGCGCATATCGCCGATCACCATCTGGTAGAGCAGCAGGCCGAGTGCGTAAACGTCGCTCTGGATGGTGGGTGTTTCGCCGCGGGTCAGCTCCGGGGCCAGATAGAGCAGGGTGCCGGTGGTGACGTCACTGCCCAGGCTCTGCGTGGCGCTGAAACCCAGCTGCGTGATGCCCAGATCGGCCAGCCGCTCCGGGTCCAGCAGCTGACCGTTGCCGAAGTCGGTAAGCCGCACCTGCCAGCCGCCGCCGTGGGGGGCGATCAACACATTGTCCGGCTTCAGATCCTTGTGCAACACGCCCACGCTGTGCGCGGCCGAGACCGCATCGGCGATCTGCAGGAACAGCGCGATGCGCTCCTGCAAGCCCATGCCGCGCAGGCGTTGGCCGTCCTCCGCCCATTGCCGCAGATTGCGGCCGCCGTCCTCGCATTCGAGGAAGAAAGGCGCCTCGGCGAAATTCCAGTCGATCACCCGCACGATATCGGCCCGCTCGCCCAGCGTCTCGCGCAGCACGCGGTACAGTGTCGCCTCCCGCTTCAGCGCGGGCAGGCGGTCGCCGGCCGGGCTGAACTTGTAGATGCGCACCTCGTCGGTCTTTGCATGCCGGGCGCGCCACACCTCGCTGTACTTCGAGCGGCTGAGCAGCTCGCGCAGCACGAAGTTGTGGCGCAGCGGCACCGTCATGCCGGCATCCAGCGCCAGGCCGCTGCTCAGCGTGTGCCCCACCACCACCCGCTCCACCCGCCCTTCGAAGCGGTAGCCCACGCGGGGCAGGTTGACGATGCGGCGCGCGTCCTTGCCCAGCGCATTGCGCAGCTTGGTCAGGGCGGTGCCGATGACATTGGTTTCGAGGTCGGAGGTGTTCTGGTACTTCCACACCGCCTGCAGGATTTCCTCGCAGGTCACCACCTCGCCGGGGGTGCGCAGCAGCATGGCCAGAAGCGCGAGCGGCTTGGGCTGGATCTCCACGGACTCGCCGCCCACCAGCAAATCGAATCGCGCCTCGTCGAACTCCACCTCGCCGAAGCGATATCGGAAGAGGGTGCCCCCCTCCACTTGTATGGCCAACATCTACAAGCCCCCCATGTTCGAGCTATGTGCCCTCCATGGCGAAACCTGACCAGCTTGCGGCACCGAGAGCGCCGACCCCGTGGGATTGATTGTATAGGGGTGTTGGGGCGGGTGCGATAGCCCTAGATGGGGGATGCACCTTGAGCGGGCTTTGCGCAGATTCGGAGGTTTGGAGTTGTCACGTCTGGGGTGCTGCTAACCAAGTATTAACTTCTTGAATATTTATAGATATCAGATGCCTACATTTTTTTTGTGGCTCGAATCCGCTGACTTTGGCGAGGTTTTTTCTTCGTGAAATTTGATCGACTACTCGCCTGCGAACCGCTGGATGTATTGTTGCCCCGCTTGGTCGGCGCTTAGCGGTGTCGGCGCATCAAGTGCATTCAAAGGCAAGGGACGGTGCCGGCAAGCTCAATGTAGCCTTGGGGAAGGTTACCCGCCGATGTTGTTGTCTCTCCTTCTAGGTATCGCTGTCGCTGCACTTACATATCGATATCTCGGAGGTACAACGGGCTCTGAGTTTTCTGTTGGCGTGCTTAAGGTGGCAGGTTCGGCTGCTTTGCTCCTCGGCACAACATATGTGGCTAATGTAGGGTTATCAACGCAGATGGATGCTGATAATTCTCCAAACAAACTTGTTCAAGCGGGGTTGGATCTTAAGGCGGTAACCGACGAAAGAGATAAATATGCGCATGATCTTCAGACAGAGAAGGAAGAACTTCAGGATGTGCAGAGGCAGTCTGTCGATCAAACTATCGCGGCGGTGGCGAAGCTTGCTCCCGGATCGGATTTAGGGCGGGAACTTGTGGAAATGGCGAAAAGCAAGCGTGGGCCGTTCTCTGAGATAGTGACGACCATGTCGATACGCGTAACGATTGTGGGATACGTCAAGGATCAAGGTAACTTCAATGTTTGCCCTGATCTAGGCATCGATGCCGATGCACAGATTCGGTTTACAAGAGACTATCAAGATAAAAATGGCGAGCTTGTGCAGCCGGTGCTGGCAAAAGAATCGGGGACTATCGAAGCTGCAGTGTGCAGCAAAAGCCCAAGACGTTTCGATGTACAGATTAGCTGCCTGGCGGGTGCTATTCTTTTTCCCGACCAAATTGGCGGATGCGGCCGAGATGGATCAGTTCTTTGGAAAGTACCGAATGGAGATCGCGTTTTCCCCATCAGTCTTGAGGTTTTGAATTCATGAATAAAAGAGGAGGATATAATTGTCAGTGGCATGCGTTGCTATAGATAAATTTTTTACCTCGTCCATATAGTTACGTTAGGTGTATTTCAGCCCTTTTCCAATAGTTACTTCCCCTCCCAAGGAAACCGCGGCAGGTTGCGCAGCGCATCCATCTGCTGCTTATTCCAAATCTCCTTCGTCTCCTGGTAATACGGCGTATCCACGTCCAGCCGCAGGTGGGTGATCTTGAGGGTGTTGCGGGGCAGGAAGGCGAGGTCCAGGGGTGGGCCTACGGAGAGGTTGCTTTTGATGGTGGCGTCGAGCGAGACGATGGCGCAGCGGGCGGCGTCGTGCAGGCCCAGCTTCGGGTGGATGGCGCGGTCGAGGATGGGCTTGCCGTACTTCACTTCGCCGATTTGCAGGAAGGGGGTTTCGGGTGAGGAGCTGATGCAGTTGCCTTCCGGGTAGATCAGGTAGATCTCCGGCTCCTGGCCGGCGATCTGGCCGCCGAGGATGAGGGAGACGCGGAAGTCCGCGGTGCTTTGCGAGAGCTGCGCAACGGCGCGGGTGGTGTTGACGGAGAGCGCGCCCAGGTATTCGGCGGCAGCGAAGGCGCTGCGGGCATTGCGCAGGTTCAGCGGGGCGGCGGTTTCTATGTCGAAGTTGATGCGATGCACCAGCGCCTGGGTAGTGGCGAGGTTGCCGGCAGAGAGCATGATGAACGCGCGCTCGCCGGGATACTCGAAGGGGTGCGCCTTGTTGTAGGTGCGCACGTCGTCCACGGCGGCGCTGGTGCGCGTATCGGAGCCAAACACCAGCCCCTCTTCAACCTTGATGGCAAGGCAATAGGTCATGAACGCTCCTCCGGGTGTGCCCGATTTTGAGTGGCATCGAGAGGGGGAGTCAATGGAGCTGGCGGGCGAAGAGGGGGACTTTTCACCTGGCTCGATCGGCAGGAGCTCGGGCGCGGCCCCTTGGTGAATGCCAAGCCGCGAGCGCAAGCAAGCATCAGCCAGGCCCCTTTGATCCCTCCAGGGCCGAAAATGCCCGCAGATCGTCCGCATAGGAGGGCATCAAGCAGGGCAATCGTCCATAGAATGCTCCGATGGCAACCAACGATAGTCCTCAACCGGGCGGAGCCGAATTGAACGCAAAGAAGTTTTTTTCCGGAGTGATGTTCGCACTGGCGATCGCGCCGTTTGCAACCATGGCGCAAGAGGCGCCCGCTTTTCTCAGCCAGCACGAAACCAGCGCCGAAGACCGCCAGGCCATCGGGAAGTTACTGGAGACCTATACCACCTCGTTGACGAATGGCGACAAGGCCGCGTTCGAGGCGCTATTGCTGAATGATCAGGTGCCATTCTCCGGCGATTTTGAACTGGCAGGTCCGGGTATCGGGGCAAAAGGAATCGAGACGCGGCACTATTCAAATTACCGCAAGTCCGTCTTCGAAAGCGGCAAGCGTTATACGCAGCATTTCTACAATGTTCATATCGACCAGGACGGCACCCTGGCCCAGGTATCCCTGGACTTCATTACCCAGGAAACCAAGACCGGGGGAGGCAGCTATGGCTGGAAGACGCTGCAGCTTGTGAAAATCCAGGGGCAGTGGAAGATCGCCAGCGAGTTTTTCACGGCGAAGGCATTGCCGGGGAAATCCTGAGGCTTGCGCTTGTTGATTGGCTGATGTCCTGAGTTGGACGTTCGCCGACAAAATCCGCATCGTCGTCCCCGCGTAGGCGGGGACCCAGTTTTCCTTGCGGCGCTGCAAGAGCAAAAACTGGATTCGCCTGCGCGGGAATGACGGAAAAATGAACGCGCCGCCACTTGACCTTAAGCGAGCGCCATTGGAGCCAGGCCCCTTCAATCCCTACTTAGGTCCCTTCCCCTCAAGCACTGCCTTGGTCACGGCAATGTCATCGGGAAAGAACGGCCCATTGGCCTGGATCGCCGTGGCAACCACCTGGCGCGCTTCGTCCGTGCGGTCCAGCTTGATCAGCGTCTGCGCCCGCCACTGCGCCACCCACAGGCGGTTGCGTCCATAGCTGATTTGCGCCGCGTGATCGAGATAAGGCAGCGCCTTGGCATATTCGCTGCGCCGGGCCAGGTTGCGGCCGTAGCGGTACCAGTAGTCGTAGGTATCCGGGTAGGCCGCGATCAACTGGGGAAACAGCGCATCGAGCGCCGCGTTGTCGTGATCGCTTTCCAGGTAGAAGCGCAAGTTGTCCGCCAGGTGATGGTCGGAGCTGTAATTCCCCTTCAGCCCCTGCCTGGCGTAACGCTCGCCCTGCAGCAGCGCGGCATGCCTGGCCTTGTCGTCGCCCAGCGCCTCGTAATAATCCGCGGCGGTGCCGAAGACGCCGCGCGTGTCGCTGCAGGCCATCTTGTGCGCAAACACCGCGTCCTGCAGCGCATGCATCTTCGCGCGATACGGGCTGAGCAGTTTGTGCTGCTGCTCCTCGGGCAGCTTCTCCCCGCAGCTGCGCAGCGTGTCCACGTCGCCCGCCGTATCGCAATCCATCGGCCCGGCAAACACCCGGGCCGCGCTGGCGGCGCAGCTTTGCGTGTCGTTCGCGGCCGCAGCCTGCCCCAGGCTCAGCTCCGCGGCGAAGCGCCCGGCCAGCGGATCATGATCGATCGCGGTGCGCGCCGGCTCCGGCGCCTGCGCCAGCCAGGCCAGCCCGCCCGCATAATCCTCCCGCTGCTGATAGGCATTCAGCACCAGGCGCGCGGCGGCCACCGAGGCGCTGCCGCCGTCCACCACCTTGGCCTTCCAGCTCTCCACGCTGGAGCCCTGCGTCAGCAGCGGCGACAGCTCCTTGTAAAACGCCGCCCGATCCCTATCCCCCAGGATGCGGCCCAGCTCGTGGCCATTTTCATCCAGCACGATGTAGGCCGGATAACCGCCCACCTTCCACTCCTTGCTCCAGCGGCCCCCTTCCGGCGAATCCGCATCCAGGCTCAGCAATAGCGCCTGGGTCTTCACCTGCGACCACTCCGGCCCATTCAGCACATGCTGATCCATGAAAAAGCAGGAATGACACCAGGCCGCGTAAAAATCCACGATCACCGGCACATGCCGCGTCTTCGCCTGCCCCAGTGCCCCATCCAGCAAGGCCCCTGGCGCCACCTC
>Ga0302308_10002459_pt1 | contig 15015 bp, 16 predicted proteins | sample III_Palsa_E3_3_FD_200531 | JGI IMG/M metagenome (GOLD analysis project Ga0302308, IMG submission 200531) | Peat permafrost microbial communities from Stordalen Mire near Abisko, Sweden - III_Palsa_E3_3 | ecosystem: Environmental > Terrestrial > Soil > Palsa > Peat permafrost | place: Sweden... | reverse complement strand
TGAGCACGCCAACGCACAGCGCCACCAGGCCGATGATTCGGCTTCGATTCCCCATTGCTGTTTCCCTCTCTGTTCGATGGATGCGGACACAGACGCGCCGGAGCCATTTGGCACCCCGTCCCCTCGCGCGCGCCCTCGCGTCAACCTATCCGCACGCGGACCATCGCGTCAACGGGTTGGACACAGCCGCTAGAAGATCCCGATCCGGTCCGGGGGCCAGTAGGTGAGGATCGCCTGGCCGATGATCCAGCCGGTCGGGACCGGGCCCCAGTATCTGCTGTCGTCGGAGTCGCCGCGGTTGTCGCCCATCATGAACCAGTGCCCGGCGGGGATCTTGATCGGCGTGAGGAAGTTGCACTCAGCGCTCGCTCCGCATTCTTTGATGTACGGGTCGCGCTCGCGCACGAACCGGCTCGTGCCGGCGGCCCTGCGATAGACGTGGCCTTCCCTGACGTAGATCTCGTCGCCCGGCCCGGCGACGATCCGCTTGATGAAGTTGACGCTCGCCTCCGTGGGAATCGGCTGCGAGCACGCTTCCAGCCCGATCCTGATCACGTGTGGCGTTGGCCCGCACTCCTGCTGTTCGGCGCCCTCGGGGGGGTGGAAGACGGCGATCTCGCCCACGTGCGGTTCGCTGAAGTCCATGTCGATGCGGTTGACCAGCACGCGCTGGCCGATCGACAGCGTCGGCTCCATCGAGCCGCTCGGGATGCGGTAGGGCTTGACGACGAACGCCTGGATCAGCAGCGCGAGCCCAACCGCGACCGCGACGATCACGACAAGCTCGACGAGCGAGCCGGCGCGGGATTTCGGCCGCTTCACGGGCGTGGCGAGCCGCTCGCGGGTGTGGCGGCGGGCTTGGCGAGGGCGTGAGCCGGCGGCGGTTCGGGCCCGAGCGGCGGGCCGACCTGCACCGCGCCGACCGCCGTGCCCGTCAAGCCAAGCACGACGCTCGCGAGGACCGCCCGCGCGCCGTGCGCGGATCGAAGCCACGGAGCCCGCGCCCAGGCGCGCACGCGGCCGCTTGGCTCAGGCGCGGCCTGCTGGCGGCGGGCGGCGTCCACCAGCGAGCTCCTCAGCTCGGACATGTATGTCATCGCGTCTGCTCCAAAGCCTGTCTGAGGCTGCGCAGACCGCGGCTGACGCGCTGGCGCACGACGCTCTGCGAGCACGACAGGCTGAGCGCGAGCTCGTCGTAGCTGCGTTCCTGGAGGACGCGTCCCCTGACCGCGACGCGCTGGTCGTCGGGCAGGTCCTCGAGCAGCCGCAGCGCCCCGCCGCCACCGAACCCAAGCTCGTCGATGCGTTCGAGCGCCTCGTCGCTCAGCGTCATCGGCTCGAGCCCGAGACGGCGCCGCGCGCGATCCTCCACGCGGCCGCGTTGCCATGTGTCGGCGAGCTCGTGTCTGGCGATCCCGAACAGCCATCCACGTGCGGAGCCGAGCTCGGCGCGAAACAGGCGCGCCGAGGACAGCGCGGCGGCGAACACCTCCGCGGTCAGGTCCGCCGCGACATCCGGGCGCCGCGTCGCGCGCATGAAGAACGCGAGCACCTCCTCCTCGAAGCGGTCATAGAAGACGCCGAACGCGTCCGGGTCCTCGAGCGTGAGCTCGAGCAACTCGTCGTCGCCGAGGGTGGAGTAGTGGGAGGGGGTCATCAGCTACATATTCCGTTGAAGCCGCATCTTGTGACAAGCGAGAGGAAACGCGATGACATCACCGACGGTCCCACTTGCACGCCCCGATCTCAGCGGCCGCCCGCACCAACTGACGGTCGAGCTCGACATGAAGGCCTCGCCGACGGCGATCTACAGAGCCTGGACCGAGGAGCTCGACACGTGGTTCGCGGCGCCCGGCGCGATCCGCATGCGCGCGCGGGAGGACGAGCCGTTCTACTTCGAGACCGAGCACGAGGGCAATCGACACCCCCACTACGGGCGCCTGCTCACGCTCCGGCCAGACGAGCTCCTGGAGCTCACGTGGGTCACGGGCAGGCACGGGACGGAGGGCGCGGAGACCGTCGTCACGGTCGAGCTCACGCCGACGGACACCGGCACGCGCCTGCGCCTCACCCACGCCGGCTTCTACGACGACGCCGCCGCCAAGCAGCACGAGGTGTGGGGCTCGATACTGGCGATGCTCGACGGCCGGCTGGCTCGCGCGTGAGCGAATGCCGCTTGCCGGGATGCGTCCTGGCTCACACGCTGCGCAGGGCCGCCGCGGGAGCGAGCCGTGCCGCGCGCACAGCCGGGTATAGGCCCGCGAGTGCGCCGAGCACCAGTGCCACGACGATCGCACCTGCCACCGAGACCACGGGCACGACCACAGTCCAGCCCTGGCTGTACGCAGAGCCCGATGCCGATCGCACCGCCGAGAGCGGACAGCAGCACCGACTCGCCCAGGAACTGCACCCCGATGTGCACCGCACGCGCGCCGAGCGCGCGGCGCAGGCCGATCTCCGGGCGCCGCTCGAGCACGGAGATGACCATGACGTTCGCGATTCCTACGCCGCCGACGAGCAGCGCCACGGCGCCGAGCGCCAAGAACACAGCGGTCAGGGTGCTCTGCGCATCGGCGCGCGCCTGCAAAGCGTCGGAGGGGCGGCTGACCTTGGTCTGTTCGGGGTTCTGGGCGTTCGCGGCGGCGCCGAGCAGCGAGTCGGCTTCGGGCACCCGTTCGGGATCGGCGCGGACGTACAGCATGCTGGCGTGGCGGGTGGTGGCGAACAGGCGTTTGGCGACCGGGTAGCCGATCAACGCGGCGCGTTCGATTTCGGGTGCCAGCGGCAGCGAGCCGATCACGCCGGCGACCGTGAACCACGTGTGTTCGATCAGCAGCTGCAGCGGCCGCCCGGCGGCCGACAGGCGCTCCACCCCGAGCCGCTCGGCGGCGACGAGCCCGAGCACGACGAGGGGGTAGCGTTCGTCGCCGGCGTTCAGGAAGCGCCCGAGGACCATCTTCCCGCCGAGCGTCGCGAGCAGCTGCGGGTCGGCGGCCTGCACGCTGATGCCATTGGTTTCGGCGGCTTCGATGAAGGCGCTGCGTCGTACCGCCGCCCCTGACACGCTCGTCACGGCGGCGGCCGAGCGCACGCTGTGCAGGTTGCGCACGTCCCTGACGGCGGCTTCGGGCAGCTTGGCCGCTTCGCCGAGGAAGGTTTCCCCGGGGGTGACCGTGAGCAGGTTGGTCCCGAGTTCGTTCAGCTCGGCGACCAGCCCGGCCTTGCTGGAGTCGGAGATGCCCAGCACGGCGACCATCGCGGCGATGCCGATCGCCACTCCCAGCGCCGAAAGCGCGGCGCGCAGGCGGCGAGTGTGCAGACCGACGCTTGCGACCCGCAGGACGTCGGCGGGCAGCAGGCGACTCGGTGCGAGGTCAAGGCTCATCGTGGACCAGGCGGCCGTCGCGCAGCTCCACGCGCCTGGGCAGCGTGGCGGCGATCTCGCGGTCGTGGGTGATCACGAGCACGGTCGTGCCCTGCCCGTTGAGATCCCTCAGCAGCTCGAGGATCTCGCGCCCGTTGCGGGTGTCGAGGTTGCCGGTCGGCTCGTCGGCGAGCACGATCGCGGGCGAGCTGACGAGCGCGCGCGCGATCGCCACGCGCTGGCGCTCGCCCCCGGACAGCAGCGCGGAGGTCTGTCGCATGCGGTGGCCGAGCCCGACGCGCTCGAGCGCCGCGGCCGCCGCCCACCGGCGCTCGCGGGCGGGGGTGCCGGTGTAGAGCAGGCCGTTGGCGACGTTCTCCAGCGCGCTGTCGGCCTCCATCAGGTGGAACTGCTGGAAGACGAAGCCGATGCGGCGCGCCCTGAGAGCCGCCAGGTCACGGTCGGAGGCGCGCGCGACGTCCGCCCCGGCGATCCGCACGAGCCCTCTGGTCGCCCGTTCCAGGGTTCCCATGATGTGCAGCAGGGTCGACTTGCCCGAGCCCGACGGGCCGACGATCGCGCAGAGCTCTCCCTCCCGCACGGTCAGGTCGACGCCGCGTAGCGCCTGCACGCCGCCGTCGTAGCTCTTGACGACATCCGACAGCTCGAGCACCGCTGTCACTGCGACTCGATCACGGTCATGCCTTCGCGCAGACCAGCGCCTTCGACCTGGACGTAGCCGCCAGCGAACATGCCCGGCGTAACGGGCACCGTCACGCGGTGGTCCTGTGCGAGCGCTTCGACCGCGTAGCTGCCGCCGGTGGTAGCGATCAGCGCGGTCGCCGGGACCGTCAGCACGTTGCGGCGGATGCCCTTGACGAGTTCGACGCTCACGGGTGCCTCGTCGAGGTGGGCGACATGGCGGTCGAGCGCGATCGTCACCGGGATCGTCGATTCGCCGCTTTCGCCGCTGCTGCCTTTTGGTTCGTTGGCCGCGCTGCTGGATTCGCTCGCGACCGTGCCGACTTCGATGACGTGGCCGGGGGCCTCGCCGCCGCTCGGCAACTGCACGGTGACGCTCTCTCCGAGTCTGGCGAGCTGCTGCTGTTCGGGCTTGACCTTCAGCTGGACGATCTGCTGGGTGGAGGTGGTGGTCAGCACGACCTCGCCGGCGCCCGCGCCAGATTCTCCGCTGGGCGAGTCTTTGGCCGGGTCTTCCTTGGCGGGTTCGTCTTTGGCGGGCTTTTCTTTGGCTGGTGCTCGTTTCGCGGGCTTTCGTTTCGCGGATTTGCGTTTGCCAGGGGGCGAGCTTCTCCCTTTGTCGGGCGTCGTGGCGTCCGCGCCCGGCGGGTCCTGCCCGAGCGCCACCTTCACGGCGGTCACGCGCCGCGCGCCGGGCGCGAAGACGACGCGGCCGAGTTCTACTTCGCCGGTTTCGGTCAGCCCCTCGGCCCTCTGCCAGCGCTTGATAGCGGCGACGGTCGCTTCGCCAAAGGATTCGTCGTCGGTGATCGCGCCGTAGGGGTCGAAGCCGAGGTCGATCAGGTTCTCGTTCAGCTCGGACACGTCGGGTCCGTCGCTGACGCCCTGCTCGAGCGTGCGGTAGGCGGGGACCGAGCCGTACATCAGCACGACCGGCAGGTCGTCGATCCGCCACAGCGTCCCGCCGCGGCCGATCACGGCGCCGACGGACGGCAGCCAGGTGAAGGTCCCGCCGAGCCGGTCGTAGAGTTCGAGCGTCGTGCCATAGCCGAGCGTGCCGCTGACGGTCGAGCTTTCAGACAGCGTGCGCCGGGTGACGTTGGCGGTCGTGTCGCCGACGGGCACGCCGGTTTCAGGGCCGTGATGTCCCCCCGAGCCGGAGTCGAGCAGCACGACCCCGAGCACGGCCACCACCGCCGCGGCCAGCGTGCCACCGACCAGCCAGCGCACGCGTCTGCGCCCCCAGGAGCGCTTCGCGGGGCCCACGGCTCAGCTGCCGGCCGAGGCGGAGCTTTCGGAGCTGAAAGAGCCGCCGGACTGGCCGACGCCCGGTGCGTGCTTGGGGATGGGTGGGAGCTTGCCACCCTTGCCCTTGAACGGCAGCAGCCCCTGGCACGCGCTCTGCGCTTTCTGGAACGCGGGGCTTTCGGGGTTGGGGCCCGCGCCGGGCTTGCTGCGGATCCCGATCGAGATGCGCCCTTCGGAGCTCGAGGCATGCACTTCGATGCCGTGGTCGCGCATGCACCTGGCGAACTTTTCGACGGCTTCCGCGCGTTCCACCTTTTCCTGCGGGGAGAGGTTGAGCTTCTGCGGTTCGGGCTGGTACTTCTTGCATGCCTTCTGGGCGGCTTCCATCTTGGCGGGTCCGCCAGCGCCCTTGATCTTCAGCCCGTGGCCTTCGCCGCCGGGTCCGGTCGCGGTTTCGGCTTCGATGCCGTGTTCGCGCAGGCACCTGGCGAAGTCGGCGAACTTCACTTCGGCCTGCTGTTCCTTGGCGGCAGAGGATGTCGGGGACGACGAGGAGCCGCCGCAGGCGGCCAGGAACAGGCTCGCCGATGCCACACACAGGACGGCGAGGGGGACGAGCGGGGGACGGCGGGGCATGGGGACTCCTCTTCCGGTCGACGGGATGGAGACATCAAGCCGGCGCAGCCTGAGAATCGGCTTAACGAAGCCGAGGAACTTCCTGAACGGCGTCCGCCACGGGGGGCTGCTCCGCGCGTGAGACGGCGAGCTCGGACGCGGTCATCTCAAGCGGTGGGAGATCGAGGATCAGGCGCGCGCCGCCGCCGGGATCGTTGACCGCGTGGACGGCGCCGCCGTGCGTCTCGGCCGTCTGGCGGACGATCGCGAGGCCGAGGCCGGAGCCGGGTCGCCCGCGTGCGGCTGGCGTCCTGAAGAAGCGGTCGAACACGCGCGGAAGGTCCTCCGGGTCGATCCCCGGACCGTGGTCGCGCACCTCCAGGCGGCCGTCGCGCACGCGCACCTCGATTGGCCCGCCCGCTCGCCCAGCGGGGAGGTTCCATTTGCACGCGTTGTCGAGCAGGTTGGCGATTGCGCGGTCCAGCCGCGCTGGCGCCGCGCGCACCATGCACGGCTCGACGTCGAGGCTGAACGCGCACTCCGGCGCGTGCAGCCGCGTGCGCTCGACTGCCTCGGCGGCAGCGAGGTCCAGCCGCACGTCCTCGACCTCGACCTCCTCGACCTCCGTCTTCGACAGGTCGACCATGTCGCCGACGAGTACCGTCAGCTCGCGCAGCTGCGCCTGCGCGGAGGCGACCGCGCGGGCACGCTCCCGCGGCGAGAGCGCGTCGCCCAGCGCGAGCGCGTCGAGGTTTGCCTGCACGCTCGTCAGGGGCGTGCGCAGCTCGTGCGAGGCGTCGGAGACGAGCTGGCGCTGGGAGAGCCGCGAGCGCTCGAGCGCCGCCAGCATCGTGTTGAAGCTGCCCGCCAGGCGCCCGAGCTCATCGCCCTCGTCGGCGCGGATGCGGTGGCCCAGATCCTGTGTGCGGGCCACGCGCTCGGCCGCGCCGGTCAGCCGGCGCACGGGCACGAGCGCCGCGCGCGAGACGAGCAGCCCCAGCGCGGCCGCCAGCAGCACGCCGCCGAGGATCACCGCCGCGAGCACCAGCCGCAGATGGTCGAGCGTGCTGTTCACGTCGGTCAGCGGTAGCGCGACCTGCCACACCGTGTCCTTCGCCGCGGGCGCGGTCAGCACGCGCATCTTCGTGCCGTTGAGCGTCGCGTCGCTGTAGAACGCGGGTCGTCGCCCAGCGGCGACGGCGCGGGCGGCGGCGGTGACGGGCAACCCCTCGCCTCCTCCGCCCGAGCGCAGCACCGGCCCAGCGACCTGAGCCAGCTGCGCGTAGCCGGTGGCGCTGCCGAACCCGAGGCTCGGCAGCACGATCTTGAAGGCGGAAGCGTTGCCGTTGTGGGCCTCGCGGATCACGCCCAGAAACTTGAGGTTCGCCGCGGGGCCGGGCAGGGGCTCGACGGTACCCGACGCGCTGGAGAAGCCAACGACCCCGCTGCCGACGATCCGCTGGGCTTCGCTGCCGCGCAGCAGCACCCTGCCGGGGGCGGGACCCGCCGCTTCAACTGACGAGGCGCTGCTGCCGGACGAGGCGCTGCTGCCGGACGAGGCGCTGCTGCCGGACGAGGCGCTGCTGCCGGACGAGGCGCTGCCGGACGAGAAACCGCTGCCGCGCTGCTTGGACTGCCGCGCGCCGGAGCTGGCTCGCCCTTCGTGCGGAGCTTCCTTTTCGAACTTGGCCAGCTGGCTCGCGCTGAGCTTTTCCGTCCTGACCTGGACCGCGTGGGGGCCGGGGACGAGCTCGTTGCGCAGGCTGCTGTCGATCTGCCCGCGCAGCTCATCGCCGGTGACCACGTACACGACCGCCGACGCGATCACCACGGCCGCCGCGACGGCGCTCGCGGCGAGCAGCACCATGCGCGAGCGAAAGCTCATCGCTGCGGCGACCTCAGTGCGTAGCCAACGCCTCGGACCGTGTGCACGAGCCGCGGCTCGCCCGCGGCCTCCGTCTTGCGGCGCAGGTAGCCGACGTACACCTCCAGCGAGTTTGACGCGGGGCCGAAGTCATAGCCCCACACGTGATCGAAGATCGTCGCGCGCGCGAGCACCTGGCGCGGATGGCGCATCAGCAGTTCCAGCAGCAGGAACTCGGTGCGCGTGAGCTCGAGCAGGCGCTCGCCGCGGCGCGCCTCGTGCGCGACGGGATCGAGCTCGAGATCCTCGAAGCGGAGCGTCTCGTCCTCTCCCTCCCAGCCGGTGCGGCGCAGCAGCGCCCGCAGCCGCGCGATCAGCTCCTCGCGCGCGAACGGCTTGACCAGGTAGTCGTCGGCGCCGGCCTCCAGGCCGGCCACGCGCTCGCTGACCTCCGCGCGGGCGGTCAGCATCAGCACCGGCGTACGATCGCCCGTCGCGCGAATCCGCCGGCACACCTCCAGGCCATCGAGTCCCGGCATGAGCACGTCGAGGATCACCGCGTCGGGTGGCGCGAGCGCGAGCATCCTGATCGCCTCGCGGCCGTCGACCGCGGTGCTGACATCGAAGCCGTCGTGCCCGAGGACCAGCACGAGCGCTTCACGCACCGAGGGGTCGTCGTCGACGACCAGCAGGTTCATGCGCCAATGCTGACGGGCGAGCCTGAAAGAAACCTGAACGGAACGGCGCATCAACTAGGCTGCGGCCATGAACGCGCAACCCGCGCGAGATCCAGCCGTCGCCCCGCTGCTCTCGGATGCCCAGCTGCGGGAAATGGCCGACTTCGGCACCGAGCGCAGCGTGGAGGAGGGCGAGCTGCTGTTCAGGGTCGGCGAGGCGACGTTCGACCTGTTCGTCGTGCTCGAGGGCGAAGTCGAGGTGATGCGAACCGACGGCGAGGTAGTGGTCACGTTCGGCCCGGGGAACTTCATCGGCGAGCTGGGGTTGCTGACCGGCCAGATCAGGTTCCTCAACGCCCGCGTCGCGCGCGCGGGACGCGTGCTGGTGATCGCGCAGGACGAGTTCCGGCGCTTGATGAGCGTGCGCCCGACGCTCGCCGACGTCATCTTCGCCACGCTCGTCGCGCGGCGGCAGATGCTGCGAACAGGGCCTGGCGCCGAGGCGATCCGCATCATCGGCTCGCGCTACTCGCCCGAGGCGATGAGCCTGCGCACGTTCGCCGAGCATCAGCGCCTGGCGCACACGTGGATCGACCTCGAGGACGCTGTCGACGTCGACGCCCTGCTCAAGAGCATGGGCGTGGGCGCGCAGGACACGCCCGTGGTGATCACCCCGACCGGGGTCCTCAAGCGTTGCTCGCCCGAGGTGCTCGCCGAGCACCTCGGCCTGACGTTCCAGCCCAAGCCCGGCTACATCTTCGATCTCGTCGTCGTCGGCAGCGGCCCGGCGGGCCTCGCCGCCGCCGTGTACGGCGCATCCGAGGGTCTCGGCACGGTCTGTTTGGACGCCGTCGCGGTCGGCGGCCAGGCCGGCGCGAGCTCGCGGATCGAGAACTACGCGGGCTTCCCCAACGGCATCTCCGGTGGAGAGCTCACGACGCGAGCCGGCGTCCAGGCGCTGCGGCTCGGGGCGCGATTGAACTCTCCGTGCGAAGTCGTCGGCCTGCGGAGCGAGCCCAGCTTCCATGTGATCGTCCTCAAAGACGGGAGCGAGATCCCCACGCGCGCGGTGATCGTCGCCTCCGGAGCGCGCTACCGGCGGCTGCCGGTGGAGGATCTGGAGCGCTTCGAGGGCGCCGGCGTTTACTACGCCGCCACCGACCTGGAGGCGCGCGTCTGCGGCGGCTCGCCGGTGCTGGTGATCGGCGGCGGCAACTCAGCCGGACAGGCCGCCATCTACCTCGCGCAGAGCAACTGCGCCGTCACGCTGGCCATCCGGCGCGACGATCTCACGCAGACGATGTCGAACTACCTGATCGAACGCATCGAGGCCGATCCCAAGATCGAGCTGGTCACCGGCGTCGAAGTCCACGGCCTGGCCGGCGACGAGCGCCTCGAGCAGGTCACGCTCGCGAACATCGCCACCGACGAGCTGCACAGCACGCCCTGCTCGGGGCTGTTCTGCTTCATCGGCGCGAGCCCGGCGACCGAGTGGCTGGCCAGCAGCGGTGTGACGCTCGACTCCAACGGCTTCGTGCTGACCGACCGCCAGCTGCCCGACGTCTCAATCTCCGGCGCGTCCAATGCGCTGCCGTTCGAGACCTCCACGCCGGGCGTGTTCGCCGCCGGCGACGTCCGGCTTGGCTCGATGAAGCGCGTCGCCGCGGCTGTCGGCGAGGGCTCGAGCGCCGTGCGATCGGTCCACGAGCGATTGGCGACGCGGACCTGAGCCGCCCGCTCGAGTGGATGTCCGGCGCCGTCGTCAGGGGCTGTCGTAGGTGAAGCTTCCGACGGTGACCACCCCCGAGCGTCCGCGGGCCAGCTCTCCGAAGAAGAACTCGCCGTTCGGTTCGGAGGACGGGATCGTGTAGATGACCCTGCCGTGCGCGATGCCGGGGCAGGCCGGGAACAGGCTGGTGGCGTTCTCGTAGCCGGAGGACAACGTCAGCTGGACACGTTCGCCTGCCTTGACGTTGCGCCCGAGCTCGGCCGCCGCCTCGCCGAGGTTGCCCGCCGCGCAGCGCCCACTCCTGGCCGGCTGCAGGCTCACGCCATAGTCGCTCAGAGCGCTGCTGACGGCCACGCGTGCTGTGAAGGAGATGCGCAGCTCGACCTGACGGGCGCCCGGGTGACCGGGAACCGGCTGGCCGTAGATCGTGCGCACGGCGACCGGGGAGGCCAGTTCGCGGGCGCTCGGGATGCGGATCTGCGGGAGCACGTAGCCGATGGGCGGCAGGCAGTGGCGCCCGTCGCGGCTGCGGTCGTTGCCCGCGCGCGTGACCGTGCACGTCTGCCCGTTGGCGTAGGTGATCCGGCGTATCGGCTGCGGAAGCGGGTGGCCGTCGAGCGTTCCGCCGCCCGCCGGCAGCGCGCCCGACCCGCCTGCTCCGAGACCCAGTGCGACGATCCTCGCGGGCGTGCGTTCGACGATCAGGTAGGCGCCGTCGCTGCCGACGGTCGGGACCGTGCGCATACGGCCGTCGGCGGCGTAGGTGATGCTGCGGGCATCTGGTCCCAGCAGCCCGTAGAAGATGTCGCGGGGGTCGCTTCTCGCACACCTACCGCGGAGGGTCGGCGCGGCGAGCAGGTAGCACTGGTGTGGAAGGCCGCTGGCCGACACGCCGTAGTTGCCCACGCCGAGGAACGCGTGACCGCGCGCGTCCAGCAGCACGCACTCGCCTTCCGCTTGGCTCGCCTGCGAGGGCAGCGCGTGAAAGCGCCCGTCGTCGTGGAAGGCGCCGTCCTGGCCGAGGACGCCGATGCGCCCGCCGACGAGACGCCCCACCTGCACGCAGCCGAGGCCGCGGCTGGTGTCATACGTGCGCATCGTCCAAGGAGGGCCGCCGGCGGGGTCGGGCGCGGCGATGCCAAGCAACCCCTCGCTCTTCGCGATCGCGACCCCGGCGCCCGCGTTCGCGGAGAAGCTTTGTTCGGATCTGACCGGTGAGCCGGTTTGGATCAGCTGTGTCGCCGCATACGCGACCGCGGCCAGCGCCAGGGCACCGGCCGCGAGCATCAGCGCCAACGAGCCGCGGCGTGCGAGCGAGCCCGGCATGGGCGCGTGCCGCACGAGTGGGCGCCAGGGCGCCCGCCGGCGGCCCCTGTCGTCGTCGGCTGGACCGAGCGGGGATGCGATGCGGCGCTCAGCCGCGAGCATCAGCGACTCGCGCAGCTGGGGCAGCTCGCTCATCGTGCGTATCCGGTCAGCGATCGCAGCGCCCGCAGACCGCGGCTGACGCGCTGGCGTACGACCAGCTCAGAGCAGTCGAACTCGCGAGCCAGATCCTCATAGTCGCGGCCGTCGATCACCCGGCCCCTCACAGCAGCCCGTTGCTGGGCGGGCAGCGCGTCCAACAGCGCCAGCGAGTCGAGCGGCGCCCTCGCGCCCAGCTCGTCGATCCGCTCCAGATCCTCGTCGCTCAACATCATCGGCTCCATTCCCAGGCGCCGGCGCGCCTGTGCCTCGACTCGACCGCGCCTCCAGCTCTGTGCCAGTTCGTGGCGGGCGATCCCGAACAGCCACGCGCGCGCGCTCCCCAGATCCGAGCGAAACGCTGGCAGCGATGCGAGCGCGACAGCGAAGACCTCCGCGGTGAGGTCAGCCGCGAGATCCGCGCGCCCGGTGGCCCGCCGCAGGAACCCGAGCAGTGCACCCTCATAGCGGTCGTAGAACACGCCGAATGCCTGCGCGTCGTCCAAACCGATCTCCAGCAGCTCCTCATCCGAGCACCTCGACAGATCTCGTGACCCCACTGCTTCATATTGGAGTTGGGCCGAAGTTTGTGACCGGGATATGCTCCCTGCGATGACACAGAGCGATCGGCACATCCCCGAGAACGCCCGCTGCTCCACGTGCGACGGCGTGGGCTGGACGCCGTGGTCGCCCGAAGGCGAGGAAGCAGGCGAGAGCAAGTGGATCGTCTGTCGCGCGTGCATCGGCACCGGGCGCACCGACCAGAAGGGGCGCAAGCGCCTGAAGCCGTCCGACGCGCCGAACGCCTAGGGCGTCGCGGCTCCTAAACCTGGCGTTCGCGCCTGCGGAGCGTCCGCCAGGCCGCGCGGGCCTGCTCGAGCGCGTCGAGCACCTGCCGCCGGACGTCCTCGGCCGCGGCGGCCGCCTCGCGCAGTTGCTGACGTGTGCGCGCGCCCTGCGCCAGCAGGTTGAACGACCACAGCCCTGCGTCGAGCAGCCTTGCCGCCCGCTCGAGGTCATCTGAGACCGCCGCGTGCAGCTCCCCGCCGCGCAGCCCGTCTTCGATGTGGCGCATGCGCGAGGCGAACGCCAGCTCCTGCAGGGCGACGATCGCGCGCGCGGCGATCAGCGGCTCGGGGTCGCGCGGGTCGACATCCGCCGCCGCCGCCAGCTCCTCGGTGGCGACCTCGACCAGACGGCTCTGCAGGTCCCGCAGGGCGGCGCGCAGCGCCGGCGTCGTCGCGATCATCTCCGCGAACAGCGCCAGGAACACGTGGATCTCGTCTGGCAGGTCTTCGAGGTCTTCCATGTCCCTGTCGAGCGCGCGCAGCATCGCCTTCGTCGGCGATTCGCCCGGCTCGCGCTCGCGCAGCGCCGCCGCCAGGCGCGCGACGCCATCGTCGGCGCGGTCGAACACGAGCGACTCCTTGGTCGGGAAGTAGTTGTAGACCGTCTTCTCCGACACGCCCACGATCGCCGCGATCTCCGCGACCTTCACGCGGTCGAAGCCACGCGTGACGAACAGCGAGGTGGCCACGTCGGAGATCTGCTGGCGCGTGCGGCGCTTCTTGCGCTCGCGCAGGCCCGCGTCCGGGTGGCGCCGGCGCTCCCAGCGCTCCTGCGCCGCGCGCGCCAGCGCGAACGCATCGGCCATCTCCGGGCCCAGTTCGCGGACCAGCAGCGTGTGGATACGGCGCTCGTCGGACAGCTCATCGGCCTCACCGTCGCCAGCTGAATCCACGTCGCGCGATCCCTCAACCGCCATCGCATCCATCTTACCAAAACTTCAGTTGCAGTATTTTTTCAGTTACTGTAGTATTGCTGCAATGACCGAGATGATGATCGAAGCCCACAACCTGAAGAAGCGCTTCGGCGCGACCGTCGCCCTCGACGGCGTCGACCTGCAGGTGCCAGCCGGGTCGATCCTGGGCGTCCTGGGACCGAACGGCGCCGGCAAGACCACCGCCGTGCGCATCCTCACCACGCTCTCGCGGCCCGACGCCGGCTCCGCGCGGGTCGCGGGCCACGACGTGGTCAAGGACCCGATCGCCGTGCAGCGCAGCATCGGCGTCACCGCGCAGGACGCCACGCTCGACGAGGTCCTCACCGGCCGCGAGAACCTCGTGATGATCGGGCGCCTCAGCGGCCTGCCCCGTACGGAGGCACGCGCGCGGTCCGGCGAGCTGCTCGAGCAGTTCGAGCTCCTCGACGCCGCCGACCGAGTCCTCAAGGGGTACTCGGGCGGGATGCGCCGGCGCCTGGACCTGGCCGCCGGGCTGCTGACGCGTCCGCCGGTGCTGTTCCTCGACGAGCCGACGACCGGCCTCGACCCGACGAGCAGGGCGCGCATGTGGGAGGTCATCCGCGCGCTCGTCGCCGACGGTGTGACGCTGCTGCTGACCACCCAGTACCTCGACGAGGCCGACGAGCTCGCCGACCGGATCGTCGTGATCGACCACGGCCGCGTGATCGCCGGCGGCACCGCCGCGGAGCTGAAGGCGCAGACAGGCGGGGCGCGCCTGGAGATCACGCTCAGCGAGGTCCGTCCCGATGCGCCCGCGGCGCTCGCGCCCTTCGTCGCCGGGCCCGTGCACGTCAGCCACGACGGGCTGCGGTTGCGCGCGGCGGTGCGCACCGCCTCAGGGTTGGCAACGACGGTCGTGCGCGCGCTCGACGACGCCGGCGTCAGCGTCGACGACGTCGAGGTTCAGCAGCCGTCGCTCGATGACGTGTTCTTCGCACTCACCGGCCATCCGACCGCATCGTCCCCGGAGGGGGAGGTGGCCGCCGATCCGACCGAGGTGGCCGCATGAAAAAGCTCCGCGACGTCGCCGTGCTCACCCAGCGCAACCTCATGCACATCAAACGCGAGCCGCTGCAGCTCTCCGACGTGACCGTGCAGCCGGTGCTGTTCACGCTGCTGTTCGTCTACGTCTTCGGATCCGGTGTCGTGCTGCCCGGAGGCGGCAGCTACAAGGACTTCGCGATCGCCGGCCTGCTCGCGATGAACCTCACGACCTCTTCGATGGGCACCGCCGTCGGGCTCAGCTCGGACCTCGGCAGCGGTGTGATCGACCGCTTCAGGACGCTCGCGATGTGGCGACCCGCCGTGCTCGTCGGGCGCTCGCTCGCCGACCTCCTGACCGCCGTCATCTGCGCCTTCTTCGTTGCCGCGACCGGCCTGCTCATCGGTTGGCGGCCCGACGCCGGCGTGGCGTCGATCGCGGCGGGCTTTGGCATCTTCCTGCTGTTCAGCTACGGGCTCTCCTGGGGCTGCGCCTGCCTTGGCATGGTCAGCAAGAGCCCGGAGTCCGCGCAGGGGATCGGCCTCGTGATCCTGTTCCCGCTCGCG
>Ga0302308_10002458_pt1 | contig 15016 bp, 10 predicted proteins | sample III_Palsa_E3_3_FD_200531 | JGI IMG/M metagenome (GOLD analysis project Ga0302308, IMG submission 200531) | Peat permafrost microbial communities from Stordalen Mire near Abisko, Sweden - III_Palsa_E3_3 | ecosystem: Environmental > Terrestrial > Soil > Palsa > Peat permafrost | place: Sweden... | reverse complement strand
CACAGGCAGTGGAGAGGTGAAGTTTTCCAGGAACGTGTCCTGTTGCTTCTCCATGGCTTCGGCCTGGGCGAGGGTGATGCGGCGGAAGTGAACGAGGTCGCCGGCTTTGAACTGACCGAGCTTCCAGAGCTCTGCCTGCACGATGGTGGCAGGGCAGACGAAGCCGCCGAGGCTGGGGCCGTCGGGGCCGAGGAGGATGGGCATGTCGCCGGTGAAGTCGATGGTGCCGATGGCGTAGGCGTTGTCGTGGATGTTCGAGGGATGAAGACCGGCTTCGCCGCCGTCGGGCCTGGCCCACTTTGGTTTTGGACCGACGAGACGGACGCCGGTGCGATCGCTCTGGTAGTGGACCTTCCAGTTGGTGGCGAAGAGCATCTCGATGTCTTCTTCGGTGAAGAAGTCGGGTGCGGTGTGGGGGCCGAAGAGGACGCCGACCTCCCAGTGGCGCGTGAGGGTGGGGGCGTTGTCGATGGGGAGAGTTGCGGGCTCGACCGGGGTGAGGTTCTGCTGGCAGATGTGGAGAACGTCGCCGGCGCGCAAGGCTCGGCCAGCGTGACCGCCGAAGCCGCCGAGCATGAAGGTGCTGCGGCTGCCGAGGTAGGGCTGGGTGTCGATGCCGCCGCGAATGGCGAGGTATCCGCGGGTGCCGTCTTTGGAGGCTGCTCCAAGTGAGAGGGTGCTGCCTGCTTTGACTTCGATTGCGGCCCAGCGGTTGACGGGAGCTCCGTTGAGCTTTGCGCCCATGTCGGCGCCGGTGAGTGCGATGAGCGCGTCGGAGTGGAAGCGGATGCGGCCGCCCATGGTGGCGAATTCGATGGCGGAGGCGCTCTCGGGATTGCCGACGAGGCGGTTGGAGATACGGAAGGAGAGATGATCCATCGGGCCGGAGGGAGGGACGCCGATGTTCCAGTAGCCGATGCGGCCTGGATAGTCCTGAATGGTGGTCTGGGTTCCGCCTTCGAGGATCTCGACTGCGTTGCGCGTGAAGGAGAAGGTGCCGAGGAAGGCTGTGGTGACTTTGCCGGAGATGAACTCAGGTGATTTTGCGACCTCGCGGAGATAACGGAAGTTGGTTTCGGTGCCGTCGATGGCGCTGGCGGCGAGGGCGGTGTCGAGTTTTTGAAGGGCTTCGGTGCGGTCTTTGCCGTGGACGATGATCTTCGCGATCATGGGATCGTAGAACGGCGTGATGGTGGTTCCGGACTCGATCCAGGTTTCGACGCGGGCAACAGATGGGGCAGGGAATTTTACCTGCGTGAGTTTGCCGGGAGTGGGCTGGAAGTTTTGCGCGGGGTCTTCGGCGTAGACGCGGGCTTCGATGGAAGCGCCGCTGGGTTTGATGGTGAAGGAGTCGAGAGGAGCGAGGTCGCCGGAGGCCTGGCGGATCATCCACTCGACGAGATCGACGCCGGTGACCTCTTCGGTGACTCCGTGTTCGACCTGGAGGCGGGTGTTGACTTCGAGGAAGTAGAACTCGCTGGTGTCGTCGTCGTAGATGAACTCGACTGTGCCGGCGGAGGCGTAGTTGACGGCTTTGCCGAGAAGGATCGCGGAGGCGTAGAGGTGCTTTCGGGTTTCGTCGGTGAGACCGGGAGCGGGAGTTTCTTCGAGGACTTTTTGGTGGCGGCGCTGTGCGGAGCAGTCGCGTTCGCCGAGGGAGATGACGTTGCCCCTGCCGTCGCCGAAGATCTGGACTTCGATGTGGCGGGCGCGTGCGACGTATTTTTCGAGGAAGAGGCCGCTGTTGCCGAAGTTGGCGCGGCTGAGGCGAAGGACGGATTCGTAGGCTTCGCTGAGCTGCTCGGCGGAGTGGCAGACGCGCATGCCGATGCCGCCACCGCCGCCGGAGCTTTTGAGCATGACGGGATACTTCAGGGTCTCGGCTTTGGCGAGGGCGTCGTCGAGATCAGTGAGGAGGCCGGTGCCGGGCAGAAGAGGGACGCCGCAGGACTGGGCTGTGGCGCGGGCGGTGTGCTTGAGGGCGAAGGCTTCGATGTGCTCGGGTGCGGGGCCGATGAAGGCGATGCCGCGGGCGGCGCATTCGCGGGCGAAGTGTACGTTCTCGCTGAGGAAGCCGTAGCCGGGATGGATGGCCTCGGCACCGGTCTGCTTTGCGGCGTCGAAGATTGCTTCGAAGGAGAGATAGCTTTGCGCGGCTGGAGCTTCGCCGATGAGGACGGCTTCGTCTGCCTGAAAGACGTGGAGCGAGTTGCTGTCGGCGGTGGAGTAAACAGCGACCGAGCCAACGCCCATGCGGCGTAACGTACGTTCAATTCTGCAGGCAATCGCACCGCGGTTTGCGATCAAAACTTTCTTAAACATCGAACTCCTGAGTGCCATTCCAGATGAGGACGCGCACGGGTGTGGGGTTGTAGGCGTTGCAGGGGTTGTTGAGCTGAGGGCAGTTCGAGATGACGATGAGAGTGTCCATCTCTGCGCGGAGTTCAACGTATTTTCCGGCGTCCGAGACACCGTCGGCGAAGGTGAGGCCACCGGATGGAGTGACGGGGACGTTCATGAAGAAGTTGATGTTGGCGGTGAGGTCGCGCTTGTCGAGCTCGTGGCCGGTCTTCGCCGACCAGGTGAGCGCGCCTTTGAGGAAGCTCTGGCGGCAGGCGTGCATGGAACGTTTCTCGATGGCGTAACGCACCATGTTGCTCTCGGTGGAGCAGGCTCCGCCAAGGGTGTCGTGGCGTCCGCAGGTGTCGGCGACGATGGTGAGCAGGACGTTGCGCTCGGTGGAGATGAGCTTTGTGCCGGTGGTGAGGTAGATGTTGCTCTGCTCGCGGATGGTGTCCTGGGCGCTGTAACGATCGGCGTAGTTGTGCGCGTTGTAGAAGAGCGTGTCGACGGCCTGGTTGCCTTCGAGATCGACGATGCGGACGAACTGACCTTTGCGGATCTCATGGACGAATGAATCGCCAGCGTCGATGACTGCGTTGAAGATGGCGTCTTCGGGAAGACGCGGGCTGGTTTGTATCAGTGTTTCTGGCATCTTGATGTGCTCCGTGCTGGCTAGAGAAAATAGCGTTCTGTGAGGGTGAAGCCTCGGGCGTTCTCAGGGCGGAAGTTGCGACAGACGTCATCGGGGCCTGGAGCTTCGACCTGCTTCAGCGTGAGGGTGACGGGCTTCTGCGCGTACTTCGGGGATGGGTCCATGGGATGCTGGCATGAGTTGAGGATGACGAGGGTGTTCATCTCGGCGCGCAGTTCGATGGCGTCGCCCGCCTTTGAGTGATTGGGAATAAAGTGCATGCTGCCGTCTTCGTGGACCTCGACCTTACTGAAGAAGTTTACGTTCATCATCAGGTCGCGAAGGCCGAGGCCGTACTTGGCGAGTTCGATCAGGAAGCCGTCGAGTGCGTTCTGGTGCCAGTGGTTTCGCGCCTGCTGGTAGGTGCTGTCGCCGTACTTCTTTGTGACAAGTGCGGCGTCGGAGCAGCCGCCGAGGGGGTCGTGCCAGCCGAGGGTGTCGTCGGTGATGGAGCAAAGGATGCGCGCCATGTCAGAGTAGAGAACCGACCCGGTGGTGAGGCGGGCGATGTGCTGCGCCTTCAGGGTGTCGGGCAGATTCAGACGCTCAGAGAAGTTGTCCGCGTTCAGGAAGATTGCGCCGACGTTCGAGTTATCTTCGATCGCAGTGATGCGCAGCGCTGTGCCGCGCTTCAGAACATGCGACCAGGTGGCCGATCCGGGGAGGTTTTCCTCCCAGAGAGTTGAGGAGCTCAATCGCGTTGTCTTTCTCCGGCACACTGGCCGGAAGGGAGATGTATGTCCTGTTCCTGAATTTTTTCACGAACAGGACGTGAATGGTTATCGGAGGTGAGTTGCGTTCGATGCTACTTCTGGTCAGTCGACAGGCGCCAGACATTTTGCTGACGCAGATTCGAAAGCCAGACGGAACCCATGCCGGCGCGCATGCCATCGCCACCCTGACCGGCCCATTGACGGATGACGGTGTTGGTTTTGGGATCGATCTGGGTGAGGGGGAAGTCGAACAGCGCGGCCCAGAGATAGCCGTCGCCGAAGGACATGTCGCCTCCCTGTCCGGATAGGCCGGCCTGAATGGTGGCAACGACTTTGCCTGACTTCATATCGACGCGAGAGATGGAACCGTCGCCCTGATGGAGCGTCCAGACCGAGCCGTCGCCGATGGTGAGAAAGCGCGGTTTGGGGCCGATGGGAATGGTGGCGACGATGGTGTTTGACTTCGGGTCTACCTTGAGAAGCTGGTCGTGCTCGAAGGAGGAGATCCAGACGAAGCCATCTCCGAAGGCAGGATTGGCGGAGCCAGAGGGCAGATCGAGAGTGGAGGCAATGGTGTTCGTTTTGGGATCGACACGAATCAACGTGGCGGGCTTGACGACCATCCAGATGGAGCCGGCGCCGGTGGTGATGCCACCCTCGGAGTTGGAAGGATCTGCGGGGATCTCCGCGATGACCTTTGCCGTGGCGGGATCGATGCGGGTGAGAACTTTTTTGCCGCAGCTGGGAGACCAGATGGAGCCGAAGCCTTCGGTGAGGCCGGAGCAGGGGCGCTCGATGTCGGCGATCAGTCCGGGCTTGTTCGTGGTGGCGTCGAGCTGGACGACGTGGTTGGCGCGCGAACTGGCGACCCATGTGGCGGTCTTCGTGATGACGGACCAGTCGGGAGAGCCCTCGACCGGGAAGATGGCGACGGGATGAAGCTCGGAGAGGGGACGGACGACGCCGGGAGTGGAGACGCCTGGGGCGGGAACATGCTTGGGATGCTGATGCGCTGGTGGAGCATCGGCAGAGGGCGGCGGCGCGGAGGGTTCCTGTCCAAAGGAGAAGGTTGCCACCGTAATCCCTGCGAAGATGAAGGCATGGCGGACGTGCAGCAGCGTTTGTCTCATAGGTAGAAGCATTTCGTTCAGGCACTCCTGGGGTTCGAGCGAGTCGGTTGTAAGGGGGAATGTTCTGCAAAAGAATTGCCTCTTAACTAGAACAAAAAAATGAGGCCAACCCTTTGCGTATGGAGATTGTCTATTGGCTGCATAGGTAAAAGATGTGGCATAGGTGTTTTCTATGTGCCGAATTCGCTGATCTCATATCGCCTTTCTTCGGCGTGACTTACGGCATAAACTCCTGATAACGCACACGACAATATAACCAGCGTAACAACTCTGTTTAAGCTGATTCGGAACCCAGGAGCAATGAAAATTACGATGCGACGGTTTTTTCTCGCTGTTTTGTTTTTTGTTTTAGTGACAGCGGGCCTGTCCCTTTCCCAGGAAGCCTACGCAGAGGTGCCGACGTTTACGGTTGGCTGGTCAGTCTATGCAGGATGGAATCCGTATTTCTACATGCAGAAGTCGGGCATTCTGAAGAAGTGGGCCGATAAGTACGGCATTGTGATTAAGGTCCAGCGGTTCGACTATGCCGCTTCGCTGGACTCGTTTGTAGCGAAGAATATCGATGCCTGCACGATGACGAACATGGAAGCGCTGGATATGCCTGCGGCTGCGGGTGTTGACTCCACCGCTCTCATTGTCGGGGACTATTCGAACGGCAACGATGCGGTGCTGGTGCGGAATGGCTTGACGTTTGACAGGCTTTCGAGCCAGCGAATCATGCTGGTGCAGAAGACGGTCTCCGAGTATCTGCTGGAGCGTGCGATGGTGATCAACGGACAACAGGCGCAACTCCCGAAGCTTCGGTTGATTAATACCTCCGACTCGGACATTGTGCCGGCGTTTATGAATAACGCGTCCAACACGACGGTGGTGACCTGGAAGCCGCTGGTGTCGCAGATTCTCGCCGACAAGAGCGTTCATTCCATCTTCGATTCGTCAAAGATTCCTGGTGAGATTCTGGATCTTCTGGTCGTACGGTCCGAGGTTCTGAACCGTCCCGATGGATCGGGTGTGAAGTTCGCAAAGGCGATCACCGGAGCCTGGTACGAGACGATACAGAATCTGACGGGCAGCGGAGCCACGCAGATGCAGGCGCTGAAGATCAGCGCTTCGGCCTCAGGGGACTCGGTCGATTCTTACCGGGAGCAGTTGAAGACAACCTATCTCTTTGCGAAGCCCAAAGATGCGGCTGACTTTGCGACCGGGCCGCTGTTGAAACAGAAGATGGAACTGGTTCGGCAGTTTTGCTTCAAGCATGGGTTATTGGGGAAAGATATTAAGTCGGTGGATGATGTCGCAATTGCTTATCCCGACGGTTCGGTGCAGGGCCGCAAAGACCGGGTGCGGCTTCGATTCAATCCGACGTATATGCAGGCGGCGCAACAGGGGAAACTGTAAATCTTATGGCGACCTTCTCTCCATTTGATATTCAGGCAAGACCGAATCGCATCTTTGCGCAGATGCTCTCGTGCGTGTTGTTTGCCGTGTGTATCGGGCTGTACATACAGACTTCGGTGAAACGGCATCACGAGAACAGTGAGGATCGGGTTGTTCCGAATGCGCGGCAGCTGATGAGCGGAATTCACTCTTCCGTTCTTGAACCAGCGGAGGAGAGCGACTATATCGCTCCGGACAATGCTTCGAAGTGGGAGCTGTTTCGTCACTCCATGATCTGGACGGATACTGTCGCGAGCGGCAGGCGCTTTCTGATCAGCCTCGTTCTGCTGGTGCCGGCTGTATTGCTGGCGCTGCACATTGGGCTGTTTCCTTACTTCGGTGCAGGCTTTCTTCGCTTTGTTCTTTTCTTCGACAAGATTGTTGCTTTGTCGCTGCTCCCTATTCTTTTTATTGTCTTCGGTATTGATGAGTGGTCAAAGATCGCGCTGATTGTTATCGGTGTGGCACCGACGATGATTCTTGACGTGACCCAGATGGTGAAGGCTGTTCCTCGCGAACAGATCGTCAAAGCGTTCACGCTGGATGCGAATGACTTTGACGTGGCTTACAGAGTCATCTTCCGTCAGGTATTGCCTCAGGTGATCAACAGTCTGCGGCTGAATCTGAAACCAATGATGCTGTTTCTTTTTGCCGGCGAGATGATCGCGTCCTCGGATGGGCTGGCTTACCGAATTGCAATTATGCGGCGCCACATGGGGATGGATGTGATTCTGCCGTATGTGCTGTGGGTAGCCTTTCTGCTGTTCTTTATCGATCTTGCGCTTCGCGTGCTGAACAGGAGGATGCATCCATGGTTTCAGTCGTGAACAGTCAGCAGGAGGTTATCGCCGTTACGCCGGAGGTGGTGCGATCGACGTCGATTCGCATCGATGGGGTTTCGGTCTCGTATCCGGTCGGCAAGAAGCGGCATAAGACGATCCTCGAAGATATCAATCTGGAGATCGCGCAGGGTGAGTTCGTCGTTCTTCTGGGTGAGACGGGATGCGGCAAGAGCACACTGCTGAGAATGATTCTGGGACAGGAGCGTCCGACCGGCGGGACGATTTCGGTTGGTGGTGGCGTTGTCGAGCGGGTGGATGCGCGGTCCGGATATGTGCCGCAGAAGTATTCGCTTTTTCCTGATCGCACCGTGCTGGACAACCTGACGATGGGGCCGGAGACGTCGAAGTACCACATTCTTGGCAGGCTGAAACCCGGCTTCCGCGCATTTCGCAGGCAGGTGCGCGAGGAGGCCATGCAGCAGCTGAAGCACATGGGGCTGCAGGCTTCCGATGCGGACAAGTATCCGCACCAGCTCTCTGGCGGGATGCAGCAGCGGGTTGCGATTGCGCAGGCGCTGATGATGAAGTCGAGCGTTCTGTTGATGGACGAAGCTTTCAGCGCGCTTGATCCTGGAACGCGCAAGAGCCTGCAGCGTCTGCTGCGTAACGTCTGGAGCGAGACGCAGCCCACAGTGGTGTTTGTGACGCACAACACGGCAGAGGCTCTTTATCTGGGTACCCGATTGATTGTGCTGGCTCGGACAAGTCACAGTGACGACTGCGGATCGCGGGTGGCTCTGGACATGAAGCTTCCCGGGACCGGCATGTCCCTGGCTCGGGACGGCAAGGAATTTCTGGACCTGGTCGATCACGTGGAACAGTTTTCGCGTGGTACGCAGGATGAAACTATTTCGCCTCAGGGAGAGACGATATGAAGCACTTCTGGACTATTGGCTGTTGTTCGGTTTTGGGGCTGGTGTTGGTTGGCGGGAATATCGCGAGTGTGCATGGCGCCGAAAAGAAGGATGATGTCCAGGCAGCTCCTATGGATGACATCCACTTCTTCAACGAGAAGGTGCGCCCTGTGCTGGCACAGAACTGTTACAAGTGCCACACGACCGACGCGATGGGTGGACTTCGCCTGGACTCACAGCAGGCGTTGCTGAAGGGCGGCGAGTCGGGGCCGGCGATTGTTGCAAAAGATCCTGAAAATAGTCTGCTTATCAAAGCTGTGCGTCAGACCGGCGATCTCAAGATGCCTCCCGGTGGTACGAAGCTGAACGACAGCGATATCTCGAATCTTGTGGAGTGGGTGAAGCGTGGCGGGACATGGGACGATGCAGAGAGCACAAAGCCGGTTGTAGCAACTTTGACGGCAGCAGAAGCGAAGGGCTCTGCCGGGGATGAATTCTTTGAGAACAAAGTCCGTCCGGTTCTGACGACGCAGTGTGGAACATGCCACCAGGATCGGGCTGCGGGCGGACTGTCGCTTTCGTCAAAGGAATCGATGCTGAAGGGCGGCGAGTCGGGCCCGGCGATCGTCGTGGGCGACCCGGACAAGAGCCTTCTGATTCAGGCTGTGCATCAGACCGGAACATTGAAGATGCCGAAGGGCAGCAGCAAGCTGTCGGATGACGATATCGCGGCGCTCTCGCAATGGATCAAAATGGGTGCTCCCTGGCCTAACAGCACGGCACCGGTTCGCGCTCAGGGCAAACAGATTACTCCTGAGATGCGGAAGTTCTGGTCATTTCAGCCGTTGAAGCTTCCCGCGGTTCCTGAGGTGAAGGACAAGAGTTGGGCGAAGACGGACATCGACCGTTTTGTGCTGGCGAAGCTTGAAGCCAAGGGGCTGAAGCCGAGCGCTCCGGCTGATCGCAGAACTCTGATTCGCCGGGCGACGCTGGATCTCACAGGTCTTCCTCCAACGATGGAAGAGATTGAGGCGTTTGAGAAAGATACCTCTCCCGATGCGTTTGCAAAGGTAGTTGACCGGTTGCTGGCTTCACCTCGCTACGGCGAGCGCTGGGGACGTCACTGGCTGGATGTGGCTCGCTATGCCGACGATGACATTCGAGGTCTTGATCCGCGTGGACGCGGCTACATGCCCCTTGATGGAGCGTATGTGTATCGTGACTGGGTTATCAAAGCAGTCAACGATGATTTGCCATACGACCAGTTTATCAGGATGCAGCTGGCTGGCGATCTGATGAGCAAGAAGCCGACGCCGGACGATTTGAAGGCGACCGGATTTCTTGGCGGAGCCCCGTGGATCTGGGATCAGGCAGAACCTGTTCAGGGCAGAGCGGATGAGCGGAATGAGCGCATCGACGCTGTGACTCGCGGGATGCTTGGGCTGACGGTAGCCTGCGCGCGCTGCCACGACCATAAGTACGATCCGATTCTTGCCAAGGACTACTACGCATTAGGCGGAGTCTTTGCGAGCTCAACCTATAAGGAGTACGCGTTCGTACCGGAATCGGAGATTGATTACTGGCACGAAAGGTTTGATAAGGCAAACAAGAATCAGGAGGCCATGCAGGCCTACACCAAGACGGAGACCGATCAACTGGCCAAGGCGCTGGCATCCCAGACTTCGGCCTATATGGTTGCCGCATGGAAGGTTTCGGGTAAGCCAAAAAACAAGGTTGAAGACGCTGCTGACAGTGCGCGTCTGGACCCGGAGCTTCTGGATCGGTGGGTCAAGTTCCTTGACAGGAAGCAGAGCTACTATCCTTACCTGCACGATTGGCAGATGATGATTGCGCAGGGTGGGACGGAGGATCAGGCCAAGGCTTTGGCTGACTCGTTCCAGCAGCGCATCCTCGATCTTGAAGCTGAGGAGAAGCAGCTTGATGATGACAACGAAAAGATCAAGATAAAGGCCGATGTTCCTACACTTCGGAAGAAAGATGCGAAGCCGAACGAATTTGATACCTACGATGAATTCTGCCCTGGATGCACCCTTGAGTTGAAGGTGATGGCTCCCGAGAAGGCAAATCTTTATTCGGATTTGTTTGTTCGCGCACTCTCATCGGGTGACGAGGAGCGTGGAGAGCCTGGCCTTTTTGTCTTCCGCGGATGGGAGCTTACCCGACGTCTGGGACCCGTAGAACAGCAGTTCCTGAGCGCCAATGGTGGGGGAGGAGAAGGAAGAAGGAGTGGGCTTAAAAATGCCCCGGAGATCTATCCCTTTGTCCACGGAATGGCGGACAAGCCTAAGGCGACCAATATTGCTCTGGATCTTCGCGGAAATCCGCACTCGCATGGCGATGAGGTGCCTCGTGCATTCCTCACTGTTCTCGGCGCTCCTGACAAAAAGCCCTATACCGATGGAAGCGGCCGACTGGATCTGGCGAACGATATTGTGGCAAGTCCGATTGCCACGCGAGTCTGGGTCAATCGAGTGTGGAGATGGCACTTTGGAACAGGGATCGTAAATACGCCGGATAACTTTGGAGCAGTCGGAGATCCTCCGTCTGATCCTGAGTTGCTGGACTATCTCGCTGTCCACTTCCGCGATGATGGGATGTCTCTCAAGAAGCTGCAGCGCATGATCATGCTGTCTGCTGTCTATCAGCAAAATACGAAGGAGACACCCGAAGAGCACGAGAAGGATTCTCAGAATCGCCTGTATTCGCACTTCACGCTGCAGCGTCTTGATGCGGAACAGCTTCGAGACTCAATGCTGTTCGTGGCTGGTGATCTGGATACGAAAAAGATGGGTGGTCCGGCGAAGGAGTTCAGCCTGGAGAATAATCGTCGAACCGTCTACGCACAGGTCAGCCGTTTCCGGATCGATCCCTTCCTGCAGGCGTTTGACTTTCCGAATCCAACCTTCACCGCAGAACAACGTTTTTCGACCAATGTTCCGGTTCAGCGACTTTATTTCATGAACAACACGTTTGTTTATGCGCAGGCCGGCAAGCTGGCAGACCGCGTTTACTCCAAGGGCGACGATACAGCGCGCATCGACGAGGCGTATCGGCTGCTTTACGGAAGAGCACCTAAACCGGAGGAGTTGCAGCTTGGGCTCACCTTCCTGAAGACAACGCCGGATAAGCCTGGTTATATGGTCGATCAGGAGCCGGTGACCGCGTGGAAGGAATACGCCCGCATTCTGTTTAGTTCTAACGAGTTTGAGTTCCTTAACTAGTTATTCAACCCGGTTCCTAATGCCGTGCGATGCGGCATCAGGAGCTGACAAAACCAGGAGGATAGTTCATGTTCTGCGAGAAGCCTAAACCAATTAACCGGCGCGACGCCCTTCGCAAAATCGGCGGTGGATTTGCGATGATGAGCTTTGCCAGCATGATCGGTGAATCTATTGCGAAGGCTGAGGTGAGCAATCCTGGCAGTCCATGGATGATCAAAGACCCGCACTTCAAACCTAAGGCGAAGCATGTGATCTTCCTGTTCATGAATGGTGGACTGTCTCACATCGACAGCTTCGATCCGAAGCCGATGCTGACGAAATATAACGGCCAGCCTATGCCTGGTGGCGATCTCGGCCACGAGCGTAAAACCGGCTCGTTGATGAAATCTCCCTTCGAGTTTAAGAAGTACGGCAAGAGTGGGATCGAAGTCAGTGAGCTGTTTCCTCATGTCGGCGAGTGCATCGACGATATCTGCGTTGTCCGCTCGGTATTTACTGAGATTCCGAACCACGAGCCAGCGCTCATCATGATGAATACCGGAGCGAATGTTTCTGGCCGCCCGTCGATGGGGTCATGGCTGACCTACGGTCTCGGCACGCAGAACAAAAACCTTCCTGGGTTTGTCATCCTGTGTCCGCAGGTTCCCACGACGGTTGGTCCTCCGCTGTGGAGCTCCGGGTTTCTGCCGCCGGTCAATCAGGCGACGTATGTATCGACGGACACGAAGCAGAAGGACTTCGATCCCTACAAGCTGATTCCAAATATTCATAACGACCATTTCGACATCAAGCAGCAGAGGCACGAACTTGATCTGATCGCGAAGCTGGATGAGATGAATATGGCCGACACCCAGGCTGATCCTCAGCTGGAGGCTACGATTGGATCGATGGAGACGGCCTATCGTATGCAGACGGAGGCACCGGATGTCTTCGACGTGCGCAAGGAGAGCGAGGCGACCATCAAGATGTACGGCGAGGGCAGTACCGCCCGCGGATGTCTGACGGCGGCTCGTCTGATCGAGCGCGGCGTGCGTATGGTTCAGGTTTACTATTCGCAGGGGGATCCGTGGGATGCTCACCAGGATATTCAGTCGCATCGTAAGAACGCGAAGGACTCGGATCAGCCGTTCGCGGCGCTGGTGAAGGACCTGAAGGCTCGGGGGCTGTTCGATGAGACCATCATCGTCTGCGGTTCGGAGTTTGGCAGGACACCGGTCGTCGAGCTTGGCGGCGCTGGAACTCACGCCGGGCGCGATCATAATCCTCACGGCTTCAGCATGTGGCTTGCGGGCGGCGGCATCAAGGGTGGAATGACCTATGGTGCGACGGACGACTTTGGATGGAAGGTTGTGGACAAGCCGGTCCATGTTCACGATATCCACGCGACGATCCTCTATCTGATGGGGATCGACCACACGAAGCTCACCTACCGTTCGAGCGGCCGCGACTTCCGCCTTACGGACGTTTCGGGCAATGTGATTCACGACATCATTGCGTAACGCGGCGCTGGCGGAGAGAATGTATTTGTGGGTCTCCGCCAGTGTCTTTTAGTTCATTTGAAAGAAGCAGATATTTACTGATATGAAACAGATGCGATGGATTACAGCTTGTGGTGTTTTTGGGGTCGCCCTGCTGGCGACGGTGGGTGTAGATGCAGCCGGCAAGAGCAATGAGCCGCAGGTGATTGAAATACACTCGAAAAAGTTTGCCTATGAACCGGCGGAGATTACGCTGGTCAAAGGTGCGACGTACCGTTTGCACCTTACCTCCGATGATGTGCCGCACACTCTGCGCATCAAGATGCTGGCGCTCAATGCACCGATGAAGGCTGGCGAGTTCGACGATGTGCTCTTTACACCGGACCAGGCTGGCGATTTCAAGGCTGACTGCGGGGTTTACTGCGGCGTCGGTCATACGAAGATGACGCTGGCCGTGCATGTGGTGGACAAGTAGATGTCTGTGCGAACGCAGGCTTTTCTGGCTCTGCTTGTCGCCGTTTTAGCCACAGGATGCCGTGCCAAGGCTCCATCTGCAGCTGAAAGTAAAGTTGTCGACTGGACCAAGCTGCACATCACCGTGGGGGGCAGGCGGGACGTGAATCCTGTGCCTGCGACTCCGGAGAACATTGCGGAGGGCAAGCAGGCGTTCACCTCGTATTGCATGGTTTGCCATGGGCTGGACGGGCAGAACTCCGGGGTTCCGTTTGCGGAGACAATCTCGCCACCGGTTCCTTCACTTGCCAGTCCTCAGGTGCAGGCTTATAGCGACGGTCAGTTGAAGTGGATCATTGCGAACGGCCTTTATCCGTCGGGGATGCCTCCTTCGAAGGATGTGTTCTCGGACGACGATATGTGGCAGATGGTGGATTATATTCGTCACCTTCCTGCGAAGGGCAGCCTCGGGGAACCTTCGGTCTATGGAGGGTCGGCGAAGTAAGAGTCTGGTTTTCGTCTGTGCTCATTGCAGGTTAGAGCCAGATCTTTTTTTGTCGTGGTGTCCTTCTCCGGTTCGTATCGTGCTGTTATCCAGGGGTACCCCCCCTGGGGGGTACCCCTGGATAACATGCTTATTTTCTTTTACTTGCGATTTTTAGTGTCTGCAAAATATTCATTCCAGATGGGTTACGGGTAAATTCTTATTTCTAAATGAGTTAGCTGGTTTTAAGATGGAAAAGCCCCGAATTTATCGGGGCTTTCTTTTTTCTCTTTATCCAGTATAGCGGATGGAGAGGAACTACTACGCCACGCGGATCTCCTTGATTGAAGAGAGGTTGTCTGGTTTTGGGGGTTGACAGGTTTTTCCGGGGCGAGGAAAGAATGATGTGCTTTTGTGGTTCTTAGAGGGCAAATTGCGGTAAAAACGTGGTGGATTTTGGGTGGAAGTTTGGGGTGGGTGTTCCTTCGAGAGGTTCCAGGGAAGAGGCAACAGCAAAGGCAACGGCAATAATTAGTCGCTGCGGCTTCGCCTTCGCTCCGGCTTTCGGCAGAGATGAGGTCGCTTCGCGACGGGTTTTTGACGCGGGGCTGAAGCCCCGCTCTACCCAGAGGCAACGGCAAGGGCAAGAACAACGGCAAAAGCGAAGGATGGAGGGTTTTTGGTTGAAAAGGGATGATCGGTATGGGTGGGGCAGGCTTCGTTGGGGTCCTTCGCTGCGCTCAGGATGACAGCAAAAACTTAGAAGCAACGGCAAGGGCAACAGCAAGGGCAAGAACAACGGCAAAGGCGAAGGATGGAGGTTTTTGGTTGAAAAGGGATGATCGGTATGGGTGGGACAGGCTTCGTCGGGGTCCTTCGCTGCGCTCAGGATGACAGCAAAAACTTAGAAGCAACGGCAGCAACAACAGCAAGGGCAACCGCAGGTCCTTCGACTGCGTGGCTCACAAAATGCCGTGAGCCACTTCGCTCAGGATGACAATTTTGGAGAGAGTGGAAGAAAAACAGGCAACAGCAAAGGCAACAGCAGATCCCTACGGGATGACAAACAAAAGGACAGGCAACGGCCAAGAACAACCACAACGGCAAGAGCAACAGGGACGGCGACGGCAACAGGGACGGCAACGACAGTAGCAACGACAACAGTAACAGCGACGGCAACAGCAAGCGACGGCAACAGCAACAGCAACGGCAACAGTAGCGGCAACAACAACCGTAGCGGCAACAACAATGGCAACAACGACGGCAACAGCAACAGGGACGATGGCGGGAACGGCAACAGCAACAGGGACGATGGCGGGAGCAGCAACAACAACAGCAATGGCAACAAC
>Ga0302308_10002455_pt1 | contig 15022 bp, 16 predicted proteins | sample III_Palsa_E3_3_FD_200531 | JGI IMG/M metagenome (GOLD analysis project Ga0302308, IMG submission 200531) | Peat permafrost microbial communities from Stordalen Mire near Abisko, Sweden - III_Palsa_E3_3 | ecosystem: Environmental > Terrestrial > Soil > Palsa > Peat permafrost | place: Sweden... | reverse complement strand
ATCGACGGACGAGGCCGCAGCCTGCCAGGCCACGAGGAGGCGTTTTTCCTGTGGCCGACCCTGATCGACTACGCGACGCCTTCCATGAAGAGCTACCAGGACGAGATCTTCGGCCCTGTGCTGCAGATCGTTCGCGCCGAGACGTTCGAGGAGGCATTGAGCTATCCGAATCTCCATCACCAGGGCAACGCGGTGACGGTCTTCACGCGCAATGGAGATTGGGCCCAGCGCTTCGTTGCCGAGGTCCAGGCGGGGATGGTGGGCGTCAATTTTCCGATGCCGACGCCGGTCGGCTACTACAGTCATGGCGGCTGGAAGGACTCAGTCTTCGGCGATCTCAACCAGTATGGCGAGGACAGCATCCGCTTCTTCACGCGCACGAAGGTCGTAACCCAGCGCTGGCCGCACGCCGCGCCAGCCACCGACCAGAGTGTCGTCCCGCCGAACATGAGGTGAAAGATTCATCCTTGGCGAACTTGCTGAGATGGATCGGAGTCGAGTCGTTAGTCAACCAGGCCCATGACTGGCACTTTGCCCGTATCCCAACGAGGACTTTTCTTGACAATAGTCGTTGTAACGATTATCGTTGTTCGTAGATGAAAACTGCTGCCCAAAGCGAGCCCAAGCCAAAGCGAGGATCCTCCCCAGAGGAGGTCGCGCATCTTGAGATGATGCGCACGATGGAGGCTGTGTCGCACCGGTTCGCGCAGGTGTTAAAAGCCGATGATCTTTCAGAGACACAGTACAACGTGCTGCGGATTCTGCGAGGCGCTCCGGAGGGACTTCCGTGCGGGGAGATCAGCAACCGCATGGTGACGCGGGACTCGGATATTACACGGCTGCTTGACCGCCTCGAGAAGCGATCTTTGGTGTCCCGTTCCCGAGAGGGTAAGGATCGGCGGACAGTATGGGCACGAATTACGCCGGATGGGCTGAAACTGCTGGCGCGACTGGATAAGCCCGTGCTTGCGACTCATTTCGAACTCCTGGGGCACCTTGGGGCCAAGCGGTTGAAGCTTCTGACGGATCTGCTGCGCGTTGCCCGGCAGTCTGTGACTTAATTTTTTGTCATTATAGTTGTTGCAACGAATATCCTTGCAACGCATCAAATAACTGAGCAGCACAGTGCAGGCCACCGGAAAGGAAACACCACTATGAGCACGACAGTTGCAACCCCCGCCATTACCACTTGGAACGTCGATTCAACCCACTCCGTTGTCGAGTTCAAGGTCAAACACATGATGATCTCCAACTTGAAGGGCAACTTCACCAGCGTGACCGGCACGCTATCGCTGAACGAGAACGATCTGACGCAGTCGAGCGTGGAGGCGGCGATCGAGATTGCTTCGATCCACACACGGGATGAGGGCCGCGATGACCACTTGAAGGGTGAGGACTTCTTCGACGCCGAGCATTTTCCGACGATGAAGTTGAAGTCGACGCACGTAGCGCTGAAGTCGGATGGGGAACTCGAGGTCACGGGCGACCTGACGATTAAGGGTGTCACCCACAGCGTGAAGTTCGCGGTGGAGGGACCTTCTCTCGCGACGAAGGATCCGTGGGGCAACACGCGCATTGGTCTGTCGGCGACCACGAAGATCAATCGCAAGGAATTCGGGCTGACCTGGAACGCGGCGCTCGAGGCCGGCGGATTGATGGTGGGCGAGGATATCAGCATCACTCTGGACCTGGAGTTTGTGAAGCAGGCATAAAAGGCGCTAGAGGTTCAAAGTCTGATTTGCCGCCAGCGCACAGCATCAAGGCGTGCCTTGGCGGTCCACAAGGAGGAGCTTCAAATTCGCGAAGGTCTGGCCGCACAGTAGTTACTCGACGACTGTGCCGTCAGGCCGCTCGCCCGGTGCTCCTTCCCATATTAGCTCGACATGTTCGCATGGTGCGAAGCTGAACAAAAGGTAAGGCAATTATGGAACTAGGTCTTTATACGCTCTCCGATCTCATTACGGACCCCAAAACTGGTATTCAGATGAGTGCCCGTGATCGCATCGATGAAACAATTAGGGCGGCCACGCTAGCGGACCAGGTAGGGCTCGACGTGTTCGGCGTTGGAGAACACCACCGCCTCGATTTTGCCGTTTCGTCCCCTGCTGTCATCCTGGCCGCGATCGCTCAGGCTACCAACCGCATACGCCTCGCGAGTGCAGTGACGGTCTTGAGCGCAGCCGATCCGGTAAGAGTATTTCAGGATTTTTCGACGGTGGATCTTATCTCTGGCGGTCGTGCCGAGATTATCGCAGGACGAGGAGTATTTACTGAACCATTTCCGTTGTTCGGCTTCGACTTGAATGACTACGATCAGCTGTTCTCTGAGAAGCTTGACCTCCTCAGAAAACTCAGCCAAACGGAGCGGATCACTTGGAGAGGTAGCTTCCGCAGTCCCTTGCGAGATGCGGAGATCTCGCCGCGCCCCATTCAGAAGGAGTTGCCCATCTGGATCGGTGTAGGGGGGACGCCGCAGAGTGCGGTGCGCGCGGGACATCTTGGTCTGCCGATGGCATTGGCAGTCCTGGGTGGTCCGATCACAGCCATCAAATCGATCGTTGACCTATACCGAGAGGCCGGTCAACGTGCCGGACACTCTTTTTCGAATTTGAAGGTCAGTATCAACAGTCACGCCTATATCGGCGAAGATGCACGACAGGCTCGCGACTTCCATCGGGCGTTCTACCAGCAATATCTGACGGAGGCGATGCCGCGGGGCAAGCGGCCTTTGGAACTCTCGCCTGCGGATTTCCAAAGCATGACAGGGCCACGCACTGGCCTGATGATCGGCTCCGCACAGGAGATGATCGACAAGATTATGCAAGAGTATGAACTCCTCCAACATGATCGTTTTCTGGCCCAGATCGACGTCGGCAGACTTCCTTTCCGCGAAGTTGCAAAAGTGATTGAGCGCTTTGGCGAGAAGGTCGCTCCAGTCATAAGAGCTGAGACGAGAAACAATACTCCGAAGAAAACGGATGAAATCCAGTCTCTGACCTCGATCGGGAACTCAAGCGATGAGGAAGGTTGTCAGTGACAAGAGCATGATGCGTGCACAATGTGCATGACTCAGGCGGCTGCGTTTCATCGAAACGGATGATGCTGCGTGGTGCGCCACACAATAAAATCCGGCGCGCTCCTTGCCCGCGCGCTAAGCGCGCGGACTCCGATAAGCTGGATCAACCGCGCGATGCACGATTCAACCTGTAAAACGGCTGCATGATGCCCCATTCTCCCCAAAGTCCTCGTGGGTGTAGGTAGAGCCCAGGCGAAGCAGGAGCGCTTTTGAATTTGTGTTCATGGGTCCATGTCCAGCGACGATCGAGTTTGTGCTTCCGAAGATAGTTGGATGCACAGAGAGGGAAAGGTAAGTAACATGGCGCTTCATAAAACATGGGCGGTGCTGCTCGCTGCAGCAATATTTGGCATGAACGGTCATGCGCAGGTGCCGACACGTCAGGACTAGCGTTCAATGGGGACGGCTCATTGCGTAACAACCAGATCCATTGGCCCAAGGGCTTCGAGCCCAGGCAGGCGGACCTCTTTGCACACAATGAGATCGACATACAGGGCTGGATGCGAAATTGCTTTCTCCGATCCTGTTGATGCAGAGGCCTGGCCCACCTGGTACTCGAACTCGAAGGACGTCAAGGTTCTGAATACTCCGGATCATCGGCTCCGGAAGAACGCACGAATCTCGTGGGAGACCTTCGGACTCCACATCGAAAGCCACGTGTGGGAGCTTAAGCCGAATAGCCGCCTCGGATGGTTCGGAGAAGGTAAGGATCTCCATGCGTATCACACGTTCCTTCTTACCAAGTCTCCTGAGGGATGTCACATCGTCACAGAAGAGGTTGCGAAGGGCCCTGCCGCCATTCAGTTGCGCGAGCAGCAACCGAAGGCCATGCACGAGGGTCATCAACTGTGGCTGGCTGCCCTCAAGGATCGGTCAGAGAAGCACTGACACTCGCAACGAATCATTTCCAGATAGGAAGGAGTAAGACTATGGCACGCATATTCATCACCGGATCTGCCGATGGCCTCGGCAGGATGGCAGCAGAGCTGCTGATTGAAGGAGAGCACAGGGTCGTTCTGCACGCCCGAAGCCAGGCACGCGCCGACGAGACAAAGAGGAACGTCCCGAAGGCGGAGGCAGTCGTTATCGGCGATCTAGGCACAATTGCCCAGACGCGAAAGGTCGCAGAGCAGGTCAATGCGCTCGGCGCATTCGATGCCATCATTGACAATGCCGCGGTGAGCCACAAGGAGCCGAAGCGAATCGAGACGGAAGATGGTCTCTCGCATGTCTTCGCGGTCAATACCCTTGCTCCTTACATCCTGACAGCTCTGATTGCGAAGCCGAAGCGACTCGTCTATCTCAGCTCCGTGCTTCACCAGAACGGCGATCCGAGCCTTGAGGACCTGACATGGAAGGCTCGCGCATGGGACGGAAGACAAGCCTACTCCGACACGAAGCTACATGACGTTCTCCTCGCGTTTGGTGTTGCACGACGTTGGCCTGGAGTTTTCTCGAATGCACTGGAGCCAGGCTGGGTCCCGACGAAGTTGGGTGGCGCCGAGGCAACGGATGATCTGGACCAGGCACATCGCACCCAGGTTTGGCTTGCGGCAAGCGATCAACCTGAGGCACTCGTCACTGGAGGGTACTTCTATCACCTAAAGAAGAGGGGCACCCTTCCAGCTGCCCACGACGTTGCCACGCAAGACCGGCTGCTCGAAAACTGCGAGCGCCTCAGCGGTATCGCTTTGCCCGAGTAGCATGCTTGATTCAAATCTCTTGGTGACAGACGCCACTTCGGTTGGCCCATGTCACCCATAACCATCGGGACTTCTAACTCAGGCTCATTAAACCGTGTTTCGACTACGAGTTGGATCTGCTCAAGCTCACCGCTCGAATCATGACAGAGTTGAGGACAGGATCGTTGAAGATCGTGTAGCGCGAGCCGAGGAATGTTCATAGTTGCGGCCGTCTTCTTGACCACGTGCCAGGCCGTCTTGTCTGAGATGTCGTGCCCCCAGAGTTTGCCTACCCGACAGCGTACGTTCTTTTCTTCAGTGTGTTCTTTGGAAGGTGGCCTGTGGAGCGGATTCAAGGTAGTGTTTAAAGTTCCTTGATTTTATCGCCTTTCATAATTGGCTAGGGGGCTGAGGGAATAAGCGAACCGTAGACTATGCAGATGTTAGCGAATGCGATTGGCGTCTATCAAGACTAGCGCCGCGACTATTCATACGCTGCGTTACCAGACGGAGATTTGCCTCAAATGCCACTCTTCGAGTCGCATTGGCTCTTCGCCGCAATTTTTGGACGCCGCATGCGCTCGCCAGTCAGGATCATGGAGGTGAACCCGAATCTTCTTCGATAAGACTTGATTTGTCCTCGAAACAGAGGTAACTCAGAGAGAGTTTTCTGGCGAGACACGTCGGTGCTACTAACACCGACGTACCTTCCAGTGAAAGGCGAGGATATGACTGTCTCTAGAAATAGCCGCAGGTCTGCATCGGACACAAACGAACTTTTCGAAAGCTTCTTCCAGAAGAGTCAGGTCTCTGAGGAGGACGTACGCGCATGGCATGAAGCTGTGCGCCATGCGGGCATAGTAACACCTCTGTTACGATTTCCGGTCTATGAGCATATGTACTTCCTCAACGTCTACGCCCAGAAGATGGTCGATCTTCTGAAAGAAGTCAGCAGCAGGTTCGGCCTCAACCGAGAGATCTCCTTCTATCACCAATCGCTGATTCAGTAGGTTCGTGTCGCGGCCACCCCTGTGCAGAGGCATGCTCTCAAGCAAATAAAGAGTCGGCCTAACGTCCGCAGCGTGGAAAACAGCGCTGGTTCAACACTTCTTTCCACTCTTGTACGTCCCGATCGCCAGATCTTCCGCCACATTCGGATCAGATTGCTCAAGCTCCGCCATCAGCCCGTCGTCCGTAAGATCAAGCTGCTTCGAATTCTCCCAATCATGCCGAACAATATTCTTGATGCGTTCAATAATATGCTCGTCACTCACCTGAATCGCAAGCTCCCGCCTACTATCGAAGCTCCCTGGAGCAAAATTGATGGAGCCGATAATCGCGCGTGCATCATCAGCCAAAAGCAACTTCGCATGCAGCTTGATGTGCTTCAACTTGTGAATCTTCACACCAATATCTTCAAGCACCCTTAAACCACTCACACCCTCAATCAGCTTGTCCTTCTTCAGCTTATGCGGAGGACGCGCCATCAGGTGGATCTTCACTCCGCGCTGGTTCGCCCTCACCAGATGCTCAATGATCGTTGGGTCCTGGTACCGCTCATTCTGCAGCCACAGCGAGTGCTTCGCCTCGTCAATCAATTGTCCCAGCCGCTGCCGCCCATTGCCGATACACCAGATCAGATGTGAGTGGTCTCCCGCATTGAAGTTCTCCCTCGCCCAGTCCGCGTCGAAGCACTCCATCACCTCCTCGACCTCGTGCTTATGCGTCGTCACAATAGCATAGTCCCGCGTCTCGGTAAGATTTTTCAACTCCCAGTTCAGCGACTCGACAAAGGCTATCTTCTCGTCGATCACCATCGACTTCTCATGCGTCAGGGCGAAGCAGGGATTGCTGTCCAGCACCTCAACCCCAGCGTCAGTCAACGTAATACGCGACTCGTCATTTTCCTTTTCGCCGTCCCGTCTCGCGGGATTCAACATCACGCGCACCTTTACTCCACGATGTTGCGCGGCAATGACAGCCTGCAGCAGACTTGGATCCGAAAACACAAACATCTTGATCCTGATCGAATCTTTCGCTCCATTAATAGCGTCCAGAATTGGCTTGGCGGAATCGTCAGGTAACACAATCACGGAGCGCGACATAATCTCTTCCCTCAACCGCTAACTTCAAGAACCGACCATTATCTCTTTTACAGCCTGTCATCTCCAAAACACAACTAGCTGCTCCTTTACGCCATCACCTTGTCCAACCCGGCGTCGAACTGAGTGCGATGCAGCGCGGCGTAAATCCTGTTCATCGCCATCAACTCCTCATGCGTTCCATTCTCCGCCACAACCCCGCTGTTGATCACGATAATCAGGTTCGCGTCCCGGATTGTGCTCAATCGATGAGCGATCGCAATCACCGTCCGTCCCTCCATCAGCTTCTCCAGCGCATCAATCACCAGTTTCTCCGACTCGCTGTCCAGCGCAGCCGTAGGCTCATCCAGCAGCAGAATCGGGCTGTTCCGCACCATCACCCGCGCAATCCCAATCCTCTGCCTCTGCCCACCCGACAGCGTCGATCCCCGCTCCCCCACCATCGTCTCGTAACCCAGCGACATCTTCATAATGAACTCATCCGCATTTGCCAACTTCGCCGCCGCAACTACCTCCTCCTTCGTGGCCGCAGGGCGCCCAAACGCAATATTCTCCAGGATCGTCCCGCGAAACAGAACCGTATCCTGCAGCACATATCCAATCTTGTCGCGCAGCGGCTTCAGCTTGTAGTCCCGAACATCCTCACCGTCGATCTTCACCGACCCCGACTGCACATCGTAAAATCGCGGAATCAAACTCACCACTGTCGACTTTCCACTCCCCGTCGGTCCCACGATCCCTACAAACTGACCAGCCTGAATTTTAAAACTCACATCCGTCAAAATCGGACACGCCGGATCATACCCGAACGCCGCATGGTCAAACTCGATAGTTCCCGCAATCGTCTCCGGCGCAAGCCCGTCTTCCTTCTCCGGAATAACCATATCCATATCCAGAATCTCGCGAACCCGTTCCGCCCCCACCGCCGCCTGCGCCACCGCATTGGTCGTCGTCGCCAGATCCTTCACCGGCTTGAAGAACTTCGTCAGGTAAGCCAGATACACCGTCAGTTCTCCCACCGTCATTGTTTTTGTAAGAATCAGCGCAGCCCCGCGCCAAAGCACCACCGCCGTGCACAACGCCACCGTAACCGTCACCACCGGAGACAGCAGAGCCTTCACGCTCCTCGCCTTCAACGCCGCGCTCACCGTCGCCTGACTCACCAGTCGCAGTTGCGCCTCTTCCGTCTTCTCTTGCCCAAATGCCTTCACCGCCTGGATCGACTCCAGCCCCTGCTGAACCACCGCAACAATTTCGCTCTGCTCCTTGCGCACCTCATGCGTCGCCTTCTTAACCGCCTTCTTGAACCGCGAAACAAACAGTAGAAGAAACGGCGTAACCCCCACAGCAATCAATGTAAAGTCCCAGTTCAACCAGAACATCAGCCCCAACATGCAGACAATCGTCAACAGATCCACCAGAATATTCAGCGTCGAAGACGAAGCAAACCCTTCGATCGTCTGAATGTCCGCCGTAATCGTGCTCAGAATAGTGCCCGTCGCATGCGTGTTGTAGTACCCCAGCGAAAGCCGCTGCAGATGCTCATACATCTTCATCCGCAGGTCATGCGCCACCCACTGCCCCACGCTCTCTGTGTAGTAGTTATCAATGTAGGAAGCCACCGCACCCAACAGCGAGATCACCACAAACGCCAATGCCGCCAGCGCCGCCACATGCAGGCGTGATCCATTCTCGAGCTGCGGCCCAATCAACCGATGCAGCCACGGCACCATCGTGTGGTCGCCCACCACATTGTCCAAAATGATCTTCAACGGCCATGGCGTCGCAAGGCTTATCACCGTCTCGACCAGCATCGCGAGAAAAATCCCCACCAGCGTGCCGCGATAAGGCCGGATTAGACTTCCAATAAACCGCAACATAAAGAGGGCCTGTTCAAACCAGCTAGGACTGCAGTTTCCTTATAACCATTGGGACTTCAAGTAGAAATCAACGGCATCTCCCCAACAAGCCTTTGTTTCATCAGAACTGGGACAGATGATCATCCTACGCGAACCCGATTGCCGCAATGGTACTAACATACTCAGGTTTGTGCATTGACTCGAAACTTTATGTGAAATTACCTCGCGTGGGCTACCCATTTTTTGTTGTCGCTAGCCGGCCGACGATACAATTGAGGCGCGTAGGCACGTCCGGATTCAGAACCGGAGGCCGTCTCTGTGAGACATTTCCATCTGTAGTGACCGTGCCGGCCGCTGGTAATGTGAAAGAAAGTATGGGTGTCGCAGTGGCTGCCGGTACTTCGCCTCTCCGCGCGTCCAAAAATGGGACAATGAGAGGCATGGTGAACGAACTTCCGACAGACGTAACCCTGCATGTACGCGGCGCGCTCTTTGACATGGACGGGGTGCTCGTTAACTCGACCGGTTCGGATGAACGATGCTGGTTGCGCTGGGCGCAGCTTCACGGCATGGAGGCAGTTTCCCGCTTCTTTCCACACACGGAAGACGCACTGTCGATACGATTCGTGCGCTTCGGCCCGATCTTGATCCGTATGTTGAGCTCAGGCGGCTGGAGGACTTTGATGCGGAGGACCGAGTGGATCCTCCGCGCTGCCAGGTGCCACAGCACTCCTTGCAGCGCTTCCAGCGCGCTCATGGGCGATTGTCACCTCCGCTCCGGTGCGTTTAGCTAAGACCAGGCTTCAGTTCGCAGGGATTGGCCTTCCGCACAACCTTGTTACCGCTGACGATGTATCCCGTGGCAAGCCCGATCCGGAGCCGTACGAACTGGGTGCCAGGAACTTGGGTCTGGATACATCGGAATGTCTGGTCATCGAGGATAGCCCGGCTGGAATCAAGGCAGGGAAGGCCGCGGGTTGCAAGACGCTCGCGGTGTTGTCCTCGCACCCAATAGACGCCCTCGTGGAGGCGGATTGGATCGTTCCATCGTTAGATCACGTCTTTGCCATCCCAGCACATGACGGGATGATTGCGATTCATTGCAATATTGCGCGCTGCTTCCCGTAGACACCGCGACCTTCTCGTTTGAGGCAAGAGCGCCATTGATGCGCGGAGTAGCCTTTCATAGTCCGCCAAGTTGGCTTCTCGACTATGAAAAGCAAGCGCTTGCGGAGACGATTCGCAGGAACGAAGAAATGCTGGCGGCGGCAAGGAGTCAGATCAATTGACGACATGATCGTCAATGACGGAATCAGCGAGTCCGAAAAGGACTTCACCAAGAATTAGAACTTTTAAGGTTTTCGATGTCCAACGTCCCGGGTAAATGATCCTGTTTCAGTCTCCCTAGGCCCGCGCAGAATGAAATTGGGTAACTTCCCAATGCCCGATGCTGACGATCCGGGAATTCTGAGTGGCCACCAAAAGAAACTCTCAGGAATCTTGCTGCGAGCCTTCCAGAGCCGTCATTGTTTTGATGAGGATCTGTTCAGGAGATAAATGGCAACGCAAAAGCATCTCAACTGCGAGAGCGAGAGTTGTCCGTTGCTCGCCGAAAAGTGCTCGCCACATGTATTCCTGGCTCGTCTGAAGTTCCTCACGTGTCATGAATGGGTTCCTCTTAACCGCCTTCCAGTGAATTCTCGAACCTGCGGCATGGTTACTCAAGATCGCTATTTGATAGCGACCTGGTCTTAATCATTTTCGCGCCACGTTTCCTGCTATGTGCGTGGAGTAGCTCGGACCTACAGACATGAGCGGGATTGCTTGCTCCGAAATGGCAAAATGGAATTGTGATCCTGAATAAAGTTCCAGTCTCACTTCCTCCGTCAAGGTAGATCTCCCCGCCATGATCCTCGACAATCTTCTTCGCTATCGCGAGGCCCAGGCCGTTGCCCTCGGGCTTTCCGTAGCTCACAAAGGGTTGAAAGACTGAGTCCTCAATCGTAGGGGGGATGCCGGGGCCGTTATCCCAAACGCCGATTTGCAAGCAGGCCTGATTTCCTGTTGTGGTTATGACGATCCGCCCCGAGTCCGGAGAAACCGCCTCGCAAGCATTCAAGACGAGGTTGGCGACCAGCCGTTCGAGACGATTGGAATCGAACCAGCCCATGGCCAAGCCTTTATGATGATGCTCGATCGTAATGTGGCGGAACTCTTGTCTCACACTTGTCATCCGGATCACGCGCTCGACTGTGTCAACGATGTTTCGGGCAGCGGGCCGAAGAGTGTCACGACCCTTGGAGCACTCCAACAGTGAAGTGACCAGCTCATTCATCCGGTCGATGGACCAGCGGATTTCCTGATAAAACTCGTTCCTTTCCGTTTCGTTGATATCTGAGCGGGTAAGAAATTCCGCATTCGCCAGGATGGCGGTCAAAGGAAGGCGAAGATCATGGCAAATGACGGCGGCCATTCGACTTACAGTGGAAAGCGGTTCCGGAATTGGAAAATCTCTTTGTATGTTCCGCGCGTACCCAGCCGGCAATGACCGCTCCCTACACACAACTTGTTCCAGCATTGAAACCCCTTTCAGTCTGTGATGAACGAAGTTCAGAGAGGGAGGTCCCTTCCGGCTTCGGCATGCACTTCTTTGTGGCTCTAGAATTCGAGAGATGATGTCCCGTCTTTGAGCTGTTCTGCCAAAAACGGAGTAGTGTCCATAAGACTGACTCCGCGGTTCCGCAGTTCTTTGAGGAGTGCGATCCCCGTGGCGTCGGCGAATGAGATGTCCGCCAGTTTGAGGGACAACTGAACCTCATTGGAAAAAGTATGCAGATTGCAAGCTGTACGTAGCTCCTCGACCCAGGGACCCGTTATCCGGCCTTCTACCCGAAGAGTTACCGCGATCTTTGATGATTCGAGAACCGTGATCCTCAGCATTGCGGTTTACCTGATTGCCTTTGGACTCACTAAAGCAATCGACGTGCCATCCAGAAGAACAGACCAGGCCTGAAGCGATCTCCCGAGATCCACTGTGACCGTCCGAGTCAACATCTCAATAAAATCAATAGGTTGGGAGTCGCGCAGTCATTTGTCCGCGCCTAGCCTGCAGGATGGCGGACGACTGTTTCCTTCGGGGCTCTGGACTGCGAGATGGATCCACCACATTCGGTAATCATGGGCGAGTTGATGTAGGACGAACTACGACGGGCGGTGGCGAGATCTCTTGATGCCGAGCTTATCCATCCGGTGGCGAAGCGTGTTTGGATGAAGATTCAGGATTCTCGCCGCGCCCTTTGGACCATCAACCACTCCACCAGCATGTTGAAGCGCGGCGAAGATATGGTTTCGTTCTACCTCGTCCAGCGTGAGGAGTGGCTTTGAAGACTTGAGGTCTGCGTGTTGATCTTCTGGAGAATCCACCTTAGGAGCCTCCATGCCTTTCGCATCGGCTGTAACCGGCGTCAGATCGCGATCCAGCCGGAGGGTCGTGTCCGCCGATAGGATAATCGCGCGCTCAACTACGTTCTGCAACTCGCGAATATTTCCTGGCCATGGATAGTTCACTAGGTTTTCCATTGATTCCCGTGAAACGCCGTCTATCTTCTTTCCCAACCGCTTGGAGAACTGAGACAGGCAGAAAGCCACGAGTTGGGGAATGTCGGAGCGGCGTTCTCGCAATGGAGGAAGGTCGATGGGAAACACGTTGAGGCGGTAGAAGAGATCTGAGCGAAATTTACCTGCCTTGACCGCTTCATGGAGATTGCGGTTGGTGGCGGCAATCACGCGCACGTCCACACGCAAAGGATGACTGCTCCCTACGGGCTCAAACTCGTGTTCCTGCAGGACGCGGAGCAGCTTCACTTGCGTCTCAAGGCAAAGCTCCCCGATTTCATCCAAAAAGATTGTGCCGCCGTTGGCAAGCTCGAAGCGGCCGATGCGCCGCTCGAGCGCACCCGTGAAGGCCCCTTTCATATGCCCAAACAGTTCGCTCTCTACCAAACCAGCCGAGATGGCGCAGCAGTTCACACTCACCAGGGCACGGCCATTGCGGGAGCTTCGGTTGTGGATCGCGCGCGCCACGAGTTCCTTCCCCGTCCCCGTTTCGCCGTAAATGAGCACTGTCGAATCCGTGGGGGCGACCTGCTCGACGGCGTGGAGCGCCTTCAACAGTGCTGGACTATTACCCACGATCTCCTCGAAGTTATGCTCCGCGCGCAGTTCCTCTCGGAGATAAACGTTCTCCCTCTCCAATCTTGCCTTCAGGCTGGCAATTTCCTGGTAGGACTGCATATTCTGAATCGCCAGTGCAACCTGGTTCGCCACTTCCTGCAAAAATACGGCGTCCTCATCCGAATACCGATCCCTTTGCTGGCTCACGACGCTGAGCAGTCCGATACACTTTCCTTGAAGAGCCAGGGGTACGACGCACATCGACTGGATACCCTCTGCGGCGAGGCGGCGCTCATTGGGATACTGCTGCTCTTTTTCAAGATCGTGGCGCACAAGAGGTCGCTGATGGTCGAACACCCAACTGCCGCAGGTCTCGTTACGGCTGAGCTCCTGCCCTGTCCGAAAGTACTCCGAGAGCAGCTCTCCCTCCACGGCGAGGAAACGGAAAGAACCTCTCTCCGGCTGGTAGAGGGTTATCGCGCATCGGTCGAAGGAGATGACAGGATGCAAGGCCTCCGAAATGGAACACAGGAGGGCCTGCTGTGTCAGATTCGTGATGATGGCATTGTTGATCTGAAGCAGGCTGCGGTTCTGCTCTTCACTTTTACGGAGCGCCGCTTCCGCTTGTTTCCTCTCCGTGATATCGATAAAAGTGATCACGGCCCCCAGGGTTTTACCTTCCTGAATGACAATATGAGACCAAAACTCCACGGGGAAGCTCGTGCCATCCTTTCTCCAATAAACCTCATCGTCCCTGTGGACGTTCTCGCTTTTTTGGAAACCAATATAGATGGGACATTCTTCAATTGGATATGGGGTGCCGTCTTTTCGGGTATGGTGTTCCAGCGCATGCAGGTTTTTCCCGAGTAATTCGGCAGGGTCGTCGTATCCGAGAATGCGCGCCGCCGAAGGATTGGAGAAAAGACAAATACCTGTTGAGTCGCAGCCACAAATCGCTTCCGAAGCGGAATCGAGTATCAGGCGGTTTAGCTCATCGCTATTGAGCAGAATGTCCTTCGCCTGCACTCGCAACGTGTTGTCTTCAGAAAACGGCATGGTGGACCCTGGCAAGAAGAAACGCCGTTACGCCGTGGAATCAGATTGCTGCCACTATGCTTTCGCGAAGCATCTTGGATATCACTATATAGAATGGACCATCAAGTTATCGTAAAGGTTGCCGACGACCATACCCTCAGGAATGGCCATCATGTTGATGTGTGACGAGTGCATGGCAACTATAGGTCTGCTGGCGGATTCAACACTAAGTGAAATGGGGAATTCAGGTGGGAGGGGTATCGGAGAGGACACTTGTCGTGACGGTAATCGGCGGCTTAGCCGCATACTCTTTCCAGTGGGACCACTCTTCGTAAGGCACGCCCTCACCAAAATCGCCGATACCGGTAGCGGGCAACTCATTGCCGACCCGCGACATGCTGCGATTTAAGCCCCAGTAGCTGCCGTGGGACACCGAGCCGTCGTCTCCGACGGTGAATCCGGAAGCAACCTCGTATTTACTCAGCACGTCCTGGCGGAAGTAGGTGCGATCCATAAATCGCATGTCACCCCGGAGTAGGTACGCTCGGGGTCATCTTTAAGCCGCCTCCAGCGGGCTGGGGTGACAGACCCCGCGCTCGTCGGCAGGGTAAACGCGTAGAGATCGAATGCCGGTGTCTCCTGCCACGGATCTTCGATGTCGATTGCGGGCGGTTTTATCTCAAACCACAGATGCAACCTGCGCTGCAGATAGTCTTCGCTGCTCGTAGATCCTTGGCGGAGTCCCCAGGTATGCAATAGTGCCTTGGACCCTTGTTTAAGGGAACCCATGTCCGCTCCCCGTTGACAAATGCTCCTGCTCTTCAATCCATCACCGGCTAAGGTCGGAGCCGCCGGGCTTACCGAAGTTGTGGGGAACATGACCAACGGAATACGGAGACTAGCCCCACAAAACAAAAATAGAGCATGCAGCGATTTGAGTAAGCAGCTTACAGCCATGACGACTCCCAAGCGATCCATGGTTGGCATGGAGAGGATCGAACCTGCACCAAAGCACAAAAGCAACAGACCGAATTGCTGGTCGTTCACGTAAACCCGGGCTTTGGCATACGGCACCAGAGGTGCCCATGCTGATTG
>Ga0302308_10002453_pt1 | contig 15028 bp, 9 predicted proteins | sample III_Palsa_E3_3_FD_200531 | JGI IMG/M metagenome (GOLD analysis project Ga0302308, IMG submission 200531) | Peat permafrost microbial communities from Stordalen Mire near Abisko, Sweden - III_Palsa_E3_3 | ecosystem: Environmental > Terrestrial > Soil > Palsa > Peat permafrost | place: Sweden... | reverse complement strand
GGGCCGGAATCGGCGACGACGACCTCGACCCGCTGGAATTCCTTCAGGTCGGAGTAGCCGGACGTGGCCATGGTGCGGCGCAGCGCGCCCATCAGGTTCATCGAACCGTCGGGGACGGTGGAGGGACCGTGCAGGATCTGCTGCAGGGTACCGATGGTGCCGACCTGGACCCGGACGCCGCGGGGCAGTTCGGTGTGGTTGGCCTCGCTCCCCCAGTGGTAGCCGCGGCCGGGGGCCTCGGCGGCCCGGGCCAGCGGCGAGCCCACCATCACCGCGTCGGCCCCGATGGCCAGCGCCTTGGCGATGTCGCCGCTGCTGGTCATCGAGCCGTCGGCGATCACGTGCACGTAGCGGCCGCCGGACTCGTCCAGGTAGTCGCGGCGAGCCGCGGCGACGTCGGCGATCGCGGTGGCCATCGGCACCGCCACCCCGAGCACGGTCACGGTGGTGTGGCCGGATCCGCCGCCGAACCCGACCAGGACCCCGGCGGCGCCGGTACGCATCAGGTGCAGCGCGGCGGCGTAGGTGGCGCAGCCGCCGACTACCACCGGGACGTCGAGCTCGTAGATGAACTGCTTGAGGTTGAGCGGCTCGGCCCGGCCGGAGACGTGCTCGGCCGACACCGTGGTGCCGCGGATCACGAAGATGTCCACCCCCGCGTCCACGACGGCCTTGTAGTACCTGGCGGTGCGCTGCGGTGACAGGCTGGCGGCGGTGGTCACCCCGGCGCGGGCGATCTCCTCGATCCGGCGGCCGATCAGCTCCTCGGAGATCGGCTCGGCGTACATGGCCTGCAGCCGCCGGGTGGCGGCCTGCTCGTCGAGCTCGGTCACCTCGGCCAGCAGCGGCTCGGGGTCCTCGTACCGGGTCCACAGGCCTTCCACGTCGAGCACGGCCAGGCCGCCGAGGCGGCCGATGGCGATGGCCGTGGCCGGTGACACGACGCTGTCCATCGGGGAGGCCATCAGCGGCAGGTCGAACCGGTAGGCGTCGATCTGCCAGGCGATCGAGACCTCCTCGGGATCGCGGGTCCGGCGGGCCGGCACGATCCCGATCTCGCTGAGCGCGTACGCCCGGCGGCCGGACTTGCCGCGGCCGATCTCCACGTCGGTCACCGGCGCTCCGTCAGGTCGGGGCGGCCGCCGTAGTTGGGCGCCTCGACGGTCATCTGGACGTCGTGCGGGTGGCTCTCGGTCAGGCCGGCCGCGGTGATCTGGATAAACCGGGCCTCCTGCAGCTCGGCGACGGTCTGCGCGCCGCAGTAGCCCATCGCCGCGCGCAGCCCGCCGACCAGCTGGCCCGCCACGGCGGCCAGCGGGCCACGGTACGGGACCTGGCCCTCGATGCCCTCGGGGACGAGCTTGTCCTCGCGTAGCACGTCGTCCTGGAAGTAGCGGTCCTTGGAGTACGAGCGGCCGCGCTCGCGGTTCCGCATGGCGCCCAGCGAGCCCATCCCCCGGTAGAGCTTGTACTGCTTGCCGTTGATGAAGACCACCTCGCCGGGACTCTCCTCGCACCCGGCGAGCAGGCTGCCCAGCATGACCGTGTCGGCGCCCGCGGCGATCGCCTTGGCGATGTCGCCGGAATACTGCAGCCCGCCGTCTCCGATCACCGGCACTCCGGCCGGGTGCGCCGCCTGCGCCGCCTCATAGATGGCGGTCACCTGCGGGACGCCCACGCCCGCCACCACCCGGGTGGTGCAGATCGATCCCGGCCCCACGCCGACCTTGACGCCGTCGGCCCCGGCGTCCACCAGGGCCCGCGCGCCGGCCCGGGTGGCCACGTTGCCGCCGATCACCTCGGTGTCGGAATTCGCCTTGATCTGCATGATCATGTCCAGCACGGCCTGGGCGTGCCCGTGCGCGGTGTCCACGACCAGGAAGTCCGCCCCGGCCTCGGTCAGCGCCTGGGCGCGGCGCTTGGCGTCCTCACCGACCCCCACCGCGGCACCGACCACCAGCCGGCCGGCCGGGTCCTTGGTCGCGGAAGGGAACTTCTCGCTCTTGGTGAAGTCCTTCACCGTGATGAGCCCGCGCAGCCGCCCGGCCGCGTCCACCAGCGGTAGCTTCTCCACCTTGTGCTGGCGCAGCAGCCGCAGCGCCTCCTCGGACGCCACTCCGACCGCCGCGGTGACCAGGGGCATCGGAGTCATGACCTCGGTGACCCGGCGGCCGTGGTCGTTCTCGAACCGGATGTCCCGGTTGGTCACGATGCCGAGCAGGACACCGTCCGGGCCGGTCACCGGGACGCCGGAGATCCGGTACCGGCCGCACAGCCGGTCCACGTCGGCGATGGTGGCGTCAGGCCCGCAGGTCACCGGGTCGGTGATCATCCCGGCCTCGGACCTCTTGACCATGTCCACCTGCTGGGCCTGCTCCTCGATGGACAGGTTGCGGTGCAGCACGCCCACGCCACCCTGGCGGGCCATGGCGATCGCCATCCGGGCCTCGGTGACGGTGTCCATGGACGCCGACACCAGGGGAATGCGGAGCCGGCAACGCCGCGTGATCCAGGTGCTGGTGTCCGCCTCGCTGGGCAGTACCGCGGAATGGGCGGGGAGCAGGAGCACGTCATCAAAGGTCAGCCCGATGGGCGCGAATTTGTCCGCCTGGTCAGGGACAGCGTGATCAGTCATGGCACCTTCACCGGGAGTGGCAGCGGGGATACCTCCATCCTAGGGTGGGCTCGGAGCGAAAGTAGGGTGACCTCGGCCAGGCGGGCTCGGTTACCCTCCGGCGAGGAAGGCCAGGTCGGGAACGAACTCGGCCGCGTTCACCGTGCCGACGCCGGAGGCCAGGTTGTAGCCGGGACCGGCGGAGAAGCCCCGCACGGTGTACTCGCGGCCGCCTTGGCTGAACGCCACGGTGTTGTTGCCGGTGGTGACGTCGACCAGGCCCGGATCGTGCCGCGCGGACATCGCGTACAGGGCGGGGTTGATCAGGCCGAGCGGGTGGTGGGCCACCTGATCGGCCAGGGCCACGATGCCGGCGAAGAGCGGGGTGGCCTCGCTGGTCCCGCAGGTCGGGTACCAGCCGGCCGCCTCGCCGCCGAAGCTCTGGTACACGTCGACCGCGCCGTTACAGGCCGCGCTCATCGAGATGTCGGGCACGCCGCGGGACCGGCCCACGACGTTGCGTACCAGGTTCTGGTACGACGGCCGGGCGAAGAGAACCGACTTCCCGCCACCACCAGCCAGCGGGTTGGGCCCGTTATCGCCGAAGATGAACTGCTGGGCCGGCACGTTGAACGTGTCGTTCCACACCGTGTCCGGCGACGTGTGGTTGCCGTCTGTGTCCAGGTGCAGCTGGGTACCGCCGACGCCGGTCACCAGCGGGTCGCTGTCCGGCCAGGACGTGACGGGGAAGGTGTAGTACGTCTGCCCGTCCAGCCCGACGTCGGCGGCACCGCTATCACCCGCGGCGGTGAGCACCGTGATGTGGTGCCGGTCGGCGTCGAGGTACGCGCCGCGCAGCGCGTCGACGGCGGCCTTCGAAGGGAAGGTCTGCTCGGTGGCGCTGAAGCTCTGGCTGATCACGTCGCCGAGATGGTGATTGATCACGTACTCCTCGGCCCGGATGATCTGCGGGAATCCGGTCACGCCCTCGGTCTCCGCGACCGGCGTCTCGACCAGGAGAATGTTGGCCCCCGGCGCGATCGTGTGCGCGTACTCCACGTCCAGCGTCGTCTCCCCGGCCCAGCTGACCATCAGGCCGTCGGACGGGTTGTACGGCTGGACAGCGCCGGCGGGCTGGATGATCCGAAAGGACGGGGGCGCGGGCAGGCCGAACTGCCCGTCGAAGGTGGCCAGGTCGTTGACGATCGTGGGCGAGCCGAAGGAGTCGACGATGACGATCGTCGCCCCCTGGCCGTTCACTCCCTTGGCGTAGAGCACGGGAAGGTTGTACGCCTGCTGGATCTGAGCCGGCTCGTAGCACGCGACCTGGAACGTGCTCTCGCAGTCCGCGGTGGTCGGCGGCTGCCTGGAGCTATGCCCCACGTGCAGCACGCCCGGGTGGATGAGCACGGTCGCCTGCGTAGGGCTCGCTGTCGCTAGGGCCGGCCCGCTCAGGCCGGCCAGGAGGGCCCCGACGCTGACCGTGATCGCGGCCTTGCCCCTGCGACGCATGGTGCCCCCTGCTCCGTGGTGCGGCTCTCGGATCAAGACCGATCACACATCGTAGCAATTGCTCACTGGTACAGCATTTGGCAGATGCGGCAGGGGGAGGAGGAGAGGGGGGCAGACAGCATGAAAACCCGGGTTTCACGACGCTAGGGAGGTCGTGAAACCCGGGTTTCGGGGGGTGCGTCTTAGTGTGAGTGACTGTGGCCGTGGCCGTCGCTCGCGGACGCTTCCTTCTCTTCCGGCTTCTCGACCACCAGGGTCTCGGTGGTGATCAGCATGCCCGCGATCGACGCGGCGTTCTGCACGGCGGACCGGGTGACCTTGACTGGGTCGATGATCCCCTGGGCCATGAGGTCGCCGTACTCGCCGGTGGCCGCGTTGTAGCCGTGCCCGGTGGGCAGGGTGGCGATCTTGGCCACCACGACCGAGCCCTCCGCGCCGGCGTTCAGCGCGATCCAGCGGGCCGGCTCGGACAGCGCGCGCTCGACTACGCGGACGCCGGTCCGCTCGTCGCCCGTGCGGCCCAGGTCGCCCAGTTCGGTGGCTACGTGCACCAGGGCAGCGCCGCCGCCGGCGATGATGCCCTCCTCGATGGCGGCCCGGGTGGCGGAGATGGCGTCCTCAAGGCGGTGCTTCTTCTCCTTGAGCTCCACCTCGGTGGCGGCTCCGGCCCGCAGCACGCAGACCCCGCCGGACAGCTTGGCCAGCCGCTCCTGCAGCTTCTCGCGGTCCCAGTCGGAATCGGTGTTCTCGATCTCGGTCCGGATCTGCCTGATCCGGTCCTCGATCTCGGTCTTGTCACCGGCGCCGTCCACGATCGTGGTGTCGTCCTTGGTGACGACGATCCGGCGAGCGCGGCCCAGGGACTCCAGGCCGACCGACTCCAGCTTGATACCGAGTTCCTCGCTGACCACGGTGCCGCCGGTCAAGATGGCCATGTCGGCCAGCATGGCCTTGCGGCGGTCGCCGAAGCCGGGCGCCTTGACGGCCGCCACGTTCAGCAAGCCGCGGATCTTGTTAACCACCAGGGTGGCCAGGGCCTCGCCCTCGACGTCCTCGGCCACCACCAGCAGCGGCCTCTTCACCTGCGCGATCTTCTCGAGGAGCGGCAGGAAGTCGGACATCGAGGAGATCTTGGCCTGGTGGATCAGGACGTACGCGTCTTCGAGGACGACTTCCAGGCGCTCGGAGTCGGTGATGAAGTACGGCGAAATGTAGCCCTTGTCGAACTGGAGACCTTCGGTGAACTCCAGCTCCAGGCCCATCGTCGGCGACTCTTCGACGGTGATGACGCCGTCCTTGCCGACCTTGGCGAACGCCTCGGCGATCAGGTCGCCGATCTTGCTGTCCTGCGCGGAGATCGTCGCGACGTTCGCGATCTCGCTCTGCTCTTCCACGTCACGCGCGGACTTGAGCAGCCGGTCGGAGACCTCGGCCGCGGCGGCGTCGATGCCGCGCTTGAGGTCCATCGGGTTCGCGCCGGCGGCCACCGAGCGCAGCCCGTGGTGCACCATGGCCTGGGCCAGGACCGTCGCCGTCGTGGTGCCGTCCCCGGCGATGTCATTGGTCTTAGTGGCGACCTCCTTGGCCAGCTGGGCCCCGAGGTTCTCGTACGGGTCCTCCAGCTCCACCTCCTTGGCGACGGTCACGCCGTCGTTGGTGATGGTGGGGGCGCCCCATTTCTTGTCGATGACGACGTTGCGGCCGAGCGGGCCGAGCGTCACCTTCACGGTGTCGGCGAGCTTGTTGACGCCGCGCTCGAGTGAGCGCCGGGCGTCCTCGTCGAACTCCAGGATCTTGGGCATTAAAATTCCTCAACCTACGGTTGGATCGAGTTCATGGGCGTCCGGCGGGGCAGGCTCCTAGCCCGCCCCGCCGATCCGCGAGCTCTACTTTTCGATAACGGCGAGCACGTCGCGGGCGGAGAGCACCAGGTACTCCTCGCCCGAGTACTTCACCTCGGTGCCGCCGTACTTGCTGTACAGCACCACGTCGCCGACCTTCACGTCGATCGGCACTCGCTTGGTTCCCGCGTCGTCGAAGCGACCCGGGCCCACCGCAAGGACTTCGCCCTCCTGGGGCTTCTCCTTCGCGGTGTCCGGGATCACCAGTCCGGACGCTGTGGTCTGCTCCGCCTCAAGCGGGCGGACCACAATCCGGTCTTCGAGCGGCTTGATTACTACTTTGGTGGCGGTCGTCACGATCTGACCTCCCCCTCCGGAAAGGCTAATGGTGAGGTTGCTAGAGAGGGCGAACAGGGCGGCCTGCCGTCGCGGGGATCAGACTACCTCGTCGCGTTAGCACTCTACACTAGTGAGTGCTAAACCCGAACAGTAGTGGCACCGGGCGAACTCGTCAACACGGCCCGCCGGACAGCCGGCGGCATTTTCGCTCACCGTGCGCAATTGATTACATGAAGCTACTAGAGTTGGCGGGTGCTGATGCCGTCCGGACTGGTCGCAGGCGGCGGCGGGGCAGGCCACCACCCCTCTGAAGGAGCATCATGGATCAGCCGGGTAACCACTTCCTGCTGCGCGGGAACCCGACCGGCGCCGCCGACCGCATGCGCGAGCTGCTGGCGCGGACGGTTCAGGACCACGTCACGGACGAGCGGTCGAACGCGGGCGCGCTGGAGGAGATCCGCCTGCGGATGGAAGGGCTCGAGTGGCTAGTCAAGGAGGTCCGCGAGCGGGAGATCCCGGGGCTGGCCATCCGGCTCGACGGGCTGGCCGGTCACTTCGACCGGACCGCGCAGCGACCGCCGGGCTGGGCCGAGATGCTGACCGAGCACATCGAGCTGCTCCGCGCGCAGGTGGCGCCGCTGGCCGGGTTGCACTCGCTGCCGGCCGACGTGGGCACCCTCGCGGAGAACGTCGAGCAGGCCCTGCCGCAGTTGCAGGCGGTGGCCGAGACCATGGGCCAGACCCTGGAGACTTTGCTGGGGCAGGACGAGCGGCTGGCCCGGCTCCAGCACAGCGTGGGCAAGCTCCAGCAGAGCATGGAGACGGCGGCGGGCCGGTTCGGCCGGCTGGACAAGGCCATCGCCGAGCTGACCCAGCGCACGGCGCAGCTGGACACGCAGATGTCGGCGGTCAGGGGGCGCACCGAGGTGGGGTTCGGCACGCTCACGGCCGGACTCGACCAGCACGCCGAGGCTACCTCGGCCCAGGTCGGCGAGGCGGCCGAGAAGATGGCCGCCGCCACCCGCGGCCTGGCCGAGACCGTGACCGGCATCGGCGGGCAGGTCGACATGCTGGGCGGCCAGGTCCAGGTGGTGCACGGGCGGATCGAGGGGCTGGACGACCGGCTGGCCGAGACCGACGACAAGCTCGGCTCGCTGGACGCCAAGCTGACCGCCGCCAACGCCAAGCTGACCGCCGCCGACGCCAAGCTGACCGCCGCCGACGCCAAGATGGGGTCGGCCGACGCCCGGGTGGCCGCCCTGGACACCAAGCTGGAGCGCCTCGACGAACGGCTGGATGACCAGTACGACCGGGTCAGCATCATCGACAAGGGCCTGGTCTCGGTGGACGGCAAGCTCGGGGCCATGGCGGGCAAGCTCGGCCCGGTGGACAGCAAGCTCAGTGCGGTGGACAGCAGGCTCGGCACGGTCGACGGCAAGGTCGGCGCGCTCGGCGGCCGGCTGGACGGGCTGGACGGCCGGATGGAAGGCGTGGGCGAGCGGATGACCGCGCTGGACGGGCGGATGGAGAACGTCGGCGACCGGGTGAGCGCGCTGGGCGGACGGCTGGACTCGGTGGACGAGCGACTGGCCGGGCAGCAGCAGCACCTGGCCGGCCAGCTCGAGCCGCTCACCGACGAGCTGCGCTCGCGTCCCGGCCAGGCCGAGGTCGCCGACGCCGTGGCCAAGATCGTCGACGCGGCCCAGGGCGAGGTGACCGCGCGGATCGGCTCGCTGGAGGAAACCGTCCTGACCCTGGCCGAGGCGCTGCTGCGCCCGCAGGGGCACCATGCCGCGGCCCGCGAAGGCGGCCGCTAGGTGATCGGCCGTATCTAGGGGGCCGGCACTGCGCGTTATCGTGTGCGATATGGCCGAGGTGCTGCTGGACCGGGGGTACGCCGGGAAGCTGGACGCGGCGGACTCGCTGGCCGGATACCGTGAGCGGTTCCTGCTCACCGATCCGGCGCTGATCTACCTGAACGGCAACTCGCTCGGCGCGCTGCCGCTGGCCACCGTGGCGCGGATGGAAACCGTGTTCCGCGAGGAGTGGGGCACCGCCCTGGCCCGGTCCTGGGACCACTGGGTGGACCTGCCGGCCCGGGCCGGCGACCTGGTGGGCGAGCTGGCCGGCGCCGCACCCGGGCAGGTGATCGTCACCGACAACACCACGGTGAACCTGTACAAGCTGGCCGCCGCGGCGCTGGACGCGCGGCCCGGACGGCACGTGATCATCACCGACGACGACAACTTTCCCAGCGACCGCTACGTCATGGCCGGGCTAGCCGCCCAGCGCGGCGCGGAACTGCGCCTGCTGGCCACCGACATCAACCAGGGCGTGCACCCGGACCTGGTGCGCGCCGCGGTGAACGAGGACACGGCGCTGGTGAGCCTGTCCCACGTGGCCTACCGCAGCGGCGCCCTGGCCGACATGGCGGCCATCACCGCGATCGCCCACCAGGCCGGAGCGCTCATGCTCTGGGACCTGTGCCACTCGGTCGGGGTGGTGCCGGTCGACCTGGACGGCTGCGACGTGGACCTCGCGGTCGGCTGCACCTACAAGTACCTCAACGCGGGGCCCGGCGCCCCGGCGTTCGCGTACGTCTGCGCCCGGCTCCGGGAGGTGCTGCGCCAGCCGATCTGGGGCTGGTTCTCCCAGCGTGACCAGTTCGGCATGGGGCCCAGCTACGACCCGGCGCCGGGCATGGCCAAGTTCATGACCGGCACGCCGTCGATCCCCGGCGTGGCGGCGGTGCAGGAAGGCGCGCGGCTGCTGCTCGAGGCGGGCCTGGAGCCGATGCGGGCCAAGAGCATGGCGCTGACCGGCTACCTGATCGAGCTGGCCGACGCCTGGCTGGTCCCGCTGGGGTGCACGATCGCCACGCCGCGGGAGGCCGGCCGGCGCGGCAGCCACGTCAGCTTCTGCCACCCCGACGCCGAGCGGATCGTGGCCCGGCTGGCCTCCGGCGGCATCATCACCGACTACCGGACCCCGGACCGGTTCCGGTTCGGCCTGTCCCCGCTCACCACGCGCTTCACCGACGTCTGGGACGCCGCCGACGCCGCCCGGGCGCTCATCGCAGGGGCCGGGCATGGCTGAGCCCGTCACCTACGCCGGCTACCTGCGGCTGGACCAGCTGCTCGGGGCCCAGCAGCCCCGGTCGGACGAGCACGACGAGATGCTGTTCATCGTCATCCACCAGATCTACGAACTGTGGTTCAAGCAGCTGCTGCACGAACTGACCAAGCTGCAGGCCCTGCTCGAGTCCGGCGAGACGACGCACGCCATGCGCACGCTGCGCCGGACGCTGGCCATCTTGAAGATCGTGGTGGCCCAGCTCGACGTGCTGGAGACCATGACGCCGACCCAGTTCACCCGGTTCCGGGAGGCGCTGGGCACCTCGAGCGGCTTTCAGTCGGCGCAGTTCCGGGAGCTCGAGGCGGTCCTGGGCCGCCGGGACCCGATGATGCTGGCGCAGTACGCGGCGGACAGCACGGAGCGGGCCCAGATCGCGGCCGCGATGTCCCGGCCGTCGGTGTTCGACTCGTTCCTGAGCTACCTGGCCGGCCAGGGCTTCGACGTGCCCGCGGACGTCCGCGCCCGCGACGTGACCCAGCCGCTGCTGGCCTCGGACGCGGTACAGCAGGTGCTGAAGAAGGTCTACGACGACGACACCGACGCCACCGCGGTGTGCGAGCTATTGGTCGACCTCGACGAGGGCATGCAGGAGTGGCGGTACCACCACATCAAGATGGTGGAGCGGACGATCGGCGCGCGGCGCGGCACGGGCGGCTCGGCCGGTGCCACCTACCTGCAGAGCACGCTGGGGAACCCCACCTTCCCGGACCTGTGGGCCATGCGGAGCCTGGGGTAAGGGGCGGGCCTTGCTGGGCCCGGGCACGGGCACGGGCACGGGCAGGGGCACGGGCACGAAGCCGTTGGACGGCGCGGGAACCTCGCCGGCGTCGGCGAAGGCCGGCTCGGCCAGCTCGGCGGGGCTGGCCAGCTCCGCTAGCTCGACGCGGTTGCGGCCGTGCCGCTTGGCCGTGTACAGGGCCGCGTCGGCTAGGCGCTCGAGCCGTTCCAGGGTGCCCGCGTGGTCGGGGAAGGCGGCCACCCCGACGGAGACCGTGACCATCACGTCGCTGCCCGGCAGGGTGATTTCCGCGATCGCCGCGCGGATCCGCTCGGCGATCTCCAGCGCCGCGCCGGCCTCGGTGTCGGGCAGCAGGACCGCGAACTCCTCGCCGCCGTTGCGGCCGGCGAAGTCCCGGCTGCGCAGCGCGGTCCGGAGCGTCGCGCCGACGTTGGCCAGGACCTGGTCGCCCACCGGGTGCCCGCGCTGGTCGTTGATCTGCTTGAAGTGGTCGAGGTCGAGCACGAGCAGCGCGAGCGGCGCCTTGGTCATCAAGGCCTGGGCGAACGTCCGCTTCAGCGCGTCGGTGACCGCGCGCTTGTTGGGCAGCCCGGTCAGGCCGTCGGTGGCGGCGCGGATCTCGGCCACGGCCAGGTTGCGGAGGTTGGCCAGGACGGGCGCGGCCAGGCCGACCGAGTCGCGGATCCGCTGCTCCTCGGCGTCGGAATAGCGAGCCGGCCGGCTGAGCAGGACCGAGCCGATCACCTCGCCCCCGACGGTGAGCGGGACGCACGTGGAGACGCCGGGCACGGGGGCGCATACCGAGCAGCACAGCAGGGCGGGCCGCCCGCCGTTCTCCTGGTGGGTGCGGCCCGAGCGCACCGCCAGGCACGAGCGCGGCTCCGCGCCGCGCAGGGTCCCGGCCAGCGCCGAGCCGGCTGGCAGGGGCGTGACCGCCTCCAGCCGGTCCGCGCTGTTGTTGCGGTTGAGCACCACCGCGCTGGTCTGCGTCAGGCTGCGCTCGAGGTGGCGCTGCAGGAGCCGGTACGTGTCGTCCTCGTCGTTGGCGAGCTGCAGGATGTCCGCGAACTCCGCCTGGTCCTGGCTGGGGGCCAGGTCCCGGCGGATGCGGCCGATCCCGAGGCCCAGGAACAGCAAACCGATCGCGATGCCCAGCACCGCGACGCCGATGAGCACGCCGGTGTCGCGGACCACGGCGGCGTCCGCCTGCGTGTGGTCGATGTGCGCATCGTTCACCTCCTTCTGGATCAGCGCGTCCAGGTGCGCGCTGGCCGGCTGGTAGACGGCGGTCAGCTGGGCGGCGAGCATCCCGGCGGGCTGTGCGGTGAGGGCGAACGTGCTGAGCAGGTCGCGGACGGCGGTCCACTGCCCGATGAACAGCACGAGGTCGGCGTGCTCGGCCGGCGGGTCGCCGACGTGCAGCGCCTCCAGCGAGAACAGCTCACTGTCGATCGCGGGCAGCAGGCTGGTGTCGAGCGAACCGAGCAGCCGGGACCGCTGCGCGGGCTGGGTGGTCAGGGCGGCCTGTTCCCCGGTGGCGTACGCGGCGTCGATGTCCCGGGCCAGCTGGTTGGTCACGATCGCGGTGGTCAGCTCGTCGCCCGCGATCGCGTCGCCCTGGTCCTCGGCCGAGCGGGTATTCAGGATGCCGACGGCGGCTACCGCGACCACCGCCAGCGCGAGCGCGATGCAGAGCGCTACGAGCGAGCGGGTCGCGGCCCTAGCGAGCGTCCGCATTCATCTGTCCTAACCCGGCGATCTGTGCCATAAAAGACATATGCCATAAAAACCTAGGCCATAAAGAATGTACGATGACAAGCATATCGGAAAGCGGCGGACCTGAATAGAATGCGCGACCGTTATAATTATCCGGTGGCTCGGGTCGTGTTAATATACCTCGGCCTAGGCGCAGGCCCGGGACCAGCTGAGGGACCCGCTTGCGGTAGCGCGGATAATCGTCGGGAAATTCGGCCAGCATGAGCCGTTCCTCGATATGCAGCTTGATCTCCACCAGCAGGAGGAAAACCGGAAAGGCGACGATCCAGCGCCCGCCGCCGGAGGGGCGGGGTGGGTGTCGGGGAGCGGGGACCACGGTGCGTTCGGCGGGAAAAGGCTTTTACTCCCACTCGATGGTGGCAGGAGGCTTACTGGTGACGTCCAGGACGACGCGGTTGACCTCGGGGACCTCGTTGGTGACGCGGGTGGAGATCCGGGCCAGCACGTCCGGGGGCAGCCGGGCCCAGTCCGCGGTCATGGCGTCCTCGCTGGTCACCGGGCGGAGCACGAGCGGATGGCCGTAGCTGCGGCCGTCCCCCTGCACGCCCACCGAGCGCACGTCGGCCAGCAGCACGACCGGGCACTGCCAGACCAGGGAGTCGAGCCCGGCGGCCGACATCTCCTCGCGGACGATCGCGTCGGCCTCACGCAGGACCGCGAGCCGGTCCGCGGTCACCTCGCCGACGATCCTGATGGCCAGGCCGGGTCCGGGGAACGGCTGGCGGCGGACGATGGCCTGGGGCAGGCCGAGTTCGGACCCGACCCGGCGCACCTCGTCCTTGAACAGCGCGCGCAGCGGCTCGACCAGGCGGAACTTCAGGTCGTCGGGGAGGCCGCCCACATTGTGGTGGGACTTGATGTTCGCGGTGCCGGTGCCGCCGCCGGACTCGACCACGTCCGGGTACAGCGTGCCCTGGACCAGGAACTCGCACGCTTCGCCGTGCTCGCCGGCCTCGGCGGTGATCTCCCGGGCGGCGCGCTCGAACGCGCGGATGAACTCGCGGCCGATGATTTTCCGCTTCTCCTCCGGGTCGGTCACCCCGGCCAGCGCGGTCAAGAACACGTCGGCCTCGGTGGCGACCTTGAGCCGGACGCCGGTGGCGGCCACGAAATCCTGCTCGACCTGGTCCGCCTCGCCCTTGCGCAGCAGGCCGTGATCGACGAACACGCAGGTCAGGCGGTCGCCGATGGCGCGCTGGACGAGCGCCGCGGCGACCGCGGAGTCCACCCCGCCGGACAGGCCGCAGATCGCCCGGCTGCCGCCGACCTGCTCGCGGATCGCTTCCACCTGGTCCTCGACGATGTTCAGCATGGTCCAGGACGGCCGACACCCGGCCAGTTCCAGGAAGCGGGCCAGGATCCGGGTGCCGTACTCGGTGTGCATCACCTCCGGGTGGAACTGCACGCCGAACAAGCCCTGGTCCGGGTTCTCCACCGCGGCCACCGGCGTGGCTGGCGTGCGCGCGGTCACGGTGAAGCCGGGCGGGGCCGCGGCGACGGTGTCGCCGTGCGACATCCACACCTGCTGCTGGGCGGGCGTGCCGGAGAGGAGGCGGCTGGGGTCGGTCTGCAGGGTGGTGGCGCCGTACTCGGCCAGGCCGGTCCGCTCCACCGTGCCGCCCAGCTCGGCCACCAGCAGCTGGAAGCCGTAGCAGATGCCGAGGATGGGGACGCCGGCCTGGAGCAGGCCTGGGGGCGCGGGCGGGGCGCCGTCGGCGTAGACCGAGGACGGGCCGCCGGACAAGATGATGGCCTTCGGGTGCCGGGCCAGCATCTGCTCGGCCGGCATGGTCGAGGGGACGATCTCGGAGTAGACGTGACACTCGCGCACCCGCCGGGCGATCAGCTGCGCGTACTGCGCGCCGAAGTCCACCACTAGCACGGTATCGAAGCCGCTGGGCACGCTAACCGCCTTCCACCTGGGATTTCTCTGAGGAGTCTAGCCGGGCCGCGGGAACGGCCGCGTCGGTGCGGGGCGCGATGCGCAGGCGGGCGATGCGGCGGCCGTCGAGCTCGGTGACCGTGATCGTGTGCCCGGCCACCTGCACGCTGGCCCCGGTCGACGGCAGGTCGCCGAGCATGGCCAGGACGTAGCCCGCGGCCGTCTCGTAAGGGCCTTCGGGCAGGGTGATCCCGGTCTGTTCGGCGAACTCGTCCAGGTTGAGCAGGCCGTCCACCTCGACCTCGCCGCCGCGCAGCGTGGTCGCCTGGCGCTGCTCGGTGTCGTATTCGTCCCTGATGTCGCCGATCAGCTCCTCGACCAGGTCCTCCAGGGTGACGATGCCGGCCGTGCCACCGTAGTCGTCGACCACGATGGCCAGGTGGGCCCGCTCGCGCCGCATCTCCGACAGCGAGGACAGCACGGTCTTGCTGATCGGCAGGAACTTCACCGGCCTGCTGATCCGGCCGACCGGTCCCGAGCGGTTGATGACCGCGGGCCCGAGCAGGTCCCGGATGTGCACGAAGCCGATCACGTTGTCGTAGCTGTCCTGGAACACCGGCAGCCGCGAATGCGGCACGTCGGCCGCGATCGCGGCGGCCGCGGACACCGGGGTCTCCGCGTCCAGGAAGACCACCTCGGTGCGCGGCACCAGCACCTCGCGGATCTGCCGTTTCCCGGCGTCGAACACCTCGCCGACGATCTGCCGCTCGTCCGGGCTGAGCGCCTGCGCGCCGGTCACCAGGTCGCGCAGCTCCTGCTCGGTCATGGCCTGGCGCCCGAGGCTGGGGTCGCCGCCGAGGATGGCGATCACCCCGTTGGTCGTCACGGTCAGCAGCCAGACGACCGGCCGGGCCAGCGACGCGATCCGGTCCAGCATCGGCGCGGCCAGCAGGGCCAGCCGCGGCGCCCGCTGCAGCGCGAGCCGCTTGGGCGCGAGCTCGCCCAGCACCAGGCTGACGAACGTGATGCATACGGTCACGATGACGAACGACAGCGCCGACGCCCAGCCCGCCGACACGTGCTGGCGGACCAGCCAGGTCTTGAGGAATCCGGCCAGGGTCGCGGGGGGGGGGGCGCCGGCGGCCCCGGGGGGGCCGGGGGCCCCCCACCGGGCCCCGGCGCGAAACCAC
>Ga0302308_10002452_pt1 | contig 15028 bp, 16 predicted proteins | sample III_Palsa_E3_3_FD_200531 | JGI IMG/M metagenome (GOLD analysis project Ga0302308, IMG submission 200531) | Peat permafrost microbial communities from Stordalen Mire near Abisko, Sweden - III_Palsa_E3_3 | ecosystem: Environmental > Terrestrial > Soil > Palsa > Peat permafrost | place: Sweden... | reverse complement strand
CGAAGATCCCATCGGATTTAACGGTGGACAGAATAATTTTTATGCCTATGTCGGCAATAACCCGTTGAGTAGCACCGATCCGCTTGGGCTCAGTGGATTTGGGTTTAATGCGGGTGGTAGTGCACAGGGTGGGGTTATAAATGGAGGCGCTATGCAAGCAAGTTCAGGCGCCGGTGTTTTTTGGGGGGATGGCTTAAATGTTGGTGGTTATACAGCTAGTGGAAGTTTTGCAGGACATGGAAACTTCGACTATCACTCCCCCGGCCAGCAGGGTGACAGCACTTACGATCCTGACAATGGGTATTCTACGATGGCTATTGGAGCATCCGCCGGGTTGGGGGTAGGCGTGTTTTATACGAACGCGAATAGCGCGAATCAACTCTTGGGTGCTTTTGACACGTCAACGTTAAACGTCGGTTTTATAACTCTGCAGTGGGCAGAAGATGCCAGTGGAACGTATACGGCGTCGCTTGGCTTTGCTAAGGGGCTTGGTTTCGATTTCAATCGATATCAAGTAACCACTACATCGGCTGGCACCTTCTATCGGCATAGGAAGAGTGGATGCAATTAGTTAAATTGTTGATCAAACATGCAGTAGTTTTCTACGTCTGCGCGTGCATCGCCATAGCCACTTTTATGGGCTTTGCTACGAAAATAGAGGATCAGTATTGGTTGGCAAATGAGGGGGTGCCAACGAAGGGCGTTGTTCTTGAGCCGAAGTGCCAGCAGCATTTGTCTTTCAGCTACCAATTTGAAGTAACTGGTGCGACATACCAGGGATTATCGGTCTCGGGCCAGTGCAACCAGATCAAGTCGGGAGATGCGGTTTTAGTTCACTATCTCTATGCGAACCCAAAAGTAAGCACGGCTGCAAATCCTAAGCGCACTCTTACCAATAACATCGTCACGATCTTAATAGCGTCTCTTACCGGTCCAGTAATACTGCTACTGATCTTTTGGTTCCGCTTGCGACAATGGAAAAAAGCAGGTGATGAGTTGGCTGCATCGCGATAAGCAAAGCTGGCTTGCTCGGATACCTTGTCGAAGAACACCGTCTTGCGCGAGCGTTCTTTTAGTGCGCTGCATCGTGATGGTTCGAGGCACCGACGGACGCTAAGCGCTCGAAGGATACAGCTACTGCCTTAGACATTCCGTCATACTTATTAATACCGAATGGGGCGATTTTGCGCTATGTCCCTAATCCCAATGGCAGCCGAGACGATAATAATGGCACTAATGTAGGTCAAGTTCATGGGTGTGGTTGCACTCAATAAAGAAAAAGGAGAAAAAAGTATGCGGTCTTCACAATGGATCTTTTTGATAGCTGTAATTGTGCTCGTATCGTGCATGGCCTTTCCGACGGCCGCCATGGCGGATATGGAAGGACGAATGCCCTTCGCGCATATTCAATACGACTCCACGGGAATTGACAATTCTGGCCCTATCAAAATTGATGTGTTTCAAGACAAGGACGGAGTTCATGATTTGAAAATCTTTTCCTTTGGAGCTCTCCATACGATGACAAAGGATCAACTCCGAGTTATTAATGGGTATATGTTTAATGCAGTTGGGGCTTCATATTCCATGGGCTATCCGAACATCGGTGGAAAAACTGTTTATGTGTTGCTGTATCAGGTTTTTTCATCCGGGGCACAGGCAGTCGCAATGGTTGTAATTAGACAACATGCCGATGCTAAGGTTATAATCGTAAAAAGCCAATAAGCAGAGTTGCGCCGAACACTGAGGTTTGATTTATTTCTTAAATATAAAACGACGTAGGGGTCGGGTTCACTTTCTCAACAGGGATGCTCTGTCGTCGAAAATCGCTCGCCTTATGCGGGCGTTTTCTTTGCCTAAGGAAACTCTGATTTTGCGTCGCTGTCGAAGCGTGCACCTGCGGGAGGAAGCGTAGACGATGCCTGATCAATTGACCTTGGCCACGCAAGCGGACGGTGGATTTGAAACGCAACGCAAGCCCACGCGGCGGGACGTATTCTTGGCGGAGATGGACAAGGTCGTGCCGTGGTCTGAGCTGTTCGCGGTGATCGAGCCGTTCTATCCGAAGGTGCGCGCCGAAGGTGGTCGTCGCCCGGTGGGCCTTGAGCGGATGCTGCGCATCCACTTCCTGCAGCATGGTATGCACTGAGCGATCCGGCCGTAGAGGAAGCCCTTTATGACTCGGCATCAATGCGGCGATTCATGGGTATTGATCTGGGACGCTAGCCGGCGCCGGACAAGATCACGGTGTGCAAGTTCCGGCATTTGCTGGAAAAGCATGGATTGGCCAAAGAGCTGTTCAAGGCAGTGAACCAGCGTCTGCACGACAAGGGCTTGAAGCTTTCGCAAGGCACCATCGTGGATGCGACGATCCTTGGTGCGCCTTCCTTGACGAAGAATCGGGATAAGGCGCGCGACCCCGAAATGCACCAGACCAAGAACGGCAATCAGTGGTACTTCGGGATGAAGGTGCACATCGGGGTAGACGAGGCGACTGGCCTGGTACACAGCGTGGTGACGACGGCAGCGAACGTGGGTGATGTGACCCAGGTTGGCGCCCTGCTGCACGGTAAAGATAAGGCCGTGTTCGGGGATGCGCTACATCGGTGCCGAGAAACATGCGCCAGCCAAACATGGACGGAAGTGGCATAGTGATCAAGCGGCAATTCGGTCACGCGACGTTGCGCTATCGTGGCTTGGTCAAGAACAGTGCGCAGTTGCTGACGTTGTTTGCTTTGAGCAACCTATGGATGACCCGCACGTATCTGTTGGAAAAGGTGGGATAGGTGCGTCTGAGACGTGTGTCGCGGCGGCAAAACACCGCGAGACGAATCGGGAAATCGCCGGGTCATCACACGCACGCGCTTCACAAACGCAAAGCGACAAACCAAGAACGGACCGCGACTACGAACGTGGTTTGATCAAACCATCCTTAGGGGAGGCATTCGATCCAGGAGCTGCTCACGGATTCTTGCCCTCTGAAGAGGGTGGTGACTGTAATTGTCAGAAGTAGTGGAGAAATTAATGAGTGCAGTTTATCCGTACACATATAAGTTTAAAGGCCGGTTTCCAGCAATAGTTGTATGTGGATTTATGATTGGACTGCTTTTAGCCTTCGCCCTTTTGATTTTTCGCGATGGCGACGGTCTCGGTGGCGTAACAATTTTTATTGCGGGCGCTTTTTTCTTTCTTTGTGTTGGAAGCGTATATTTCATTAGCAAAGCAAACATTGTTATTGGAACTGAGTCAATTTCTAGGACGATCTTCGGCAGACAATTCAAGACCATCCAATGGAGGGATGTTGAACGAATCGCAGTATTTGCAGTACGCGCTGCTGGCGCGAGTTCTAGCGTCACCGGATATAATGTAATCGCATCTCAAGATAGATCGAGCTTATCAAATACCAAAAAAATTTATTTTGGCAGTCAAGGCGGTGACATGTTAGGCCTTATTGAATGTATAAATGTTTTAATTGCTCAATATAATATTAAGGTTGAGCGTATAATTGACAGCGTAAAAATAAACATCAAATCGCTATAAGCTATATAGCCCCTATGTGCCGCTATCCAATTTCTAGATCCACGTAGTCGGGTGATGTTATTGGTATTGCATGCGCCATCGTTCGCTGCATACCGGGCGTAGAAGGTACGCTGAAACTGGCGAGATGTTTCATCGACTGACCCATTCGCGCGTGGTTGGGAATTGCGTATTGGCACAAGCTACATAAGAGTTATGTGCTTGTCACATTCCGGCGTTGTCAGAAGCTTCGACTCTTTTGGCCATTTTCTTGGTCCGAAAGTGTCAATTCATCGGTTGCCTTCTGTAGTGATGATTGCTTGGGTTCTAAAGCAAAGAGACGCTAAGTGTCTCGCTGTTCCGACCGTTCACGCACCGGGTGATGGTGAGTTCGCAGGGCAGCGCTCTTATCTTAAGTTAGCCAGAATCTGAGAAAAAAACTGCGTTCGAGAAACGTACATGGGGATTTGTGACTCGGTTCTATGCGATCGACGATACCGCCAGAATTTTAGCGTTTAGACGCCGTGCTGCTCGGGCAGATGTTGAGTCGAATGTAGCTTTTGGGGCATCTAAGAAAAGGAACGCCCCGAATATAGTTACGCATGAAAAAGTAGAAATCTGCTGAGGACCCTAAATAAGGATGACGCCATAAATTGAGCTATCTCATAGGGTTAGCTTCCAATTTGAGCTTGGAGATTTACCAAGATTACCTATTTTGGTAATTAAATCATGCACTTAAATTACTGCGACTGTTGCGGGTTACTCAAATCTGGGGCAGACTGAGTCTGTCAGATCTGCCTGGACTAAGCATGGTCGTCTCAGATACAAGTTCGCTTGGGCACGAAAAGCTCGGATACGGGCGGGCCTTAGAGATAGATCTCGTCGAGCGCCACGGTCTGTTGATCGGTGGCGAAGAGCTGCGAAAACTCCTGTGCTATCCCACAGTTGAAGCTTTTCGACAGGCCGTCCGACGGGGTAAAACACCAGTCCCAATTTTCCCCCTTCCTCATCGCCGCGGGCACTTCGCTATCTAAGGAGATAGCGGCGTGGCTGACGAGCTGCCGGGAGCACGCGTCTCAAGGCGAAGCGGGAATCGGGTGATGCTCGTAAAACAAATGCTGGCTCATGAACAGCCTAGCCTTGAGAAAAGAAATATCTCTTTGAGAAAGCGGTTTACCACCCACCAACAGACGGAGGCAGCACCGTGACAACGCGGCCGCACAAATAGGAATCGCGGAAAGCACAAAGCCCGGTTGGCCCCGGGCTTTGCTTGCTACTTACGTCAAGTTTGGACTCCTGACGTTTGCAGTATCTGCTTGCCCGAAATTCACGTCAAGTGATTAGCCGACCATAACGACCGGCTACCGTGCGGTTGTGTCTTAGCGGACACAATTTATGGTAATCAAACGCGAAAATATCGAGCGCTATCGCGCCAGCGGGCTTACTGAACAAGGCGAAATGTACATTGAGCGGGTCCGCTCGTCCCCGCCTGCCCGACTCGTGGGCGGCACGCGATTTCTGTCCGTGTCCTGCCGCTTCGCCTCCCAGAAAATGGGTTGCACGATCCAGGCGGAGAGCCGGACGGGGGAATATCCACTTGTTCTGAAGTTAGAGCTCGATAAGGACGTGATTGAATACTTTGATCAGCCTTCGCAAGTGCTTGTGGAACGGCGCCGCGCTGGCCGCAGGCATGTCAGCGCGTATACCCCGGATTTTCTTGTGCTGCGCAACGACCGAGTTGAGCTGATCGAGGTCAAGCCACGCGAGGTAGTGGATAAAGCCCGTGAAAAGCATCCTGATGAATGGACTCAAAGAAACGGACACTGGATTTGCCTGCCCATCGCGGCTGAGTTTGACCAGATGGGTATCCCTTATCGGATACATCTGGTCGAAGACATCAATGCGGTAGAAGCGGCTAATTTGAATCTTTTAGAGGCAGCCCATCGGTTACCAGCGAATTCCAACGAGGCCGCTCTTCTAAAGAAACTAGGCACAATCATTGATGCCGACTCCGCGCCGACGATACAAATGGTTGTCGCTGATCTTGCGCTCAAAGACGCTTCGACTGTTCTTGGCTGGATCGCGAAAGGTGTGCTCTTTGCCGCGACTTCCGATCAACTGCTGTCCGACGTTCGCACCGCGCGTGTTTTTAGCGACGAAGACGCTGCGGCGCGTTTTGTGGCTGCCAAGCAGATTGATGCTCACTCCAATCGAAAACTTAACGCGAACAACAAGTCGCTAGAAACCGATAAGCCTCCGTGGACGACGTCGGAAGAGTTCAACGTCATCGCAGAAGCGCTGACTGATCGCCAATTAGCACTGGCGCTGGAGCGATACACAGCTGCACTTCCCGCGATCCAGGGGCTGCGGGCACCCAGCCGCAATGAATACCGTCAAATTAAGCGCATGAGACAAGGCGTTTCTGCAGGGGCGGGTGCACTACAGGGTTTTGTTCCTCGCCATCACATGCGGGGAAATCGCGTCCCCCGCATTACACCGCAGCAAGAAGAACTGATGGCGGCGACGATACGTGATTGTTTACTCACGCCAGCAAGACGATCGGTGCGCTGGGTTTATGCCGCTATTGCTTGGGAGAGCGTCCCAAAAGTGAGTTATCGGACTTTTCTTCGATTTGTCAAAAAAACGCCAAAACACTTGCTGGCAAATGCACGCTCAGGCCATCGTATGGCCCTCGCGGAGAGGCCACAATCCCATCCCGACGTACGGGCTATTGGGCCCACCAGAGCATGGGAACTCGTCCACATCGATCACACGCCAATTGACGAAAAGGTGTGGGGGCAGCTCGGTGCTGCCCAAATCTTGGGAAGGCCTTGGTTAACTACCATGGTCGACGGCTGGAGCGGCGCCATCTTGGCGTTCTGGCTATCGTTCTCGCCCCCGAGCTGGGAGTCGCTCGCGATGCTGGCCCGGGACTGCGTTCGACGACATCATCGTCTGCCTAGCGCGTGGATATCTGATCAGGGGAGCGAGTTTGGTAGCACCTTCTGGGAGTTGTTCAGCGCAAATCACGGATGCACCAAGATCAATCGTGCCGTGGCTGATGCACGGAGCGGCTCGCAGGTGGAAAGATCCTTTCACATGATTCATCAGGCGTTGATCTATCAGCTTGATGGGAATATGCAAAACGACAGGGAATGGCGAAGCGCGACGACATCCCACAAGTCGGACGCCAATGCACGCTTCATTCTGGAAAAGATTCACGCTGAGATTGATCGGTACCTGTTTGGCCATCACAACGCAGTTCCCCACGGACCTAACACCTTCAGTCCGCAACAGATGATTGAACAGAGCGATGCCGACTTCGGGCCTTTGGGTAGAGGTGTCGAGTACGACTTGGCGTTTCGAGTGGAAACGGCGTCTCGTTTTATTCGGCAAACATATCCCGTGAATAGTCGCCGGGGATTGCGCGTGGGCAAACGAAGCTACTGGCATAGCGACTTTGCCCAGCCGAAATATGATGGGGTCCGGGTCGAGGTCCGCCGCGAGCCTTTTGATAGCTCGTTGATTTACGCGCACCTCGGAGGCCGGTGGGTCGAATGCATCACAGCAAAACACCGTGAACTGAAATGTTTGGAAGAGTTTGGCCGGTGGTCGCAAAGCGCGATCGATTACTACAGCAAGCCGTACGCACGCGCGATAAGGCGTGAGGCTGACGAGCGTTACGCAGCACGCCAACGAGAGAATTGGCTGCCTGAGTCGAGCGACTCCTGTGTAAATGCCGCTGATCCAACGACGCCGTGCGCAGCGGACGTTCCTACGTCAACCCCGATGGATCAAGAATCACCATCAAAATCACCGCGTCAATCGCATCTGACACCACCCATATTGTCGCCGTTTGAAAGGCTTAGGAATCTGGAAGTAAAGCCTCTAAAGGGGATGGGCCAATGAATAATGCGAGTAATTTCCGTACAACCTTAGACCAACTCGTTTGGGGCCACAGAAAGTTTTCTGAGGCTTTAGAGATGACGCGCAGTTTCGCTACGTTCTCCCCACCCGGATCGATGGTTCTGGTGGTTGGTAACTCGGGCGCAGGAAAAACGACCCTGCTCCGCCAACTACAAAAAGAACTGGCTGGTTCCGTAGAAAGCTGGCCAGTGGGAACGATCCCGATTGCAGCCGCACCCATTTGCAACGATGTACAAGGACTTTTTAGCTCAAAAAATTTCATTCTTCGGTTGCTCGAAGCGGTGGAGCATCCCTTCTATGGCGTGCATGGACGACTGGATTTCCCATCGGACGAGACCGAAAACGTACCCGCGCTTGCATTGGAAAAAATTAGGCTCACTCGCTCAGAGCCATATCTACGTCTTGCGCTAGAGAAGGCAATTCTTCATCGCGGAACGCGCTATTTATTACTTGATGAAGCCCAACACCTACTCAAAACAGGGTCTAGACAGAAAGCGATCAACAACCTCGATTCCATCAAAGGCCTGGCCGAACGTACAAAAATAATCGTCATTCTGTTTGGCACGTTTGAGATATTGCCTATTTGGAATCAGTCGGCCCAATTGAACCGAAGACTGCAGGACGTCGTCCTGCACCGCTACCGCCGCGAAGACGAAGCCGACTTGATCGACTTTGAGCAGATTTTGGAAAGCTTCTCACGGCTGCTTCCGATGGCTAAAGGCCTATCGCTTCGCGACCTTAATGAATTCATCCATGACAACACGTTGGGAATCATCGGGGAGGTCAGTCGTCTCGTAGTCGGCGCCTACGCACGTATGGTCGCAACGGGGGCGAAAGCCATCACAAAGGGCATGCTTCGGGACGCAACGCATTCATCAGCCAAGTTGATAACGCTGGAGCGAGAGACGCTTGGCGGCGAGCAAATGCTGTTGGGGGATCCACCGCAGCCTGTTATGCACGTTCCACCATCGAAGATTCAGAAACGAGGCAAGCGATGCGGGCAGCGACACGCGATTCGCGATCCTATCGGTGGAAAGCAATCCGTCATCCTGCGTGATGATGAGCCAATGCCATGACTCGACTTTTCCCGATATCTCTCATAGGTGCCGGTACTGTCGATGTTGAATCGATGGCTTCCTCTGTATCTCGCCTTGCCCTGTCGCACTCGGTTTCGCCAAGACAGCTGATAGCGACCGTTTCGGACGCTAAGCAACCTGGATTACTTAATGGTTATTCAGAGTTCGCTGCTAACACTGTCCAAAGGATCGGCGCTTTGACCGGTCAGAATAATCTTGCCTATGGTTCGTTAATCCGTTTTCGCCATGTCCTATCCATCAACGCCAATGATTCGGTTTCGCCGACACGACGGTGGTGTCCATCGTGTATTGCAGAGGACATCATGGCGAGTAACCCCGGTTATGACTCGCTGGTTTGGAGTCTAAGGTCCGTATCGATATGTCTTAAGCATGATACGTGGCTCGTCGAGACGTGCCCTCATTGCTTGTCGATACAGCATTATATTTCTTACGCGGGTGCCACGCGTGATAGTTGTGTCAGGTGCAAAGGTAGCCTAGGAATGTCGTGCGGGCCCGTATCGGTATCGCATGCCGAGTTGTGGTGCCGAAGTGAGATATCTGCGTTGCTCATCCGTGGTGGCGACTTGCCTTTTGAAGGAAACCCAGTTCGTGCTTTTTTGGTTGCTCTAATATGTTCGCTGGATATGAGCATGTCGTCTACAGCTCGGGAACTCGGCTTTGATCCGGCGGTTATTCGTGGATTACTGAAGGACACTAATCATAGGCCCACGTTAGCCACTGTTCTTCGATTGTCGGCTTCGGTGCAACAGCCAGTCGAGTTTATTCTGAGCGACCCAATAGCAGCAGCGGCGCAAGGTCGTTTTTCCTTTGCCGCGCCACGGCGGGAGAGTGCTACTCATTTTCGCTTAAGCCTGGTTCGTAGGCAGCAGTTAGAAGGCTCCCTGCATCTGGCGGCTTATGGACCAGAGTCGGAGTGCCCGCCATCCCTCGCGTCTATTTGTCGTGCCAACGGTGTTTCGCTGGGTTGCGCGCAATATGCGTTCCCGAGGCTTTCATCTCGGATCAACGTTCGTCGTAAAAGCCATGCCGAAGCGCGGGTGAAACGATTGAAGAGCGAAGCGGAACAGCTGGTTAAGTGGGAACTCTCAAAGTTGACCATGCAAGAACGTAGGGACATGTCGCAGAAGAAGTTTGTGAGGCACCTCATGTCATTTTCTGGCTTGCCAAAAAGACTGCTGGCGAACGCGAGTCGTATTCTTTTTGAGTATAACGGTGCAAAAAGGCAGCCATCTTCAAAACGCAACAAACCTATCGATAGGTACGAACCGTGAAGCGTAAGGATGTTGCCCATAAGGAGCTGATCGACCTATCGATACAAAAAAAATTAACAGGATTGGACGAGTTAAATCTCGCGATAGAAAAAATTTGCGAACATCGATCGATGCTTATTGCGAAGCAGGCGAGACTAAATGGTCAGTTGCTGAAGTTGCAGAGGTTGCATCACTACGAGAATGCGCGAATCTGGTTTCGCCAAGGCCAATATGCTTACCTGCACATTAGCCAGCCGGGATGCAAAAGACTTAGAACGTATATCGGGACCGACGTAGAAAAAATCTTCGCTATTCAGGAAGCCATCGAAATAGGTTCTCTCGTGAGCGACATTAAAAGCTCGCTCTTCGCGGTCGATCAAAAAGCGCGATGCTGTGGGCTGAAAATGTTGCAGGCGGCATTCGCTGGAGATGATGTGACGGCCGCGGGAAAAGTAAAAGTTTCGGCCAAATAACTCCACCTGCGCAACAGGACTATTTTATGCAATGACTAAGCTGCTTATACATTGCAGTGTAAGCAGCAATTCATAATTCGATGCGCCGCGGTTTGGACTTGTTATCGACGGCAGAAATCGAGATGTTGGCCATCTCGGTATGATCGCTATCCGGCCGCCATGAAACAGCACCAGGACGGTGCTCACTATGTGCATTCCGCTGGGAGTACGGCCCGTTCAGCGCAAGTAATGCCACCAATTTTCTGCCGATAACGCATTGCAAATGGCCTAGCTGCATGAGCCTACTTTGCCAGCCCGACCTCAGCTGGCACAATGGAACTAGCGGATAGGTTTGGCGCACAACTTCAAATCGATCGCCGCTGGTGACTGGCTAAGGGGCGAAGCTACAGCGTCATCACGGAATAGACTCAAGGAGGGGCAATGAACCGCAGTCATATTTTCGAAGCATGTTCGCATCGTCTGGCGATTCTAAGCGCACAAATTGAGCTGCTGGGTAAACTCAACGTTCTCAACCTTCACCTGCACTGTGAAGACTTCTACGCAGGCTTGCTCAACCTGGTTTACGGCTATCAGCTCACGAATATGAACGCGTTCACTCAGAACGCGGACGGCTTCGACTTGATAGACGAAGGAGCCAAGATGCTTATTCAGGTCTCCGCGACTGCGACCAAACAAAAAGTTAATTCATCTCTGGAAAAAGATCTGTCTGGCTACCAGGGTCACGGTTTTCGTTTTCTGTCGATCTGCAAAGATGCGTCGTATCTCCGCACCGAGACTTATGCAAACCCACATCAACTGACCTTCAATCCCGCAGAACACATTCACGATATTGGTTCGCTCCTTAAAACCATCATGCACATGCCTCTTGCCCAACAACGAAGGGTCTACGAGTTTCTCCGTGCGGAACTACGGGAGCCTGATGACGATTTACAACTTAAAGAGACCAACATCGCAGACGTCATCAAGATTCTGGCAAAGGAAGATCTAGGTGATGTCTCCCCTTTTGCGACAACGATGGCATTCAATGTGGACGAGAAAATTGCTTTCAACGATCTGAATGGGGCGGCTGGGGTTATTGAAGACTACAAATTTCACTACGCACGGATCGATCAGATCTATGCAGAATTCGATAGTTGCGGCGTAAACAAGAGCAAATCTGTCCTAGATACTTTTCGGAACGCATACCACCGGCTGAGTACGCAACATAGCGGTGATGAATTGTTTTTCCATATTGTTGAGCAGATCAGTTCTGTAATTGAGCACAGCTCAAATTACGAACGGATACCTCTCGAGGAACTACAGCTGTGTGTCAATGTTCTAGCTGTGGACGCGTTTATCCGCTGCAAAATATTTAAAAACCCGGTGGAAGCCGCCCATGCTGCTGCCTGACAACGTCCATCCTGAGAATACGCTGGTGTTCAACGGCGCTCTAATTATCAAAACTCTGAAGCAGATAGGTCGCGCGTCTTTGCTAGATTTATTCGTTGAAACGAGGAAAGAGACCGGCATGGGCATGCCACTCTTTGTCCTTTCGCTCGATTGGCTCTACTTGGCTGACTGCATCACGCTCGACGGTCAAGGAAAAATTTCGCTATGTTTTTGAAACATTTAACCATCGAAAACATCAATGGCGTCATTCGGGATATCCCATTCCATCTCGGTCTGAACCTCGTTGTTGACGAGACGCCTACAAAGGATGCTCAGAGCACCGGAAATAACGTTGGAAAAACGACGGTCTTAAAGCTTATTGATGTTTGCCTTGGCGCAGAACCCAAGCGCATTTATACCGACCTCGAGAATGCAAAGATCGAATATACCGACGTCAAACGGTTTTTGATCGATACCAAAGTCGTTATCACTCTCAGCCTGTGTGAATCGTTCGAGAATCCATCCGAGCAGGACATTGTTATCGAGCGAAATTTCTTGGCGAGAAAAGAGTCAATTCGCCGGATAAACGGCGTGGGCTATAGCGAGGACGATTTCGAAAAAAACCTGACCAATCATCTCTTTCCAGGTCACTATGGAAACAAACCGACTTTCCCCCAGATCATCTCGCATAACATACGTTACAAAGAGCCCGGCGTCAGCAATACGCTAAAGACGCTCAATGCCTTTACTCGAGACGAAGAATATGAAGCGCTGTATCTTTTTTTACTTGGCGTTGAGTTCGATCGAGGAAATGAAAAACAAGATCTTTTTATGCAACTTCGATCGGAAATGTCATATAAGCAGCGACTTGAATCCGAGGCGACAAAGTCGCAATACGAAATTTCGCTCAATATCGTTCTAGACGAAATCAAAGAACTTGATAGCCGCAAGGATTCGTTCAAACGTACCTCAGATCTTGACTCGAAAATTACGGCGCTCGGTGACACAAAATATCAAAAGAGTGTCGTTGCGGCAGATCTGGCTCGGATTCGGTTGCGCTACGATCTAGTTTTCGAAGCCGTTCGCGATGTGCGTGCTCGAAAGTCCGACGTTGACGTAAGCGAACTTCAAAAGCTATATCAAGACGTATCCGAGCGTCTCACGACTGTTACGCGCTCTTTTTCTGACTTAGTCGCTTTCCACAACAAAATGATCAATGAGAAGGCACGGTACATTGCGAAAGATCTTCCTCAGTTACAAGAGGGCATTGTGGCTAGAGAATTAGAGGTAGCTGTTTTATCAAGACTTGAAAAAAAATACGCGAGTGAGATTGCCGAAAGTGGTGTTTTAGAAGACATGGAGCAGATAGTTAATGCGCTAAATGAGCGGCATCGTCAGCGAGGCGAGTTTCAAAAGGTTATTGAACAAATTTCAGAGGCGGAAAGAACGATTGATGGCATCCAATCGAGATTAGCGGAAATCGATGAGCTGCTCTTTTCTGACGACGCGAGTGCGAAAATTCAGCAACAGGTGATCAAATTCAATCGTCACTTTTCGGCGATATCAGACGAGCTTTACGGCGAAAAGTATGCGCTAACCTTCGACCGTTCCAAAACGCAAACAGGTCAGCAACTATATAAATTTCGTTGCTTCAACACGAATAACTTCAGTTCAGGAAAGAAGCAGGGCGAGATCACGTGCTTCGATATCGCCTACACGCTTTTTGCGGATGATCAGAATATTCCGTGTTATCACTTTCTGCTAAATGATAAGAAGGAACTGATGCACGACAACCAACTTGCTCGAATTGGGAAGCTTGTAGAGCGCAAATCAAAACAGATCCAGTTTGTGGCCTCTATTCTTCGGGACAAGCTGCCGCCTGAACTAAACGATGAAACGTTTATCGTGGTGAAGCTCTCACAGCACGACAAGCTGTTTCGAATTGAAAATGGCGGTCGTGCGCCCGATGAGATCCGATCCACGTAACCGCTCAACTTAACAAAAGTTAGCCGTTCACCTTCCATAGTTGGCCCCCTGGCTCTGCAACCGGTTTATGAACGGCAAACGCGACTAACCGCGCAAACAAGTGAGCTGCTCCACGGGCTCATTACGTCACAAAGCAGGCTACGATCAAAAATCCCACGGTATGCTTTGATAACGCCCCCAGAAGCTATTTGGAGACCATAAATTGTCACTAGCGTTGGAACCATAAGCTGTCGTTTAGGACAATTTATGGGTCCGTGGCTACTAGGTCTCAGAAACGTTGGTGCAACTGGTGGGCCCACGAGGACTCGAACCTCGAACCAAAGGATTATGAGTCCTCTGCTCTAACCATTGAGCTATAGGCCCATTCGGGCTGGCAAGTGTAACCAATGGCGATGCAAACAACGATGGGTGTTGGCGCAGCTACCTTGTTTTGCGCACGTCATTTGCACACGATTTGCGCGTTACTATCAGTCGCCGGCCATACGGTCGGACTGAAATTTGCATCCATGACCACAAACGGAGTTGAAGCCTTATGAAGCGTTTACTGATTGCCGGTTTGATCGCTCTAGGTACGTTGCTCGCTGTGCCGGCCATGGCGCAGCCCGTAGTTCACCATCCCGTTCATCACCGCCGGCCGCCGCCGCGGCATTACCATCATCGCCCTGTCCGCCGCGCGGTGCATCACCCGATCCATCATTAATCGAGTGGTACGCGCTGAACCGCAGGACTTGCTGAAATAAAACAAAACGCCCGCAGATGCGGGCGTTTTGTTGCGCAACGTCGTGATTCGTTATTCGACGTCGAGGAACGAACGCAGCTGTTCGGAACGGCTGGGATGACGCAGCTTGCGCAACGCCTTGGCCTCGATCTGGCGGATGCGCTCACGCGTCACGTCAAACTGCTTGCCGACCTCTTCCAGCGTGTGATCGGTATTCATGTCGATGCCGAAACGCATACGCAGCACCTTGGCCTCACGCGGCGTCAGGCCGGCCAGTACGTCCCGCACGGTTTCCATCAGCCCGGTTTCGGTGGCCGAATCAATCGGTGAGCTGGCGTTGTTATCCTCGATGAAATCACCCAGATGCGAGTCCTCGTCGTCACCGATCGGGGTTTCCATCGAGATCGGTTCCTTCGCGATCTTCAGCACCTTGCGGATCTTGTCCTCGGGCATCTCCATTTCCTTGGCCAGTTCTTCCGGCGTAGCCTCGCGGCCGAACTGCTGGAGCATCTGGCGGGAAATGCGGTTGAGCTTGTTGATCGTTTCGATCATGTGCACCGGAATACGGATGGTGCGCGCCTGATCGGCGATCGAGCGGGTGATGGCCTGACGAATCCACCACGTCGCGTAGGTCGAGAACTTGTAGCCGCGGCGGTACTCGAACTTGTCCACGGCCTTCATCAGGCCGATGTTGCC
>Ga0302308_10002440_pt1 | contig 15071 bp, 39 predicted proteins | sample III_Palsa_E3_3_FD_200531 | JGI IMG/M metagenome (GOLD analysis project Ga0302308, IMG submission 200531) | Peat permafrost microbial communities from Stordalen Mire near Abisko, Sweden - III_Palsa_E3_3 | ecosystem: Environmental > Terrestrial > Soil > Palsa > Peat permafrost | place: Sweden... | reverse complement strand
GAAGCCGGATCCGGCAGACCTTCCCCCAGGCTCAAAGCAGGTTGCCAGCGTCGAGACCACCACGCAGATTCCTCCGGTGGTGAAATGATCTGGCCCTTTGCGCGTCACCTTGTCACGTCCACCAAAGTTCCCTCCCCAGAACCTGCCGCAGCACCCATCCCGCAAGTAGCAAGCCAACCCTCAACCCCAGCAGCACAGGAGCCGCAAATGAGCGCAGAAACCGTTCTTACCACCGTAGAGACCGACCTCAAGACGTTCTGGAACGATGCCAAGTCGGTCGTCACCAAAGCCAAGGCTGTCTGGGCAATAATCTCCAGCACGCAGACCCGCGCCGCCATGATCGCCGTATTCAATGCGGCCGTCACATCCGTCAAAGACGGCACCGCGGCGGCCGAGGCTGGAGGCGTCAACGTCGCCCTCGATGCGGCAGTGGTGTCGGACATCAATGCGCTCATTGCCGCCGTCAAGGCCGGGGATGGAGTCATCGTTGCCGACTTCAAGGCGATCGGCATCGTGCTCTAATGAACCCCGTAATCTGGACCGCATTCACCGCGCCCACGCCCGATATCGGAAGCTTCCGTATCATCCTCTTGCGGCCTAGCTATGACACAACGGCGAGGCGAGAAGTGGATGCAGTATGGCGCTGCACGGCTAAGGACGATTGGGGCAACGGGTATTTTCAATATCACGCAAATGGGGACACCTTTCAGGCTTCCCTGGGCGATGTACTTTGGAGGAAAGCATGAGCGACACCCGCACCTACCCCTGCACGGAATCGCAGCTCGTGGACCTTGAAAACATGCTTAAGGCTCACGGCGTTGCAATCGACACCACGAAGCCCGGCGAGGCTGATGAGTCGGGATGGGATATCTCTTGGGAGTTTCCTGATCCTGCCCGCATCGCCGTTACGGTCCACAAGCACCCCTTTGCGGAAGAGGGAATGTTGTTCTCCAAACTGAACGGCATCTTTGCACCGCCATCCTAAAATCGGGGATATAATCCATAACGCAGCGAAGCCCTCCGATTGGAGGGCCTTTCTGTTTGCTCGGAACACTAGATGCTGATTGCACCCATGCGGATAAGACGGATGAACTCATTGAACGCAGGGTTTTCCCGAAGGAAGTTGATACCCTGATTCCGCAGGTCGAAGTCCTTGGCAATGGACGCCTGCTGATTCTCCATCTCCTCCAGCGGCGCCGAACGGTATCGGCTCGGGGTCTGCCCAATAGAGCCCTGTACCGAAGCCCCGCAAATGTCGGGAGATTCCATCTTCGCGGTGTTGTAGTTGTTCGCTGCCTGCTGCTGCAATTTGCTCTCGAAATCACGATCGTACATATTGCCCTGCTTTCTTGCGTAGGTCGCAACCCTGGTAAACTTGTGGCATACTATTGCCATGCGTAAAGCCATCCGCTACATCCTGGCGCACATCTTTGCGGAGTTGGACGGAGTGCAGGACTGCTAGAGCGGTGGCTGGGCAGTTGCTCGGAATCGTGCAATCGCTTCTGCCGACAGCCACCATTACCTGCGTTTCCTAATTCTAGGAGTCTTCCTTAAGTTTGTGCGAAAGATACGACATCCAAGAGGAGTCCCCGATGTGAAGGAAAGGAACGTGCTCGTCGGGATCGCCCCCGGAATTCCAATCGTTCCATCCAACCTCTAAAGCCTTGCGCTGGTTTTCCGTAATGCCGTAGAGCGTGTCCTCGTCCACGTCGTTACATCCGTGATTGTCAAAACTGTCGGCGGCGATCTCCAAGAATTTGGAGGCCAAAACTCTCTCTATACGTGTCATTTTCCCTTTGCTCCCTCTCGCGTCAAAATGTCGCCGTTAGCTTTGGATTCGCGGAGCATAATAACTCCAGCAGCCATAGCTATGCTACGGCAACCACTATCATTTACCGGCCAATTCAAAGAATCGCAACGCTTGCCTTCTTTCGTTCGGAGTTCTGCATCCCGAAGGTTCGGAGCCCACATTGCAGAATCAAACGCTTCGCGAACTCGTTCCAGTTTCGCCATCATTTCTTCGTACTGCCCTGGTTGAAGTTGCGCTACTAGGCTTCCGGCCATCATTGATACGATCAGTGCTGCGACAATCTTTTTCATAGTGCTCCCTCTCGCGTAGGCGCGACCCTTGCTGCGACGATTCTTTCTCTGTGAGGTTTTACATGCCCCCATCCGGGGTGACCTGCACGACACTTGCGACGATCTTCGCAGAAAGCATCTGCTGGGGCTCCGCACACCGGACAAGCAATGTCATAGATCCAATCATCCACTCGTGCCCATCTCATTTACCCACCTTCCCTACCTTAGTGACCGCAGGAGCAGACCAAGGCTTGCGAGAGGCTAACGGCTTGTCTAGCGGAGCATAGGCCGTGGCCCGATGCCGAAATCCAAAGCTCGGATTGTCCGGCTGCAAGTTCTCACAATGCCATCGGGTCAACTCTTTTGCAGCATGGTCCGCACGTTTCTGGGATTTGTAGATTCCCCGAGACTGCAACACGTTCCATATTCCCGGATTGGGCGACTCTTCGATAATCCAGATCATCGTTCCTCCATGCCATGCTGAAAGCTAAGAAACTGCTGTACCTCTTCGACTGAGCGACAGCGCGTGTAAGCATGCCCCAAAGCCTCGACTCGCAACCGAAATGCAGCCTGTACGTCAAGCTGCTCTTTGGCGGTGATGCCCTTGGGGGATTTGCACTCGATCCAAACATTCCAGCCAGCCTGAAGGCACACGAGGAAATCTGCCGTCCCTGGCATGCAAAGGTGCATGATGCCACCGCGCACGCGAATCCGTCCCGCTTGCATGCGGAAATACGTGTAGCCCTTCTGCTTGAGGTAATCGCCAATCTCTTTCTTGACGACGCCTTCAGGGCTGAGAGTGTTTTTCCTCATGCGTATCCATCCTGCTCTATCGAGTCGTTCTCGCCATCATCGTAGAAATCTTCGTACTTCTCTAGGCAAGCGTCGCAAACGGTCTGGTCGAACACGCATGCCTCACCGCATGCCTCACAGAACTCTTGCCCGCATAGAGTGGGTCCGAGTCGGCAAAGATCATCAATGCAGCGTCTTTGGCATATCTCTCTCATGGCTCGCGCTCCAATTCTTCCCACATCTCTCGGGCCTCATCTGCCTCTAGGAAGTGCTTCTCGATTCCGGTTAGGGGTTTGACGACTTGTGCAGGCTTCTTCGGGAGGGGCCTGAAGCAGCGGTCGAACTGCGCCTGATAGCGTTCAAATGGCGTCATCGCGTCACCTGTGGGCATACCTGCACGTCCTTCCCCGCCTTCAGGGCGTCCGCAGATAGACCCTCGTCCCTCTTGCCATAGAGCGCGATCTGGATGTCCCATTCGAGACCCGCGTCATCGTCGCACGGCTGTTTGCGGAATCGGCTCAGAGTCCTCAGCACTCGTTCCAGTAACCACTTGAGATATTCATTCGTGGCGTAGGCGCGGTCGAGGATCGGGTCTACGTCCTCACGCAAATAGTGTTCGACATTCATCCATCCCGCCACATGCAGTTCCGGCCTCTCTCCCTTGTACGACGTCTGAGCGGCGATGCGGGATTCGGCGGCTTTGGCACGGATCATGTAAGGACAATCTTCGCCGTGGGCATCCTGCCAAAGGTCACGATCCTCTGTCATTGCGGCCAGTTGCGCTTGCACGGAGGTTAGCTCGCACTGGAGGTCTGATGCGATTCCAAACCCCAACTCAGGGTGTCTTCTGAAGAAGTCCGCGCCGTCGGCTTTTCCCCCGATGCAGATTCTTTCCTCTGCTGCTTTGCGTTCTTCCGGTGTCCATTCCTGCTTGTCCATGTGCGGCTCCTATTCGCTTTCTCTAGGAAATGCTCGGTGATAAAACTTGACAGCCATTACAGCGGAATCACGAGCCGAAGCCGAAAGACCCATTGAAGCGTATATTTTGCTCCATTCGGGAATGCTGCCACGCTAATCGAATCGCTTTCCTTTGCCACGATTGGAGTCCTTTTGGCATCATGCTGTGCGGCTCCTTACTTGCTTGAGGGTGGCGCGGTTTCCAGTTTTACCCAAAGATCGAGAATCTTGGGGTGGTTGTCGCTCAGGAAAGATACCCAAGCCTCCTCATCGGTACCGAAGAATGGCGTGATAGAGAACACTTGATCTCGCCTCATGCGACAGACAGAATAGAGCCACTTGCCACCTACGCGCATGGTCCCGATACAGTACCGTTTGCCAGCGATCACATACCCGTCTATAGGGGATTTCTTCAGTATGTCGTAAAGGTAATCTGAGGATTTCACGCTCCCTCCTTCTGCGCCGAGAGGAAGGATTCGATGCGAAATGCCCGAACTGGGCGCCCGTCCTTACGGAATTCAAAAGCTGCATCCGTTAGCAACCGTCTTGCCTCCTCATCCCGCTTACGGAGCAGGGTGAGTTCGGCATTGAGCCGCTGCTCCTCTGCATGGTGCGCGATGTTGTTTGCAATGGACTGCTCCAGAAGTTCCTTGGTCTTTACGTAGTCTTCTGCTTCCTTAGTCATCTCGCCTCCAGGCTAATAGCTGATCTTTACGTTGGGGATGTCGCCTTTAGCAATGGCGATGACAATAGCCTTGGCGTGTTCCTTGGTGATTCCATGGATTGACGCAACGGCCAGCATAGCGGCGCTGTGAATCTCTGCCTTGTGCGCTTTGTCTTTCTCCCGAGCGGCGGTCTCCGCAGCAATCCTCTTTACCTCTGCCGCAACGCGAGCCTGTTCGGCCTCCACTGCTAACTGAGCGTCTCTCTTTGCCTTGGCCTCTGCTGCTATGCGGTCCTCCTCTGCCTTCTTTGCAGCCGCCGCAATCGCTTGCTTGTGCCTCTCCTCAGCCTCTTCAGCATCGCGCTTAGCCTTAGCCTCGGCCTCAATGCGCCGGACCTCAGCAAGACGTTCCGATTCGATGCGAGACGCCTCTTCCTGCTTTGCCTTGGCCTCTGCTGCGAACTGCGCCTGCTCGATCCGCTTGCGCTCTGCCTCGGCCTCACGCTGGGCCTTCTCGCGTGCTTCCTGAGCGATCCGCTCATCCCTTGCACGTTGCTCACGCTCTGCTGCTTCTGCGCGTAAACGGGCGGTCTCGATTGCCTCAGCTTCGCGCCGCTTCGCTTCTTCGAGCGCCCCGAACAGAACCTTGCGAACTGCCCGTGCTGCCAATTCCGAACGAGACGTGAACTCCTGCATATTGCTCAGGTCCACGGCGTCGAGAGCTGCGATCCGCGCCTCGATATCCGACACGTTCGCCCCGTAAGGCAATAGGCCAATTTCTCCCATCAGCTTGACCTTCGCCTCCAAGCCTTCCACGCGAATCTTATCCGCATTCTCCCAATCGGTCAGAGGCTTGCGAATCTCAATTTTCAGGGCCGCTAGTTCATCGCGAGTGAACTTCCGTTCCAGATCCACAACCTTGGCCTGCGTCTTCCATCCTTCGACCAGTTCTTTGCCCAAATCGTCAATTCCTGTGGATGTCCGTGCGACCTGGTATGCCAACGAAGCGATATCATCTCTGCCCTGTTTCGTTGAGATATCAAGCTTGCTGGCCTGTTCGCGGACTTGAGCCTTCACTGATTCAAGGAAAGACTTAGAACCTCCCTCGGAGAAGAACTGAGCGGGTACGATTTCACTTACTTTCGAGATGATTGCGATGCCGGTTTCCATTAGAATTTCCGTCTTTCTGCGAGCTGCTGTAGCTCTGCGGTTAGGGTTTCGGTCTCGGCGAGGAACTTGCGTACCCCATCCTCCATAATTGCGATCTTCTCGGCCCATTCGCTGTGGTACATGCGCGGGGCGATGAAGACTTGGAGTTTCACCGGAAAGCGAGGGTCAAACGACACGAAATCAAGGTATTCCCGTCCAGAACAAGCCAGTTCGGCCATGCACTGATACTCATACTCTGAGGGAATGACGCCTGCCTTGAGGTAAGCGATGTGCGTGGTAGAGTTCGGTGCCTTGACCTCCAGAACTCCGTCATGATTCACGTACCGGTCAGGAGAGGCGAGAAAACGCTCAATGCGCGGGTGTGCGGCAATGCCAACCCTGCTGGTCTCGTTGCCGCTCACAACTTCATAGGCGGCAACGGCAAACTTCTCGTTCTCGATTCCCCATTCCATTGCAGCCGTGACGAAATGTTCAGGAACGATGCCCGTTATCCTTCCAAGCGCCAATTCCAGCATGTAGTCGAGACGCGCCTGAGAGGAATCGCCAGCCACGCGGCCATTGCTGGCCCGTTTGAGCATCGACAAGGCATCAGCAACGCGAGACCCGGTGCAATTACCAAGTCTGGCTTGCCACCACGCATTTGAATGCTGTTCAACATTCAGTAAATTCATCATGCCACCTCTCTATGCGAGGGGCAGTATTCCCCAAAAAGTTCAAGGCGCTTGCTCTTATAAGCAAGCGAGGCTTCATCTTTAGTATCAAAAGTCCCAATGGTTAACATTTTCCTGTCGTATCCTAAGCGAGCAGTAAATCTTCCCTTGGGGGTTAGTCTTACGCCCGGAGGTAAATCAAGAGTCTTCCTATGGGGTTTATGATTCCTAGCGTTTTCAAGAGATGTTGCTGGACGCAAATTTGAAGCGCGGTCGTTTAGGCTATCGCCGTCAATATGATCTATCAAATCTGGCCACCATCCATACGCAACCATGAAAATAAGCCGGTAGCGTCGATATGGAACTTTCCCGATCATGATATTGCACCGATTCCCCCTAGCTCCTCCTGCCTGAACGGTACCCGCTTCCTTCCCATTTTTTTCTTTGTGAAATTTGGATACGTTCTTCCAAACGCAAATACCGGTTTCGATATCGACGTCAAGAACATCTAAAATTTGCTCTTTGGTAAGAGGTTTATGCCTTTTCATGCTTCATCCCCCATCAATTCCGCCTTTCTCTTATCCTTGGCCCCTAGCAATGCCTTACCAGAGGCGGAGTCGCCTGAGCCAAATGCGGCGCTATACGCAGGCTTGTAGAGCGCTTGCAACTCGTCCAGCGTCTCGGCATCCATCATCGCCAGGATTGTGCGCGTTACCTCTTCCGGCAAGTGTGGGGAAACCGCCTCGGGGTCTGCTCCGTAAACGTGCATACCGACCGAAGCCAAGAGGGTGTACTTCTCCAGATACGAAACGGTAGACCCTACGGCCTTGAGCGGGTCTTTTCCGCCGGCAGTGTCGGGCGGTGCGGCAAGCGTAGCACCTTCCTCCTCGTAGGCGGTGCCTTGCATGCCGAGAATGCACGTCACGCGGATACGCCCGTCCGGCAAGTCGGCAGTCTTGTAGCGGTAGGTGATACCCAGCTTCACCAATGCCTTCATAACAGGATCGGCTACGTCTTCGAGCGCCACAACCTTGTACTTCTCTTTGCCTTCCTTGTCCACGATGGGACGGCTGCGGATGATTCTGGGCAGTTCCTCTTTGAACTTCGTCATTGCCCCACGAAAGGCAATCTTGTCGTCGCGGTCGGTAAACTGCATCTGCAACTTCGCCAAGCGCTCGATCACGTCGATTGAGCCTTCCTTTTCGATGGCGAGCTGCATCAACTGCATGGGCGTAACGTTCTGCTGCACGGTAAGTTCACTTGCCATTGCTCTTCCTTTCGGCTTCCGCCAGTTGGTTCCGCATCTTGGTGATGTCATTGGAGCAGGATTCTACCGTGGCAACGCATAGGAAAAGAACGGCACCCGCCAGTAAGATGAATGCCGCGGTCTGGTGCGAGGCGAAGAGCAGGATGGTGTAGGTCATAGTCCGCATCAGTCGCCTCCCACAACAGAGAATCCCATCGAAGACGCATAATCCTCGCGCTGCTCCGGAGTTAGCTGTACATACTCAAGACCTTGCGGCTCATGAAACTTTCCAGCGGGGCAGGCGTAGGTGTTGCTGATATCGGTATTGACGCCGACCCAAATGTACGTGCCCGGAGCGATGGTTGCATTGCAGTGTTTGCAGGTCATGCCGTCACCGCCATAAATAGGTCGAGGCATCCATCAATCGAATCGGCGCTGAAGATTCCCTCTGCGCTGTAGGTCAGCAGGTCACCTTCGTGGTCGATGACGACGAGCTTCTGCGTATCGGCAATCTCAGGGAAGAATCCCACCACTTTGCGAATCGGCATCTCCTGCCGTGTGACGACCGGCCAACCTGCCAGCGCCTTCTCAAGATCAAACTTTTCTAGGGTCATTTGCATCGCGCCTCCATGCGCTGAAATGAATATAGGGGACAACGGATGGCGCGTCAAGCGATAAATAATATATTTGCCAAATAAATAATATGCCTATACTATTCTGATTATGGAACAGACAAGGAAGTACAGTATTGATCTCGACTCGGACGACCAGAAGGCCTTGGCTCGTATAGTGGCTCACCTGAAGCGAACGCAGGGGGCCGTATCCAACAGTGCAGCTTTACGGTTTGCGCTACGCAAAGCGACAAGGGGGCTGACAAAATGATTCTTCCTCCGGAGGCTTCCGGGATTTACCGGTTATACCTCAAGGGAATATGTGTTTATGTTGGACAGTCTACCGAGATGGGACGCAGGGTAAAAAATCACCGCAGACATAAAGAGTTCGATGAAGTTCGGTGGAAGGAATGTCTTTGGCGCGACCTGAAGTCGGAAGAGCAGAGCGCGATTGACCTTTACCAACCTGCACTAAACAAACAACGTAGAGCGGGATGCTCTCTGCTTACCAGACCTTCAGGAATTCGGAATTTCGAACGTTGTGACGAAAAAATGATTGTCAAGAAAATGCGGCAAACAGCAAAGAAGGAGAGGGTTGCGTGAAAAATATTCAAAACAGGCGCGGCTTGGCTTGGAGGTCTAAACTACCAGAATTTAGCTCAAAAGGAGGGGTGTATATTGTCAAGTCCGGTTCCACTGTGCTGTACGTAGGTCAATCATGTCGCATGCAAACTCGCCTATTTGAGCACAGTCGCAGGATGCAGTTCCTTTGCTTAGGAGCGGATTCGGTACAGATAATTCCTTGTGACGATATGTGGGCTCGAAGGGCTATGGAAAAGCAGTTGCAGCGATTCTACAAACCTCCTTTGTGTGTTGATGCCGAATACAAAAGTGTGGATTGGGCATGGTGTGAAGAGGTTAGCCCCAAATCGCTGCAGTACCGAGAATTGTCGGACACCATTATTGCAAAGCGGGAGCCAGGGGCGATGCTGTTGAGGGGTATGGGACTTGAGCGAGTTGTCAGCTATCGGGCGGTGCCGAAATGAAACCCCTTCGCCTCTACGACCCAAAGTGCGAGGACTTGGCGCGTTTCTTTCTCCCCTATGATGCCTCTCTGGAAACGATTCAGGAACTTGCGGCAGACCTTCAAGATGCTGCGGAAGATTTCTTGCAGGAGCGTGGTTTATGACCTACCTCTATCTGCAATGGCAGAGCGCAGCCTCAACCTACCGTCGCAGATGCTTGCGTTGCCCTACCATTCTGCGGCAGTCGAACAAGAGCGATTACTGTGCGGTGTGCAACCGCGCGAAGGAGAATAAAAGCTTATGACACCCGAGGCCCTAGATCAGTTAGAGCAGGCAGCAAATCTTGCTAAGAGATCGGCATCCACCTTCCAGAGATATGTGAACGAAGAAAACTTTGCTCAACTGGCATCTCCGGACGCCATCCTTGCCCTCATCGCAGACTACCGCAAGGCAGTCCGGGACGTAGAGCGTTTGAGCCGATGCGGGTCATGTGCAAGCTTGCTTCCTGAGCACGAGGAAGGGTGCTTCTACCGTGTCGCCGAGGTGCGCCCATGACCCTTGCCTACCCCAAGTCAAAGAAGCGTCCAAGGCAGGTCAACGACGGCAGATTGCAAGGCGAAGAACTGGCCGAGCTTCGTCAGGATTGCTGGGATCGCGACGGAGGGCACTGTCAAAGATGCGGCGTATTGACATCCTTCGACGCACCACACTTCTGGATGTTTTCCTATCATATGAGCCACATCCGTGCGAAGGCGGTCGGCGGCGACAACCTTGCCAACGTGGAAACTCTCTGCGGCGCATGCCATCGCGAATTTCATGCCTGTGGTCCTTCGATGGAGAAGCCATGCCCACCCAAATGAGGACCATCCCTTCCTTCTACTCGGCCAGCACGGCCCTAGCCAACGGCTATACCCTTTACGAGATCGAGGCGCACGCGCGGAAGGCTATCGTCCGTGCAGCGCTGAAATCATCAGGCGGTCACAAGGGCAATGCAGCAAAGCGCCTGGGGATTCACCGGAATGTCGTCACGCAGGTATTGAGGAGCTTCCAATGAAGGCTTTGAGCATCCAGCAGCCTTGGGCATGGTTGATCGTAAACGGCCATAAAGACATCGAGAATCGCGACTGGCCAACCCGTTTCCGTGGGCGCATTTACGTCCATGCTGGCAAGAAACTCGACAAGGACGCTATTGATTACATCCGCAAAGCCTATCCGGAGGTACCTTTGCCAGAAGCCTTTGAACTTGGAGGCATCGTCGGAGAGGCTACGGTTACCGGATGCGTAACGGAATCGGAGAGCAAGTGGTTCTACGGCGACTACGGGTTCACCCTGGCAAGACCTCATCCGATCCCATTCATTCCCTTACGAGGGCAGTTGGGCTTCTTTGAAGTGCCATCACATCTTGGGAGGTCGGCATGAGTTTGCTTCCATTGGATCTAGCTCTAAAACCCATGTACGACTACCAGCAGGAGTGCTACGCCGATCTACGAGCGAGCATCTCGAACCGTCAAACGAGGCCGGTTCTCAAACTCGTTACCGGAGGCGGAAAGACGATCATCGCGGCAAACATGATTGGGCAGGCTTTGATGCGGAATCGCTTGGTCTTGTTCATCGTGCCGATCCTGTCTTTGCTCAATAAGACGGTGCGCGGCTTCGAGGAGCAGGGCATCACCGACATTGGCGTCATCCAGCGCAACCATCCCAGAACGAACCATCAGGCCCGCGTTCAGGTAGCCAGTATGCAAACTCTTACGCGGCGTCCGCAGCTCATGCAGGGGTTTGATCTGGTGATCGTAGATGAGTGCCATGAGCAACATGCCGAGATGTATCAGTGGATGGCGCGAGACACTCGCACGATCTTCATTGGGTTGTCTGCTACTCCCTACGCCAAAGGAATGGGACGGCACTGGACCAATCTCATCATCGGACCCAGCTACGCTACCTTGGAGCATAAAGGCCGTCTATCCCCTTTGGAGGTCTACGAGCCCGAGCACATCCCGAACCGAAAGAAACTCAAGATCGTGGCCGGCGAGTTCTCCGACTCTCAAGCCGAAGCGGAGATGTCCGACAAGACGTTGGTTGCGGATGTGTACAAGATGTGGCAGGAGAGAGGATCGAAGGCAAGATGGTTCGTCTTCGGGCAGAACTGCAACCATGCCAAGATGCTGATGAAGTCTTTCGAGGACAAAGGTGTGCGGTGCGGGTACATTGACGCGGATACCCCTTCGGAAGAGCGGGATAGCGAAGACCCTAACTCAGAAGCTCTATTCTGCCGGTACCGTCGCATGGACATCCACGTGATGTTCTCGGTCGGTTGCCTTGGTACAGGGATAGATGAAGATGTCCGCGGCATAAGCCTCGCCTATCTCACTCGCTCACGCATGAAGCTTGAGCAGGATTTGGGGCGCCTTCGACGTGTGGCAAACGGGAAGCAGGTAGGGTGGGTCAACGACCACGGCGGCAACATCGAGGCTCTGGGGATGCCGGAAGACTATTCCTACGACCACCTGGACTCTTCCGATCCGAAAGAGAAGGGTGACGCATACGCTGGAGAGAAGGAACCGCCGAAGCCAAAGAAGTGTGGCAAGTGCCGCATGTTGCTACCCCCCCGCACAAGCGTCTGCCCTAAGTGTGGCGAGCGTCCGGTAGTCTGCAATGTGGAGACCGTTGACGGAACGCTGGTGAAGCGCGAGGCTAAGAAAGAGCCGAAGGAGAAATACTCGATGGATCAGAAGCAAGCGTTTTACTCGCAACTCATCGGGTTGCTTATGGATCGCAAAAAGACGGATGATGTGCGAGAAGTCAGGGGCCGCGCGTCCAACCTTTATCGGGAAAAGTTTCAATGCTGGCCGGACAAGTTGCTCGATATGCCAGCCATGCCAGAACGGGCGGTCATTGGCTTTGAGAAGCACTCACGCATCAGGTACGCCAAGTCGAAAGAGGCAGAATCTAAGAGAGCGGTGACAGCATGAGCGATCTAGGGGAAACGGTAGACATCGTAGGCAGGAAAGACCACCGGTGCATTGCCTGTTATGAAGGCATTCCCAAGGGTGAGCAGCACAAGTACTTCCACGGCATGTGGTCCAACGAATGGCAAGACTGGCGGATGCACAACGAATGTTACGCTGCGATGGACGACGATGATTTCAACGATGGTTTCTGCCCTGGCGAACTTACACGTCCAGAGGCAGAGCAGCGGAAGGCGGTTGCAGTATGAGAATTCGAGATTTGCTTTGTAAGGTAGAGGGATGCGGCCCCTTTTCCACGTATCAGAGAATCGTCATCAGCTTTGAATTCTTAATGGGGAGATACCCCGAAACCGAAGAGGCGCGTTTATGCGAAAGATGTGGATTGATTTGGCCTAAAGCGCAGCCCGCAGCTACGGACCAGGTGTAGTCATGAACTTCGATCCCCACGCCTACATAGCCGAAGTCCGTGCCAACCCAGAGCAGTTCGTCAAGGTTGCGGACCTCATTGCCCAAGTGACAGCCCTTCACTCCATCCGACACGCACGGACCCTCGAAATACTTGCCTACAGGTTCCAGGTGCCAGCGAAAGCCGCTAAAGCATCCGGGGATACCGAACTGCTCGAGCGGCTCAAGGAAGCGGCGGCTAAGCGCAAGGGCGAGCTACAGAATAAGCCTTAGGATGGCTTTTCAGGGGAGTAAACAATTGTGGGTTTCTGAGTATTTATGGCATCGTTGGCCATATTCAAAGCGTAGTTCATCCGATTTTCCATTTCGCCTGCGATCTGCTCGCCAAATACCCACAACATTGCTACCATCTCGTCCTGTGTTTTAGGGAGCATTGGGCAACACGAAACGAACTGGTTGGCATGCTGGCGTATGGGCTCAAGGAGGAAGGATATCATTTGCCTTCCCGATGGAGCAGGTTCAGTATTGCGTTTAGGCATCATCTCTGCCAGCTTCTTCATAAGTTCGCTCATGCTTCTCCTTTGTGCTGCTTCATTGCATCGTTGAAATGGGTTAAATGCAAGGCATGCCGCAACGTCCGCCGTTTTCTGCTCTATCTTTTGAGCACGGAGCCCCGCAGCACGAAGTTTCATACTCCTCTGGCCACAGCCAAGACCAATCGTCTTCCGTAAAATCGTCCGACATCGCATCAACCATAAGCGAGCCATTCACGATGGCATTTAACTCTTTCGTGCGCTTCTGCCAGGATTCCAGAATCTCTTTCTGCTGACTCAATTCAAACCGAAGATCTACGATTGTTTGGCACGATTCGCGGAGAAGCTCTTCGTAGGCGGATTCCAGATTCAGTGCGCTCATTTTTCATTCCTTCCCTTCATTAGCGTATTTGATAGCTAAACCCTACTCTTCAATGCCTAATTCAGCGCAGGTGGGGCAGAAGTGCTTATAGGCATCTGCCGTATACATCTGCGTTGAAAGCGACAACCTGGGGCCTCTGCGCTCAACTGCGATCCCTCTACGCAGCCTCTTTGCTCGTTCTTTGTGGCGCTTCGTGCAATACCTTTTCGCCGCATCGTCATGTTTTGTGGGGTCCACCGTAAACTCTTTGCTACATACAGGACATTTCCGGACTTCCATATAAAACCTCCTTGTGACGCTTTGAATCTGTCACAGTGACGGTTGCTATACTGCTTTCTTGGTGAATTTGAGAGTTGCCTCGTAGTGGTCAGGATTCACGCCGAGGCTATTTAGCGTCCTTCTTCCCAACAAAAGTTCTTGGTCGCAAGGAGGATCGATCGGATTGTATGTCAGGATGACCCGTACGGTCTCCGCGATGAGCAAGTGACGTGGAACACCCTTCAGCACTGTACCGGCCTTATGGTGGAACAATCCGTGGCAATAATGGCATAACCAGCAAGTGTCTTCGAGCTGGGCGTCCTCTAGGGGGTTGGTATAGACCATGTGGTGTAGGTCGATGTCGTCGGTTGCCAAACACGCCACGCATTGAACAACATCCATCTGAGCTTTGAAGAATTTCATCGCCGCCCAGTGATCGCTCGCGAGATATTCCTGATATCGGCGCTTAGGGTTCATTAACAAAAGCCTCCTTAGAGAAGTATTCATTTACGGAAGTATTTGTACTTAAGGAAGAAGAAGACAAAGACGAAGAAGCAAGTGCAGAAGCAAATGCAGTGTTGCCTTGTGGTTGATTGGTTGGTTCAACCACCCTTGCTAGTTTTCTTGACTCCGCGCCCTTTTTACCCCCGGCTGACGACTTCTCCCGCCACTCGGCTTGCTTCCGGCGCTCAGCCTCAAGCCTTTTATGAATCAACCTGTCGGGATTGTCATCGCAAGTCTGAAAGCACTCCATAACCACCGCTAGTAGGGTGAATGAAGCACCCTTACATAGTCTGGATAGCTTTTCGTGATCACATGGGATGCTGCCCTCGCGCCAACAGAACGCCATTAGGCGTATGTAACATCCCTCTTCCTCAAGAGACATCAACTGTACTTTTTCGTCGGCAAGGTATTCAGCAGCGTAAAACTGGAAGGCTGGTGCTTTCAACGTGTTCCCCCTTGAAGTGAGGCAGGAGCCAGAGGTCTTCAAGTCCCTCCGGCTCCACTGCAGTTGGGAGCTACCCAACTGTTTGCCAATCGCCTAAGCGATCTTGCATATAGTATAGCATCCGCGTATATTGTTCATGGAACCCGGCGTGCATCGGAACCCTGCCTCCAAGCACAGCACAAGCCCCTTACGGGGCTTCGCTGTTGGTGGGTGCCTCGACTTTCTCCTCGACGAACACAAACCGCTCCGCAACTCCCTTGGCAAACTCGAATGCTGCCACGCGCTCCTCACACTTTGAGCTTCCGTCATTCGGGAACTCCGATAGATTGCTCTCGCGTACGCCAATCTTCTCCCATTCGGTTAGGTCGTAGAATAGGCAAC
>Ga0302308_10002439_pt1 | contig 15071 bp, 15 predicted proteins | sample III_Palsa_E3_3_FD_200531 | JGI IMG/M metagenome (GOLD analysis project Ga0302308, IMG submission 200531) | Peat permafrost microbial communities from Stordalen Mire near Abisko, Sweden - III_Palsa_E3_3 | ecosystem: Environmental > Terrestrial > Soil > Palsa > Peat permafrost | place: Sweden... | reverse complement strand
GCAGATTGTTTCGGCGTAGGCCTCGGTCTGCTTGACCCAGTTGCCGGTGTTTTTGTCGCGCCAGCGCTCCAGTAAGGCGGCCAACAACTCCTCGCGGTCCTTGAAAAACCAGTAGAAGCTGGTTCTCGACAGATTCAGCTTCTTGGCCAACGGGAGGATGCGAACGGACTCGACGCCGGCGTCTCGAAGGCTTTCGTAAGCTACCTCGAGCCATGCTTCGGGCGACCCTCGCCCCGCATCCGCAGTTGGTTGATCCATAGGTAAAAAATTCCTTAAAGCAGCCGTGATCGCCGGTTCGCGGAGCGACGATCCATCACGAAAGCGACGATATTCTGGCGTGTGGGCCGGTATCGGTCAAAGCGCTTTCGCCCCTTCTGTTGTCCTTTTTCCCCAACCGCGCAACGTCGCGTCGATGACCCGCAGAGCATTCTTATGTTCATCATAGTCGAGATACTTGACACAGGTGTACACAGTGAATAATCTTCATTGCGTCCCCCCGAACAAAATCGTCAAAGGCCACACCATGTCGTCAAGCGATCCGCTCCTTCAGCCTTACACCATCAAACATCTGACGTTCCGCAACCGCATCATGACCACGTCGCACGAGCCGGCGTATGCGCAGGACGGCATGCCGAAGGAGCAGTACCGCGCATATCACGTCGAGCGTGCGAAGGCGGGCATCGCGCTCACGATGACGGCGGGGTCGGCGGCGGTATCGAAGGACAGCCCACCGGTGTTCAACAACGTCCTCGCGTACAAGGACGAGGTCGTGCACTGGATGAAGGATCTCGCTGACGAATGCCACGAGCACGGCGCAGCGGTCATGATCCAGTTGACGCACCTCGGACGGCGCACGCGCTGGGATAAGGGTGACTGGCTTCCGGCGGTGTCGCCCTCGCACAATCGGGAGCCTGCGCACCGCGCTTTTCCGAAGAAGCTCGAGGATTGGGATATCGAGCGCATCATCAAGGACTACGCGGACGCCGCGGAGCGGATGAAGGCGGCCGGTCTCGATGGGCTCGAGCTTGAGGCCTACGGACACTTGATGGACCAGTTCTGGTCGCCACTGACGAACACGCTGGATGCGCCCTACGGCGGCTCGCTCGACAACCGGATGAAATTCACGTTCGACGTCCTGAGCGCCATGCGCAAACGCGTGGGGCCGGAGTTCCTGCTGGGTATCCGATACACCGCCGATGAAATTATTCAAGGCGGCCTCACGAAAGAGGACGGGCTGTATATATCGATGAAGCTGAAAGAAAGCGGTCTCGTCGACTTTCTCAACGTGATTCGCGGCCACCTGGAAACCGATGCCGGATTGACCGACATCATCCCGATCCAGGGCATGAAAAGCGCGCCCCACCTGGACTTCGCGGGAGAGATCCGCAAGGCGACCGAGTTCCCCACCTTTCACGCCGCGCGAATCCAGGATGTGCCGACAGCGCGGCATGCTATCGAGTCAGGCAAGATCGACATGGTCGGCATGACGCGTGCGCACATGACAGACCCGCACATTGTCCGCAAGATCATCGAGCGCCGGGAAGACGATATTCGACCGTGCGTGGGCGCCAACTATTGCCTCGACCGTATCTATCAAGGCGGTGCCGCTTACTGTATCCACAACGCCGCCACGGGCCGCGAAACCACCATGCCTCACGATATCGCGCGTGCGCCAACCAGGCGCAAAGTGGTGATCGTCGGGGCAGGCCCGGCGGGACTCGAGGCAGCTCGTGTGGCCGGTGAGCGAGGACACGAGGTCGTCGTGTTCGAGGCCACGAATCACCCCGGCGGCCAGATTCGCCTGACCGCGCAAAACGTGCGACGCAAGGAGATGATCGGCATAGTCGACTGGCGGATGTCCCAATGTGAGCGGCTCGGTGTGAAGTTCAAGTTCAACACGTGGGCAGAGTCAGCGACAGTGCAAGCCGAAGGCCCGGGCGTGGTGATCGTGGCAACAGGGGGAATGCCCCGCACCGATGTTTTGCGCGACGGAAACGAACTGGTTGTATCGACTTGGGACATCATCTCCGGCGACGTCAAGCCTGGCTCAAACGTTCTGGTTTTCGACGACGCGGGTGACCACGCCGCATTGCAGGCAGCCGAAGTGATCGCGCAAGCCGGAGGAAAGGTCGAGATCATGACGCCGGACCGCTCGTTCTCGCCCGAGGTGATGAGCATGAACCTCGTGCCCTATATGCGATCGCTTCAGAAGCTGGACGTGAAGTTCACCGTGACCTATCGGCTCGCTTCGGTACATCGCGACGAAGACGGGCTCGTTGCGGTCGTGGGCAGTGACTACGGCGGCATCCGCAACGAGCAGCGTCATGACCAGGTCGTCGTGAACCACGGAACCATTCCGATGGATGATCTGTATTTTGAACTGAAGCCGATGTCGAGCAACCTCGGTGCGCTTGACTACGACGATCTTATTGGCGGGACGAAACAGTCACGCAAGTCCAACCCGGAAGGCGCGTTCCAGCTTTTTCGTATAGGCGACGCTGTGTCCGCGCGCAACACGCATGCGGCAATCTACGACGCGCTTCGTCTGGTCAAGGATCTGTAAGGACGGCGCCAGTATCATCAAAGCCTGTATCGGTTTTTACAAAGATTTGGATAACTAATTATTGCGATTATCGTAGCTTCGCCGCAATCCTCCGGACGCGTCAATTTATTACGCGAACGCTTCAAAAGGTGACTATTCGGTCCGCGCAAAATTGGCGTTTTTGATACCTTGACATATGGTTCCACGTGGGACTAATCTGAATTTATCGGTGGTCGGACAACGAGTCGAAAAGGTGGCGGTCCCTTTGCGTGCCTTGGGCGTTCGACGCATTCATACAAGCCGCGGCCCTTCGAAAATGGATGGACGTAACCATGGATCGTGACGCGCGCCTCTCCGGCCTGCCCCTGCAAGGTCCTCGCGACGGCCGCGAGTATCGAGAGGATCGGGCGGTCAAGGATCACCAGATCGCGCCTGTCGACCGGTCGCTGATTGAAAGGGTTGAGCGCATTGATCGGCGCTCGCTCCGCGCTTATCGTCTCGAGAGAATTCGCGCGCAACTGCGTTCGCATGATTACGGCGGAATCCTGTTGGCGGATCCACTGAACATCCGCTATGCCACTGATACGAATAATCTCGGGCTGTGGGTCATGCATTCGCCGAGTCGTTACGTGTATATCGCTACAGACGGGCCGGTCATCCTGTTCGACTTCGTTAGCAGTCGACACAATAGCGAAGGCATTGAGACCATCGACGAGATACGTCCAGCCATTCCGTGGCTGTACTTCCTAGCCGGCCCAAGGGTCGAAGAAAAAGCCACGTTATGGGCCAAGGAAGTTGCCGACCTGGTTTCTACCTACGGCGCGGGCAATCGCCGGCTTGCGGTTGATCGCTGCGATCCCTGGGGCGCAGAGCGCCTGAAGGCACATGGCATCGAATTGTTCGACGCGCAACCGCTCACCGAACAAGCAAGGCTGATCAAGTCGCCGGAGGAAATCGTGCAGCACGAGGTGTCCATGGCGGTGTGCGATCTAGGCATATCCCGCATGGTCGAGTCGCTTCATGCGGGTGTGACCGAGAACCAGCTATGGAGCATCCTGCATGAGACAAACATCGCGCATGGAGGCGAGTGGGCCGAAAGTCGATTACTGAATTCAGGGCCGCGGACCAACCCGTGGTTCCAGGATGCAACGAACCGGGTGATCGAGGCGGGAGACATGGTTTGCTTCGACACCGATATGGTCGGGCCAGGCGGCTATCTGTCCGACATCTCCCGAAGTTTTGTTTGTCCGGGTCGCGGCATGTCGGCAAGCCAGGGAAATCTTCTCGGCTTCGCGCAAGACCAGATCATGCACAACGTAGGTCTGCTTCGGCCGGGGCTTTCGTTCCGCGAATTCGCCGAACAGTGCTGGCCGGTTCCCGAGCGTTACGTGCATAACCGATACATGATGATGCTTCACGGCGTTGGACTGGTGGATGAGTATCCGAGTGTCGCCTATGCCGTCGACTTCGACGCCTGGGGGTACGACGGGACCTTCCAGGAAAACATGGTCGTATCGGTGGAGAGCTACATCGGTGAGCAGGGCGGTAAAGAAGGTGTCAAGCTTGAGGAGCAGGTCCTGATTACCGCGAGCGGTTCGATCGTCCTTTCGCAAAGTCCGCTCATAGGCCGCCGATACTCATCATGACCGAAGCCCTTCCTCGCGTGATTGATTCCGACTCGGTGCTGTCTCGGATTTCCCCTCTTGCTCTGATTGATGCAATGGAAAAGAAGCACCAGGAGGATTACCAATCCATCGGCCGGCTCTATACGGCGGTATCGAGGGTCGACCGGCCTAGCGCCGAGTTGCTCATTTGGGCGGGTGCGCGTACGGACGGGTCGATGGGGGCGAAAATCGTTGCGATCTCTCCGGACAACGGTCAATTGAGCAAGCCTTCGCCTACGGTTCATTCCGCGTTTGCACTGGTCGACCGGCAGGATGGGCGCTTCAGGTCTTTTATAGTGGGAGAAAGCTTTACCCGATGCAAGACGGCTGCTGATTCCGCGCTGGCGGCCCGCTACCTCGCCCCGGTCAACCCGACAAAGCTGGTCGTGCTCGGTGCCGGCGCGCAGGCGAGGATCCATCTGACCTACCTGCATGCGGTTTGTCCGACCATTGAACGGATCGACGTTTGGAACCGGAACCGAAGCCGGGCAGAGCAGTTGATAGAAGAACGTTTTCTGCCCGTCGATTTTCAGGTGTCGAATGATATCGAGGCGAGTGTTTCGGGTGCTGACATCGTGGTGTGCCTGACGTCGTCATCAACGCCCGTGCTCGACGGGAAGTGGCTGAAACATGGGTGTCATGTCGATCTTGTCGGAGGCTTCACTCCGGACATGCGTGAGACAAACGACGCCGCCATTCTTCGCTCAAGTGTTTTTGTAGACCATCTGGGGCTCACGGCGGAGCATTGCGGCGACATCGTTGAACCACTGAAGAACGGAACCATCACCCTGTCGGACATCCGGGGAGACCTCTTTGACTTATGCAGAAAGGAAGTGCCCGGGCGAGGCGACCCGCAGGAAATTACTCTGTTCAAAAACGGAGGCGGCGGGCATCTGGATTTGATGGTGGCGGAATGGTTGTCGGAGTCCTTTCGTTGATGATGGAGCGAGTGTTGCGTGCCGTATTGTCAGATGCGGTCTGTTTATGACTTTTCCTGGTTGTTGAATTTAAGGATAAACAGATATGGTTAGTACAGTTGAGGATATTCAGGCAACCGAACTGAAAGTGTCCGAAAGCACCGTCAGTGCCCAAGACGTGTTCACCGCAGTGGTCACGAACGGACCGATCAGCGACGCATGGCGCTTCACGCTCTGGTCTAACTACTACACCGAGCCGTGCTTTTCAGTGATGAGCCGTGACTTCGATGTTGGCCGTGACGAGTTTAACGTGATGAGCTGCCTGAGTTCCTACGGTCCAATGGCTGCCAAGACAATTTGCGAGGTGACGGGCCGCCCTAAAAACAGCATCAGCCGTGCCGTAACGCGACTAAGCGAAAGGAAGATGATCCGGCGCAAGATCAACCCGCTTGATCGGCGTGAGAGTTCGCTCATGTTGAACGAAAGCGGGCGGAAGCTCTATGAACGCGTGGTACCCGTTGCTATCGAGCGGCAATCGACCATGTTGAGTGGGTTGAGTTCATCGGAGCGCGCTTTGCTCGATCAGGTCTTGAACAAGTTGATGCAGTTTCGCCATGAATGGTGAAGACACCGAGCGAAGGGGGCTGCCGAGGGAGTTCCCGGGCGTGCTGTAAAAAGCACACGAAGCCCGCTCGCGAATAGTTGATCCAATTTTTGCACTACATGGTGCGAAAGCATCACTTGAGGTCCGCTTTTTGGCTTAGTCAAATCAACTGGGCGAGTGGTGCTGCGCGGCGCCCCTGGAAGGCAGTGATGAACGCCCAAGCGACCGAGACCGGCTTTGCATGAAGTTCACGGAGTGAGTTCCATGAATAGTATCGCTTCTCCCTTTCTAGAGTCCGGGCCGGCCGCCTCGCAGCGCACGGGGTTAGCGGGCGAGCCCGTACTTTGCGTCGAAGCGGTGAGCAAGACATACGGCACGCACAGAGTACTCGAGAACATCACCTTTCAGATGCGTGCCGGGGAGGTCATCGCGATCATTGGCCCCAGTGGTTCCGGAAAGAGCACGTTACTTCGGTGCATCAATCAACTCGAGCCGCCGAACGAAGGCAGGGTGACAATCGGAGGCGTAACGATCGACGCTGGACGTTCACCCTCCCGGCGGGACCTCGTCGCCTTGCGCCGGAAGATCGGCATGGTTTTCCAGTCGTTCAATTTGTTTCCCCACCTTTCTGTGCTGCGCAACGTCAGTCTTGCGCAGGAGCGCACCATGGGGCGCTCCAGAAAGGGGGCGGACGAGCGATCGATGGATCTACTAGCGCGCGTTGGCCTGGCAGACAAAGCGAGCCAGTATCCCGCGCGATGTTCCGGCGGTCAGCAGCAACGGATCGCGATTGCCCGTGCATTGGCCCTCGAACCGGAGATCATGCTGTTCGACGAGCCCACGTCCGCACTGGATCCGGAGTTGGGCCTCGAAGTACTGGCGGTCATGAAGGAACTCGCGCTGTCGGGCATGACGATGATCGTCGTCACCCATGAGATGCATTTTGCAGAGAACGTTTCGGATCGTGTGATCCTGATGGCTGAAGGTCACATACTCGAAGAAGGATCCAGCGCTGAAATCATGCGTGCGCCGAAAACCGAACGAGCAGCCAAGTTCCTTAGCGCAGTGAGGGACCGGTAATGATCATGGATCTCACTGCAATCTTGAATGGCGTCCCGTGGACAATTGCGCTCACCCTGGCGTCGTTTATTGTGGGCGCGTCACTCGGATTGCCGCTTTGCGCGATGCGCCTTTCGACTATCGGTGCGTTGCGCTTGACCTCGACGGCGATAGTCGTGTCCTGCCGATCGATCCCACCCATCGTCTGGCTGTTCTTTGTGTTCTTCGGCATTGGCAACGGCCTCATAGCCATGAGCCCGTTTACCGCAGCCGTGGTGGGACTCGGTGTGGTGACCGCCGCCAACATGTCCGAGATCTATCGAGGTGCGCTGACTGCTATTCACCCGGGGCAGTTCGAAGCGGCGAAGGTGTTGAACCTGACCAGAAGCCAACAGTTTCGTGACGTCGTTCTCCCGCAGTTGACGAGGATCGCTTTGCCGTCGGGCGCTACCTATCTTATTGGCTTGCTGAAGGACTCCGCCGTTGCGTCGACTATTGGCGTCACCGATCTGGCCTATCAGTCGTATCACATTTCTCAACAGACGTTTCGCGGGCTGAGCGTCTACGCGGCTGCGGCGCTTCTCTACATACTCCTGAGTTTGCCGATTGCGTGGCTGTCGCGCTGGGCTGACGTTCAATTGCGTTCGAGGGTATCGAGATGATGGAACTTCTGACTCTCTGGAAGGGCTGGTTTCCGGAGCTCATCGACGGTTATGGCCTCTCACTCGAGGTGACCGCTCTGAGCCTCGGGATAGGCGTTCCGCTAGGGCTCGTGCTCGCGCTTGCGGTGCCGGCCAAGTCGAAGGCGATCAGGATCAGCGCGTTGACGTTCGTTGAAATCGGAAGAGGGGCGCCGGTTCTTATTCTGCTCCAGTTTGTTTATTTCGGCTTGCCGACGGCGGGTCTTACGTTGACATCGTTCGCGTCGGCGGTGGTTGCGCTGGCGTGCTGCACCGGTGCCTATACAAGCGAAATCATCCGGGCGGGATTCGAGGCCGTGCCGTACGGACAAAAAGAAGCCGCGTTAGTGATCGGACTCAACGGCCTCGACGCACTGCGCTTTGTGATCGTTCCTCAAGGCTTGAGAGTCGCGCTGCCCGCGCTTCTCGGGTTTTCGATAATGATGCTTCAGGCAACGTCTCTCTGCTTCACGATCGCGCTTCCCGAGCTGGTCAGCCGGGCATCGAATATCGGGTCCACGACCTTTGAATACATGCCGGTACTGATCCTCGCCGGCTTGATGTTCGCTGTCATCTGCATTCCCGCAACGCTGTTGGTCTCCGTACTGGAACGAAGATTGGGACGTCATGCCGTTCGATAGATTCGCTCGATCTTTGCCGCTTAGCTGCCCGTGAATATCCCTCCACTGATGCAAGATAGGAAAACGACATGAAAACGTCCGCGAAATTTTTGGGGAGGCTGTGCGCCAGCCTCCTTTTATCCTGTGTCACCTATTCTGCATTCGCGGATCAGTGCAAGCCCGCTCACACGTTCCCGACTATTACGTCCGGCACGTTGTCGGTTGCAGCATGGGTATTTCCTCCGTATTCGATTCCGGCGGGCAGCACCGATATCGGTGGCGTTGACGGAGATATCGTCAAGCTCATCGCGGCGAAGGAATGCCTGAAGCTCTCTATCAGTACGGTGGATCCGGCAGCCGTCATCCAGTCGGTCGTGTCGGGGAAAGCGGACATAGGGATGGGTGACTGGTACAGGACGGCCGACCGCGCGAAGGTCCTGGGCTTGAGCGGCCCGATGTACCTCGATCAGATGGGCGTTATCTCCAAGGAAGGTATAGACACAATCACCGGTTTGCAGGGCAAACGCGTCGGATCGGTTCAGGGTTATCTCTGGACGGGTGACCTCCAGAAAGTACTCGGCAGTTCGGTGACGCTCTATCCCAATCCGGTCGCGATGGCTCAGGATCTGGCGGCTGGCCGGATCGACGTGGGGACGGACAGCTACGCCGTTGCGCAATACGACCAGAAAAAGGGCGGCTATTCGGCGATCAAGATCATGGCGGTGAAGCCGGACCCAAGGGTCCCGGCATCGGTTCAGCCGGGCCAGACCGCATTTCCGTACACGAAGTCGAATCAGGCCCTGGGCGACGCCTTGAGTGCTGACATCGCGGATCTGCACAAGTCTGGCGATATCGCGCGGATTCTGAAAGCGCACGGTCTGGAGCCTTCAGCCGCCGACGTTGGCCAACCGCGGCTGGTTCAGTAACCTATTTCCGTCTCGTATCGAGGAGAAGAAAATGATTAGCTCAACCACGGGAGTCGCGCTGGGTCCTGATGTGCAGGGTTCGCATTTTCTCGATGCGACAGCGCTTCAATGGCAGCCGACCGATACCCCGGGATTCGATATTGTGACCTTGTTCGAGAATCCGTTCACCGGCGAATCGACTGCCATGATGAGAGTTGAGCCCGGCGCAGGTACGGGCGCGCACAGTCATGCCTTGTTCGAGGAGATCTACGTCCTCGAAGGCGATTTCTCGGATGAGGAGCGTACGTACCTGCGTGGGCAATATTGCGTGCGTTCGCCGGGAACGCTTCATACAGCAGCGTCGGAACGGGGATGTGTAGTTATGCTGATCTACCGGAGTACAGCGGCGGCGTCGCCGTAACCATGCAGATATCGAACCCATCCATGATCACTCTCGGCGTAATCGGAACGGGACAATTCGCCGCATATTTTATTGCGGCGCTTCGTCGCGGAGGTTACAACGGTAAGGCTTTGCTTTCGCCGCGCAATGCCGACATCGCCAGCACACTGGCGCGCAATCACGACTGCGTGGTGGCCGCGTCTGCCGAACAGGTGTTGGCTGGTGCCGACGTGGTCCTCGTGAGCGTGAGACCGGAATATGCAGAAGGCGCGTTGGCGGATCTTCGTTGGGAGCGTCGCCATACCGTTCTTTCCGCAATGGCAGGTATCCGCCTCGACGACCTTCGCGCGTTGCTGCCTGACGTGGGGGGTATCCATCTGCTCATGGCGGGGAGCTACATCGAAATCGCGCCGGGGCCCATTGCGCTCTATCCGCCCGCGCCGGGGCTCATGTCGTTGCTCTCTTTCGCCGGGGATGTCGTTGCGTTGCCGAACGAGACTGCGTTCAACGCGGCGATGGTATCCCTCTGCGCGTCGACGTGGATATACAACCTCGCCCATGCGCTTGCGGCGGAGCTTGAGCGGCATGGTCTTGAGCCGGACGTTGCTCGTGCGCTGACGCTTGGCAATATTGCGGGCCCGGCCAGCTTCGCCTTGGGCGTGCCGGAAAGGAGCCTTCTTGATATCTCTGCAGGTATTGCGACCGAGCAGACATTTACCAAGACCGGACTTGATCATTTGAAGGCGCGTCATTTTGACGACCCATGGAAAGAAGCCATTGCACGCCTTGCGCAAATGCTAAAGCTACCCGCGTGACGACTCTGGTGCTACGTTATCAATCTGCGACAGGTGTGATGGGAGATGAAGGCTGCTTGAAGGGAATGTTCAAAGGGAATGTTCAAAGGGATTGTTCAATGGGAATGTGCTTGCGAACGCGAGTCGTTGGGTTATATAAATTTGGAGTGAGTCGTGAGTTCTAAGGTCGTTATAGTTGGCGGCGGGGTCATTGGTAGTTCCATCGCCTATTTTCTGCGTGCTTCGGACCCGACGGTTGACGTGACCGTTATTGAGCGTGACCCGAGCTATGCGAAGTCATCGTCGGCATTGTCGGCCGCATCGATCCGGCAGCAGTTCTCCACGCCGCTTTCCATCCAAATGTCGTTGTATGGCATCGAGTTTCTTCGCGGGATTGGGAACATTCTTGAAGTAGAAGGTTTCAAGCCGGCTATTGATCTTCACGAAGGCGGTTACCTTTTCCTTGCCACTCAGGCAGGGGACGCGACGCTTCGTGAAAACCACGCGCTACAAAGGAAGCTTGGAGCGGACATCACGCTGATGGGTCAGGACGCGCTGCACGCGAAGTTCCCGTGGTTGAATGTCGAGGATCTCGCAGCCGGCGCGTTTGGCGAGAGCGGAGAAGGGTGGTTCGACGGCTACGGTCTCGTGCAGGCTCTTCGCAAGAAGGCACAGTCGCTCGGCGCGCGTTACATTGCGGCGGATGTGACAGGACTGGTGCGGGATGGTCGACGCGTCACGCACGCCGTTGCGAGCAATGGCGAGCGCTACGCATGCGACACGGTGGTTAATGCAGCGGGTGCTTGGGCGCGCAAGACATCGGCAATGATGGGTATCGACATCCCTGTTTTCGCGCGGCGCCGGAGCATCTTCAACGTGTCGTCTCCCGCGAGATTGGAGCACTGCCCTTTGCTCATCGATCCCACCGGGGTCTATTTTCGCCCGGAGGGAAAGACGTATATTTGCGGTACGTCGCCGAGCGCGGACAACGACCCGGATGACCTGCCGCTGGACGAAGTCGACCACGCTATCTTCGACGAAGTTATCTGGCCGACGCTCGCTCACCGTGTTCCGGAGTTCGAAGCCCTGCGCGTTGAAAACTGCTGGTCCGGCTACTACGAGTACAACGTGCTCGACCAGAACGCTATTATCGGTTATCACCCCGACGTCGAGAATTGTGTATTCGCCAATGGCTTCAGCGGTCACGGGCTTCAGCAAGGGCCAGCCACCGGACGTGGCGTGAGCGAGTTGATTCTCGCTGGGAAATACACATCGCTTGACCTGTCGTCGCTGAGCTGGGAGCGGGTGCTGGAGGGCCGTCCGATCGTTGAAAAGAACGTTGTTTAGGGAGGACGGATCATCTGTTGACCGGGTAACGACGGAGCTTGCGCTGGGGGCTTGTGGTATTAAGGGATTGCATCGACAACGGACCGAGCCGCAACTTAAGCTTCATCGAGGAGCACGCGGTGTCCGACACGATGTTCGCCGAGGCTATTGCCAAAACGTAATGAGGGCACGACCGCCGGATTCACTCGCGAAGCGCGCCTTCACAATCGCCGGTACAAGTCCCCGCGCCAGCGGTTAATATTCGGCGGTCAGGGGGCCCTGGCTGTGTCAAATTCGCTCCAATTTATTTTCGAAAATTATGGAAACGGTAATGCCTGGTTTGAAGGAACTACTGGCGCAGCGCGAAGCGCTTCAACAGGAATTGGAGCAAGCACGTCAGCAAGAAGCAGATCGCGCGCTGCGCGAGATCGTCGCGAAAATGAGGGAATATAAAATCTCCCTCCAAGAACTGATAGGCACCCGGGCTCACGCCCGTCTGGTTCCGCCGGTGCCGAACGCAAAGTACCGCGACCCGGCCACCGGGGCGACGTGGAGCGGGCGTGGACGGGCGCCACAGTGGATCGCAGACAAGAACCGCGACGATTTCCTGATTCAGCCGTCCTTGTTTCGGAGTCAGTGAGGCTTTTCAGGGGTGCTCGGCCGCCCGAGAAGACGCAGCCCTTTGGTCTCGCTTTGACGGCGCGTAATGCCTGTTCCGGCAAGGCCGCGACGTCTCCGGACATGCTTTTCTCCTCCAATATCCGAAGCAGAACCTGTATGTCACGCAACTGATTGTGATCTCGCGCCAATTTAGCGCGTGCAGATAACGGCAGTGCGTTTCAGCCCGCGTATGAAGCATCGGTCGGCGCGGTTATGCGCGCGGCGATTCTCCCGTCAATGAAAAATATCGCAGCACGCCTTGTACTCACTCAGCAATGCCATGTATCGTTTAAAAGTCGTTCCTGCCAATAAAGAGGCACCGCGAAGAGGCACCGCGAAGAGGCACTGGGCATTCCTTCAAATAACGAGACTCAGTAGGCAGTTCACGAACTCTTTAGCCAGGGATTCGCTATGGAGCAGTTAGCCGACTCAACCAGGTTGACGTTTTTTCTGTTGATGGAACCGGGACCACAATCGCATGCTCAAGCATCGGACCGGGCCGCTGGGTGCGAGATGGTGCGGAGGTGTCGTCATGACAGAGCTGGCCGATTTTCGTAACAGAAGGATTGCGCTTAATCACGGAGGCGGCCGTATGCCCGCGCTCGGATTTGGCACGCTTATTTCCGATGCAGCTACGACTACCAGTGCTACCAGAGACGCGCTGGAAGCCGGATATCGACACGTCGATTGTGCCGAGCGATATCGGAACGAGCGTGAAGTGGGCGAGGGCCTGCGGTTAGGGCTTGCTGCTGGAGGAGTCGCGCGCGAAGACATCTTTGTGACCACGAAATTGTGGAACTCCAATCATCGGCCCGAGCGTGTCAGACCGGCTTTCGAGGCGAGTCGTGGCAGGCTCGGGCTTGACTATCTGGATCTCTATCTCGTTCATACGCCGTTTGCGTTTCAGCCAGGGGAGGAGCAGGATCCGCGCGATGAAAACGGCAATGTCATCTACGATAATGGCGTGACGTTGCTCGATACGTGGAGGGCGATGGAGGATCTCGTCGACCATGGACAATGCCGCGCCATCGGACTGTCTGACATCACCCTGGACCGATTGCGGCCCCTCTATGAATCGGCACGAATCAAACCGGCGGTGGTGGAGGTCGAAGCACATCCGTATCTTCCGGAAACGGAACTTATGGAATTCTGCAAGGAAAAAGGAATACTGTTTTTGGCCTTTGCGCCATTGGGTCACGGAATAAGGCCGGGGCCGCTTGAGGACCCAGTCGTTTCCCAGATTGCCGCGCGAATTGGAAAGACGCCAGCACAGGTGCTGCTTGCCTGGGCGCTGCAGCGTGGCGGGGCTTTGCTTACCACGCCCAAGACAGCGAAGCGCGCGAGCGAAAATTTCGACATCTCCGCGCTGCCGGCAGACGCGTTTGACGAGATCAATCGGATCCAGACCAGGCAGCGGTTCAACGAGGTCGTCAACACCGGCAGCGGGGGATTTCTCCCGCAAAGTAAATGATGGTGAAACGTGGACCGCGTCCGGAGGCAGCCGATGCATGAGGAAAAAATATGTGAAGCCCTGAATGCGCACTGGCATGCGTCGGCAACCGGCGACCTCGACGCGGAACACGATATTTATGATGACAATGCCATCTGCGATTATCCGCAATCAGGTGAACGGATCCTCGGGCGGATCAATTTGCAGGCATTGCGGAGTCATCATCCAGAAAAGCCATCGGGTTTCGACGTCAGGCGAATTCAAGGAAACGGTAATCTCTGGATCACGGAGTACACGATCACCTATGAAGGGCGAGCCGCATTCACGGTGAGCATCATGGAGTTCTGCAACGACAAGGTCGTTCACGAGACCCAGTATTTTTCGGATCCCTTCGCGGCACCGGGTTGGCGAAGTCGATGGGTGGAGCAGATCACGTGAATCGAGGTGGAGGAATTGCTGTTTTGCGGTCACCCGCATCTCGTTGACGCCGACGTCGCGGACTACTGTGTCGAACCGCCGTTTCCGACTTCGGTTCGACGTATCCGGGCCTGGCGTTGCACAGAAATGGGTATGGGCAACAGTGCTGGACTTTGCCGGAATACCTCGATACACCTCTGATAGCCGAAAAACAAAAAACCCCGTAATCACAAGGATTGACGGGGTTTTCGGGACTTCTTCGGATTGCTCCGAACTTGAATCTTGGTGCCCAAGAGAGGACTCGAACCTCCACGCCTTGCGGCGCATGGACCTGAACCATGTGCGTCTACCAATTCCGCCACCTGGGCAGGTGCGTGTGCAGCAAAGAAAGCAATTATAGCCGGGCGTATCGCGCTGTCAAGCATTTTGAGACCCAATGTGAAACGTGGCTCCAAGCCATTGCCCATATGGCTTTTGCGCCGATGTGGCCCGGTGGGCGGGTGTTAGAATAGTTCGCAAACTATTCGTGAACGAACCGGAACAACGTTAAGTGCAACGTCCCGGCAACGCGCCGATCCGGCCCCTGGGGGCCGGATAGTAAAGCTGGGATGGGATGCCCAGAGGTAATGACCGACGGTGATCCCCCATTAACCGCGACATTCAGTTAGACGAGAAGAGATCATCGATAAGCCCTTGAACAAATATCCGTATCCGATTCCGAGCCGCGAAGAAATTCTCGGCGTGTTGCGCACGAGCGAGGCACCGCTCGCCGCGAACGACATCGCCGAAGCTCTGTCGATCAAGCGCCAGGAGCGCGAAGGATTTTTCAAGCGATTGGGAGCCATGGAGCGTGACGGCCAGGTCCGTCTCGACAAACGCGGCTATTACCAACTCACGCATCCCTCGAACTTCGTTGCCGGCCGCGTTCAAGGCCATCGCGACGGCTTCGGCTTCCTGATTCGCGACGACGGCCAGGACGACCTGTTCCTGCCCAACGGCGAAATGCAGAAGGTCATGCACAACGACCGCGTGC
>Ga0302308_10002436_pt1 | contig 15078 bp, 16 predicted proteins | sample III_Palsa_E3_3_FD_200531 | JGI IMG/M metagenome (GOLD analysis project Ga0302308, IMG submission 200531) | Peat permafrost microbial communities from Stordalen Mire near Abisko, Sweden - III_Palsa_E3_3 | ecosystem: Environmental > Terrestrial > Soil > Palsa > Peat permafrost | place: Sweden... | reverse complement strand
TCGCCGGCCACCGGCGTACGGTCGAGCACGGTCATTGTCATGTAGGAAAGTGTCTCCATCCCCGCCCTCGGGGTGGTCAGTGGTTACTGAGGGGCGGGTGCCTCACGACAGCTTGACAGAGAGGGATCTTGGTCTCCGCATGCAGTGAAAAAGCCAATCCGAGTGGCTCCCCATTTGGCTCCCATGCGGCCATTTCAAGATCGCAATATTCCCCGCCGAACCAGAACGTGCTCGCCTACTGGGACGTCGTCGCCGACCGGCTCTTCAAGATCCGCAACAGCGAGAACATCCAGGGCGTCGTCCAGCAGCTTCCGTTGTCCGACTCGTTCATCGACCCGGGCATGCTGGTCAAGGCCGCCGCGGCGGGGCTCGACATCGGCAGCATCGTCAGCGGCCTGAACCAGCCGGTCGGCCCCGTCCGCTCGCCGCTGCTCATCCAGAAGGCCCTCGAGATCGCCGGGGAGGTCCGCTCGCTCGGCAGCGCGCTGCTGTCATCCTTCGAGAAGGGCGACGCGGAACAAGCTCGCCCTCCTGCGACAGGGCCACGAGGTTGCGCTGCAGCAGATGATCCAGAACGTGCGCTACCTGCAGTGGCAGCACGCCGTGGAGACGACGAACGGGCTGCTCAGGACCAGGGACAGCGCCGTCGAGCGGTACACGTACTACCTCAGCCTGCTCGGCCAGGCCCCGGATCAGACGACGGTCCCGGCGATCACGAGTACCAGCGTGGACCGCCGGGAGCTCACCGAGGACAACTTCCAGGACACCTACGACGCGCTGGTCGGCGAGTACGACCTGGCGGTGCCCCTGCAGGCCTACCCGGTCCCGCAGCTGGCGCAGGGATCGTCCCCCTCGAACCAGGCGGGCGCGACGGGCCAGGGCCAGCTCTACCTGAACAAGCAGGAGGACGCGGAGCTGAACACGAATCTCCCCGCGGCCAGAGACCTGCGGATCGTCGCGGGCATAGCCAACACGATCGCCGCCGGCGTCACCCCCATCCCAAGCGCGGAAGCACACGTGGCCTGGTGGGGCATCGGCTTTCACACCAACTTCTTCTCAGGCCAGGTTCTGGGCCAGGTCGCGCGGGACGCGGCCGAAGTCGCGCAGGTCCTGGCTGGCTGGCAGCAGGACCAGGCCAGCATCGCCGGCCGCACGGCCGGCTACCAGCGCCGCGCCGAGGAGTGGACGCTGCAGGCGAACCTCGCGGCGCGTGAGCTGCGGCAGATCGGCCGGCAGATCATCGCCTCCCTCATCGCCGAGCAGGTCGCCTACCACGACTACGCCACCGTCAAGAAGCAGGTGGAGCAGGCAACGGAGGTGCAGGCGTTCCTGCAGAACAAGTTCACCAGCGCCAGCTTCTACACCTGGATGCAGAGCGACCTGTCCGGGCTCTACTACCAGTACTACCGGTTCGCCTGCGATACGGCCCGCAAGGCCGAGCAGACGATGAAGCAGGAGCTGATGCGGCCCGAGCTCGACGCCACCCAGTTCATCCAGTACAACTACTGGGACTCCGGCCATCAGGGGCTGCTGTCCGGCGAGGCCCTCTACCTCGACATCAAGCGGATGGAGCTGGCCTACCACGACAGCAACAAGCGCGAGCTCGAGCTCACGCGGCACGTCTCGCTGCGCCAGCTCGACCCTGTGGCGCTGCTCGCGCTCAAGGTCACCGGCTCCTGCACGGTCACCGTCCCGGAGTGGCTGTACGACCTGGACGGCCCCGGCCACTACCACCGCCGCCTGAAGGCCCTGGCGGCCTCCACGCCGTCGGTCACCGGCCCCACCACGAGCCTGAACCTGACCGTGACCCTGAGCAGCAGCACGATCCGCGTCTCGCCGCTGCTCGCGAACGGCGTGTACGCGCGCGACACCACCCAGGACGACGACCGCTTCGTCGACTCTTACGGCTCAACCGACGTCATCGTGACCAGCGGCGGCGCGAACGACAGCGGCATGTTCGAGACGAACCTGCGCGACGAGCGCTTCCTGCCGTTCGAGGGCGCGGGCGCGATCAGCACCTGGAACTTGTCGCTGCCCGCGGAGCTCCGGTCGTTCGACTACATGACGATCTCCGACGTCATCCTGCACATCCGGTACACCGCCAGGGACGGGGGCGACCCGCTGGGCAGCCAGGCGACCAAGGAGCTCAAGGGCATGCTCAAGAGCGCGGGTACCTGCGGCCAGGCGCTGCTGTTCTGCCTGCGCTACGACTTCCCGACCGAGTGGTCGGCGTTCGTGAACGGGACCGGTGACTTCACGGTCACGCTCGACAAGCAGTTCTTCCCCTATTTGGTGCAGGCCTCGAGCGGCCTGACCATCGACGAACTGACGCTTTACGCGGCGCGGGCAGCGAGCGCATCCGCCCCGCCGGGGCTCGCCTCGGTGACCCCCACGGTCGACCTGGGGGCACTGTCCAGCGGCCTCGCAGGCAGTACAGGCCAAGCCCAGCTCAGCCTGCCTACCGACGACACCGACGACGCCGTGCTGGTCCGCGACCTGACGCAGCAGGTGTTCCTCGTCCTTCAATACCATTTCACTGCCTTGTAGCGCGGTGAAGAGGACACTGAGGCTTATTCAGGGGCCGTCCAACGAGCGTCACTGCATGCGCACCCCGGACCCGGCACGGCCGGGCCGGTTCCGGCTGCTGGATGAGTGCGGCCTGCCCGACACCATTGTGCACGGTGACTTCCACCCAGGAAACTGGCGCAGCGACGGCGGACGGCCGGCCATCGTGGACTGGGCCGACGCTCATCTCGGCAACCCGGTGCTGGACGGGCTGCGGGCCTGTGATTTCCTGCCCGGGCGCAGAGAGGCCACCGCGGCCCGGGCCTAGATCGACGCCTGGGCATCGCGCATCCCTGGGTGCGAGCCCGCCCGCGCTGCGCATCGCCGTACCACTGGCTCACCTCATGTACGCCGTGCGCTACCAGGAATTCCTCGACGGCATCGAGCCATCAGAAAGGATCCACCACCTCGACGATCCCGCAGCATAAGCGGGCCGGTACACCCAGCAGCTGCGAGAACGCAGTCTCGCCAGTCGGGGATCCAGGGACGGCCCTGGGCGGCCTGGTGGGAGCGTAGAGCTGATGATATGGCGGGTGGCGGTGGGGAGGTAGGAGCGGATGGCGCAGAAGGTCTGGGCGCCGGTCATGGACCGCATGGATCCGGAGACCTCAATCTCGTCGCGCAGCCGAATCCCATAGGCGCCCGCCACCGGGATCTCGGGCTTCAGCTTGCTGCGGCTGTCATCGGAAGCGCCGCGATGTACGGCGGCTAGGGCCGCTGGGCACCCTTCCCCCGTCTGGGAGCATGCACCGGTGGTTCCCGGCTGTGGTTACCGGGCCTCCGATTAGCGTTTCAAAAAGGCCATCTAGCTGCAAAAATCTGGTGGGCGCAGGTGGGTTCGAACCACCGGCTTCTCGCTTGTAAGGCGAGCGCTCTTCCACTGAGCTATGCGCCCTGACTGTGATCCGCGTACTGGACACTAGGAACGCAGACAGCTTACGGGTTCCGGGCCGCCTTCGTCGCGGCCGGGACTTGCCGAGGCGGTAACTGTCGAGCTTCCCGTCTCTCAGGCTGGCTTCCCCAGGATGCAGAAGCAGCCAGCCGACGGTCCTTGGCTCAGGGGGAAATCGCCACGGCGACGGGGAAGTTCCCTACCGTTACCGGCGCGAAGACGTGCCGCGTGCGGGTATTGATGACAGAGACCTGGCCAGCGTAAGTGTCAAGGACCACGGCGGTGGAACCGGTGACGGCCAGGACGGTGGGATAGGAGTAGAGGCCGACCGAGATCGGCGAGCCGGCCCGGCCGGATGCGGCGGCCAGCGGCGTCACCGTGCCTGAGATAGAGCTCACCACGTAGGCGGTCGCCCCGGATGCTGCCATCGTCGTCACCGCGACTGGCGAGTAGCCGACCGGGACGGCCCGGCCCGGCCGCCCGGTAGCCGTCGCGATCGGGGTGACTTCGTCGGTATTGCCGTCGACTATGTAGACCTTCTTGCCGTTCGGGGTCACGGCGAGGGAGTTTGGCGCATCACCAGCCGGGATGGCCCGGCCCGCCGTTTCGGTCGCGAGCGTGATCGGCGTCACGGTGTCTGACCCGTAGTTGGCGACGTAGGCGGTGCCGCCACGCGGGCTGATGGCGATGGCGGACGGGAAGGACCCGACCTGGATCGGCCGCTGGGCGGTATCGGTCGCGGTATCGATAGGCGTGACCGTACCGCCCGCCCAGTCCAGCACGTAGGCGGTCTTGGCGTTCGGTGTCACCGCGATCGCCTGCGGGCTGGTACCGACCGCGATCGCCTTCCCGGCTTTCCTGGTGGACAGATTCACGGGTGTGACTGTCCCCGACATGTAATTCGCCACCCAGGCCACTGGCTCCCGCACGCCTTCCCGGCCTGGCTGGCGGAGGCTGCGGCAGCCGCGGTAGCCGCGGCCTGGCCGGAGGCCGACGCCGGGACGGACACACGTATATCGGCGGTGGTGCCAGCGGCGGCAGGGTCCGCATCGCCAGGGCTGAAGACGTCGTTGATCGCAGGCGCGTAGTAGTCGTTCGCGGTCATGGTGCCCAGCCCGAGCGCGCCCTCGATCGTGCGGAGCAGGCTGTAGTGGGTGTAACGGGCGGTGGAGACGTAACCCTGTTTCACGCCTGTCGAGCCCACGATGATCGTCGGTATGCGCTGCGCCGGGTGCTGGTAGTCCTGCGCGTCCTCGTCGAACGTGATGATGGCCAGGGAGCGCTGCGTGGTCCAGGCCGGCGAGGCCATGATCATGCCGAGCTCCTGGGCGAGGAACGCGTCCCCCGCGGCGATCCCGCAGCCCTCCATGTCGGAGCAGTCGTCTGGTGAGACCCAGGCGAAGTTCGGCGTCGTGGCGGTGCTGGCCAGGTGAAGTACATCATCGGCTGGTCGTCGTTCCAGTAGTAACCGTGCACGGTGTCATCACACGGGCCGTTCGCGCTTTGCAAGTAGGTCTTCCACGTCTCGTGCGCCGCGTCGATCAGATCGCCGATGTCGCCGGCGCGGATCGTGTACAGCGGGTTTTCTTCCTCGGGGTCATCCAGCGGGATGCCGAAGGTGCTCCCGCCGGCTACCGCGAGGTAGTTGCCGTCGCTCGGGTGTTCTTCGGCGTAGAACTGGGAGAGCAGACTCCCCTGCTTTAGCAGGCTGTTCATGTACGGGGCCTGCTTGGTGTTCCCGATGATCTGGTGGTAATCCTCGTTCTCGAAGTAGAACAAGAAGACATGCTGGTAGCCCGGAACCTGCGCGGGCGGCGGGGTCAGCGGCGCAGGCCGGCGCACCGGCGCCGAGACGGTCAGGCTGAGATCTGCGGCGACAGCCCGGTTGTAGCCTGTGAGCGGCGCGTTCGGGCCGTTGGCGCTGGTGAGCGATGTCGCCAGTTCCACCGTGACCTGAGCGGATGTCGTGCCGGCTGGCAGCACGCCGCTGCCCGTACGCGGGGCGAACTCGGCGCGGCGGGTCCGGCCGACCGGGCCGACGGTGCGGGAGGCGAGCACCCGGTTGGTGGCGGACAAGAACCGCACCGTGACCTCGGCCCAGCTGCTCACCGTGCCGCCCAGCCAGCCGGACAGCCGGTAGGGCGTGTGCCTGGGCGCTGGCTGGCCCGACGGCAGGAGCAGCGAAACGCTCTGCACCAGACGGGCGGTCCCGCCTGCCCCGCCCGCCAAGACCTTGCCCCGGCCGGCGGGCCACGCTCCCGCGGCCTTGGGGAAGCCGGCAGTGCCGGGCCGTACCACCGTGGGCAGCCCAGTCGATACCTGCCAGCCGGGAATCGTGACGGCGTCCCATCCCTGGGCCGACACGTCTCCTGCGGTTGCCCTCGGATTCACCAGGAGGTTGCTGCCGCTGGCGGCGGCCGGACCGGCCGCGACCGAGCGGTCAGCGGCCGACGCTGACGCGCTGGCCGGGTGACTCAGCGCCAGTGTTCCGGCGAGCAGCAGGGCGACCGGGATGACGGCACGCAGATATCGCACGGTCGAGTTCATGGCAGGCCCCTACTCATCGCAGCGATCTGGCGGTTCAGCCACGACGCTAGGGAGCGCACGCGTACCACCTCCACCCTCACTGCTGAAACTCTCGCCGACCCGACGGCAAACAATGAGCGCAGCGTCCTTCGCCGGCCGGACGAAGTAGGGACCGCCGCCGTTCGCCGGCCGGATCTCGGCCATCATGAGCCAGCGCGGGAACCAGGTTCGTTCCGAATAAAGGGTTTTGAGTAAGGCGGGACGCGAGGTGGCCTTCTTCGGCGGCCATACGGGCGGCGCTGAGGGAAAATGTTCTGTGCTGTTACCGGATGTTCGGGCTAAGGTCATTGTCGCGGGCGAGCCGGTCAGTACGGTGAGTGGTCATGAGTCGATACATCCGTAACTTCGCCTGCCAGCGCGGGCTGTGTCGGCGGCCTGCTGACCGCGGGCGGTGCCATGGTCGCTGACTCGGTGACCGGTTCCGGTGCCGCCATCGCCCTGGCGCAAAGCCCTGGCCGGATCGACCCGGCCAGCCCGGTATACAACGCCGGGTACACCCTGACCTCGCCGGCCACCACCAGGACCATGGCGTCCAGTGCCAGCCGCAAGCCGCTGGCTGCCCAGTTCAGCTGGGATGGTCACACGCTCTTCGTGATCAACAACCACCTCGACGCCAAGCTCGAGGACGACGCGGACTTCGGCCGCTACCAGCCGCCGGTGCTCTGGTCGGAAATCCAGCGGGTGCAGCAGACCCAGCTCATCTGGTCGCCTCGGCCGGCCCGGTGCACATCAACGCCGATTTCGCCGGCCAGACCAGCGACCACGACCCGCTGCTGGCCTATACAACGGACCGCGGTAACCCTTCCCGCACGCTGACGCCGGGGGCCGGTCCTCCCTCAGGGTGGACCCAGTCCCGGTGATCATCGCGCTGGAGTGTGGCACGAAGCCTCCCGGGCAGATAAGTGAGGTTAGGACCTTAAGACGTGCGGGAGGGCTACATGATCAGCGCGGCCAATCACGTGCCGCTTTCTCCGCTCAGCTTCCTGGCCCGGGCGCGGCGCGCCTTCCCGGACATGGTCGCGGTGGTGGATGCCGACGAGACGGCGGTCAGCTATGCCGAGCTGGGCCGGGACTGTGACGCGCTGGCCGGCGCGCTCCGGGCCGACGGGGCGCGGCCGGGCGACCGGGTGGCCGTGCTGGACCTTAACTCCCGCTGGCTGCTGGCCGCGCACTTCGCGGTACCCGGCGCGGGCGCGGCGCTGGTCGCGCTGAATACGCGGCTGGCCGCCAGCGAGTACCGGGACATCCTGGCCCACTCCCGGGCCAAGATCCTGCTCGTGTCCGGCGACCTGCTGCCGCGGCTGGACGTGCGTACGGCCGCCGAACTGCCGGCCGGACGGGTGGTGCTGCTGCCCGGCACGCCCGCGACGGCGCTGCCCGGCGCCGTGAGCTACGACGAATGGCTCGCGGACACCGACGGCCGGGGCATCACGCTGCCCGGCGACGAGGACGGCATGATCGCGGTGAACTACACCAGCGGGACGACCGGTCGCCCGAAGGGCGTGATCTACACTCACCGCGGCGCCTACCTCAACGCCCTCAGCGCCGCGCTGGAGTTCGAGCTCACCTCGGCCAGCTGGCTGCTGTGGACCCTGCCGATGTTCCACTGCAACGGCTGGTCGATGACCTGGGGCGCGACCGCCGTCGGCGCCACCCACGTCTGCCTGGGCTCCTTCGATCCGCAGCGGGCGCTCGACCTGGCCGGGCGCTACCCGGTCTCGCACCTGTGCGGCGCGCCTGTCGTGCTCAGCGAGCTCGCGCGGGCCGGGGCGGAGCGCGGCTTCACCGCCGGACGCCGGCTGCGGGCCGCGGTCGGCGGTGCTCCGCCGACCAAGGAGACGATCGCCGCGGTGCAGCAGATGGGCATCACGGTGACGCACCTGTACGGGCTGACCGAGACCTACGGCCCGTCGCTGGTCTGCGAATACCAGCAGGGCTGGACGGATCTGCCCGCGGCCGACCTCGCCGGGCGGCTCAGCCGGCAGGGCGTACCCGCGATCTCCGTCTCCGACGTCCAGATCGCCGATGACAAGCTGCGGCCGCTGCCGGCCGACGGCACGAGCACCGGCGAGATCCTGATCCGCTCCAACACGGTCGCCGCCGGATACCTCGACGACGACGCGGCCACCGTCGAGGCGTTCCGCGGCGGCTGGTTCCACACCGGTGACCTGGGGGTCATGCACCCCGACGGGTACATCGAACTGACCGACCGCAGCAAGGACATCATCATCAGCGGCGGGGAGAACATCGCCTCGGTCGAGGTGGAAAAGGCCCTCGCCGCCCACCCCGACGTGATCGAGGCCGCCGTGGTGGCCCGGCCCGACCCGCGCTGGGGCGAACGGCCGGTCGCCTTCATCACCACCGAACGGGCCGACCTCAGCGAGACCGAACTCACCGAGTTCGTCCGCGAGCGGCTGGCGCATTTCAAGGCGCCGGATCAGGTGTACTTCGAGATCCTCCCGAAAACCTCCACCGGAAAGATCCAAAAGAACGTGCTCCGCGATCGCGCCCGCGACCGAGCCCGTGATCAGGCCAATGAATAGACCAGGGCGGAACGGCCCTGGCTCGTGCGCACGCTCAGTTCACGCGGCGCGGCGCCAGGCTTCCGCGACGGCAACATAGCTGGCCCGGCGGCGCTCCCGGTCCAGGCTCGGGGTGACGACGGCGATCTCGTCGGCCTGGGCGAGCTCCTTCATCTCAAGGAGCCGCTCGGCCACGGCCTTAGGTTCCCCGGTCACCATCCGGGAGTCGTCCTGACGGCTGGCGCGGAACTCCCGCGAGCGCGCGAACTCACGTACCTGCTCGGGCCGCAGCGGCTCACGTATCCCGCGGCGGATGTTCTGGATGGTCAGCGTCCACGCCGCTTCAAAGTCGGTGATCGCCTCGTCGTCGTGGCTGGCGAAGGCCAGCACCGACATCACCGAGTACGGCGATCCGTCCTCCGTGCGCGGCGTGAACCCGCGGCGGTATTCCCGCAGCGCCTCGAACGCCAGGTCCGGGCTCATGTGATGCGCGAATGCCGCGCTCATCCCGTTCACCGCGGCGAACCGCGGCCCGTAGGCACTGGAGCCCAGGACGAACAACTCCGGCTGCTCGCCCACCAGCGGCGCGGCCACCAGCTGAGCGTAGGGATGCCCGGCCGGGAATCCGTCGCCGAGAAACGCCAGCAGTTCCCCGACCTGCGCCGGAAACTCCGTGGCGGCATCGGTAACCATCCCCCGGCGCAGGACGTGCGCGGTCAGCGGGTCGGTGCCCGGTGCCCGGCCCAGCGCCAGGTCGATGCGCCCCGGATACATCGCCAGCAAGGTGCGGAACATTTCCGCGACCTTAAGCGGCGCGTGGTTGGGCAGCATGATGCCGGCCGCCCCGACCCGGATGCGCGAGGTCCGCGCCCCGACGTGCGCGGTCAGCAGCTCGGGCGCGCTGCACGCCAGGCTGGTCATGTTGTGATGCTCAGATACCCAGTACCGCCGGTAGCCGGCTGCCTCAACGGCCTGGGCGATGCCCACCGCACCAGCAATTGACGCGGCGGCACTTTCACCATGCTCGATTCCGACGAAATCCAGCACAGCCAGCGGGAGTGATTCATCCACGATATCCATCATCAGCACAATGCCGCGTCACCCTGCCGCATTCCCGGGGCGCCCTCTCCGGTCGCGACCCGTGCACGACCGAACGTGATCTAAGGGCATCACGTGCGGGTCCGTGGGAGGATGTCGGCATGAAAATTGCTCGGCAGATCGTCGTCCTCGACGCCGCCGACCTGACCGCCGAGAGTACCTTCTGGGCCGAACTGCTGGGTGGCACGGTCGACGTGGAGGACGATTGGCACAATGTCTACGTCGACGGCGAACCGCGGCTTGCCGTTCAGTTCGCGCCCGGTCACGTTCCGCCCGACTGGCCCGATGGGACCTCGCAGCAGATCCATCTCGACTTGTTCGTCGATGACGTCAGGGCCGCCCATGACGAGGTCATCTCGCTGGGGGCCAAGCTGCTGAAGACGACGGATGACATCGAGTCGACTGAGGGATATCAGGTCTACGCGGACCCGGCCGGGCATCCGTTCTGCCTCTGCTGGGGCTGACGCCTCGTGGACATCATCAGGTATCACACCCGCGAGACCCGGATACCGCAGGTCGGAGTCCGTGACCAGGGCCTCGTGTTCAGCCTGCCTGACGTGCCCTCGCTGGCCGCGCTGCTGGCGCTGCCGCTTGAGGAGATCAAGCGGAGGACGCAGGAAGGCCAGAGATCCCGGCCGATAGCGGCCGCCGGCGTCACGTTGCTGCCTCCCATCGACGGCCGCACCGAGGTCTGGGCGGCCGGCGTCACGTACTTCACCTCGCGTGAGGCACGGGTCGAGGAGAGCGAGCGCTCGTCCGATGTCTACCGCCAGGTCTACGAGGCCGAGCGGCCCGAGCTGTTCTTCAAGTCGGCGGCCTGGCGGGTGGCCGGCGACGGGCAGACCATAGCGATCAGGGCCGACTCGGTTCTCGATGTCCCTGAGCCCGAGGTCGCCCTGGTGATCAACCGGTTCGGCGAGGTCGCCGGCTACACCGCCTGCAACGATGTATCGTCCCGGTCGATCGAGGGTGAGAACCCGCTCTACCTGCCGCAGGCCAAGGTCTACCTGGGCGGTTGCGCACTGGGGCCGGCGATCCGCCCTTCCTGGGAGATCGCCGATCCCTACGACCTGCCCATCGAGCTAGCCATCTACCGCGACGGCGTGATCGCCTGGCGGGGCCGCGCCAGCACCTCGGCGCTGCGCCGGAAGTTCGACGAACTCGTCGGTTTCCTGCTGCGGGCGGACATCTATCCCGACGGGGTGGTTCTGGCTACCGGGACCTGCCTGGTGCCGCCGGCGCCGTTCAGCCTGGCCGACGGCGACGTGGTCGCCGTGACCGTGGGCGAAATCGGCGTGCTGACCACTGGCGTCGTCCGGGGCCTCGACCGGATGCGCGAAGCCTTCGACCGGCAGCTGCCGTCGTTATCAGGGCAGCAACAGCAGCTTGCCGGCGGGCCCCGGTATCCATGAAGTTCACGCCCGCGGCGCTGATGTCGACCAGGATCTGCCCGGGTCCGGGCACCGGCGCGGGCTGCTCGCTCAGCCGCAGCACCTCGGGACCGCCTAGTTCGGAAACGACGATGGCCTGCACGGCGAGCTCCTCTGGCTGCGGCTTCAACCCCTGGCGCTATCACCTTCGCCGATCTAAAGTGGACTAGCAAGTCCAAAGGTGCGGAGGCAGGATGCTCACCGTCAAGGGGACCGCGACCCGCCAGCGCATCATTGACGGGGCTGCGGCCGAGATCCGTGAGCACGGCGTGGCGGCGACCACGCTGGACGACGTGATCGCCGTCACCGCGACCAGCAAAGGTCAGCTGTTCCACTACTTCCCGGGCGGCCGCGAGGAGCTTCTGCTCGCGGTGGCCGACTATGAGAGCGAACGTGTCCTGCTTGACCAGCAGCCCTACCTGGGTCAGCTGGATTCCTGGGCGGCGTGGCGGTCATGGCGCGACACGCTGGTCCGGCGGTACCGGCACCAGGGCGTGCACTGCCCGCTCGGAACCTTGATCACCGAGCTAGGGCGGCACTCCCCCGCGGCCCAGGCCATCACCGGACGGCTCATCGAGCAGTGGCAGAGCGCCGTGCAGGCGGGAATCACCGCGATGCAGCGGTCAGGCCAGATCGCGCCGGCCCTCGACGCGGCCCGCACCGCCGCCGCGATCATCGCCGCCATCCAGGGCGGGGTCACGATCCTGATGTCCACCGGCAGCAGCCAGCACCTCGAAGCCGCGCTCGACACCATGCTGCTCTTCCTGCGCGGCGAAGGGAGCGACGCGGAAGAGCCTCAGGAAGCGGACCACAGATCCTCCGGTTCAACCCCGCGGGTCTCGGGAAGCAGCCAGAACAGCGCCATGACCAGTGCCGCAGGCAAGAAGGTGACCAGCCCGGCCACCGCGAACCGGTGGACGGCCTCGGCGACCGCCCCGAAGATGACCAGGCCGGCTACCGCGCCCAGGACGCCCGCCGCCAGGGACCAGCCTGCCACCGAGGCCCGGACCGACGTCGGGAACAACTCGTTGACCAGCGACCCGGCGGCCGGGGCGAAGACCGAGCCGGCGAACACGCCGAGGATGTAGCCGGCCAGCAGGGCCGGGGCGGAGCCGGTGTAGGTCAGGGTGGCGAACAGGGCCACCGCCACCATGGCCAGCGCGCCGGTCAGGCGCCGGCCCACCCGGTCCGCCAGCCACCGTCCGGCCAGGAGCCCGACCAGTCCGGCGGCACCGGCGCCTACCACCATGGCGGCCGTCACGATGCCGCGCTGGTGAAGGAAATTCTGCGCGAAGAGGAAGACGAAGCTGTTGGCCGGCCCTGTGATCACCGAGACGGCGAAAGCCAGCACCGCGATCACCAGCAGGCGCCGCCGGAAACGAGGTGCCACGGCACCAAGCACCGGAACCGGCTGGTCCGCTTCCGCCGCGGCCACGGCGAACCGGTCAGGTTCGGAAATCCAGCGCGACAGCAGGGGCAGCAAGGCCAGCGGGACCAGCGCCAGGACGAAGACGCCACGGAACCCGATCGCGCGTTCCGCCAGGCTGTGCACGATGGCGACGACCCCGGCGCCGGTGCCGTACCCGGCGGCGATGAGCGCCACTGCCTTGGCCCGGTCGGCCGAGCCGGTCTGCTCGGCCGCGGTGACTTGCGCCAGCGCATTCGAGGCGCTGAGCAGGGGACGCCCGCTGGCGAAGATGGCCACGAACCACCAGTAGCTGGGGCTGGCCGCCGCGGCCGCGGTCATGGCCAGCCCCAGGCCGACCGTAATGAGCAGCATCTTCCGGCGGCCGAAGCGGTCGGCCAGGCCGGTGATGGGAAGGGCGCCCAGCGACGCCAGGCGCATGATGGCCAGTCCGATACCCAGGTCGGTGCCTGACAACCCGGCCTGGTCGGCGAGGGTCGCGCCCAGGTTCACCTGACCGAACCCCCGCGCCACGTCGCCGAGGGCGGCGACCACGCCGAATTGCGCGAACCCCGAGGCGAAGGCGGCGATGGCCACAGCGACCACGGCGCGGTCGTTCCAGCGATGCAGACGGAGCACCGCCGCGCCAGGCCCGGGGACCGTCACCGGATCAGTGCTCACCCCTCGCCGCCCCCCGCGGTACCGGTGGGTAGGTCAGGTCAGCCCGCATCGCCTAGGGCCGCACGGACCGGCGGCACCCGGTCAACGCTGCCGCTCCCTGAGCCTGCGGTTCTTGATCCGGTTACCGCAGGTGGCCATGTCGCACCAGGCACCTGCCCGGCTGTGGGAGCGGTCGTAGAAAGCCCACCGGCAGTCCGGGTTCCCGCAGGCTTTCAGCCGCGGCCAGGTGCCATCGTGCTGCGCGTCGCGGATCGTCAGCAGCACGCTGAGGAGGCCGGCGTCGGGCCGGCCGGCAGGTTCGGGACCGAGGCTGACCTGCCCGCCCGGCCCGACCCGCAGCGCGGGCCTGGAGGCCTGCGCGACGGGATCCAGGAGCAGGTCCGAGCCGTGGTCGCCGTCCCAGGTGTTGACGAACGACTGCACGAGCAGCAGCGGCATCGGGGCCGGCTTCGTCTCCTGGCCGGGCACCCACGACGGCATAGTCACCATCTCATTCTACCATACGTGACCTTCTAACTTATTTGACTGGTCTCATAATGACTCCTAAAATAGGTTTACTAGTCACCAAAGAGGTGGCAGCCGCCGGCTCACAGGCGGCCTGACCGATCGGAGGTGTGTGTCATGGTGATCCTGCTCGGACTCGCCGCCGCCCTGCTCTACGGCAGCGGCGACTTCCTCGGCGGCATGGCGACCCGCAGGGCACACGTGCTGGCGGTGCTCACGGTGGCCGACACGGCCGCGGTCATCACCGCGATGGCCGCGGCGGCGATGTTCCCGGGCCATGCCAGCCTGGCCGGCCTGGCCTGGGGGATCAGTGCGGGCCTGACCGGAGGGCTCGGCCTGATCGTCTTCTATGTCGGCCTGGCGGTCGGACCGATGAGCGTGGTCGCGCCGGTATCCGGACTCGTATCCACGGTCCTGCCGGTCGCGGTAGCGCTGGCCGAGGGCGAACGGCCCGGAGCCGGCGTCTACGCGGGCGCTCTGCTCTGCCTGGTCGCGATCGTGCTGGCCAGCTCAGCCGGCCATACCAGCGCAGCGGACGGGCCGGGCGGCCGGGCCGGGGCCGGGCCATCGCCTACGGCATTATCTCGGGTGCCGCGTTCGGCCTGTTCTTCCTCCTCATCCGAAATGCCGGGCAGTCCGGAACCTTCTGGCCGGTGGCCGCCGGACGGATCGGTGAGCTGGCCACCGTCCTGATCGCCGCGGCCGTGCTGGGCCGGGGCCTGCTTCCGCGCGGCACCGGCGGCCGGCCGCTGCTGGCGGCCGCGAGCGCAGGCGTTATCGATGTCGTCGCGAACATCTGCTACGTGGCGGCCACCAGAACCGGAATGTTCGGCCTGGCCGTGGTGCTGGCCTCGCTCTACCCAGGGGTCACCGTCCTGCTGGCCAGGGTAGTGCTCGGCGAACGGCTGCGCTGGGTACAGCGGGCCGGCCTCGTGCTCGCGGCGATCGGCATCCTGCTCGTCGCGGCATAAATCCCGGCCAGCCGCGGGGATCGTGGCGTTTCCCTAGGAGGTCTCCTGGCCGGCGGCCGGGTCAGCGGCGGCGGCGCCTGGCGGGTGCTGCGGGCTGGTGAAGGCCTGGCGGGTGTGCTGCAGGAGTTCGCGGAGGGCGGGGCTTTCTGTCTCGGCCCAGATCAGGGCGAGCACCGCGGGTGTCTGGATGTCGTCGATGACCAGGGTCTTCAGCTGGGTGTCGTAGTTGGCGGCCATGGACTCGGAGAAGATGGCGATGCCGAGCCCGCGGATGGCGAGATCGGCGACGGCGCCTGGCGCGCTGGCTTGCAGCGCGATGTCGGGCTGTATGCCCTGGGCGGCGCAGGCCTGGTCGAGCACGGTCCGGATCCCTGTCCCTGCGGGCATGCACACGATCGGGTACGCGGTGATGTCCGCCAGGGTG
>Ga0302308_10002430_pt1 | contig 15094 bp, 14 predicted proteins | sample III_Palsa_E3_3_FD_200531 | JGI IMG/M metagenome (GOLD analysis project Ga0302308, IMG submission 200531) | Peat permafrost microbial communities from Stordalen Mire near Abisko, Sweden - III_Palsa_E3_3 | ecosystem: Environmental > Terrestrial > Soil > Palsa > Peat permafrost | place: Sweden... | reverse complement strand
CCACAGGCAACTCGGAAATCTCAAGTCCGACCAGGAATTCTCGAAGAGGAACCAATCATGAGCAAACTAAAAGGTAAAGTAGCAGTCGTTACGGGCGCATCCAAGGGTATCGGAGCCGCCATCGCCAAGTCGCTCGCAGCCGAAGGTGCATCGGTGGTAGTCAACTACGCTTCAAGTAAATCTGGTGCGGACAAAGTAGTCTCTGCTATTACCGCAGCCGGCGGCAAAGCCGTGGCCGTTGGCGGAGACGTATCAAAAGCAGCAGAAGCACAAGGCATCGTCGATGCAGCCATCAAGAACTATGGGCGTTTGGACATTCTCGTCAACAACTCCGGCGTCTACGAGTTCTCCCCTATCGAAGCCGTCACTGAAGAGCAGTTCCACAAGATCTTCAACATCAATGTCCTTGGCGTTCTCCTCACCACCCAGGCAGCCGCTAAACACCTCGGAGAGGGAGCCAGCATCATCAACATCGGCTCTGGCGTTAGTAGCCTCACCCCTCCGAACAGTGCTGTCTACACCGGCACCAAGGGCGCTCTCGACGCCATCACTGGCGTCCTTGCAAAGGAACTTGGCCCGCGTAAGATCCGGGTCAACTCAGTAAATCCTGGCATCGTTGATACCGAAGGCACGCAATCTGCTGGTTTCATTGGTTCCGATTTCGAAAAGAGTATCGTCGCCCAAACTCCCCTCGGTCGCGCAGGTCGGGTTGACGACATCGCTTCAGTCGTGACCTTCTTCGCATCCGACGACGCGAAGTGGATCACCGGCGAGCGCGTCATCGACGGCGGCGGCATCCGCTAAATCCTCCAGAGCCCACTCGGCACCGGACAGCGTCATGCGTCTTTGAGTGGGCCCTCAACCACACGCAATAGTTAGGCCTTGCGGCCACGGGAAAGGTTCATATGGGAAAACTCGAAGGAAAAGTAGCGGTCATCACCGCAGCAACATCGGGAATGGCACTCGCCACAGCAAAACTCTTCGTCCAGGAGGGTGCATACGTTTTCATCACTGGTCGCCGGCAGGACAAACTCGATGAAGCAGTTAAGGCTATTGGCAAAAACGTGACCGGCGTACGGGGCGACGCGGCGAATCTTGCAGATCTCGATCACCTCTACGAGATCGTCAAGAAGGAAAAGGGAAAGATCGATGTCCTCTTCGCCAGTGCAGGTCAGGGCGAGTTCGCCAAAATAGGCGAAGTCACTGAAGAGCACTTTGACAAAACCTTTAATCTCAACGTCCGGGGCACTCTCTTCACCGTGCAGAAGGCTCTCCCGCTCTTCAACGACGGCGGTTCTATCTTCATGAACGGTTCCATTGCCAGCATCAAAGGTTTTCCTGCGTTCGGCGTCTACAGTGCCAGCAAGGCAGCTGTGCGTTCGTTCGCTCGTACCTGGCTCAACGACCTCAAGGACCGGAAGATTCGCGTCAATGTCCTTAGCCCCGGAACAATCGACACCCCCATTCTTGACCCTCTCGGACCAGACGCGAAGGAGTACTTCAAAACACTTATCCCACGCGGAGAAATTGGCCGGCCTGAAGAGATCGCGACCGTTGCACTCTTCCTGGCCTCCGACGATTCAAGTTTTGTCAACGGCATCGAGCTATTCGTAGACGGTGGCACAGCACAGATCTAATACAACTGAGTATCGCTGGGATGGGCTGAGTAATTCGCCACGTCGCCATCAGCACAAGGCAACGTGGCGGACACAGCTCGAGAGATAGCAAGGAATCACCCATGATTGAATGCATCGTTATTTTGGCTTTTTCAATAAGAGAGGTCTTACAGCATGAATACAGAGACTCTGCTCCTCGACTCAGCGCTCCGCAGTTGGAAATCAAACGTTGACCGAACAACAAAATTCTTCAGCGCTCTAACAGAAGAGCAACTCCTGCAAGAGATCTCTCCTGGAAAAATAGACTGATCTATCTTTGGGGTCATCTCACTGCGACGAGTGATGCGCTCGTGCCGCTACTCGGACTCGGGCAAAGACGCCATCCGGAACTTGATTCCCTCTTCATCTCCAATCCTGACAGATCCTCGCAGAACATACCTTCCGGAGCAGATCTGAAAGTAATCTGGAGTGGAGTCAATGATGCGTTATGGGCAGCGTTTACCAGCTTGTCGCCTGCTGACTGGACACAAAAGCACACCGCCGTATCTGAAGAGGACTACAAGCTGGAGCCGCATCGCAACCGCTTCACGATTCTGCTCGGAAGAACAGCACATCTCTCGTACCACTTCGGTCAGGCGAAGCTGGCAAGACTGAAGTAGCTATTGCTCTTTGGATTCACCGTGTAGCCAAGCTACTGTCATCGTCCACCGTAAATCTGAGACGTCCAGCGTCGAGATGCGCCCGAAGGTGACGGTACTTGGCAAGGTAATAGATCCCTACGATCGCCGCAGCAAACCCCGAAGCGGCGCCAACGACAAGCGCCCAACGCGGTCCGAATCTATCGGCAATCCAGCCAACAATGGGTGCGCCAATAGGGGTACCTCCAAAGACCACGGCGAGAAGGATCGCCATCACCCGCCCCCGCATCGCCGGCTCGGTGGATAGTTGCACCAGGCTGTTCGTCGAAGTGGTGAAGGTCTGCGCAGATACGCCGATGACGATCAGTGCAAGCGCAAATAGCCAGTAGTTCGGCATGATCGCAGCGAGCGACAACCCAATTCCGAAGACAACCGCCCCAACCAACAGAGGAGCCATACGTGGCCTCTCTCGTCTGGCAGCGAGCAGCGCCCCCGCCACCGATCCTATCGCCATGATCGAAGTCAAAAGACCGTACTGGCCCGCTGCCGCGTGGAACACAGTGACAGACATCGTTGAGATGAAGATAGGAAAGTTGATCCCGAACGTACCGACTAAAAAAAGCATGAGCATAACAGTCTTCAGATCCGGGCGGCTCCAGACATAACGGAAACCTTCAACAAGACTCCCACGCCTTCGTGGAACTCGATCCTCCCGATGAAGCTCCTCAACCCGAAGCAAACTCAGGGAGATGAGTACAGCGGCAAACGACGCCGCATTGATAAGGAAGACCCAGCCAGATCCCACGGCAGCAATCAGAAGACCGGCGATGGCTGGGCCGATCATTCGCGCGGCGTTAAACGAAGTCGAGTTCAGCCCCACCGCATTCGACAGATCGGACTCCCCAACCAACTCCGAAACAAAGCTCTGGCGTGTTGGAGAATCAAACGCAGTCACGCAGCCAAGCAGAAAAGCGAATACGTACACATGCCACAATTGAATCCGCGCCGCAATGGTAAGAAGGCCCAACCCCAACGCGAGTACTCCCATCGCTGTCTGAGTGGCAATCAGTAGTTTTCGCCGATCGAGGTGGTCGGCCGCAAAACCGGTCAGGGGCAATAACAGAACTTGAGGGCCAAATTGCAGCCCCATCACAATACCGACAGCAGTCGCATTGTTGTGGGTCAACTGGGTAAGGACAATCCAGTCCTGCGCAGTACGTTGCATCCACGTTCCAACGTTGGAGACGAACGCACCGCCAGACCAGACACGATAGTTGAAGCTACTCAACGAACGGAACGTGCCTTTGCCCGAACCGCTCATGACTTCCCAGGAGAGTTCCCGCCATGAAACCGTCCAAAGCTGCGTGCCGTCACCACGCTCATCAGAAGCATACCCAGCCCCAAAGAAACCACATGACCGGTCGAACGCAAACTAAAGCTGCCCACACGGCATAGAAGCACATAAGCCACAGCCAGATTGAAGAATCCCCAAACTGCGTTCACAGTCGAAGAAGAGAGCCCTTGCCCTGGTGGCTTAGCAAATGGGCTTTGAAACGGGCGACCCATCAAACCGCTAACCAGATGCGGAACAGCGTTCGTAACAAATACACCGCCAAAAAAGTAAGCCACTGAATGATTCCATTCCATCGCTAGCGCTCCTCCTGGTTCAATCAGAATTTTCGGTAGACTTAGCCGCAGCCCAAAGTCACGAGCGTGTGCTATCGAGCCGAGCAAGAATCTCCTCGGTAGTACCTGTCTCTCCCAAACGCGGAAAGATTCTCGTGATGCTATTGACGTGTGCATCTGCGTTCATATCCGTCATCGCATCGACGGCGAGTGTAACGTTGAACCCGAACTCATGCGCCTGACGCGCCGTCGACTCAACACCAGCGCTCGTGGCCACGCCGGCAATCACAACCTGTGTGACGCCAAGCTTCTTCAAGTACTCCTCAAGCCCTGTGCCCATGAACGCTCCCCATGTCCGTTTTGTCACCGTATGATCTGTGCGTTGCTGGTTCAACTCAGGCACGAGATCTGTCCATCCAGCCGGAAACTCACGAACTCGCGGAGCCTGTTCCGTTCGGCCCGGCCCTCCGGCTTCAACGTTGACGAGCACCACTGGCAAATCATGCCGTCGGAACGAATCAGCCAGCCTGCTGGCGCACCTCACAACTTCGCCGGTAGGGTGTGCCGTAGGCATTGCAACAATGCCATTCTGCAAATCGATGAGGATAAGCGCTATCTTCGGATCAAGCGTTGTTATTGCCATGGTGCCTCCTTCTACTACTTCGACCTATGGTTAGCAGGAAATGAGAGTAGAGCTGCCTTTGAAAGGCTATTTCAAAACATGAGGACTCACTCAAGTTTGCCTAGGGTTAGAATATGAGCATGCCCTCAACAATGTCAAGTCAACGGCGGGCTCCCCAGCAGGAGCGAGGAGAACGGCGTCTTGCGCAGGTGCTCGAAGCCGCTGCATCTCTATTTGCTGAAGTTGGTTACGATGCCGCTACTATGACGGAAGTCGCAGACCGGGCGAATGCATCCATCGGAACGGTATATCAATACTTTTCCAATAAACCAGCTATTGTCCTGGCGCTTCGAAGCAAATATGCCGAGTAAATGGAAGAGTGCTTGACGCACCTCAACGAAGAGGCTGTAGCGGAGTTGTCGGTCAAGAAGATAGCCCATCGCCTCGTAGAAATAGTGACTCGTTTCGTTGAGGAACGCCCCGCGTACTTCGCAATCCTCGACGCTCCTGTGAGATACAAGCGCAATCAAGAAGCGAGAAATCGCTTACGCGAGAGAATCGCAAAAGTCTTCCGCAGCAAGAGCCCTACTGTTTCGCAGGAAGTCGCGTATCGAATCGCGAATGTGTCGCTAGGGATTATTAAGAGCATGAATAAGCTTTACGGCGACGCAAACTTCAAAGAGCGTGAAGAATTAGTCAACGAATATAAACTCGCTCTTGCCGCCTACCTGGAGTGCCGCTTGATCCCATTCAGAGACTGAACCTAATAAGGTTCTCTTCGAACTCAACCGGTTATTCACTCGTCGGATTCGAGACACCCCATAATCGCCGCGCCACCCTCATAACCAGGCGCAGTCACTCATTTCACCACGCAGCTGGAAACTTCGCTACATTGGTGTGCATGCTCCTGAAGCAACTCATTGCGATCCCGCTCCTCGCGATCGGCCTTACCGTGCCACCTTCCTCCGCTCGTGCCCAATCCCCCACAGCGCCTGCCGAAGGAGTACTCCAGCGCCTCATGCCGCACCTCGCGCCACAGTTTCAACTTGTTCTCGAGCCGAAGCACGACCACAAGGATTACTTCCGCATCACCGGCACCAGTGGTCACATTTGCGTTGAAGCAGCCACACAGCCCACCCTCCTCTATGGCGTTAATTGGTACTTGAAATACGTAGCCCATCTGCAGATCTCTCCTAACGGCTCGCAGCTCGGTCCTCCCAACCTGATCCTCCCCGCGCCCAACGCCCCAATCGAGAAGCCTGCCCTCTACCCGTGGCGATACGCACTGAATGAGAACGTTGACGGCTACTCCGCTCCTTACTGGGACCAGGAGCGCTGGCAACGCGAGATCGACATCCTCGCCCTCAGCGGCACAAACGCCATCCTCATCGAGCGCGGTATGGACCTGGTCCTCTACCAGACCTTCCGCGACTCCGGTTACTCCGACGAGGCCATCCGCAACTGGATCGTCCAGCCGGCCCATCAAAACTGGCAGTTGATGGGCAACATGTGCTGCTTCCAGGCCCCCATCTCCATGGAGCTTCTCGAGAAGCGTTCTCGCTCTGCACAAAAACTCATCACGACACTGCGCAGCCTCGGCATCACACCTGTCCTCCCCGGATACTATGGCATCGTCCCCGCCGACTTCGCCACCCTTCATCCCGGCGCACACGTCATCACGCAAGGTGACTGGAACGGATTCACCCGTCCCGGCTGGCTCGATCCTCGCGACCCAAACTTCGACAAACTTGCAGCGTCGTTCTATCGCCATCAGCAAACGCTCTATGGCAACTCCGCCATCTACGACCTGGAGATCTTCCAGGAGGGTGGTGCGGCCGGAGACGTCCCCGTCCCAGCGGCTGCAAAAAAAGTGCAGCAAGCCCTCATGCGCGAACACCCTAACGCACTATGGATGCTGCTCGGCTGGCAACAAAACCCAACCCAGGAGCTCCTCTCCGCCCTCGACACAAGCCACTTCCTCGTCGCCGACATCGAGCAGGGCCGCATCCCTCGCGAAGACCGCGACATTGAGTTTCGCGGCGCATCCTGGCTCTACGGTGGTTTGTGGGAGTTCGGCGGACGCACAACAATGGGAGCGCCGCTCTACGACTATGCCGTTCGCCTCCCCAAAATGGCCGCGCGCCCTGGCAGTCGCATCGTCGGCACCGCCGTCTTCACCGAAGGCATGGACACCAACCCCTTCGCCTTCGACCTCTACACCGAAATGGCCTGGCATACAGATCCGGTCGACCTCACCGGCTGGACCGATGCCTATGCCACACGCCGATACGGAGCCGACGACTCACACGCCCGTCGCGCCTGGCAGATCCTCCTCACAACAGCCTACGGTTACCGCGCTGACGGTAACATGCAGCACGGCGAGCGCGACGCTTCTCAGGACTCCCTCTTCAACTCCCAGCCCACCCTGACCGCAACCCGCGCCGCAACCTGGTCCCCCGATGTCCTCCGTTATAACCCAGCCGACTTCGCCCCCGCACTCACCGAACTCCTCGAAGTCGCACCAGCACTTCACTCCACCGAAACCTATCGCTACGACCTCGTGGATGTAGCCCGCCAGACGATGGCCAACGAAGGTCGCCGCCTCTTACCTCTCATCAAGCAAGCCTACGACTCCAAAGACAAAGCCGCCTTCGCCAAACTCACGCAAGATTGGCTCCACGACATGCAGCTACAGGACAACCTGCTCCAAACCAGCCCATTCTTTCTCCTTGGCAAATGGCTCTCCTTCGTCCCGCCATGGGCATCTTCCCCTGCGGAGCTAGACCGCCTCAACTATGACGCCCGTTCCATTCTCACCACCTGGGGCGACCGCAAAGCCAGCGAATACGGCCTTCACGAGTACGGCAACCGCGACTGGGCCGGCCTGACACGCGACTACTATATGGCCCGCTGGCAGATGTACTTCGACTCCCTCACCACTTCGCTCGACACAGGCGAAGTCCCAAAGACCATCGACTGGTACGATTTTGGAGATAAGTGGAATCATAGCCAGAAAGCCTACGCCCCCACACCGACTGGCAACTCCTACGACGCTGCACTCGCCATCGCACGCACTCTCAATCTCGCCCCCAATCAATAATCTGAGGCAAACCAGTAAACTATGACGACAATGAGCGCAACCCCTGAAACCCCTTGGCCCTCTCTGACAGGCGCACGCCCTGCACGTCTCCTCTCGCTCGACTTCCTGCGCGGCCTCACCATTGCCTTCATGATCCTCGTCAACAACAATGGCGACGAACTCCAAGCCTACTGGCCGCTCAAACACGCCGCCTGGAACGGCTTCACCCCAACCGACCTGGTCTTCCCTACCTTCCTCTTCCTCGTCGGCATCTCAACCGTCTTCTCCACCGCTTCAAGACTCGCGCAAGGCGCCACCAGGAAATCCCTCTTCCTTCACACCCTGCGCCGCTCCATCATTCTTTTCTTACTCGGCCTTCTGGTAAACAGCTTCCCCTTCTTCAACCTCCATACCATGCGCTTCTACGGAGTGCTCCCCCGCATCGCCATCTGTTATTTCATCGTTGCGTCGCTCTATCTCCTCAGCCCCGGCTGGCGCAGCAAAGCAGTCATCGCAGCCTCCGCACTTGCCGCCTATTGGATCCTCATGCGCTTCGTCCCTGTCCCCGGGTTCGGCGTACCCACTCATGACATTCCCCTGCTCGATCGCGATGCAAACATAACCGCATGGCTCGACCGCCTGATCTTCTCAGCTCCTCATCTCTACGAGCGCACCCGCGATCCCGAAGGCCTTCTCAGCACCCTCCCCGCTCTCGCAACCGCGCTCCTCGGCGTTCTCACCGGCATCTGGCTACGCACTCAACGCACTCTAAGCCAGAAGATAACCGGCATCGCCATCGCTGGCCTCACGTGCATTCTCCTCGGTGGTCTCTGGAACCTTTCGTTCCCGATCAACAAAAAACTCTGGACCAGCTCCTACGTTCTCTTCGCCGGTGGCCTCAGCCTCTCGCTCCTCGCTCTAAGCCTCTTCATCGTCGATCTACCCAAACAGAAATCCGCGAAGCCCGATCACTCCGGCATCCTCAAACCCTTCTTCATCTTTGGCACCAATGCGATCGCGGCATACGTCTTTTCAGAGCTCTTGGCAGCCGTGTTCTTCAGCATTCAAGTGCATCCTCACGTCACATTGTCGCAATCCGTCTTCCGCTCCATCGTTCAAGTAGTTCCGAATGTGCCCTTCGCCTCTCTCCTCTTCTCTCTCGGATTCGTAGCAGTCTGCTGGCTCTTCGTCGCGGTGCTCTACCGCCGCAAAATCTTCATCAAGATCTAGCGTTCTTCAACCTCAAGCCGTCGCGCCTATCGATATCTCAACAAACACGTTTCCATTTACAGTGAAGAGATGACGAAACTGTCAAAGGTCGATCTGGTCGGTGTCGGGCTCAACGCCACCGACACCGTCATCCCACTAACCAGTTACCCTCCACGCGGCTCAAAAGTGGAGTACCAAACCGCAACAGTCTTGCCCGGCGGACAAGTCGCCTCAACAGTCGTCGCCTGTCAGCGCTGGGGAATCAAAACCCGATACGTGGGCAAGCTAGGCGACGACGCAGCCGCCGCTCTCCACCGTGAAGCCTTCGCCCACGCAGGTGTCGAAACACAAATCGTCACCGTCGCAGGCGCCGCCAGCCCACAGTCACTCATCCTCGTCGACGCCGGCGGTGAACGAACCGTTCTCTGCAGAAGAGACGAGCGCCTCATCCTTCAGCCAACCGATCTCAACCGCGAATGGATAATTAACGCCCGAGCTCTTCACGTCGATGGCCACGACACCGCCGCAGCTACCCTGGCAGCCACGTGGGCCCGCGAAGCAGGCATCCCTGTCATCGCCGACTTAGACGAACTCTATCCAGGCGTCGAAGAGCTCATCGAAAAAATTGACTACCTCATCGTCAGCAGAGACTTTCCATGCCGCCTCATGAAGGAGCCCAACCTTGAAAAGACACTCCAACAGATCCAGCACCGCTATGGATGTCTCCTAGTAGCGGCGACATTAGGCGAAGAAGGCGTAGTAGCGTGGGATGGAAACCAGTTTCACCGCTCTCCTGCCTACTGTGTTTCGGTCCTCGACACAACCGGAGCCGGAGATATCTTCCACGCAGGATTTATCTACGCCCTCCTTCAGGGGTGGCCCCTTCAGCGGCAACTCGACTTCGCCTGCGCCGCTGCTGCTTTGAACTGCACTGCGGTAGGAGCGAGGGGAGGGATCCAGCCTCTCGATACCATCGAAAACCTAATGGCCACAGGCTCTCGGCATCTCGCCCCGCAGTACGTCTAGAGAGGCCTCACACGCTCATGCAGAGCCCCGACCCCACAGCTCCTCAGCAACCGGACCAAAAGACAAATCGGTCCACACACGTAGTCTCGATCCAAAAAGTCACTGGCCTCGAATCCCACCACGCCGAAGACACGCTCGCCGTTGAGGAACCGCTCGAGATTCAACTAGCTTACGGCCCCCACAGCGCACGATCCGTAAAATCCATCTCCGTCACCATGCGCACCCCCGATCACGACTTCGATCTCGCGGCAGGCTTTCTCATGACAGAAGGCGTCGTGCGTGACTCAAACGACATTGATCAAATTGTCTACGCACCAGGCAGCATTGGCGAAACTGCCCATACACTCGAGACAACAAACAGTACCCTTCCCTATCAGCCAGCAAGAAACGTCGTCCGTGTAGAACTTGTCCCGGACGTAATCATTAGCCTCGCCAACCTCGAGCGCAACTTCTACACCACCTCAAGCTGCGGCATCTGTGGCAAAGCCTCTCTGCTCGCACTCCAGACAGTCTGCCCGCCCCGCAGAAAAAATATCTTTCAAATCGAAGCCGAAGTCCTTTACACCCTCTCAAATCGCCTCCGTGAAGCCCAAAGCCTCTTCAATCAAACCGGAGGAATCCACGGTGCGGCACTCTTCGATGCCTCCGGCAATCTCCTCGCTGCGCGCGAAGACGTAGGCCGCCACAACGCAGTCGACAAGCTCCTCGGCGCAGAATTCCTCGCCGACCGCACCCCACTCAGCAACGCATTGCTCCTGCTCTCCGGCCGCGCCAGCTTCGAACTCCTGCAGAAAGCTCTCATGGGAGGCATCTCCATGGTCACCGCTGTAGGAGCTCCCTCCAGCCTTGCCGTACAAGTAGCCAAAGACTTCGACATCACCCTCGTCGGCTTCCTTCGCGACAGACACTTCAACATCTACAACGGTCGAGAGCACATACTCGAACACACGCCAAACTAAGCGCAACATCCACAAACAAAAAAACGGGCCGCTGCGATCCTCTGCAGCGGCCCAATTTACGTTTTGCGCTTACATACCGCTCTGGTTCCCCGCATCCGGATGAACCACGCGGTAACTTGCTCCGCCCTGCGACCAAACCAGCAGCAACATATCCTTCCCTGCCGCATTTGCGTGCGCCGCATTCACAAACTGCTCTGCCGAGGTTACCGGATGACGATCCACTTCAAGAATCACATCTCCAGGAGCGAGGCTCGCATCATCGGCCGGGCTCCCAGGACGAACACTTTGAATCGCAACGCCCTGCACCTGCGATGGAATATGCAACTGCTGCCGCACATCAGGTGTCAGCTCAGCCAAAGCCAACCCAAGCTTCCCTTTCTGTGGCCCAGCACTATTGCCATCACTCGCCACCTCCGCATCCTTGTGATATTCGCCGACCTTTACGTTCACAGTCTGCGTCGAGCCATTACGAATGATGCCCAAAGCAATCGTCGTCCCAGGAGTATCCTCGCTCACTGCAACCTGCAGCGCACCTCCGTTGATGATCTTCTGGCCATTCAGCTGATCGATCACATCGCCATTCTTCACTCCCGCCTGCGCAGCCGGAGAGTCCGGAGTCACCTGCGTCACAATCGCGCCCGTTGCATCCTTCAGATTGAAGAAGCTCGCATTCTCTGGCGTCACATCGTTCATGCTGATCCCGAGATAGCCATGATGCACTGCACCCGTCTTGATCAACTGTTCCGCCGTCGCCCTCACAATCTGCGAAGGAATCGCAAAACCTGCACCTGCAAACGAGCCACCGTTCGAGATGATGAACGTGTTGATACCAACCAGCTCTCCACGAGCATTCACCAGAGGTCCGCCAGAGTTTCCAGGATTGATCGCAGCATCGGTCTGGATATACCCACCAGGCTTCCGCGCATCATCGCGATAAGGATTCTGCCGATCGACCGCACTCACAATGCCGCGCGTCACCGAAAACTGAAAGTATCCAAACGGGCTTCCAAACGCCAACACCGTCTGTCCCGGCTTTAGCTTCGTCGAGTCGCCCCAAGCAATACTCGGCAGATCATGCGCATCCACCTTGATCACCGCGAGGTCAGTCAACGGATCACGGCCCACCAGCTTCGCCTTTAGCACGCGCCGATCATGCAGTGTCACACGCATCTCCACCGCTCCATCGACCACGTGATTGTTTGTCACGATATACCCATCGGGCGAAATGATAATTCCGCTGCCAATCCCATGCTCCAACTCGGGTTGCTGCGGACGCTGCTGCATCATTCCCGGAGGAAGCTGTCCAAAAAACTGCTGGAGCCCTGGAGGCAATGCCTGCCCCTGCTGCCCTTGCTCCTGATCATCGCCCGCCTCTTGCTCTGAAGAACCACGTGAAGTGACTGCAACGTTGACCACTGCAGGTGTAACTCGCGCTGCAACCGCCTCCACAGCGTTATCCAACGCCACAAGAGAAGAAACGCTGTTGTCATCCATCGGAGCAGGCGACGAGATCGGCGATGAGATCATCGCTGCATGTACGCCGTTGTGATGAACTAACATTCCAGCTGCCAACACCAGAGCCGCGGCAGCGCCCGCAGGAACGGCAATCCGTCCCATTTTACCTACTAATTTATTAGTTTCAAACGCCATGATCGTACCTCAAACAACGGTTTATACAGCGTGCCTAAAGTTGAATAACCAGCCAGCCGCCCACAGTAGGCACGGCTGCATACGAAGAAGAAATCCCACGCTCACCTGTAACCGTGAGCACCATCCTTGGCTGCAACGACTCATCCCACGAGGTCAGTACCACCCATCGCTGCATCTGACGTGCCTGCTCCATCCCCCTATTTTGCTTCGCACGAATCAACGAGGCCGTCGCCACTGCATGATGTCGTTTAGTAACTACATCACTCCGCTTCTGCAAACCCCGGCCACCCGAACTAGTCGGCATGGAAGCCTTCAGCAGGGTTTCATGCACCACACCGGTCGACGGAGCGAGCGCACTAAAAGAATGAAAACCAACAGCCTGATAATCCGCACCAGCCGAAGCGAAACGCTGAGCGTCGGCATGCGAAGGCCCCGGCCCACCCGTGAACGAAACTACCTGCGGGCAGCGTGAAAGCTCAGCCGCTCCACCTACTAATCCCAGCACAAGCACACTCATCACCACGCGAGCCTGTATCCTGCCCATCCCTTCGCCGCGCCGCAAAATGCTATGCACCCTCTGCGCCAACTCCGACCGCTTCTCCCACGCTCCCAAAGACAGAGCCGCCGCCCTGCGACCAAGCCGCTGTTCCGCCAAACTGGTCAGGCACGTCGCATAGGCCTTCGGTGCCTTCGTCAGGCGAAGCACTGCATCGTCGCAAGCCAGTTCCCGTTCAAGGCAAAGTCTCCGCTCGATCCACAACAAAGCCGGATTCAGAGGCACCAGCGCCAAGCTGATCTTCTGCAGCAGATTTACCCAATCATCACCTCGCCGCAGATGTCCCATCTCATGCAGCACTATCTGCTCAAGCTCAACCGCAGATAACCCCTCAAACATCTCGCTCGGAATCAAAATTCGTGGCGAAAAAAATCCAATCACACTAGGCCGGTCTACATCCGCCGACGTGCAAAGCACCACTCCACGCCGCCCCGCCGCAGCCAACGCAGAACTACACTCCGAACCCATCTCTACCGGCGTCGCGCGCTTCCAGATCTCATGCAACTGGACAGCGCTAATTGCAAGCCTCACACCGCGCACCAGCGACACCATCAACCACAGCGCGGCAATCGCGAAGCTCCATCGCACATCCACCTGCACCGCGGCACCGTGCCCGCTCGCGTCTCCTCCTGCACGCATTGCATACGCATGCACCAGCGGCAGCAAAGCCAAAACTGCAAACACCGCCGTCCACACCCCAAACCGTATCGCCGCCGTAGTCTTCGGAACCAGCCTCAAACAAATCCAGACACTTACCGCCAACACAAGCCCCTGCCACAAACTCGATACCACCGAGCCTGCCACCATTCGCGACAAACCTTCGACACCATGTAACAGGCTCACATCCACTCCCATCACAGTTCGTCTCCCGCGCGATCATCCGCAGCCGCTGCAATCGCTTCCTTCAGACGGTGCAACTCCTCAACCGTCACTTCATCATCCCCAAGCAGCGAAAGCAGCAGCTTCTCCCTCGAATTTCCAAAGAACCGCTGCATCATATGACGAACTTCAGACCGCCCAGCCTCCTGCTCAGCAACGCAGGGGCTATACAGAAATGCCCTTCCCTCCTGCCGGTGCAGCACATAGCCCTTCTGTTCCAAGATCCGGATCGTCGTCAACACCGAGTTGTACGCCAGCGCCGCCCCCGCCGGCATCGCCGCCACCAACTCCCCCACAGCCGACTCGCCACGCGCCCAAAGTATCTTCATGAGCCGTAACTCAGCCTCTGTCAACGTGATGGACTTCTTTGGCGGCATCTTCCTCACAATGTCCAATCCCTAACAGAATCCCAGACTGGAACATACACAAAGAAGAGACGACCAACTAATCCATTAGTTAGCTAAATGGAAAAATAATTGCCATACGAAAAACCTCTCTCATCAACCTTCCCCGCACATTTACTCTGATTCTCAAGAGCCCTAATCGACGTAGGGGAACACACAAACCACCATGAAGATCGTCATCCCGGGTGGCACCGGACAAGTAGGTCATCTCCTCGCCCGTCATTTTCACGCTCAGGGTAACAACGTCGTTGTATTCAGCCGCTCCCCACAGCCAACCCCTTGGCGTGTAATCCCATGGGACGGCCTCACCCTCGGCCCATGGGTTGTAGAGCTCGAACAAAGCGACGTCTGCATCAACCTCGCTGGCCGCAGTGTCAACTGCCGCTACACTCCCTCCAACCGCCGCTCCATCTTCGACTCCCGCGTTCTCTCCACAAAGATCCTTGGCGAAGCTATCGCCTCCCTGCAGCATCCACCCGCCCTCTGGCTCAACGCCAGCACAGCTACCATCTATCGTCACTCGCTCGACCGCCCTATGGACGAAGCCACCGGCCAATTCGGCGGCAATGAGCCCGGCGCGCCTGACACCTGGAACTTCTCCATCGAAGTCGCCAAAGCCTGGGAGTCTGCCTTTTTCTCATCTTCTCTTCCCCAAACCCGCAAGGTTGCCCTCCGCAGCGCTATGACCCTCAGCCCCGACCCCGGAGGAGTCTTCGATGTCTTCCTCAACCTCGTTCGTCACGGCCTCGGCGGTACCAACAAACCCGGCACTCAGTTCGTCTCCTGGATTCACGACGTCGACTTCATCCGCGCCATCGAGTTCTTAATCG
>Ga0302308_10002424_pt1 | contig 15113 bp, 15 predicted proteins | sample III_Palsa_E3_3_FD_200531 | JGI IMG/M metagenome (GOLD analysis project Ga0302308, IMG submission 200531) | Peat permafrost microbial communities from Stordalen Mire near Abisko, Sweden - III_Palsa_E3_3 | ecosystem: Environmental > Terrestrial > Soil > Palsa > Peat permafrost | place: Sweden... | reverse complement strand
GGCGTCGTCGCGCGCGGTGGCGGCCGTCGCACGCTGCTGGAACGAGTAGCCCGCCAGCCCGACCACCACCACGACCAGGACCGTCAGTGCGCCGACGAGCCGCCGCAGGCGGCGGGCGCGATGGCGTTCGGCGCGCTCGCGGGCCTGCTCCTCGGCGATCGCCGCGGCGACGAACCCGCTCGCCAGCGGGCCTAGCGAATCCCGGTTGTCCGCATCGGCGTTCCAGTCCCTGAATATCGCCAGCTGCAGGCCGCGCGGCAAGGCCGAACTGTCCCGGTCGTTCTCCTGCCAGATACGGGCCGCCTCGATGATGCGCCGCCTGGTCCGCAGGTCGTCCTGCCCGGTATCGATCCAGGACCGCAGCCGCGGCCAGGCGGTCAGCAGCGCGTCGTGGGTGATCTGGACGGTGTCCGCGTCCACGGTGATCAGGCGTTCGTCCACGAACCGCCCAAGCAGCTCCTCGGTATCCTGGCCGCCCAGGGGAGTCAGTTCGGTCAGGCGGACCGCGCTTCGGGTCGGCGGGGCGTCATCCGCGACGTGCACCAGACGCAGGAACAGGCGCCGCGCCATCTGCTGCTGGTCGGCGGTGAGCAAGGCGAAGACGCCCTCGGCCGTCCGGGTGATCGCGTCGGAGATCCCGCCGCTGGCCAGGTAGTCGGCCACGGTGATCGCGCCGGTGCTGCTGTGTTCCCACGTACTGAGCAGGGCGTGCGAGAGCAGCGGCAACGCCCCCGGTTCGTGCGCTCCCTGCTCAGCCGCTCCGGGTTTCTGCGCGTTCGGGGTCCTTGGGTCGAGGTCACGCAGCAGCAGCTCGACCAGCCCGTCTTCTACCTCGAGGTGAGCCCGCCGGGCCGGCTCCACGATGGCCCGGCGCACCTGATCCGCGGTCATCGGCCCGAGGACGACCTGCCTGGCCTGCAGCGCGGCGGCCAGCACCGGATAGCGCAGCGCCTGATCGTAGAAGTCAGCCCGCAGCGCCAAGATCACCGTGGCCGTCTCCGCCAGGTCGCCGACCACCCTGATGAAGGCCTGTCGCTGCTCTTCGTCCTGGCACCGGGTGAAGACCGCCTCGAACTGGTCCACGATCACGTATCGCGGCTTGGAACCCAAAGACCCCGAAGCCCCGGCGACCCCGGAAGACGCTGGGAGACTGGCCACCACGGCGGCGAAATCCGCCGCGGGCGTGGCCGTCGGCACGAACAGGGCCACCGGCCCGGTGAGCTGTGCCATCAACCCAGCCCGGAGCAGTGAGGATTTTCCGGAACCCGAAGGTCCCACCACAATCAGCGGCAGGCTGGCACCACGGTCGAGCTCGAACAGGCGCTGGATCACCTTCTCCCGGCCGAAGAACCAGGGTGCGTCCTCGCGCTCGAAGCTGGCCAGACCGCGGTAGGGCGCGTCCCCGCCGGCCCGAAGCGCCATCCGCCGGGCTGGCTGGCGCCTGGCCCGGCCCAGGGCGTGCGTCCATGACCTGAGCCGCGCCGGATCGGTCTCCCCGCAGGCGGTCAGGATCCGGAGCAGTGATCCTGCCTGCCCGGTCGAGGGCAGGTGCCGACCGGAGAAGTAGTCGCCGACCGTGCTGGCGGGCAGTCCGGAAGCCCGTGCGACCTGCCGCACGGTCAGCCCGGCGCGATTGCGCAGTAAGGTCAGCGCGCGGCCGAAATCCTGCTGGGTCACGATCCGGTCCGGGCCGGGAACGTCATCGCTGACTGACGAATGGTCGCTCACTGGCTTCCCCCCGAGCGATCTGTTCTGTTGTGCATAACTTGCGCACGATGCTACGGCCTTACGGCTTGCCGCAAGGCGGGCTTAGCGGACGAAAGCGAGATTATCGCGATCTAGCGCCGCAGCCGGGCGAGGGCAACTGCTCCAGGTCAGCTCCGTTCCGGTGGGAACAGGCGGATAGCCTACGGGTCGGAGGTGGAAATGGACCTGCAGGTTACCGACAATCCGGACGAGTCGCGGTTCGAGATTCATGCGGACGGCGAACTCGCCGGTTTCGTCCTGTACGAGGTGGGCGACAATGAGATCGCCTTCATCCATACCGAGACCGATGACCGTTTCCGCGGTCACGGCATGGCCGGACGCCTCGTCCAGTCGGCTTTGGAGGCAGCCCGGGCCCGGAACCTGGCGGTCTTGCCCTACTGTCCGTTCGTGCGGAGCTGGATCACCGGGCACCACGAATATGCCGACCTGGTCCCGGCGGACCGCCGCTCGCAGTTCGGCCTGTGACCACACCGTCTTCCAGACCGCAGCACCACGTCCGGTTACCGTCGGATGCCGTAGTTCTGACTGTCCCGCGGCGGCCAGGTGACCCACCAGGTGCGGATCGTGACGCCTCCCTGCGGGCGGCCGCCGGCCAGCGCCGCGACCCGGACGCAGAAGTGCGACCACATGTTGAGCTGGATCTCCTTCGCCAGCCGCAGCTTGTTGTAGAGCAAGTCGGCGAGCCGGTCCCCGGCCCGGGCCCAGGACTCAATCTCGAAGTGGAGGAGATCCCCGGAGGCCGTGGCCCGGAACTCGATTTCTCCCGCTTCCAGGTGACCGGTCAGGGTGCCCAGCCGGAAGGAGGCATCGTCCCGGCGGATTACCCGGACCGGGCCGTCCCACGGCCCCGGCATCCGCACCACGAACTCGTCGCCGCGGCGTAGCTCGTCGCTCCTGCCGCGGGTCTTGCGGAACACCGCCATCTCCGGCGAGGAATGGTTGAGGTTAGCGGCCACGAGATCGATCAGCGGCGCCGGGTTCATCGCGCTGCCCGCGATCCGCACAGTGTACGAACGGTGCAGCAGCGGACCGACCCCCGCGGCGAGCGACTGGCGCCCCTGCTCGGTGTCGTTGTCCTCGTCCGGCGGACCGGGCAGATCCGCGCTGGTGCCGACTTCTTCGGAACGGTGCAGGGGAGTGGTCCGCCACATATAGCGCCAACTGACCAGGGCGATCCCGATCGGCCAGCGGAGCACGATCCCTAGCCGGTCCGCTCGGCTCGTCGTCGCCATGGCAGGATCGTCCCATGCCCGGCAGCCGTTCCGTGCTGCGGGTGCCGGACAGGGAGGTTCCGTTGACCACGGGGGAGATTTTGCACCGGGTCGGGCTGCGCAGTACGTATCTGCACGCCGCGTCGATGGCGTCAGTCGGGCTATGCATTAGCCTGTGGATCCGCGCGAAGACCGTCGATCAGGACGAACGCGGCAATGCCGAGCGGCGTGCGCTGTTCGTCGGACTGTGGCCACCCACGCTGTGGCTCATCGGCGACTCCGTGCAGAGGGCCGAGTAGTAGTTGCGGCAGGAACTGCTCGGCTCGGTCGACGAGGGCACCGCGCTCGCCGGATTGAGCGGTCGCCAGGTCAACTACGACCCAGCCCGGGCGCCGCAAGATGGCCGGCCCGACGGGCACTGGCACGTCGACTCAGGCGACGCGGTCATCGGCCACGAGCTTCCCGGCCCGCCCGTCCCCGGAGGCCCCTGGGAAACGGGATGCATTCTGGTCCGGCAGTACGAGTTCATCGAGCCCCGGATCCTGCGCGCGGTCTACCGCGGCGACAGTGAACTCGCGGGTCGCGACATGCTGCTCGAGGGCAGGTTCTTCGGCTTGCGGTTTTATCTCGGCGTCAGGATCGCCGGGGTCATCGATGAGACCAGGGACGCTGACGGCGGCCCCGAGCGGGTCTGGGGCTGGAGCTACCAGACGCTCGAGGGTCACCTGGAACAGGGACGCCTCAGCTACGAGGTGATCAAGAACCTGGGCACCGGCCGGGTCACCTTCCGCGTGTCCGGCTATTCGCGGGCGGCTCCCATCCCGAGCCCGGTCATCCGCTGGGGGTTCGCCTTGTTCGGCCGCTGGACTCAGCGGCGCTTCTACCTGGCCATCCAGCGCCGGATGCGCAGGCTGGTGCAGGCCGCGCAGCGCGGTGGGGCGTTGCCGGTGCCGACGATCAGGGCCGACGGCGTGGTTCTGGCCCCATCGGGAGCGCCACCGCATCCGCTGGAACGATTCGCCCGGGCCTGGCTGCATCCGGGAACATAGGCCAGGTCATCTCATCGCGGCGCTGTCGGCCCCCGCACCCCCGTCCGCCCCGGATACCAGGCACGGGCGATAGCCTGGCCCGCGTGCTCGAACATGTCACGGTCAGAAAGCCTTGGAGCGCAGCACACTAGAGGGCATGATCTTCCAGGAGAGCCTTGAGGTTGCTGCCGCCGGTGTCGAACTGCCGCTGGGTCATGCGGACGACCAGCGGCTCTGCGAATTTGAAGAAGCCGCGGCTTTCTCCCTTGCAGTGGACCGTCAGCTTGGTGCCTGCGCCGTCTGGCTCGAGCCGCTGGTCGACTTCGAGGAAGAACGGCCCTCCGGTGGTCGTGGTGGTCAGCTGCTTGTTCTCGATGAGAGTCGTGCACGTGGTCGGCGATTCGTAGCGTCGGCCCAGGAACGTGCCCACATGGACCATTGTGCCGCCCACTTCGAGCGGGTCTTCGCTGGTCCGCTGCACTTCCAGCAATCCCGGAGTCCACAACGGGGACTTGGCGACGTCCCGCACCGCTGCGAAAACGTCCTCGACGGGGCGGTCGATGACCGTCATGACCTCAAATTCATTCATTTCTCTTCCGATCTGTGTCCGTTTCTGCTGTCTTTGCCTACGGTGCCAGCGCCAGAGCAAAGCCGGAAGGGTACTGGCACGAAGGATGCCAGTAGTGGCAGCCGCACTCGCTGCGGGCAGGCCGCGCCCCCACATGCCCACGGTTCTGCCGGATGTCAATGACAGGGGCGAGGTGGCACGGAAGCGCCGACTCGGGCCGAGGTGAAAGGGAACATCCGGCAGCAAATTGACCTGATGCGCAAGCCTGGCACATAGGGGAACACCGGGAAAACCGTAGAAGGCACCCGGAACTTCATCGAATCCAGCCTGGCACCAGGGGTAGCCTCTGGCTGCCCCGTTCGCCGTCTGCATCGCTAACCTGTCAGGGTGGCGAGCGAGAGTTATCCTCACGGACTTCCATCGGGCCAGAGCAATCCGGACGGTGGTCTTCCTCGCGTGTCTACAATCCCGCTTGTCACGGTGACGCGGTACGTGACCCCGCTGCGCGAGGGCGGGTCGCTGCCCGCCCTGGTCGAGGCGGACAATCTCGGTACCTACGTGATGAAGTTCCGCGGCGCCGGGCAGGGTCCCCTGGCGCTCGTCGCCGAGATCATCGCCGGTGAGCTGGCGCGGCGACTCGGCCTGCGCACACCGGAGCTGGTCCTGGCCGAGCTCGACCCCCGGATTCCGGGCAGCGAACCCGACCCGGAGATCCAGGATCTGCTGAGGGCCAGCGAGGGCCTGAACCTCGGGGTGGATTTTCTGCCCGGTTCGGTCGGCTTCGATCCGCTCGGCTGGACGGCGGGCCGTGAGTTCGCCAGCCAGGTGCTCTGGTTCGACGCGCTCGTGCAGAACGTCGATCGCACCTGGCGCAACCCGAACCTGCTGGTCTGGCACCGCGACATCTGGCTTATCGATCATGGCGCGGCGCTCTATTTCCACCACAACTGGCCGACCGCGGATCCCAAACGGACCTTTGACGCCAGCGAGCACGTGCTCAGGGAGCGGGCCACGGACCTGGCCGAAGCTCATGCGACGCTCGCGCCGCAGATCACCGAACCCCTGCTGCGGCAGGTGACCGGCATGGTCCCGCCCGAATGGTTCGCCGACCGCGGCGCCGACGCCTACGTCGAGCAGCTCAGGCAGCGCGCGCCGATCGTGCCCGAGGTGATCCGGTGGTGACCGAGGTCTTCGAGTATGCACTGGTCCGAGTGGTCCCCAGAGTCGAGCGCGGCGAGGCCATCAATGCCGGGGTGATCGTCTACTCCCACAGCCGCCGCTACCTGGCCGTCCGGATCGAGCTGGACGTGGCCCGGCTGTTCGCGGTCGATCCCGCCGCCGACGTGGACGCGGTGCGTTCGGCCCTGTCCGCCTTCGAGAAGGCCTGCACGGAGGGCCCGCTGGCGGGCCGGCCGCTCGGCGAGCGCTTCCGCTGGCTCACCGCGCCCAGATCCACCATCGTCCAGCCCGGCCCCGTCCACAGCGGCCTCACCGAGGACCCAGCCGCCGAGCTCACTCACCTCTTCGACTCCCTGGTGCGCACCCCCTAGCCCATCGGTCTAGAGCAGGACCTCAAGTTCCGGCAGCGACCGCACCACTTCGGCCCAGTGAGCCCCTTCAGCCTCGTCATCCTCCCAAGGTTCCCGGACGATCTGCACCGCCTGGATCCCCAGGGCCGCTGCTCCCGCGCAGAAGGTCGCGTTGTTGTCGACGAACAGGGCCGCCGCCGCGGTCACGCCCAGTTTGTCCAGCGCATACTGGTAGATCTGAGTCGCCGGCTTGACCGCGCCGACCTCGTTCGACAGGGCCAGGACGTCGGCGAGCGCGGCCACCCCGAGCTCCACCAGGAGATCGCGCGTGTTCTCGTCGCAGTTGCTGACGATCGCGATCTTGATGCCGCGGGACCTGAGCGTATGCAAGAACGGCAGGACGTCGTCGTACAGGCGTCCCGACAGCAGAAGAAGTTCCCGGCTCTTGTCCGCCATCGCACGCACCAGGCCAGGCCGGGGCTCGACGCCGCAAGCCTGCAGGATCTGCGCGTAAGCCTCGGTGATCGAGATCTGGCCCACGGACAGCGCAGGCGCGAACCGCCTGAACCCGCGGAACAAAGCCTCCGCGGAGATGCCCGCCAGCTTCGGCAGTTCATTCCTGTGCGCGCTGAAGTCGGTGTGCACGATGGTGTCGTAGGCGTCAACAAGGCATGCGTCGCGGCGGGCCACCAGATCAGGGTGGGCCCCGGCAGCCACCTATTCCCCGTAGAGTTCCGCGACAGCCGCCTCAAACTGATCCAGACCGCGCTCGACCGGCCCGCGCGTGGCCGAAGGCAGCCAGTGCACGGCCCGCCGGAAGCCGGCCTCGGCGTAAGTTTCCAGCACCTTGGCGTCGGCGGGAACGCCCATGACCATGAGGTCGATCGGCCGGTCGGCGCGGGCGCGCAGCTGCGCCGCCCGGTCCAGGATGCCTTCGTGAGCGTGGTTCGGGAACCACGCGTCGCCGAAGGCCAGCACCCGGTCGAGCACGCCCGGTCCGTTCCCGCCGACGAGCACCGGCGGATGGGGCCGCTGAGCCGGCTTGGGCCAGGACCAGATCCGGTCGAAGGTGACGTACTCGCCGGAGTAGCTCGCCTCATCGGAGGTCCAGATCGCCTTCATGGCTTCCACTCGCTCGCGCAAGACGACCATCCGCCGTCGCGGGTCGGTGCCGTGGTTGGCCATCTCCTCCCGGTTCCAGCCTGCGCCGACGCCGAACTCGAACCGTCCACCGGACAGGTAGTCAACGCTCGCCACCTCCTTCGCGGTGATGATCGGATCACGCTCGATCAGCAGGCAGATGCCCGAACCGACCCGGAGCCGCGAGGTGGCGGTCGCCGCGGCGGTCAGCGCCACGAACAGGTCGAAGGTGTGCGCGTACTTGCGGGGCAGCTCACGGCCGCTGGGGTGAGGAGACTGACGGCTGGCCGGGATGTGAGTGTGCTCAGGGAAGAACAGGGATTCATGCCCGCGCTCTTCGGCTAGCCGCGCCATGTCGGCGGGTGCGATGGCGTCATGAGTGGGGAAGATCGCTACACCGGTATCCATGCCGCCAAGCCTAGCCGCGAGCGTTCTGGCTCCAGCCCGTGCCTCCTGGCGCCGCTTTCCCGTGTCAGAGATCCGCGAGAGCCTGAGCCGGATCGGTTTCCGGCGAGCCGCTGGGTTCCCAGTCCTGGTCCGATCGCGCGTACGGATACCAGCGCAAGTCCCGGCCCAGTCGCAACTGCAGGTGGCCCGCGGTGATCCGGTTGCCCTGAATGGTCTCCGCCGCATCGGCCTTGGCGCGCAACGCCGCCCGGGCCGCCGTCAGCAGCTCGAAAGCATCCGGATCGTCGGTGGCCGGGTCCCATTCGGTGCGCAGCGATTCCAGGCCGGTCATGCCGCCCTGCCGCCAGGCCAGCGCCTGGCGGGCGAGGTCACGTTCACCGACCCCGGAGCGCACCGCCAGCACAGCGAACGCCGGCGTGCCCAGCGCCCGGGCGGCCCTGCGAGCGAGGTCGGCGTCAGGGTCGAGGGTCAGCCCGGCGTCGGCGGACAGGCCCATCGCCATGTCCCAGGCCCGACTGGCGGCATCCGCGGCTAGTTCTAGCAGGTCATCACGAAGGCCGGAGCGCCAAGGCGGCGGATCCACCGGAAGAGCCGCAGGATGACCAGGCCGCCTGGGCGGCAACGGCACAGCTGGAACCGGCTCGGGAGACGGCGCCGAGCGGAACGCCGCCCTGGCGTCCACGCCCTTATCGACGGCCTGCGGGCTGCCCGTCGACGCTGCCTTGGCTTGGTCACCCGCGGAAGCCTCCGCCGCGACTCCCGGCGAGGTCGCCTGACCCGGCGCCGCGCCGCGCCGTCGGGACCGGACCCCGGCCAGTACCTGATCACGGGTCCGGCCGCGCAATAGAAATAGGGTGAAGGGGTCAGCGTCCAGCGCGTCGGCGAGGAGATAACACGCCGCCGCCGAGTGCTTGCACGGGTCTGCGTCGTCTGGGCAGCTGCAACGCGGCCCTAGCTCGCCGCCACCGGGCAGAAGGTCAAGCCCTGCGCTGGCCGCGTCGTCGGCGATCTCGGGCGGCAGCTCGCCGTCAAGCAGCGCCGCCGCGTGGCCGAGCCGGGCTGAGATGGCGGCGAGCACCCGGTCCCATTCCTCATTGGTGAACCGCCGCACCCGGATCCTGACCTCGTACGGCTCCGTCTTCCGGCCCTGAACCTGAGTACGTGCCTCTCCCGGCGCGAGGGTCAGGTCACCGGCGGCGCCGGAGCGCGCGTAGTCCCGGCCTCGTGGCAGCCGGTCAGGGTCCAGCTGCGCCCGCTGCTCCAGCGCCTCGAGCCACGCTCGGCCCCACCACGTCCGGCCGAAGGCCGGCTGCCCGGAACTCGTCGGGCCTACCCCGGATACGTCGCTCACGGGGCGGCCCGCAGGCTGACGAGCTCGGCGAGCTCGGCGTCGGATAGCTCCGCGATCCAGCCTTCGCCAGAACCGATCACGGCTTCGGCGAGCTCACGTTTGGTCTCGAGCAGGGCCGCGATACGGTCTTCGAGTGTCCCCTCGGCGATAAGACGGTGCACCTGCACGGGACGGTCCTGACCGATCCGGTAGGCCCGATCGGTGGCCTGATCCTCCACCGCCGGGTTCCACCACCGGTCGTAGTGCAGCACGTGGGTGGCGCGGGTCAGGGTCAGGCCGGTGCCGCCCGCCTTGAGCGACAGCAGGAACACGGGGGCCTGGCCGGCCTGGAACCGGGCCACCATCTCCTCACGGCGTGGCACGGGAACCCCGCCGTGCAGGAACAGGGAGCCGATCCCGCGCGCGTCGAGGTGCTGCTGCAGCAGCGTCGCCATCTGGGTGTACTGGGTAAAGACGAGCATCGACTCACCGCCCGCCAAGATGAGGTCGGTCAGCTCGTCGAACGCAGCCAGCTTCCCGGACCGGCCGGCCAGCGGTCCCGGCTGCTTGAGGTACTGCGCCGGATGGTTGCAGATCTGCTTCAGCGCGGTGAGCAGCTTGAACACTAGGCCAGCCCGCTCGATGCCCTGCCTCGTCTCGATCGCCTCCATTGTCTCGCGGACCATCGCCTCGTAGAGCGTGACCTGCTCGGCGGTCAGCGGCACGAACAGGTCCGTCTCGGTCTTGCGCGGCAGTTCGGGGGCGATACCGGGGTCGGTCTTCTTGCGCCGCAGCAGGAATGGCCGGATGAGAGCCGCGAACCTGGTCGTAGCTTCGGCGTCGCGATACCGCTCGACCGGCACCGCCACCCGGCGGGTGAAGGTCTCCAGGTGGCCGAGCAGGCCCGGCGTTGTCCAGTCGAGGATCGACCACAGTTCCGATAGGCGGTTCTCCACCGGCGTTCCGGTCAGCGCGACCCTGGCGGGTGCGGCCACCGCCCGCAGTTCGCGCGCCGTCCGTGACAGCGGGTTCTTGACGTGCTGCGCCTCGTCGGCAACCGCCAGGCCCCAGCCGACCTCGGCGAGCCGTGCCGAGTCACGCAGGACCACGCCGTAGGTGACCAGGACGATCTCATCGACGGCCAGGTCCTGCAGATGCCGTCCGCCACCGTGGTACCGGCGGACCGGGACGTCGGGGGCGAACCGGCGTACCTCATGTTCCCAGGTGCCGAGCAGCGACGCGGGGCACACCACCAGGGTGGGGCCCGCCTTGGCCTCCCGCCGGTACAGGTGCAGCGCGATCACCTGGATCGTCTTGCCGAGTCCCATGTCATCGGCGAGGCAGCCGCCGAGCCCGGTATCGCACATGGCGGCCAGCCAGGTCAGCCCCCGCTGCTGATAGGGCCGCAGCGTCGCGACCAGCCCTTGAGGCGGATCGATTGGCACCGGGGCGGACGCGATGCCCGCGACCCGGGCAGCCAGGTCGGCGAGCGGGCCCTCGGCGACCACCTCGACGGTCTCGCCGTCGATCTCCGCCGAGCCTGCCAGGACAGCGCCGAGTGCTTCGGACGTGCGCATCCGCGTCCGCGGCGGGCGGCGTAGCCGGTCGAGCAGGGCCGGATCGAGGATCACCCAGCGGCCACGCAGCCTGATCAGCGGCCGTTTCGCCTCGGCCAGGGCGGCGACCTCGTCGGCGTCGAGCAGCGCGCCATCGAGCGTGAGCTGCCACCGGAAATCCAGCAGCGCCGCGAGGCCGAATCCGGCGTCCGTCAGCTTTTCCGGCGCCGGGGTGGCGACGGCCCTTAGCTTGAGGCCGTCACCGACCATGCTGGATGGCCAGAGCACTTCGATGCCGGTGCCCGCCAGTTCCTCGGCCGCCGGTCCGAGCAGACTGCTGAGCGCGTCATCGTCGAGGTCGATGACCGACGGGCTGGCCTGCTGCAGCACCTCGGCTAGCGGCGACCACATCGCCGCGCCGCGGCGCAGCGCCAGCAGCAGGTCCGTCTCCGCCTGGGAGCCGAACCTGGAAAGTACCGTCTCCGGCTGGCTCCACAGCGCGGCGGCGTCGACGATCAGGCTCGGATCGGCGTTGCTGCGCAACTGCAGCACCAGCCGGAACGCGGGCATGGGCCCGTCCTCCCCCTCGGGCCCGCCCGGCCCGTCGACCGGATCCGTCTCCGCGGCACCCGGGTAGTCCTCCTCGTCGTCGGCCACGGGCGGCGTCGCGGCCGGCTCGATCCGAAGGCCGAGACGTGCCCCGGCCGACAGGCCGTCGGAGGTATCGGCCAGCCACTCCGCGAGATCGCTGACCCGGGTCGGCTCAACGGCGGCGAACGCGCGGGACGCGGTGGTCCTGGGCGCCGCGGGCGAGCGTGCGATCATGTCAGCGATCGCGTCCCAGAGGTCGCGGATCAGCGCTTCCGGAGAACGAAGCCGGATCGGACGCGAGCCGGGAATCGCGAGGGCGTGCGCGGCCGCCGGGAAGGCGGCGGCGAGATCACGCAGCCAGCTGAGGTCGGCCGGATCGAGCGGGCCGGCCCGCCAGACGTCCGTATCGTCAGCGCCGACTGTCGGCAGGAGCCTGCCGCGGGCCACCAGGCCGACACCCGCCGCGGCTGCCGCGGCCCAGACCTGTGCGCTGCGCCGCATCGGCGGCCCGGCCTGCTCGTCAGGACCAATGGCCAGCAACACAGGGAGAGCCTCGCCGAGCGGGATGAGGTCCGCCGAGACCAGGCGCTTGCGCAGATCATGGGTACCACGGGGGAAGACCAGCTCTAGTTTGGCGGATCCCGAGCCAGTGCCCCAGCGCGCGAAGACGCTTCGCCGGGGAATCTCGCTCGGTATGAAGACCAGCTCGCCGTCCAGCACGAACCGCACGATACCGGTTCGCCTGTCGGCCCGGGGCCGGAATTCCCCGGTCTTCGACGGCACTGACGATTGAGTCAGAGCGCCCGGCCGCGACCATCCCCGCCTCTGTTGGCTATGTATGTTATTCTTGTATAAGGCCAACATTGGAGGTGTCTTGTGAGCGTCACACAGATCGACATCGACGACGATGCGCTATCCGAGGCGATGCGCCTGATGGGTACCAGCACCAAGAAGGAAACCGTCAACACCGCGCTGCGGGAGTACGCCGAGCGAGTCAAGCGTCTGGAAGCGGCCGAAAAGCTAGCCGCGCGTGCCGCCCGAGGCGAGTTCGATGGCGCAGCCGCGGCTCGCGACGCGGCCAAGGCCGCGCGCAAGGCAGCTCTGGGTTGATCGGCTACCTGCTCGACACCTCCGGCCTATGGCACTTGCTGCGCACCCCGGTCGTGATGGCGGTCTGGGCGGACCATATCGCCGCCGGGGCCCTGCGGGTATGCGAGCCGACTCGCGTGGAGTTCCTGTACTCGGCCACTGGTCCGGCCCATCGCGACGAGCTGGCCGGCGAGCTCGATGCCCTCTGCGGCCCCGCGCCAGTTCCGAAGACCGGCTGGCGCTGGGTGGACAACGCGCAGTACAAACTCACCCAGAAGGGACAGCACCGCGGCCCTGGTCCTATCGATCTGCTGGTCTGCGCCACTGCCGTTCACCACGGACTGACGGTGCTGCACGTCGACGGGGATTTCGTCACGGTCGCGGACGTCATGCCTGAGGTTCGGCAACGCGATATCCGCGCCTAACCAAGAGCGGCCCTGGCCTGTCTCACGCCCAGAGCATGGCTTCGACTTCCGGCAGAGACCGCACAATGGTAGTTCCCGCCGCGGGCACCTTCCCGTCGTCCCCGTCGCCCCGGACAATCTGCGCCGCGCTGATGCCCAGGGCCACCGCGCCCGCGCAGAAAGCCGCTTGATCATCCACGAACAGCGCGGCGCCGGCCGGAACACCGAGCTGTTCCAGCGCATGCCGGAAAATCTCCGCCGACGGCTTGGCCGCGCCTACCTCACACGAGAGAACCACCGCGTCGACGAGTTCGGGCACGCCGAGTTTGACCAGCAGATCACGGGTGTGCTCCGAGCAGTTGCTGACGATCGCGGCCCCGACGCCGTGCGATCTGAGGTTCTCAAGGAACGGGACGGAGTCGTGGAACAGGTGCGCGGAGGCCAGCAGCAGCTCCCGGTCCATTTCGACGAGCGCGCGCACCACGCCTGCCTGCGGCTCGACGCCGCACTCCCGCAGGATCTGAGCGAAGCCCTCGGCTTTGGTCAGCCGGCCGAGGTTGAACAACGGCCCGACGCGCCAGATTCCCGCGCGCCAGGCATCGGGCGTGACCCCGGCCAAGGCTGGCATTTCCCCGTTATGCCGCGAGAAATCGCAGCTCAGAATGGTCTCGTAGACGTCGATCAGGCAGGCGGCGGGCCGGGTCACAAGATCAGCGTAGGCCCGGCGGCTGCAGGCACCAAGGGCCCGCGGCCCGCGGCACGGTCGGTTCGCCCTGCTAAACTTCGGACAACGAGAGGCGAGTGGTATGGACTGGGTGATATCGGGCTTGCTGCTGATTCTCATCATTGGCACGCTGGTCGTACTGCAGAGGCGCGAGCGCGCCAAGAAGTAACCCAGGAGCCGGCCATGACCGCTGCCGCGATAGACCTGTCGGATATGGCGTTCTGGGGTCAGCCGCTCGCCGACCGCGCGGCCGCCTTCGCGTTCCTGCGGGCGCAGGAGCGGCCGCGGTTCTACGCCGAGCCCGTGGTCCCGTTCGGTGAAAAAGGCCCGGGCTACTACGCCCTGGTGCGGCATGCGGATGTGGTTGAGGCGAGCCGTCACACCGAGGTGTTCTGTTCCGGGCGGGGCGCGACGAACATCGTCGATCTGCCGCCCGACTTCAACGAGTACTTCGGCTCGATGATCAACATGGATGATCCCAGGCACGCCCGGCTGCGCCGGATCGTCTCCCGCGCGTTCAGCCCGCGGCTGATCGCGAAGTTCGAAGACGACGTGCGCCGGGCGGCCGCCGCGATCGTCGATGACCTGCTGACCACCGGGCCGTGCGACTTCGTGCCGAACGTCGCGGCCCGGCTGCCGCTGAAGATCATCTGCGACATGATGGGCATCCCGGGCGAGGCGTACGAGATGGTCCTGGCCAACAGCAACATCATCTTGTCGGGGTCGGATCCGGAGTTCCTGAGCGAGGACCTCGACGAGGCGGTGGTCCAGATCCTCGGCGCCGGGCAGGCCCTCGCCGAACTCGTCACCGGCCTGGCCGCCGACCGCGTGCGGGCGCCTGCCGACGACCTGGTCTCCGCGCTGGTCACCGCGAACATCGACGGGGAGCAGCTGACCAGCGCCGAGCTCGCCTCGTTTTTCATCCTGCTGGTCGTGGCCGGCAACGAGACCACCCGCACCGCCCTGTCGCACGCGCTGATGCTGTTCACCGAGTTCGGAGAACAGCGCGCGCTGCTGCTCGCGGACTTCGAGAACCGGGTCGAGGGGGCGGTCGAGGAGATCGTGCGGTACGCCTCGCCGGTGCTGTTCATGCGGCGGACCCTCACCCGGGACTACACCATGAACGGCCAGGAATACCGCGAGGGTGACAAGGCGGTGCTGTACTACTATTCGGCGAACCGCGACGAGGCGGTGTTCGCTGACCCCGAGCGGTTCGACATCACCCGCTCGCCGAACCCGCACGTGGGGTTCGGTGCGGCGGGACCCCATTTCTGCCTGGGCGCGCACCTGGCCCGCCGCGAGCTCACCGTCATGCTGCGCGAATTGCTCACCCGCGTCCCCGACATCACGGCCGGCGAACCGGACCGGCTGCTGTCCAGCTTCGTCAACGGCATCAAGCGGCTGCCCTGCCAGTTCGGCGGCTGACGTTCGGCATCAACCGGTAACACACATGTAATCCGAACGGCAGATCATGGCAGCCATGGCGTACCTTCACGCTGGTAACGGCGGTCCGGTGCCGCCCACGGGTTACCTGCCGATCGAAGAGCACGGGATCGTCGGTGACCTGCGGACGGTAGCGCTTGTCGGCACCGACGGAACGGTCGACTGGTACTGCCCGTCCAGGTTCGACGCTCCTTCGCTGTTCGGGGCGCTGCTGGACGCCCGCAAGGGCGGTTACTTCTCGTTGCGTAGCCGCAGCAGCGGCCGGCCCAAGCAGCTGTACCTGCCGGACACCAACATCTTGCTGACCCGGTTTCAGGGGGCGGAG
>Ga0302308_10002423_pt1 | contig 15115 bp, 8 predicted proteins | sample III_Palsa_E3_3_FD_200531 | JGI IMG/M metagenome (GOLD analysis project Ga0302308, IMG submission 200531) | Peat permafrost microbial communities from Stordalen Mire near Abisko, Sweden - III_Palsa_E3_3 | ecosystem: Environmental > Terrestrial > Soil > Palsa > Peat permafrost | place: Sweden... | reverse complement strand
GAATGCCATCATTTCCTGCTTCTGTGAGGTACTCAGCTCTGTCCCCATGCTGTCCACCACAGCCAAAAAGTCGTAGCAATGCCGCACCTCGTTGAATGTGCCACCGGGCTGCCCTGCACGCCACCATCCCTTGCCGGCTACATACAGAATACGGTTGATTCTCCCCGCCAGGCCCTCGCTCTTCATACGCAATTCCCTGGCGCGAGCTGCCTCACCGCGTCGCTCCAGCAGCTCGGCCACAAAGCGCATGTTCGCTACATTACCGGCGTTCATTCCGGCCACTTCATGCACATACGTGCTCACTACCTCCAGCAGGTTTTCGATATTGCCGTAGTCCGCAAGACCATGGTCCGTATGCTGCAGCGTCTCCCAGTACAGTGCGTGGTCGGCCAGGTGCGTCAGCACATTCTTTCCCGCGATTGCCTTATCCAACCACGCGAAATCCCCGCTCACTCGCAGGTAGTCGCGCGCGCAGCCGAGGATCGCCGTATCGTTCACCGCATACCATGGGCCTACACCGATTCCGCTGACGTAGTCCGTTGCCAGGTGCTTGTGCATGTCTTCGCGCAGCCACACTTCCACCAGATTTCGCAGCGCAGCCGGATCGAGCAGCGCGAGGCTCAGTCCGGTCAATGATGTGTCCCACGGGAACGACAGCGTGGGTAGTGTGTGCCCGCCCAGCGTCACGTAGGTCGGGCCATATTTTGAGTCCGGCGAATACCGTCGTGCGCTGATCAGGTTTTTGATGCCGTTGAAGTACAGCGCCCACAGCGTCTCGTCTTCCGTGTGTAGCGTAGGCAGATGACCCGAGAAATAACTATTGCCTGGTGTAAACAGAGCACGCATCATCTCTGTGTAGAAATTCTCGTTCTGTCTTTCTGCTTCGTCAAACGTTGCCTGCAGCTCATCGTGGAGATGATTCGCTTCTTCCTCCGTGTCCGCCAGAGCATTCACATAACGAAACACATGAGACTCACCCGGCTGCAGGCGCACCTTGTACTGCAGAATGTGTCCACCGGCCAGCGAGTCCGCGCGCGGCTGCATTCCTTGTGCCGATGCCGCCTGCGAGTTGCGAGCTGCAAACGTAAGCCGGCTTCGCTCGGCGTCCCACCGCTGCGCATTGCCGCCTTCGCCGGGACAGCCGGCCATCCAGAAGGTCGTCTTCTTCGTTACCGCCGCACGCATGTCGAAGGACAGCACAAAGCTGCGCGCTGTTGATGCCGTGTTCTTCAGTTCGATTCGCTGCGCGACAGCGCGCTGCTTCACTGGCATAAATGTTCGCGTGCGAAACCGCAGACCTTGGGATGTCTGCTCACGGTCTACTCGTTGGGGCAGCCATCTATACTTCACCCGGTTTCCTGGGGCAATCGCCAGCAGTTGGCCGTCGACTGAGATCTCGCAGGAAGTTAGCAGTCCCGGGCTCCACGTCACATCTGGCACGCCGCAGCAGGCGAACGGAGGAAACGTGATGCCTGTCACACCCGAAACCGACTTCGAGGCCTGCCCATATCCCCACTCGTTTGCGAACACCGGCATCTGGAACAGCTCGGTGAACCCGAACTCCATCTCTACACTCGCCAGGTCTTCCGGCGTTGGCAGCGAAGGTGTCACGGTCTTGCCAGCCGCAAGCGCCGGAGAGGCCAGCATCGCCGCGCCGGCACCTCCAAGCTTTAAAAACGTACGCCGTTGTACACTGAGCGAATTAAAAAAGCGGGCCATGCCAATCCTTTCAGCGAACAGCGGTTGAGGTCTTTTCAGCAGGGTCAGGCGCACCGGCGGGCTCTACATGCATCTGCCTCGATAACGCTTCGAGCATCGTTGGTAGAGCTCCGTTCCAGAAAGGCCATGTGTGCGCTCCGGGAAACTCGTGGTACTCATATGCGAATCCATGCGAGGACAACTTCTCGACTACCCGCCGGTTCGATGGCAGCAGCGGATCACTTGTACCGCACTCGAGAAAGAAGTACGGCTGCTGTGCGCGGTCAGCCGCGCCAATCAAGGTGCCCACATCGTTCTGCTTTCGCGTTGCGCTTCCCGCTACTCCAAACGCCTCATCCGTGCTCGGCTTCAATTGCGGCATTACGCTCTCAATCCCCGACGGCCCTGCGAACGCTCCACTAATACTGGCCGCAAACGCGAAGGCTCCCGGATGCCGTAGGCTGAACAACATTGCGCCGTAGCCTCCCATCGAAAGACCTGCAATTGCACGCTCGTGTGGAGATGCGATCGTTCTGTAGTGAGCATCCACCTCCGCTACCAGGTCTTGAAAGATATAGTCTGCATAGCGGTCCTTCGCCTGGGTCGCTGAGTTTACGTACCAGGAGTTCCCCGCTCGCGGAGTCACCACGATCAACTTGTAGGCCGAAGCGTCCTCCACCAGATGCGTCAGCACAACCCAATTCGTCTCGTCTCCCTGCCAACCGTGCAGCAAATACAGCACCGGATAATGCTCCTGCGACCCCGAATACCCTACCGGCAACACGACCTCATACGGCATATCCCGCGCGAGCGCGGTGCTGAAAAAACTCTTCGACTCCACCGTGTCGCTAACTATGCCTTTGCTCTGCGCAGACAACGGCAGCGCAAATAGGCAAACGACCATAACCATCGTTCGCACTCTCATCGTATTCCTCACAAGGTTGCGCGCGACAGCACAACTACCGCGCACACCAAAATAAGCACTGCCAGACTCTGCACGCGGAGTGCGCGCAACCCGACGTTGCGCCATTCGCCTGTCCACACGCCCAACACGCTAGCCACAATGACAATCAAGGACATAAACAGCGGCCATCCAACCACCGGCCCGAGATCCCCCAGAAATGCCGTCGCGATTCCGTACAGCACACTGCTTCCAAACCATAGCACCGCCATCGCGAGCGCCAGCACTACATTTCTGCCTGCCGCCGCTGCCGTATAGTTCTCGATACTCTTCCGCTTGCGCAGCAGATAGGCGCAGTACAACAGGTTCGGGATCGCACCACCCGCCAACAGCGGTACCCAAATCGCATCCGTCTGCCACAGAGCATTCGCATGGTGCGCTGCCGCTGCGGCCGACAACGGCGTCCCGAACGAAAACCCCACATTCATCATCGACGCGCAGACACCACTGGTAATCGCCATCAGTAAGCCAACGCCGAAGTGCGCCGTTCTGGCCTCGGTATGCTGGCTGCGGTCCCGCATTCTTCCAGCCATCGCGCTCACGGTGACGCCCAGCAGCACCAGCGCAATTCCTGCTAGTGATACAAGTCCGTCACGCGTCAGCAGCTTGTCCCTATGCAGCCGCACCAATGGAATCAAGCCGCCCATCGCGGCCGAAAGCCCCAGCACGATCGAAAAGGTCAGCGCGATGCCGATCTTTTCAAGCGCGAGCCCGAACAGAACCTGTGCCACACCCCAAGCCGCTCCGCATACCGCAACGACAAATACCACGCCGCCCGCATCGGCAAGTATCCCTCCAAACGTGGGGATCGTCGCGAATGCGAGCGTACCCGGCAGGAGCAACAGAGCAAAGGCGCTCCACAGCAACCATGTGTTCTCCCACGCCCACACACGAACAAACTTCATCGGCAGCGAGAAGCTCGCATTCATGATGCCCGCCAGAATCAGTAGGCACATGCTACCCGCGATATTGTGCATCGGCTTCCTTTCTCAGGCGGATGCGGGCCACTCGCCTAGAACGAGCAGCCCACTTTGCCATTAGAACAACACCTTCACTGAGAACTGTGCCTGACGGTTCGTTCCATTGCCAATCTGCCCATTGCCCGTTTGGTTCGCGACCGTACCTGATGTGTTTTTCCCGAAGTTTGTATTGGGCGTGCATGTCGCTGTCTGACCGGCGGCGCCATAAGTTAGCGCTGAGCAGAGGCCGCCGTCCGGGTTCGCATAGTTCGGGTGGTTAATAATGTTGAACAGATCGGCGCGGAACTGCAGTTTGGCCTTCTGGGTCAGCTCAAAGCTCTTCATCGTAGAAAGATCCCACTGGAAGAAACCAGGCCCACGCAGTGCATTGCGGCCCACGTTGCCGAGGTTCTCCCCTGGTGTTCCGTCATAGCCTGTCGGCACCGTAAACGCCGCGGGATTATAGGACCCCACCGGCTGCAACCACGTGACGTGCGGCAGATAGACATTCTGCCCCGGCACGTAGTTTGGCCGCACCGGGTTCCCAAAGATGCCACTCATCAGCGTGATATCTTCCGGCAAGCCGCCCCGGGCCTGGAAGATGCTTGAAAGCTGCCATCCGCCGCCGGCGAGCCGTTCCCACATTGAGTGGTCATGCAGATCGGAGAAGTCGTACACCGCGCTCGCCGTAAAGTTGTTGCGCACGTCGATGTCGCCACTCGAGCGATCGAACTTCGGGTTATAGGGATCGGCGAAGCCCTGGAAGACGTTCACCATGTCGTCGATCTCGTGCGACCACGTGTAGTTCATCTCGGTGTTCAAGTGGTGGGAGTTGCGCCGCAACTGCACCTGCAGCGACTGATAATCCGACCCCAGCGTATCGCCCAGGTAGTCTTCGTCGGCAAAGTCACTGTGCGGGCGAGCATCGGTGTTAGTGTTTGCCGGGTTCTCGTTGATCGCCGCGAAGTTCACACCAGCCTGCTGATGGTTCACGCGGTTCGCGCTGTAGTTGATGACCGTCACAAATTGCGCGGGCAGTTGCTGCTCCACGCCAACCAGCCAGTTCAACGCATTCGGATCTTTCGGATGCTGCGGGAAAGAGTATACCGTCTGCGTGCCTGCGGGCAACGCCGGGTTTGGCTGCGGGAAGGTGATGTTCTCCTGGAACAGGTTAACGCTGTAGGTTGCATACGTTGGATCGTTAGAGGACAGGTCAAAGCTCAGCCACATGGGCAGGTAGAACATGCCGCCGTACGCGTGAAAGACCGTCTTGCCTGTTCCAAATGGGTCGTACGCAAGGCCAATGCGCGGAGCGATATCGGCCCGCGGCGCCGTGTATGGCGACTGCGCTCCGGGCAGGATGGTTTGCGTCGCAATGTCGAAGTTCGGCACATGATTATGCGCTTCATTCCACACCGTGTTGTAGTCGTAGCGGATGCCAAGGTTCAGCACCAGCTTGCGCGTCACATGCCAGTTGTCCTGGATGTAGGCGTCGTACTCACTGTTGTGCAGGCCGAGCGATCCTGCGAATCCGTTCTTCTGCAGCACAAACGGCACGTCGTCTTCCAGGTTGCTCACGCTGGCGAACTCATAATCCTGCATGGGAGACAGCGCCTCGACCTGCCGGTTGACGCGGATCTGCGTGCCGAACTTCAGGTCGTTTGTGTGGAACGTCTTCGTTACATTGTCGAAGAACTCATACGTGCTGTATGCATTGGTCTGATTGAAGGTGTTCGCTCCCGGTAGCGAACCGAGATCCGTAAAGAAGCCCGCGATGGCGTAGAACGGCTGCACGGTGTCCGACCCTGTCGTCGAGTAGAAGCGCGTGTAACCGAGGCTCGCCTGGTTCAGCAGCGACGGGCTGAAGATATGCGTTTCATCAAGCTTGATCAACTGCGTCCGCAGAGCCTGCGGCGACGTTTGCCCCACGTTCGGACCGTAAGTGTAATTCGTGTTTGAGTCATTGATGTTGTACCGCAACATCCACCGGTCTGCGCCGGACATGTTCCAATCCAGACGCGCCGAACCGGTGTTCTCGCTCAGGATCGTCGGCAGTGCTGTCGGCGAGAGCACGAATTGCGCTCCACCCGCGTCCACATCGATTTTTGCCAGTGGCTGGTAGGCGCAAGCGGCAGGCGTCGGGATCACATCGCAGCCTGCAGGCAGCGGCGCAAGCTGCGCCAGTACAGTCTGCATTGCAGGCACGAATTGCGTCCGGTCATATGCGCTGAGCGTGTGGTTCTGCGTGTTCAGCGTCGTCACATGCTGCCGCGACCCCTCGTAGTTCCCAAAGAAGAAAAGCTTGTCATGAACGATAGGACCAGCAAGGTTCCCGCCGAACTGGTTCAGCTTCAGCGGCTCCTTGCGCCCGGCATCAAAGTAATCGTGGGCGTCCAACGCGTCGTTGCGGAAGAACTCAAATGCTGTGCCGTGCCACTGATTCGTTCCACCCTTGGTGATGATGTTCATCTGCGGCCCCAACGAATGCCCCGTCTCCGCCGAGTACCCGTTGTTCGCAAAATCGATTTCCTGGATGCTGTCGATGCTCGATCGCGTGATGTGCGGCTGCTCCTGTCCTTCCGTGTTCAGAAAACCAGTAATATCGCCGCGCACTGCGCTTTGGCCATCCACTGTGATGTTCAGGCCACTGAAGATGTTCTCCAATCCGTTGACGCTGCCCTGAAATTCCGGCGCTGATCCGACCGAACCCGGCGAAATCTCCAGAAACGCATCCACGTCTCGTCCATTCACCGGCAGGTTCTCTACCTGTTTCGAATTGAACGTCTCACCGCTCACCGTCGTCTCGGTGTTGACGCTTGTTTCCGTTCCCGTAACAGTCACCGTCTGAGTCGCGGCCGCAGCAGAAAGCTTCAACGTTACATGCACTGCTGCCCCGACGTTGAGTATCACGTCCTTACTGGTGACGGTCCCAAACCCAGCCGCCGTCGCCGTCACCGTATACGTCCCAAACGGCAGGTCAGATGCACTGAATAAACCGGCGCCATTGCTCTTGAGGCTGACAGTAGCTCCCGTGCCTGTATTGGCCACGGTCACGCTTGCGCCAGGAACAAGCGCGCCGGAACTGTCCACGGTTGTGCCGCTCAGAGTTCCTGTATCAAACTGCGCCGCTGCCGGCCCCACGCTCAACCCAAGCAGGCAAAGCATCCCTAGTAGAAAAAGAAGAGGCCTCTTGGAGCCTCCCCTCAAAACAGACCTGTACATTGCGTAACCTCCGCGAGTTTGGAAAGAACCAAATGGCCTACCGTTTACCCGCGGGCAATCCTACGAAAAGCATCGTTCCGTAGTCAAGTATAAATTTTCTTTTCCAATAGAAACGAACAAAATATCAATTATCACCTTCAGTCATTTGTGCGCGCTCTCTTCATAAATATTCGATATATTTACCAATTAATACAAGTATTTCTCCACAAAACCTCGCAATCTTACCCTAAGGCATACATAGATGATTCATCAATAAAAGAACATTATGCTGGACAAGTGAATATTCGCCTCTTATAGTTCATCTGGAGCACTCATGACTCTTCTCGGCCTCGATCTCGGCGGTTCTCACGCCGCCTGCACCCTTATCCAGGGACAAACCGTTCTGGCAACGGAACATCTTTCCTTCGCCGACAGCACTCGCTTCGCTACAGTCGAGCCGGAAATTGCCGCTGCTCTTCAACGCCTCGCACAATCCTCCCCCGAACCCGTCACTGGTCTTGGCGTCGGATTCTGCGGCTTGGTCGATTCTCGCCGCAACTGCGTGACCTCGACCAACGGCAAGTACGAAGACGCTCCAGCCTTCGACTTCGATGCTTGGGGTCGCCGTACGCTAGGTATCCCTGTCCGCCTCGAAAACGACGCACGTCTCGCACTGCGCGGAGAGATGTACGCCGGTGCGGCGCGAGGCATCGCCGATGTCGTCATGTTCACGCTTGGCACCGGCATCGGAGGCGTCGCTGCCATGGAAGGCGCGCCGCTACTCGGCGTCCACAGCCAAGCTGGCGTTCTTGCAGGCCACGTCCAGGTCCGGGCGCACGGTCGCCCGTGTACCTGCGGCGGCCGTGGTTGCGCGGAATCCGAAGCTGCCGGATGGTCACTTCCACTGGTTTGCCGTGAATGGCCCGGCTTCGAACATAGCAGCCTTGCCAGTTCCCCACTCGATTTCAAAACCCTTTTCGCAGCCGCTGCCGCGAACGATACGGTGGCCACCGAAGTCCTCGATCACTGCCTTACCGTCTGGGGCATGATGACAGTCACTGCTGTCCATTCTTTCGACCCGGACCTCATCGTCTTCGGCGGTGGCGTCATGCGCGCTGCTGACCGCATCCTGCCGTTTCTGCAAAAGTACGTCGACGAGTGCACCTGGTCGCCCTGGGGCAAAGCCAAGATCGTGTCCGCGCAACTCGGTGACCATGCTAGCGCCCTGGGTGTTCCCACACTCTTTGCGGAAGGAGCGCGCTAACTATGTACGACAAATCTCCATTTATTTCCGCTGGAAAATCTGAAGAATGTCTCGCTGGCTGGTCTACGATCACATCTGCACTACGTAAAGCGCCAGGGCCCATCTGCATCGAGTGCTATCCGGGTGTATTCCTCGACGAGGTGCAACACGCGCTCACCGAGTACATGTCCGACTGGCAAGTCATCCTTGCCGGCGACGCGTTGTCGCCTGAATCTACGCTTGAGTCTCGCTTCGCCGGACTTCTTACCGAAGATCCTGTCTTTGGCCGTATGAGTCAGACCACGCTCGCTGACTTTTTCGACCCTGAAGCCCTCGAACGTCTGCGTAGCGAGGCCGTCGCACATCGTAAAACCATCGTGCTCGGCACTGGGGCAACGCTTGTCCTGTCCGAACCATCCTGCCTCGTTTACGCCGACATGGCGCGCTGGGAGCTTCAACTTCGACAACGCGAAAATCTTATTCCGAACCTCGGACTCCGCAACTATACCGAGCGGCCAGCGCTCAAGTATAAGCGCGCCTTCTTTCTGGACTGGCGCGCCGCCGACCGCACCAAGGCCGCGTTGCTTCCGCACGTTCAATTCCTGCTCGATACCAACAAGCCCGGCGCACCCAACATGATCTCCGGCGATGCCTTCCGCCACGGCCTTAGTAAAGCAACCTCACAACCCTTTCGCGTCGTCCCGTTCTTCGATCCCGGCCCATGGGGCGGCCACTGGATGGAACGCGTTTGCAACCTTCCCGATGATGGCGCACCCAACCACGCCTGGTGCTTCGACTGTGTTCCCGAAGAAAACAGCCTTCTGCTCGGCTTCGGCGATCGCCGCGTCGAGGTCCCCGCTCTGAATCTCGTACTCCAGCATCCACGTGAGTTGCTCGGAGAAGACGTCTTCGCTCGCTTTGGAGCCGAGTTTCCTATCCGCTTCGACTTCCTTGACACGGTCGGAGGCGGCAACCTTTCACTCCAGGTGCATCCGCTCACCGCATACATCCGCGAACACTTTGGCATGACCTATACACAGGACGAAAGCTACTACATGCTCGATGCCCTACCCGGCGCGCATGTCTTCCTCGGCCTCAAAGACGGCATCGACTCGCAACGCATGATCGCCGATCTCAATCGCGCCCAAAGCGGTAACTTCGACTTTCCTGTATCCGACTACGTTAACCAGTTTCCCGCGCGCAAGCATGACCACTTTCTCATCCCCGCCGGCACCATACATTGCAGCGGCAAAGATTCCATGGTGCTTGAAATCAGCGCCACACCATACATCTTCACCTTCAAGCTATGGGACTGGGGACGCGTCGGACTCGATGGCAAGCCACGGCCCATCCATCTTGAACATGGCGCGCGCAACATCCAGTGGGACCGCACGACGGAATGGGTGCGAAACAACCTGGTCAACCAGTTCGAACCCACAACTTCCGGCGAAGGCTGGCGTGAAGAGCGCACCGGGCTACATGAACTCGAGTTCATCGAAACACGTCGTCATTGGTTTACCGGCACGGTTCCGCATCACACCGAAGGTACAGTGCACGTCCTCAATCTTGTCGAAGGCGATGAAGCCATCGTCGAAAGCCCGCGCCACGCCTTCGAGCCCTACATCATTCACTACGCTGAGACCTTCATCGTTCCCGCTACGGTCGGGCCATACACCATTCGTCCTCACGGCCCATCGGTCGGTAAAGAATGTGCCACCATGCTCGCCTACGTACGCAAAGCAAGGACCCATCGTGCAACTTAAATTCCCATCCATGCGCCCGCTTCTCGTCGTGCTCGCTGCAATCTTCTTCGCAGCGCATGCACACGCATCGACGACTCCATGCAACGCGGCCTTTGCGCCCGAGACCGGCAAAAGCTTCGGCTGGCAAGGCGCGGACGCCGCCTACTCTATCCCACTCCCTGACGGTCGCGATGTGTGGATCTTCGGCGACACACTTTACGGCACCCAACGCGTAGTGGACGGTAACGACCCGCTCATGGTCCACAACTCTCTCGGCATCTCCACCTGCGATAGCGGTCACTGGAAGCTTCACTATGTTCTTCGCCATGACGCCAAGGGCCATCCGCTCAGCTTCTTTTCACCCGCGGACCAAAAACACTGGTACTGGGCACTCGACGGCTTCTATGCCAACGGAGACCTCTGGGTCACGCTACTCTGCATACATCACTCCACCATGCCAGCACCGGCGGGCATGGACTTTGAAACATGTGGTTCTGATCTCGCGCAGATCTCCGGACTCAACCATGACCCTGAGCATTGGCAGGTCACAGTTCATCCCCTGGTGGCGGATGGATTGAAAGCCTACCCTTCCGCCACCACTGTCGTGCACGACGGCTATACATATCTGTTCGCAATCTATGAGAATGGAACCCGCCCGCTGATGGTCACACGCATTCCACTCCCCGGCCTCAATGATCCTGCTACCCACCTCGAATATCTGGGCGACGACAACGCCTGGCACCCTGGCTTCGACCCAGCCCATGCCAAAGAAGTTATGTCGCAAGGCAGCCCCGAACTCTCCATCCGCTATCACCCAGAGCTGAAACAATGGATCGCAGTCTCTTTCGACTCCGCTGCTTTTTCTGACCGGATCATCCTGCGTACCGCGCCCAGTCTCACCGGCCCATGGACCGACCCGCACAATGCCGCCACCCTCTACCGCGTTCCTGAAATGCAAGCAGGGCCAAAGCACGACAAAAACATTTTTTGTTACGCCGGCAAGGAGCATCCCGAACTCGAAGTTTCTGGCGACATCGTCTTCACATACGTCTGCAACACTTTTTCCCCACCAGAACTGATGAGTCGTCCTGATATCTATCTACCTCAAGTCATCCGCGAACCCATGATGTCTGCCGCTTCGCGCTAGCCGTTTCAGGAAGTGACTTGCTAAGTCTCAGAGCCCGGGCGGACCATAGGTAATTGCGCTGGGGTAATCCGGTACCGCTCATGCTGAAGATGTATTGAGACTGAATCCAGTCCGCTGGACGTCGGCCATGAAGCTTCGGTAGGTGAGACCAGACGCTGTCAGATCGACCTGCAGGTTCCATCCGAAGGAACAGCCGGGAGTGAGGTTGATTGCAAAGCCGGAGCGCTCGGAGTCTGATAGGGTGTTGCATGGTGCGGTGGTGGGTTCGAGAGCAATCGCGACCTGCTTTGGTTCCGCTCCCGAGTTAGGCCAACCTCCGAAGCAAAGCCACACGCCAAGATAAGGCAGCCGCGACGAGTCGAAGGAGACGATGACCCCTTGCCCTTGGTTTTGGCGAAAGAGTCCACAGCGACCGACACGTAACCTGCGAGTATAGAGCATCTCAGCCGTTTCATGGTTAGGCGCCAAGGCTATGCTCAGGTCCCTGATAACCTTCTTGTTCCGAAACGCAGGCCAGGGGATATTACTCTCTTCGGGTCCAGATGCTTTGTCCCGAGAGTAAGAGAGTGTTACATCAGCGACTTCGGCCGGTAAGACCACACGGTCTCCGGCTTCCACGGCAAACAAAGGATGCCACGCATACAGAAATGAGAGAAGCTTTGGTCCGACGTTGACGACCCTGTAGTTGAGCGAAAGCGATACTTCGCTGACCTCGATGACCCTCTCAAGGCGAAGCGGGCGGCTAAACCCGACTGCATGCATCGCGAGCCGCCTGCCAACAAGCGAGTCCACCTGCCAGGGAATCTGCCAGAAGTCTCCATGGTCTGGCGCTGAACCGCCATTGCAGTCGAAACAGGCTCCAACTGTGGGAAGGCATTCTTCGGCTCCGGCGCATGGGCCGCACTGGAAAGATGATTTGAGTCCCGGTTCAATCGCCGAGCGGCCCGGTCGTGTCTGCGTGAGGAATTCCAATCCAGATTGGACGCTGCGCAATGATGCAATCCTGCCACCTTCTTGCGGAATGACGGTCACTTCAATCTCATCGGTTCTCAATGTGATGGGCCCCGTATGCACCGACGTCTGGCTGTATGGCTTCATCAGCTTCTGTGGTTCCTTCCTCGGCAGAAATGCGACTAGATGACAACCTTTCCCCAGCCAACCGGTAGCGGTTCGATCCAGCCCAGTTGATGACATAGTGCGGATACTTATCGCATCACTCAAATCAGGCGAATTCGATCCCCCAATTCCCCTTGTCGGTTGGAGCGGCTGACGTGAGCAGAACGCGATAGATGGTTTTACCCCAGCGACTAACCAGCCAATCATCCGTCAAATCGATCTTTTCGATGGACGCAGCAATAAGCGCCGGGTTGTAGCCGAGGGAAACTCCGCGGGCCGACATATCGGAGGGGGTGAATAGGACCTTTCCCCCTGGCCCTTTTGTAGGGACACACGGCGTCATGAAGGAAAGCTGGACTGCGGACTTTTTGTTCAGCTGGAAATCTTCATTCAGGAGAATGCGGTTCGTCATGCGGTCGAGCGTCAGCGTCCGCTTCCAGCGACTGATTCCAGCTTCTTCCGGGTAGGCGGTAGCTAGATTCATCGAAACGGAAGCGCTGGAATCGTTCGTCGAATAATGAAGATCGCTGGCGCGATACTTCGGACTCTTATTGTTCTGCATCACGCCACCGATGGTGGGCAGGTTATGGAAGGCGGACTGCACCGAGAATTTATAGCGCGCTGCGGTATAGGCTTCCGGCCCAATGTCAACGAAAATGGGATTACCGTCATGAAAGACAATGAAACTGCCCGAGTCGTTGTGACCATGCTGTCGTTGGTTAGGAGCCGCTTGCATCGCGAGATAAAAGCCATTGGTTGTCTCTTCCTTGATCCTCGCAGTCATGAGACCGAGGTCGGGATACCATGAATCGCGAACAAGAGCATCTTTCTTTTCAGAAGCAATCGCTTTCGCCGCAATAAGAATGCTCGGCAATACTCTCCCCAAGTGTCCCTGATCGTCCGTGACTGGCTCACCACGAAGCGCAGCCGCAGAGGCATTGAAGGCTCCATAAGCTTGTAGTGTGCTGTCATTGATCGCAGTGCCAATGAGATAGAGAAACTCTCCGGACTCTTCCATCTTTGGAGGCGCGTCGCCATAGTCAACGAACCATGGTCCATTGATGTGAACGTCCGCGATGTAGCGAAACATTTTGCAAATAAATGGATTGGTGAGTGGATTGCCCGCTCCGCCCGTGGCTGACGTAAGCAGCGTGCAACAATCGAAGTACGAACCCGGCGATACATTCCAGTAGCCCGGACCTTCCTGGCAACAGGCATCGGACGAGTAGTCTTCGAGATACTGATCAACACTGTGGCAGATCTTCAGAATGGCAGCCTTGCGCTGGTTCGCATCGCGCTCAAGCAAAAGATTCGCGGTCAGCCAGTTTGAGCCGATCCAGGGTGTCCAGTTGTTCAGATGGTGTTTCTCGTTTTTGTATTCCTTGAACATCCACAAAAAATCATCACGTTCAAAAGCGGGATCGAGGATGCGACGCTTAACTTCGAACTCAATGCGGCGGGTGATCATCGGGCTTACCTGATCGAGCTGGTCGCCAAGCAGGTAGTGGACCCAGGACATGACCGCTCCTGCATCAGCCGCAAAGAGATCGACGATCGGCTCCTGAACATCAGGCAATCCAGAACCGGGATGCGCTCGCTGTAGCGAAAGATGAGCCGGAAGGCCCCAGAACGTCTCTTCACATTCGAGCCAGACACCATTCACAATCTCGTCGAGAAACCGGCCTTTACCCTCCACGCACTCACCGAGGGCAAGATCCAAAAGACGTGTACGACGCGTGAAGAAGTGCCCCTCAAAGTGCGAGCGGTTTCCCGTTCGTTTGTACTCAAGAAAAGCGGTAGCCGGAAGCGTCTCCCAGGCCGTTCCATTGATCTTTTCGGCACGCGCTATCGCTTTATCCGCGACCTCCTTATGCACCTGTTGCCATGCTTCACGCTCAGACGCTTTGGGGTAGGGGTGCCAATCGGAAGCGGAGATGAGAGACCTGGACAGCACCTCCAGTGTAAAGGTGGAAGCAAGCAGATTCTTCGGCTTCACAGGAGGATTTGTGCCGGCCGGGATGCCGTTCCCAGCATCTCTTTGTTGAGAAGCCAAGGCAAACGGCAAATGCGCGCTGCCGAGCAGTGCTGCCGTACCCGTTATCATCTCTCTCCGATTGATCGTCATCTTCTTGATTCCTTCTTAACCCGTGAAAGATGCGTTGCCGAAGAAGTCCTCAACTGGGCGCAACTCAGCGGCTGGAGTAAAAATTGCATTAGCCGGCCACTATGTTATTGCGCAGAATATTGTCTTTCACCACAACGCTTTGATTTGTGTCCATCCAGGTTTTCTGCGCGATGCCCGCTCCGCCATTGCCTTCTGCCAGGCAGCCCTTCACCATCACCTGCCGGCTTTCAACAATCATCACACCGTCGAGCGCGTTGCGCGTTAGCTCACAATCACGAATCTCTACGCCGTTCCCGAAGATCACTGCGATCCCATGCCCCCACATCGAATCGGCGAAACGTGAGCCGGTAATGACGACGCGCGAAACATGATTCATCTTGAGGTTATGATTTTTTTCAGGTCCTGGCGGCACCATCCCGCCGCTCCCCGAGACATCGCAGTTGAGAATATTCACCTGCTCTGCTCCAAACAATTCGACCGCGCTGTAGGTGCAGTTACGCACGGTGATATGTTCAAACGTCAGATTGCGCAGCGCTGTCTTTCCATCACCTCGAAACATAATCCCCGCGCGAATCGGCGAGTACATCAACCGTCGTCGTCCCACATCGCCGTTCGGATCGTGCGAGGTCTCCGGTGCGTCTCCACCTTCAATGACAAAATCCTGCAACACCACGTCATGCAAGTCTGGCTCGGCATTCGTGATTGCCGCCTCACCTCCCGCTTTCTTCGGATCGAGAAATAGTTCGCAGTCGAGTCCCGTGCCCATGATCGTTACTCCGCTCGGCAGTTTCAACGTTGCCGGTAGAACATGCAATCCCGCCTTCAGACTGAGCGTGCCGCCGCCATTTGCCTTGAGCTTGTCCAGCGCATCCTGAATCGATCCGCCCGGTGCTACCGTGATGGCCCCAGCAGGCGTTACGCTT
>Ga0302308_10002421_pt1 | contig 15118 bp, 12 predicted proteins | sample III_Palsa_E3_3_FD_200531 | JGI IMG/M metagenome (GOLD analysis project Ga0302308, IMG submission 200531) | Peat permafrost microbial communities from Stordalen Mire near Abisko, Sweden - III_Palsa_E3_3 | ecosystem: Environmental > Terrestrial > Soil > Palsa > Peat permafrost | place: Sweden... | reverse complement strand
CCGCGCGCAGTTCGAAGTTGCCCAGACCATAACTGTCCCAAAGCGACAACCAACGGCCTGCGAAGTAGACCTGCCCGCCTCGATAGCGAATCGTTCTGACTTTGAAGGGGATCCAGCCAAGGGAGCGACGCGCACCGCCGCTCTTGCGCCAGGCCAGGCGGATTTTCTGATGCTGTCGGCGCCGTCGCGCATATTCTTCGGCAATCTCCTGCACCGCTTGAACCGGCAGATGCAAGGCGCACTCCCCGCGCGTGGCTCCTTTGAGGAACGGCCAGAAATCAAATCCCGACAGAAACCGCCGCTCGCGCTCGAACACTTTCACCGACAGTTCGTTACAGTAATTGAACACCGTGTTGACCTCGCGCGCCAAGCCGCAAAGCCACGCGGCGTGCTTGTCCTTCACTCGCAAGCGCAGGACCCGGACAGCGGTGGGGCGAGAACTGTACATCCATACAGTATACCAAAAAGCCCTCCCATCACACCTCGGCAAACATCGAGAAATGCAGGTCCTAGGAGACACGCCGCGCTAGGCGTGTCGCTATCCTTCTCCCGCCTGAAGGCCGGCGTTTCTCGCGGACAAATGAGATGAATCGCCGCCGGTGGCTGCGGATGGCTGCATGGGCGGCCGCGGGCGCGGCGACGGGGCTCGCGCGCATCGCATCGGCTGCGCGCGCGCGGACGGCGCCGCGCGTGCTGGTCGCCGGGGGCGGCTTTGCCGGCGCCGCCTGTGCGCTCGAGCTGCGGCGACTCGATCCCGGTATCGACGTCCGACTCATCGATCCGGTCGAGCGCTATGCCACCTGTCCGATGAGCAATGAGGTCATCGTTGGCTGGCGCGCGATGTCATCGATTGAAATCTCGCGCAGGGGGCTTGTGCGTGCGGGCGTGCGCTGCATCACCGGCCGCGTCGATGACATCGATGCCGCGCAGCGGCGCCTGCGGTTGGCCGCCGGCGACACGCTGCCCTACGACCGGCTCGTGGTCGCGCCTGGAATCCGCTTTCTATGGGAACGCATCGAAGGCTCAGGACCGGCGGCTGCCAGAGCCATGCCGCACGCATGGCAGGCCGGGGAACAGACCTCGCTGCTCGCGAACCAACTGCGCGCCATGGCCGACGGCGGGGTGGTCGCCATCAGTGTGCCAGCCGGATTCATGCGCTGCCCGCCGGGTCCCTACGAGCGCGCGAGCCTCATCGCGCACTACCTTACGAAATATAAACCGCGCTCCAAAATTCTGATCCTCGACGCCAACAATTATTTCCCCAAGCAGCCGCTGTTCAGCGACGCCTGGAGCCGGCTGTACCCGAACATGATCGAATGGATTCCCCTGACCCAGGGCGGTACGCTGGTCCGTGTCGATACGGCGACGATGACGCTGTTCACAGAAAACGGCGCGCATCGCGCGGCCGTTGCCAACGTCATTCCACCGCAGGCACCCGGCGAGCTGGCGCCCGCCACGGGACTCGCCTCGGATCACGGCTGGTGCCCGGTGGATCCGCGCAGCTTCGAGTCGACGTTGCTGCCCAATGTGCATGTCATCGGCGACGCCTGCATTGCCGATGCCATGCCCAAATCCGCATCGGCCGCGCTCAGCCAGGCGCAGCATTGTGCACGCGCCATCGCGGCGGCGCTGAACGGACAAGAGGTAGTGCAACCGGCCTTCGACAGCGTCTGTTATGGGCGCGTCAGCCCCGAGTGGGCGCTGTCCTTCCCTGGACATTTCACCATCGTCGATGGACGCATCGTCGCGTCGCCGCCGGCATCCCCGGCGGGAATCGAGCTCGACACCGCAGCGGCGGCCGCCGCCTCGCACGATGCCGAGCGCTGGTACACCGACATTCGCGCGCGCGCGTTTGCGGCCTAGCAGTATTGCCAGCTGGAGGCGCTCTCGCGCAGCACCGTGGCCTGAACTTCACCGCCGCAATGCTCGCGCACCAGTTGTCCGATGTCCCGTACCGCGGCGTCGATGTCTTCATCCGGCACGCCCTGCAGCGCATCGATGTTGAAAAACACCGCCGTGGTTGTGGGAAGTGTCAACGTCAGCGCGCTCTGCCGCCAGGTCCAGCGGCGCGTGAGCACGGTGCTTTCCTGCACAAAGACGACCTCGCCCTTCTCGGGTACCTCGGCCGCGCCACCATCCGGTGGCAGAAAGCTGTCGGTTGGTGCACTCAGGCGCAGGCACAGCAGGCCCTCGCCCGCTGGCACCGGATGCACCCCGACCGGCACGAGGTAACGCAACGAGATCAGATTGCCGATATCCACCAGTGCGTTGATGCTCGGCAATGCATCCCCACGCAGCACCCGTCGCGCCAATGCCTCGATCGAGGATCGGAAATCCGAAGGCCGGGCGCCAAAGCGGCGATAGGCCTCCCGCCAGGCGGCGATGCGCGGGTGTTCGGCCGGATTACCCTGGACGCGCCCGCGCAGCACCGCTTCCTGCGCCCGCAGCTGTTCGGTGAGGCTGGCGCTGGCAACACCATTGCGCAGCTGCTGCCCGAGCACGAGCGCGCGCCGGTAGCCGGGGTAGAGGCGAAAAATCTCGGCGTCAATGCGATAGTCGGCGGCCATGGATACTCTCAGGTCTCAAGGTTTTTCTCGAGCACGACGAACTCAAGACCCGGCCGCTGCGGCGTGCCAAACAGCGGGTCATCATAGGGAAATGGCTGCGTCTCGCCGGTGCGCCGATAGCCGCGCCGCTGATACCAGGCGATCAGGCTCTCGCGCACCGACACCACTGTCATGCGCGCGAGCAGCGCGCCCCGGGCACGGCCCTGAGCCTCGGCATAATCGAGCATGAGACGTCCCAGGCCCTGATCCTGCAGCCCTGGACGCACCGCCAGCAGGCTGATGTGGCAGGCGGGTTCTCCCGCGCGGCCGCGCGAACTTTCCAGGTGTACGCAAGCGCGCAGCACATCGGCTTCGCGCAGCAGATAGATGATGGGATCGCCCTCTCCTGTGAGAGTGCCGAGCAGGCGGTCGGAGGTAATTCGCAACCCTTCGACCAGTCCGATCTCATGCGTCCAGCCGTTCTGACCGCCCTGGCCCCGATAGGCTGCATTCACCAGATCGATGACCGCGGCGTAATCGGCGGGCGTACAGGCACCGATGGATCGCCCGGACGACATCAGGGTGCGGCGGCCGATCCAGCTGGCGCGCGTGGGTCGCTGGCCCCATAGAATGTGCCGGCGCGCGGAAACTTCAGCTCCGAGGCAGCCGCATCGCGACCGGCAATGCCGATGGCCTCCACCGCGTTGCCCGCGCCCCATTGCTCGAGCGGCACCACGTGGTAGCCCATGCGCGTGAGTGCTACCACCGTGTCCTCCGATAGCGCAAACGGTTCGGCCGCCAGCGTATCCGGCAGCCACTGGTGATGGACTCTTGGCGCATCGACAGCCTGCTGCAGGCTCATACCGTAGTCGATGACGTTGACGATGACCTGCAGCACGGTGGTGGTGATGCGCGAGCCACCCGGGGTGCCGACGACCAGCACCGGGTGGCCATCTTTGATCAGTATGGTCGGCGTCATCGAGCTCAAGGGTCGCTTGCCCGGCGCAATCGCATTCGCCTTGCCCTGGATGAGCCCGTAAAGATTGGGCGCACCGGGTTTCGCCGTGAAGTCGTCCATTTCATCGTTCAAGAAGAATCCGGTATCGCCGGCAATCACCTTGGCGCCAAAGGAATCGTTGATGGTGTAAGTGACCGACACCGCATTGCCGGCGCGATCCGCGATCGAGTAATGGGTCGTCTGGGCATGTTCGACGGCGGTTCCCAATCCGTCCGATACACGCGAGACCCCGGCCCGGTGCGGCCGGATCTGGGCGCGGATTTCCTTGAGGTGCGCGTCGGACAGCAGCCGGTCGATGGGATTGTCGACAAAGGCGGGATCGCCGAGGTAGGTATTGCGATCGCGGTAGCCATAGCGCATGGCCTCGGTCAGCGCGTGCAGCGACTGGCTCGAGTGATAGCCGAGCGCATGCAGCGGATAGCCTTCCAATATGCGCAACATTTCGCACAGCGTGACGCCCCCCGAACTCGGCGGCGGCGCGGACAGCACGGTATAGCCGCGATAGCTGCAGGTCAGCGGCTTCGATTCGGTGACCGTGTAGGAAGCAAAATCATCCAGGCTCAACAAGCCGCCATTGGCGCGGCTTGCAGCCACGACGGCCTCGGCAATGGCACCGCGATAAAACGCCTGCGCACCCGATTCACTGATGGCACGCAAGGTTCGCGCCAGATCCTTCTGCACCAGGTGTTCCCCGGGCTGCAGCGGCGCCCCGTCCCGCAGGAAGACGCGTGCGACATTGGGCTGCGTGCGGAAAGCCTCGTTGCCTTCCGCAAATACATCCACATCCCCGCGGGTCAGCGTAAAGCCTTCTTCGGCCAGATGAATCGCCGGGGCGATGAGCGCTTCGCGGTTCCAGGTACCGTACTGCTCGCGTGCGGTTTCCAGACCCAGCACGGTACCGGGCGTGCCCACCGCCAGATAGCCATTGATGCTCTTGTCGGCGATGGCATTGCCGTGCGCGTCTAGGTACATATCCGCACTGGCAGCCAGCGGCGCACGCTCGCGGAAATTGATGAAGGTGTCGCGGCCATCGGCCAGATGAATGACCATGAAGCCGCCGCCACCGATATTGCCGCAGCACTGATGCGTGACCGCCAGTGCATAACCGACCGCCACGGCGGCATCGATGGCGTTGCCGCCCTGACGCAGCACGGTGGCACCAACTTTCGACGCGTAGTGCTGCGAGGTAACCACCATGCCGGCGTCGGATTCTACCGCCGGCAATGACGCCGCGCCGGCCGCCGCCGTGCCCAGCGCTGCCGCGGCACCGATCAGCCGCACGGCCCAAGGCGCACGATTTGCATCGATCATGAGATCCCCTCCCTTCATATTATGCGGCTCCACGCCGCTCCAGATGCATGTAAACCGGATCGCGAGTGCGCAGATTGATCATCGCTTCGAGCGCGGGCTTAGGTCCTGGCGGACGGGTCAGTCGGAACAGCCGAGCTACGCGACAGACGTGCATGCTCATCTCGTACAGCGCCATCGATTCGCCGATGCAGTGGCGTGCGCCGGCACCGAAAGGAATGCGCGCGAACAATGGACCGCCGCCAGCCGCCTGGGGCTCGTCCCGGTCCGGGTCGAATCGCTCCGGCTCGGGCCAGAAATCCGGATGCCGATGTACCAGGTAGGGACTCAGCAGCAGCTCCACCCCCGCCGGGATCTCGAACCCCGCCAGCCGGTCCGCCGCAATGCTCTTGCGCGAAATGACCCACACTGGCGGATAGAGTCGCAACGCCTCATTGACGACCCGCCGCGTATAGACGAGCGCTTCGCTGAGCTTGAGGTCCGTCGCCAATACCGCCGGCAAAGCGTCGATCTCACGATGCAGCTTCGCTTCAGCCTGGGCATGCTGCGACAGCAGGTACCACACGGAATTCAGGCCGCTCGCCGCGGTCTCATGGCCGGCGATGATGAGCGTCATGACTTCATCGACCAGCTCGCGTTCCCCCATGGGCTCGCCCGTGGTCTTGTCGCGGGCCTGCACCAGCATCCCGATCAGATCCAGCGACTCGCCGGGGGTGGAACGCCGGCGCATCGCGATCTCGGCAACCAGCTTGCGCAGTCGATAGAACCTGGAGGCGAATGCCAGATCGCGTGCCGACTCCCGGGTGATGATATCGAAGGGATTCTGACCCAGCTGCCCGGCGAGCCGATCGAGATCCTCGCCGAAGATGGCTCGCAGGATGAAATCGAGCGTCACCTCGCTCATCTCATCCGTGACATTGATCGGCTGCCCTTGATCCGCGAGGCGCTGCCAGCGCTCGATCAACCGCGCAGTCACCTGATCGATCACGCTGTCAAACTGGATGAGCATGCGCCGATGGAACATCGGCTGCATCAGGTAGCGCTGTTTGCGCCAGAGATCCCCATCGCTGGTCACGATGCCGTTGCCGAGCAGCATGCGCACCCTATCGAGCCCGAAACCCTTGAGGTAATTGCCATGGTTCGAAACCAGCACGCGCTTGATGTCGTCGGGATGGTTGATGACGTAGACATAGCCGCTGCGCGAGGGCACGAACAGGCGATAGATATCGCCAAAGCGCGCGTTCAGATCGCACATGCGCTCGAGCGAGTCGGGAGCCTCGCCGATGTTGAACTGGAAATCCGGTTCCGGCGGTGTGCTTGCCATCACCGCGCGCGGCCCAGCCCCATCCGGGCCAGCTCGGCGTGGCGGTCCAGTAACTGATGTTTCAGCGCACCGGCAACGTGCAATACCAGCAGCCCGACAAAGATCCAGGCGCCGATGGAATGCAGTTCCACGAAGCGTTCATGCGCCGCCTTCTGCGCGGTGGCTTCCAGCTGCGACAGTGGCCCGATCGGCGGCAAATGAAACAGCCCGAAGTACTTGGGTCCGCCGTGCGGATTGGGAGGATGCGCCGAGATGATCGACCAGCCCGTGAGCGTCATCGCCAGCATAAGCACGTAGAGCAGCGCATGCGCGCCGTGGGCGGCGGTGCGTTCCCATGTCGCCAGTTCCGCATGCAACGGTGGCGGGCGATGCGACAGGCGCCACAGGATTCGCAACAGCGTCAGCGCCAGGATGGTCATGCCCGAGGAGATGTGCAGCGGCACCACGATCTCCTTGAGCGGGCGCGCAAAGCCCTCCATGAAGAATCCCACCGACAGGTTGAAAAGGATGAAGGCGGCGATGGTCCAGTGCAGAAAAATCGCCACAGCGGTATAGCGGAGCGCGGGGTTGTTCATTCAGCGGCTATGCTCGACGCCCGGCTCGCGCGCGTCAACGGCCTTGTGCATCAATGTCTTTGCACGTCATTGTGATCCAGTATCTATCGTTCTGGCGCGCACACAGCTACACTGCGCGTCGAGGTCAGGGAGAGTCTAGAAACCACCATGAATCGCCGACCCCTCGGGTTGATCCTCGCCTGTGCGCTGTTTCTCATTTGCGGTAGCGCCTGGGCGGTACCGCGTGACAAAGGCCTGGACCCCTATCCCCAGGCTGCCGTCGCCTACGCCGTCGTCGTCGACGGTGAGCTGCTCTGGGGTCGCAATATGGACAAGCGCCGCGCCCCGGCCTCCCTGACCAAACTGTTGACCGCGCTGGTGCTGCTGGATTCGGACTGGCACCCGGACGCGCAGTTCGATGTCAGCCACACCGCCGCCCACATCACGCACCCCCGCGTCGGTCTGCACACGGGCGATACGATCACCGCAGGTGACGCCCTCATGGCCATGCTCATGCATTCGGCCAATGATGCCTGCATGGTGCTGGTTGAAAACACGGCTGGCAGCCCGCGGGCCTTTGCCGAGCGCATGAATGCCAAGGCCGAGCAGATCGGTATGCACGATTCCCATTTCGTTCATCCCTGCGGATTCGATGCCGAGGAGCAGTATTCGACGGTCAATGACCTGCTGCGCCTGGCGCGCGCGGCCCACGCCGATACGCGGATTGCTCGCATCGTCTCGCGCGAGGAAGCCAGCATCGAAACCGGCCGGGGACATGAGCTCAAGTTCCGCAACACCAATCAGCTGCTCGGCCGGCTCGACGGAGTGATGGGCCTGAAGACCGGCTACACGGCCCAGGCTGGTCACTGCCTGATTGCCGTGGCAGAGCAGTCCGGTCACCGTGTATGGCTGGTTTTGCTCGACTCCCAGCGCCGCTGGCAATCGGCACACCGCATGTTCGTCGATGCTTTCGCGGCCGCGCAGCGCGGCACGCATCCGCGCGTGGCCGGAACCACCGCTTCGCTTTAGTCTCGCTCTAGCCCCGCCTCAGTCCGCCGCCGCGTGGGCGGCGCCGCTGGCCGCCGGCCGTATCACCAGCCAGCACAGCGGAATGAGCGCCAGCGCAATCCAGCCCGAGATATAGAACAGGTCCAGCGAGGACAGCAGGTAGCCCTGGCCGACGACACCGCGCGTGATCAGGCCGGCGGCGGCCTGATCGCTCAGCCCCAATCCATGCAGTTGCGACAAAGTCTGCGCAAACGAGGGGTCGTAGGGCGTCGCCAGCTCCACCAGCCGGGACTGGTGCAGCGCTTCGCGCCGATCCCAGAAGGTCGTAAACAGCGAAGTCGCGAAGCCGCCCGCCACGATGCGCAGGAAGTTCGACAGGCCCGAGGCGGCCGGCACGCGCTGCGGCGGCAGCCGGTCGAACGCGATCGATAGCATCGAGATGAAGAATACGCCCATGGCCGCGCCGAGCACCAGCTGCGGCAGCATGAAGGCCAGGAAGCTCGCATCGGCCGTGAGGTGCGAGCGCATGAAATAGGAAATGGCGAAGAACAGGAACGCGGCGCTGGCCAGCCAGCGCGAGTCCATGCGCGAGCTGAGCCGGCCCACGAAGGGCGACACCAGCACCGCCACGACGCCGCTCGGTGCGGCCACCAGTCCGGCCCAGGTCGCCGTATAGCCGACCTGTTCCTGCAGCCATAACGGCATCAGCACCACGTTGCCGAAAAAGACCGCATACCCCAAGCACAGCGCCACGGTGCCGATCGCGAAGCTGCGCGATTTGAAGAGCGACAGGTCCACGATCGGGGACTCCTCGGTCAGTTCCCAGATGAGCCAGGCCACGAAGCCCACCAGGGTCACAAGCGCGAGCACGACGATCGGGGTTGAATGAAACCAGTCCAGGTCCTTGCCCTTGTCGAGCATGATCTGCAACGCACCCACCCAGAGCGCCAGCAGACCGATACCGACGACATCGACGGGCAGCTTGCGAGTGGGTGTCTCCTGCGATCGCAGGTTGCGCCAGCAGATCAGCGCACAGACGATGCCCACCGGCACATTGATCAGGAAGATCCAGGGCCAGTTGTAGTTATCGGAAATATAGCCGCCGAGCACCGGGCCGGCGATGGGCCCGACCAGCGCCGTCACAGACCAGATCGCCAGCGCGACCCCGCGGCGCGCCGGACCAAAGATCATCAGCAGCAGCGCCTGGCTGCCCGGAATCATCGGACCGGACACCGCGCCCTGCAGCACGCGGAACATGATCAGCGAGGGCAGGCTCCAGGAGAGGCCACAGAGCAGCGACGCGGCCGTAAAGGCCACTACCGACAGCACGAAGGTGCGCACCACGCCAAAGCGCTGCATCAGCCAGCCGGTCAGCGGCACTGAAATGCCGTTCGAGACCGCGAAGGAGGTGATGACCCAGGTGCCCTGGTCGGAGCTCACCCCCAGATCGCCGGCGATGGTGGGAATCGAGACATTGGCGATGCTGGTGTCGAGCACCTGCATGAAGGTGCCGAGCGCCAGCGCGAGCGCCGTAATTCCCAGCAGGCCGCTGCGAAGTTCGGGCATTGCTCAGGCGCCTGCGTTGGGGCCCGAGTTCTCGGCGATGATGCGCGCGATCTGCGACTCGACTTCGGGGTCATCGCCGGCGCTGGTCTGCACGGGTTGCGGGGTGTTGCGCACTATGCCTGTGACCTGGCCGCTCGAGCTGTCGCGCAGGTCCACGCTGACGCGCGCCGACAAGCCGATTCGCAATGGGTGGGACTTCAGCTCCTGCGGATCCAGCAGCACGCGCACCGGCACCCGCTGCACGATCTTGATCCAGTTACCCGAGGCGTTCTGTGCCGGCAGCAGCGCAAAGGCGCTGCCGCTGCCCGCGCCAAAGCCTACCAGGTGGCCGTGAAATTCCACCTTGCCGCCGTACACATCGGTGTCGACGGTGACGGCCTGCCCGGCCCGCATGCGCGCCAGCTGCCCCTCCTTGAAGTTGGCATCGATCCACACATCATCGAGCGGCACCACCGCCAGCAGCGGGGTGCCCGCCGCGATGCGCTGCCCGACCTGCACATTGCGCTTGGCGACCACGCCGCTGACCGGCGCCACCAGATGCGTGCGATGCAGCGCCAGCGCCGCATTGCGCACGGCGGCCGCGGCGGCCAGCACCTGCGGGTGATTGTCGATGCGGGTGCCCTGCGTCTGCGCCACGGTTTGCGCCAGCTGCTCGCGCGCGGCAGCAACCGCGGCGCGCATCGAAGTCACATTGTCGCGTGCGTGCGAGAGTTCCTCGCCGGATATGGCCCCGTCATCCAGCAGTCCCTGGCGGCGCTTGAGATCCGACTCCGCGGTAGCCAGAGCCGATTCACGCTGATCGATCTGTGCCCGCAGCTGCGCATCCTGCGCAAACAGACCGCGTACCTGCCGAACAGTCCGCGCCAGTTCCGCCTCGGCATTGCTCATGGCAACCTTCGCATCGGCCGGATCCAGATCCACGAGCGCATCGCCGGCCGTCACCGGCTGCGTGTCATCGACGTGCACGGCGAGCACCGTGCCCGCCTGCTCGCTGCTGACCTGGACGACATCGCCATTGACGTAAGCGTCGTCGGTGGACTCGAAGTAGCGCGCATGGCCGAACCAGTAGAACCCATAGCCGATGCCGGCCAGCACCACCACCAGCGCCAGCAACCCCAGGCCCAGCCGGCGAGCGCCATTGTTCCTGGGTCGCGGCGGCGCCGCGGGCGGCGGTGCTGGCGGCGGCGGATTGGAAGTGGGGGTTGGATTGGCGGTTGGAGTGGGCGTACTCATGGAAAAACCCGTGAAGCATGTTTCTGAGGGTCGAAGCTGCCGCCGAGCTGCAGCAGCAGATTCACTCGCGCCAACGCCAGATCGGACACGATCTGCACCCGCTGGCGACGCGCACTGAGCACCTGCGTCTCGGCGCTGAGTACCGAGAGATAGCCGGCCAGCCCGGCGCGGTAGCGCTCCTCGGCGATCCGATAGCCATCCTCGGCCGCCTCGAGCGTCGCCTGCTGGTCGATGCGCTCGCGCGTGAGCGCATCGATGCGCGAGAGCTCATCGGCACTCTGCTGCACGGCGCGCAGCACAGTGTCGTTGTACAGGGCAATGGCGCTATCAATGGCCGCCTCGCTGCCCTGGTACTGCGCGCGCAATTTGCCGGCATCGAACAGCGGCAGCGACACCACCGGTCCGACTCCGAATCCACGCGCGTTGGCCTGGAAGAGATTATTGAGTCCAAATGAGGCGACCCCGGCCAGTGCAGTGATGCTCACGTCGGGATAGAACGCCGCGCGCGCGGCGCGTCGCTGCGCGTCGGCGCCCTCGACCCTCAGACGCGCGGCCAGCACGTCGGGGCGCCGCGCCAGCAGGTTGATCGGCAGTTGCTCCGGCAGCGGTAATACCGCATCGGGATTGAGCTGCGGCCGCGAGATCCCCGCATAGCCATCGGCGCCTCGTCCGGCGAGCATCGCCAGCGCATGCACGGCCAGATCGGCCTGTGTCTGCGCCTGCGCGCGTTCGACGCGCGCCTGTGGCAGCTCACTCTCCGCCTCGCGCAGCTCCAGGCGCGTATCGAGGCCGGCCGCGACACGCTGTCGCGTCAGATCCAGAATGTGCTGCCGTTGCCCTTCCGATTGCACGGCGATGTCCACCAGCGCATCCGCGCGATACAAGCCGACATAGGCCTGCACCAGCGTCGCCGCCACAAGCAGGCGTGCACTCTCGCGCTCGAAATCGGCGGCGCCGGCCAGGTCGCGGGTCTGCGCCACGGCGTCGGCCTGTCGGCCCCAGAAATCGATGTCCCAGGACAGCGTCGCGCCGACCTGCGCCATCCAGAAATCGCTGCCGGCCAGCGGCGGCGGAATGATGTAGTTCTCGGGCGCATGTTGCCGTAGCGCGCTGCCGCTGAATTTTGCTCTTGGGTACAGGCCCGCATTGGAGGCTTCAACCGCGGCCTCGGCGACCCGCAACTGCGCCGTGGCCTGTATCAGGGAGGGATTGGCGGCCAGCGCCTGCTCAATCAGCGCATCGAGCTGGGCGTCTTCCAACGCCTTCCACCACTGCTCGCCGGCGGGCGTCACCTCGGCGGCCGTCAGACCCAGCTCGCGCGCATCGATCACCGGCTCCCGGCGCGCATCCTTCGGCGGCAGCACGCAGCCTCCCAGCAAGGTGGCGATCACCACGCCGGTGGCGATCAGCACGCTGGATGCCACCCAGGCCCGGCGGCGCAGACGGCGCGTCATGTCACGCCTTCGCGGGTGTGGGCCGTGCGCCCGAGATCCGTCGCGGCAGATGCAGCGTGGGCGGTACGCGCAAGCTCTCCCTGCATGCCGGCGATGAATTTGTTGACCAGGCGCCCCATCTCGTCGAGTTCCGCGCGCGAAAAATCCGCTACGGCCGCATTGAGCTTCTCGACCACCAATGGGATCAGCTCCTCGCAGGTCGCATGCCCTGCGGGCGTCAGGTGCAGATTGACCTTGCGCCGATCCTCAGCGCTGCGCTCACGTTCCACCAGGCCGCGATCCGCGAGCTGATCGATCACCCGCGTGAACGCACCGCTGTCGTGACGGTAGGTGCGGCAGAAATCACGCTGATTCACCGCTTCCCCGGATCGCAGCTGCATGAGCACCACGTACTGCATGTAGGTGAAGCCGTGCGCCGCGAAAGCGGGCTCGAGGCTATCCAGCATCAGCGCATAAGCGCGCTTGATCAGGTAGCCCACGCTATTGCGGACCGAATACGTCTTGGGATGATAATGCTGCTCGGACATTTAATGCCTGGACAGTTACTGCCTAACCATTTACTGCCCAGGCAGATATTAATCCGGGACGCGTCCGCGATCAAGACTCGGACCATCGACTCCCATGCATCCGCCGCCCTGCTGCGGCACAATGCCGCGCCGGCAAGGCACTAAGCACACCGATATCGGTCATGTTAAACAAGCACTTACCTAGGCTAGCACTGTCCGCCATGCTGGCTCTGCTGTTGCCACCCGACAGCCGCGCGCAACAGCCACGCCCCGTGCATAACTACCTGCAGGTGAGCCTCTCGCCCGATGGCCGCTATGTGGCCTCGATCGAAGGCGACAACGCGCCCCATGGGGGCGATCCGGTGGTGCGCGAACTGGTCATCCGGGCGGCCGATGGCCCCGGCAGCGTGACCGTCAAACTGCCCTGCGAGCAGGCCCGTGGCTGCTGGCCCTCCTCTCCGGCCTGGACCCCCGATTCGCATCGATTGACCTTTGCACTGCGCGATCCGCAGACCCACGCCCGCTCACTCTTCCAGGTCAGTCCCGACGGCGGTGACTTGACGCGATTGCTCGCGTTCAACGGCACCATCCAGGCACTGCGGTACAGCCCCGACGGCCTACTCGCCATGCTGGCGGTCGAGAACGCTCGCAAGGAACTCGGCGCGGTGGAGGCCGGCGCGGCAATGGTCGGTGACCTCGATGCCGCGCCGCTCGAACAACGCATCGCGGTGCTCGAACAAAACCAGCTGCACTGGGCTTCACCGGCGGACCTGTTCGTCTACGAATTCGACTGGACACCGGATGGTCGCGGGTTCGTGGCCACTGCCGCGCCAGGCGACGGCGATCGCAACTGGTGGGTCGCGCGGCTCTATGCTTTCTCGCGCGATGATGCGGCCGCTCGCGTGCTGTTCACGCCCGTCAATGCACAACAACAGCTGGCGATACCGCGCATGTCGCGCGATGGCCAGCGGGTCGCCTTCATCGTCGGGCTCATGAGCGACTTCGGCTCCACGGGCGGCGATATCTACACGGTGCCGCTATCCGGCGGTCCGGCCACGGCCGTGACGCCGCGGCTCAATGCCTCGGCGATCTCGCTGCGCTGGAACTGCAGCGGGCACATCGAGGCAGCCACCCAGGCCGGGGGGCTGTCGCAATTGGTCGATTTCGGCGCCGGCGGCGCTGCATCGCCCGGCAATGTGCTCTGGCAGGGACAGGAGACGATCGGCGGCACCCCGGTTCACGCCGATGGCGACTCCCGTGCCGCCTGCCCCGGCAGGCAGATGGCGCTGCTGCATCAATCTTTCAACAACCCACCCGAGATCGAGCAGGGTACCATGGGGAAATGGCGCGACCTGACACGCCTCAATGCCGGGCTCGAAACGCATTTCCCGGTGCAATCGGTGAGCTGGAAGAGTGATCAGTTCAGCGTGCAAGGCTGGCTGGCGCTGCCCGAATCCGGCGCTGAGCGGCCGCCGCTGATCACGATCGTCCACGGCGGTCCAGGCGCCGCGTTCAGGCCGCGATTCATCGAAGCCAGCTCCTCGCAGACGCTGATACGACACGGCTATGCGCTCTTCATGCCCAATCCGCGCGGCAGCTTCGGTGCGGGCGAGGCCTTCGTCGCCGGCAACGTGCGCGACTTCGGACATGGAGATCTGCGCGATATTCTCGCCGGCCTTGACGCCGTGGCAACCCTCAAGCTCACCGATCCGGATCGCCTCGGCATCACCGGCGGCAGCTATGGCGGTTTCATGACCATGTGGGCAGTCACGCAGACCGATCGCTTCAAGGTCGCAGTCGCCGGAGCCGGTATCAGCAACTGGCAGTCCTACTACGGCGAAAACGGCATCGATGAGTGGATGATTCCATTCTTTGGCGCCTCGGTGTATGACGACCCTGCGATCTACGCGGCATCATCGGCCATCAACTTCATCCGCCAGGTGCACACACCGACTTTCAGTTACGTGGGCGGCTCGGATATCGAGTGTCCGCCGGCACAGACGCTGGAGTTTGGTCACGCCCTGAAAGTGCTGGGACGAGCGTCGATGACGGTGATCTATCCCGACGAAGGCCATCACATTCACGATCCCGAGCATCTCGCAGATCTGGATGCGCGCACGCTGGCATGGTTCGATCGCTACTTGCGATGAAGGGGTTCTGAGGCCGGCATCGAGGCCGCCGTAAAGCGCCAGGCACCGAACAGTGCCGCGGCGAGCACCGGAATGAAGCCGGCGAAAACCCAGAACGCCGCCGATCGCGCCGCCGCGGCCGAGACCCCTTCGGCCAGTCCGCAGAGGTTGGCAACGATGCCTGCGATCGCGGTGCCGAGCGCATAGCCGATGCGCTGGATCGTCGAAGGCGATGCGGCAGCCAGATCTTTCTCGTCCGGTTTTGCGTAGCGCACCAGGCGGTGAACCACCGCGGGCCAGAACAGGCCAAAGCCCACGCCCTGCAGCAGTGAGCAAACCACGATGCCCACGAGTGAGCCCTCGGGTACCGCCCATGCGAATCCCGCCACGCCGGCCGACACGGCCACCGCGCCGACACGAATGAGTGGTTTATCGGCTGACAGGGGTGCGGCCGATACGGCCATCGTCGCCA